>Ga0210377_10002113_pt1 | contig 17661 bp, 11 predicted proteins | sample PLM4_65_b1redo_FD_155480 | JGI IMG/M metagenome (GOLD analysis project Ga0210377, IMG submission 155480) | Groundwater sediment microbial communities from an aquifer in East River, Colorado, USA - PLM4_65_b1 redo | ecosystem: Environmental > Terrestrial > Soil > Riparian zone | place: USA: East...
AGTAGTCAAGGTTTATCCTGAGCCGCGAAGACGGCGAAGGATCTCTGGTGCACTCACGATCGGGCGGCTCGAAAGGGCCGCCCGAAGTTCTTTCGGCGCAAGGTGCACCGGAGACTCTTCGCTTCGCTCAGAGTGAACTCGACCCCACGTACCGCGACATCTACCTGGAGAAGGACGAGCCGGTGATCGTTCAGCCGACTCTGGAGGATCTGCTCCGCCCGGAGGCGGAGGAAGAGGACGCACTGTCGCTGGCGGACTTCGACGACGAGCAGTAGTCAAGGTTTATCCTGAGCCGCGAAGACGGCGAAGGATCTCTGGTGCACTCACGATCGGGCGGCCCGAAGGGCCGCCCGAAGTTCTTTCGGCGCAAGGTGCACCGGAGACTCTTCGCTTCGCTCAGAGTGAACTCGACCCCACGTACCGCGATATCTACCTGGAGAAGGACGAGCCGGTCATCGTTCAGCCGACTCTGGAGGATCTGCTCCGCCCGGAGGCGGAGGAAGAAGACGCGCTGTCGCTGGCGGACTTCGACGACGAGCAGTAGTCAAGGTTTATCCTGAGCCGCGAAGACGGCGAAGGATCTCTGGTGCACTCACGATCGGGCGGCTCGAAAGGGCCGCCCGAAGTTCTTTCAGCGCAAGGTGCACCGGAGACTCTTCGCTTCGCTCAGAGTGGACTCGAGCGACGCTGGAGAAGGACGAGCCGGTCATCGTTCAGCCGACTCTGGAGGATCTGCTCCGCCCGGAGGCGGAAGAAGAGGACGCGCTGTCGCTGGCGGACTTCGACGACGAGCAGTAAGCAAGGCTTATCCTGAGCCGCCCATTCGACTCGCTGCGCTCGCTCAGGGCAGGCTTCGACGGCGAAGGATCTCTAGTGCATTTGCGATCGGGCGGCCCGAAAGGGCCGCCCGAAGTTCTTTCGGCGCAAGGTGCACCGGAGACTCTTCGCTTCGCTCAGAGTGAACTCGAGCCCAGATCAGTGCGTTGGCACTACGACGGGCGAAAAGTCGAGATCGGCGTAATCGAAGCTGAAGTCCGCCAGTGGCGAGACTGGCCGCATAGCCGCCTTTGTGACGCGCCCGTTGGCAACGTCGAACGTCATGTATGCGTCCTCGATGCCGCGGTCGGTGAACCGCGTGCGGAACGTGTCGTTGGCGACATGCTCCAGCTCCCCCTCCATGCCCGGTGTGCGATCGAATGTGATCCACAACCGGCCATGGCCGCGATCAGCCACCGTAACCGTGCCATACCAGGGGTCGCTGTAGATTCCGCCGTACTCCGCGATCGGCAGGGATGAATGGTCGTTGGGCAGCATGTCCTGCGGCAGATGGCGCAGCGCCTGGAGCGCCTGATCGATCATCTGAGTGCGTGTGGTTTGGATGATGCCGGGCCAATCGGCCTGTGGCAGGCCGAGATATTCGTCGAGAAGATGGAACACGACGGACCTTCGCGCCCCCGTGTCCTCGGAGTTGATCGACACGGCGATGCCGAGGTTTTTGTCGGGAACGAGATAGAGGGCCGACAAGGCGCCAAGAACGCCGCCGGTGTGTTCAATGATGGGATGACCGCGATAGTCCTCGACGGACCAACCCAACGCATACGCCGCCAGGTGCGGATTGGCGAGCGCCATCGGACCCGGGAATGACTCGGCGCGCGTCACTGATACCGGCGTCCACAGCATCTTCAGTGTGTCTTCGCTGAGAAGCTGTTTGCCGTCGGGCAGCTTCCCGTGGTTGAGAAACATCGCCATCCAGCTCGCCATGTCGACCGCGCTGAGACTGATGCCGCCGGCGGGCGCCGGCACACGCATGTCGAGCCCACGGTCGAGCTTCACCAGCGTGCCCATGCCGCGCATCGGTCCGTCGAGGCGCGCATGCAACGCCACTCCATTTGGCGCGGCCGGGTCATAGTTGGTGAACGAATCCTTCATGTTCAGCGGCACGAAGATGTTCTGGCGTACAAACTCTTCCCAGGTCTGCCCGGACACGGATTCGACGAGCGCACCCGCGACGATGTAGAGGACGTTGTCGTAGGCATACTGTTCACGAAAGCCGGTGGCCGGTTTGAGATAGCGCAGCGCGTGCACGATATCGGCGCGCGTGCGGTTGGTGGTCGGCACGATCATGAGATCGCCCTGGCCCAGACGAAGCCCGCTGCGGTGCGTCAGGAGGTCGAGCACCGTCATGTGCTCGGTGACGTAGGGGTCATACATCTGAAAGCCGGGCAGACGATCGACGACGCGGTCGGTCCATTTCAACTTGCCGCGATCGACAAGAATGCCGAGCGCAGCGGTCGTGAAAGCCTTCGACTCCGAGCCGATCGGGAATGCCGTGTGCTCATCGACGGCCGCCTTCGTCACGATGCTCCGAATGCCGTATCCGCGTGCGACCACTGTGTGGCCGTGTTCGACGATGGCCAGGGAAAGCCCCGGCGCGCCGAACGCCGACATCGCCTTCGCAACATACGCATCCGTGTCGGCAGGTGGCGCGGCGTGAAGCGCGGCCGGTGCGAAAAGGAAACATGCAGCCAATACTGCCGCGCGCGATAGGTTCGTCATCGAGCACCTCCGATGTTTTCGAAACGCACATTCATCACTGGATAGCTCCGCCAGTCCTTGTAGTCGAAGTGCCACCACTCCGCGGGATAAACCGTGAAGCCCACGCTCTCCATCGCCTCGCGGAGGAGGCGGCGGTGCCAGCGCTGCAGCGAAGTGCCTCCCGGATAATCGGCCGCTGCGCGGTCGGTGGTCTCGTCGTATGTGCTGACCATTTGCACAGGTTTCCCGGAGGTCAGATCGTAAAGAGTCAAGTCCACGGCGCAGCCGCGGTTATGGCGTGAGCCCTGGCTGGGATCAGCCACGAAAATCTTCTTGTCGTCGGGCGTTGCGTCCCAGAACATTTTGGTCACGTACCATGGCCGGTACGCGTCGTGGATCAGCAGTCCGTACCCGAGCTTCTTCAACTTGCGGTGAGTGCGGACCAGCGCCTCTGCCGCAGGGCGCTGCAGGAACGCACGTGCTTGCGAGTAAAAGACGGTGCCCAGAAAATTGTCCGTGGTCGCATAACGGATTTCGAGCTTGATCGATGGATCGAGCGCGGTAAGTTCGACCAGGTCCGGGGTGCGGAATTCTCCGGTCTCTCTCGGCGGCTCGGCAGCGGTCGATTCCCGGAAGAGATCCGCCATCGGTTGCACGGGAGTGACGCGTAGTTGCGACGCCCCTTCTTCCGGTCCTACCTTGCGTCGCTGAAAGGGAACGTTCGACGCCGCGACGGCTGTGGCCCGTCCGCTCGCGTCACGCGTGAAGACCAGTCGCTCGCCGTCGTACAGTCCGCGACGCGGAAACTTGTAGACGTTCGCGGACACTTGCTCGAGAGGATCGAACTCGAACCAATTGATCAATGCCCAGAGCTCTTTATCCTTCTCGAGTATGTAAAGGATGTCGTAATCCGCTCCGTACTCGCCGATCAGGCCCGTCCATCGCGCAGGCGGCTCATGAGGCTTGCCGCTCGAAACTCTCTTGAGCGTTTCTCCGCCGACGACAATCTCCCCGTCGCGCACAATGATCTTCTCGCCATAAGAGAGCCGGTCATCGACGATCAGGGCATCGCCCAGTGAACGGACCCTGGCAGGCAGGCCGCCGCCGATTGGAAGCAGAGAGAGGTTGCCGCCGCTTTCGATCAATTCGACGCCGTGATCGCCGCTCACATAGCGGCCGGCGATTCGACGCGCGAGTTCCGGATCCACCGGCGAAGTGATCTCAGGCTGGGGAAGCGACTTGTGTTGCCGCGCCGCGAGCATGGCTTTCAAAGCCAGATCGGCAATATGAGTCGTCACTCCATTGGCAGCGTCTTTCGTCGTGATGACGACGACGCCGATCTTGTCGTCGGGCAGCGTTTCAAGCGCGGTCGCGAACCCGTAGACCGATCCCACCTGGCCGACCTGGCGATGCCCGTCGATCCTGGCGAGTTGACGCGGCGTCCACATCTGCTCGAGCGTGGAGGCTTTGAGAACGTGACCGGCGAACAGCGCGCTCAGAAAACGCCCAAGATCGCCGACGGTCGTGTAGAGGCCATCGGCGGGTGCAATGTTTGATTGAAACGTTGGCGCCTCAAAGACTCGGCCGTCAAGCGTCCACATGTAGCCTGTGGCCAGATTCGTGGTGATGTCGGGCGCCGGCGCGAAACTGCTGTGAGCAAGTCCAAGAGGATCGAGCACAGTGCGCTGGACGTATTGTGCGAACGGCTGATGCTGCGTGCGCTCGAGCACGTAACCGGCGGTGGCGACGCCGGCGTTGGAGTACTTGGTACGAGAGCCAGGTGCGTAGACGAGGCGACTCTTGTTGAGACTCGCAACGGTTTGAGCCAGTGACGTGTCGCCGGAATCGAAGTGGCTGCCAGCCGGAGGCTCGCGCACGAGACCGGCGCGGTGCGACATCAACTGCCGGAGTGTGATGCGTTTGTCAAACGGGTTGTCCGGGTGAAAGTCGGGCAGATAGCGTGTTACCGGCGCATCCAGATCGAGCTTGCCTTGCTCGACGAGCTGCATGATTGCCTTGTCAGTGAACAGTTGCGAGACCGAACCGGCCCGATAGACGGTGTCGGCCGTGGCAGGGACCTTGGTCTTGGGCCTGGCGAAACCAAATCCTCTAGCCCAGACGATCTGCTGATCGTCAACCAACGCAATCGAGAGCGCGGGCAGGTCCTTATCGGCCATTTCGTGCTCGATGAACCGCTCGAGCATTTGCACCACCGCCGCGTACTGTGGTTCGGTCGACGCATCCAGACTGCCTGGTGCGATCGCGGCAGAGAGGAGAAGACTGAGCAGAAGAGCGTTCGCCCCGTGACGAATCAGTTTGCATTTCACGCTTGTTTTCATCCCATTGCTCCCGAATGTTCCGTATCTGCGACGACGCTCCTCACGAACGGAATTGCTCAGCAGACTCCGCCGGCTTTCGCGCGCGCCAGACCAGATACACAGGCGCTCCAAGGAACACGATCACGAGGCCGATTGCAGCAGGACGCGGCTGCGCAACGATGGTGTTCACGACCAGCGCGGCCGCGGCCAGAATGAACAGCAGCGGGGTCCAGGGATAGAAAGGAACACTGTAAGGCCTCGCATGATCGGGCCGCTTTCGCCGATAGACGAAAATGCTCGCGGCAGCGATGCCGTAGAAGAGCCAGCCCGTGAAGACCGTGTAAGTGAACAACTGCTGAAACGTGCCGGTTACCGCGAGAATCGCCGCCCAAACCGATCCGACGATGACAGAGAACGCGGGAGTTCTAAAACGAGGATGGACCTCGGCCAGCTTCTGGAAGAAGAGTCCGTCCTTTGCCATCGCGTAATAGACGCGAGAGCTGGTGAGGATAATGCCGTTGACCGCTCCAAAGATCGACATCGCAATGGCGATGGCGATCAGCTTCGCAGAGGTCGGCCCGATGACGGTGGCCACCGACGCGGCCGCGGCGCTTTGAGAATTAGCGAGGGCCGCCGGCGTCAGCGCTGCGAGATAACCGAGGTTCGCGAGGAGGTAGATCGCGACGAGCGATGCCAGACCGATGAAAAATGCGCGAGGAAAGTTGCGCTGCGGATCGAGCGTCTCACCGGCGCTGAACGTCGCATACTGCCATCCCTCGTATGCCCACAAGACGCCGAGCATGGCCAGACCGAACCCCGACCACAGAGTTCCGTCCGATCGGGCGGGCCATAAATTCGCAACACTATGAGCGGAAGTTCGTCCCAGCAACAAGAGAACGACGCTCATCAGCACGATTGTGCCGACCTTGACGGCCGTCATCCAGTTCTGCAGGTTCGAGCTCTGGCGCGTGCCGCGCACGTTGACAACCGTCACGAGCGCGAGCATGCCGACCGCCAGCAGTTTCGCCGTCGCTGGAGACATGGGAACGACTTGAGCCAGGTTCGCGCTGAAGGCTGTCGCGAGCGCGGCATTCGCTCCGCCGCCGATCGCGAAGAAGAGCGCCCACCCGAACAGAAAAGCCGGAAACGTGCCGAAGCAATCGCGGAGGTACACATAGATCCCACCCGCCGTGGGATTCGCGGCGCTCAACTCGCCGAAGGTGAGCGCGCCGAGCATCGACAACGCCCCGCCGACGATCCACGCCAGCAGGGCAGGAAGAACGTACCCGTGCACCTGAGCGAGCACGGCACCGGGTACGAGGAAGATCCCCGACCCGATCACAGTGCCGATGACCAGCAATGTGAGATCGCGAAGGCCGAGCGTGCGCGGCAGTGCCTGGTCCAGGTTTCCTCCTCATCCCGAGGTCGGCCGGCACCTGCCGATCCGTTACGCGTGAAGGGTTCGAGGATCGGGATGCCGCGACGTCATCGGGAACAAGCGCGAGTCTGAATCAACCAGCAAACCCGCGTGCGTGGTGAAAAGAGCGAATCGCCAGCGCCGCGGATCGGGTCGCTTTTACAACGCTGGTTGCGCAATGTCAACGTCGTCGCAACAACTGTTGCTTGCTCTGCCCGCGCCGTCCTGCGGGTTCCTGGTAGAAGCGGTCGCCGGCGAAGTACTCCTCTTCGCTCTGGCGCAGCTTCGACAGCGACCGGCTGGGCCGGATCTGGGAGCAGGCCATGAGGATGGCGTCGATGAGCGCGACCGGCGCCACGTACGAACCTGTGAAGAGAGGGCTGCCGATCGTGGCGATCAGAATGCGGTCGCAATGCAGCGCGATGGGCGTCGCCCGCCCGTCGGTGATGCCGAACGTCGGTACGCCTCTTTCGCGCGCGCTGATGGCCGCCTCGACCGATTCCCGCAGGCAGCGTCCGAAGCTGATGACGATCAGCAGATCGTTCTTGCCAAGCACGCGAACCTTGTGTCGCACATTTCCTGCGCTGCCGACCGGCGCCTCGGCGCTGAATCCGAGCGGCACCAGCGCATAGGCGAGCAGCCACGACAGCGATGCGGCGAGATCGACTCCCACGACGAGAATGTGCGACGCCTTGTGAATCTTTCTGGCGAGATCCGTCACCGCATCGGTGTCGAGGCGCTCTTTGAGCTTCGTCACGTTGTCGAGGTCGCGATCGAGGCTGCGGGCCATGTGGTCAGCGACGGTTCGCCCTTTTTTCGTTTCCGCCTTCAAGACCGCGTAGGGCGTGATCCGGGCAAGGAAGTACTGGCGGAGATCAGCGGCGAAATCGGCAAAACGATCGTAGCCGAGTACCTGAATCGTCCGAACGATCGTCGCGGCGTCGACGTCGAGCAGTTTGGCCAGCTCTCGCGATGAGAGAAAGAAGGTCTCGTCCGCCCTTTCCAGAACGGTCTCGATCAGCTTGTGCCGCCTCGGACTGAGCCGGCGGCGGTTGTGTTCAAGGCGCACATCGAGGGGAAGGGTGGTCCGGGTGCTCATTCCGGGACCATAACACGCGCTCGATTCCGCGTGCAACAACTGTTGCGCTGGGGCTTGCTGGTGTTGCGCAGAAGCCGGACGTCAGCGATGCGGCGCGACGTAGCCCGGCCCCCGCACCACCCGCCCCGGCTTCGCACCGGTGTGCTCACCGTCGCGCAGAACCTGCACTCCATTGACGAATACATCACTCACGCCGGTGGAGTATTGGTGCGGGTTCTCGAACGTGGCGTGATCGCCGACGGAGTTGGGATCGAATACGACGACATCCGCGGAATAGCCCGGCTGCAGAAGTCCCCGGCGATCGATCTTCAGATGCTTCGCCGGCAATGACGTCAGCCTGCGCACCGCCTCCTGGAGCGGGATCACGTTTTCCTCGCGCACATACTTGCGCAGCAGCCGGGCGACGTTCCCATACGCCCGCGGATGCGGATTCGATTTCAGGAAGACGCCTTCGGGCGCCGGCGACTCGGCATCCGAGCCGAATGACACCCACGGTTGTGCGATCCCCTTGCGGATGTTCTCCTCCGACATGAGGAAAAAGATCGCGCCGGTCGCGCCGTCATCTTCGATCACAAGATCGATCGCGGTGTCTTCCGGCGATCTTCCCCGCATCCTGGCCAGCTCGCCGAGGGATTTCCCGGTCAGAGGTTTGAGGGCATTGCTGCCGAAGGCTGCGAGAATAATGCGGTCCGGCGAGCCCGCTAACAGTCCGAGGTTTTCCCACGTCTCGGCTGGCGTTCGCATCTCGGCGACGATGCGCTGGCGAAGCGCGGGATCCTGAAGTCGCTCTCTCATCTTCTTCAAGCCGCCTTCGTGGGCCCATGGAGGAATCATCGCGTCGAGGCTGGTCCCGCCGGCAGGGTATGTGTACATATTCGCGCTGATGTTCAAGCCGGCCGCGCGCGCGTCGTTCACTTTCTTGATCGCGGCATCCATCTTGGGCCAGTTTGCTTCTCCGGCCGCTTTGAGGTGATAGATCTCGGCCGCGACGCCTGCTTCGCGAGCGATCGAGATCAACTCGTCGATGCCTTCGGGCAGATGGTTGCCTTCGCTGCGCATGTGCGAGATGTACATGCCGCCGGATTCAGCGGCCGCTTTGCTCAGCTCAATCAACTCGGGCGTGCCGGCGTATGTGGCGGGCGCGTAAATCAGCGCTGAGCCCACGCCGAGTGCGCCCTCGCGCATGGCCTGACGGACGAGGTCCTTCATCCGTTCGAGCTCCGCAGTACTGGGCGCGCGGTTCTCGTAGCCAAGCTCGTGGATGCGAACGGTTGCGGCCCCGACAAAGGACGCGACATTGGGAGAGATCCCGCGGCGAACGAGATAGTCGAGGTACTCGCCGAGCGTCGTCCATTCGATGTCGTATTTGAAGTCTGTCTGCTGTTCGCGCGATTCTCGTTTCATCGCTTCGGTGAGCGGTCCCATGGACCAGCCTTCGCCGAATACCTCCAGCGTGACACCCTGACGAATGTCCGCCTGCGACCGGCCGTCGATGATGAGCGATTCATTCGCCCAGCTCAGCATGTTGATGAAGCCGGGAGCGACCGCGCGTCCATGGGCGTCGATCTCGATGGATCCCCGCCCGCTTCGGATGTCGCCGACGGCGGCGATCGTGTCCCCCGTGATGGCGACGTCGCCCCGTCGCGGCGCAGATCCGCTGCCGTCGTAAATCAGTCCGTTGCGGATCACCGCGTCATAACGGGCCGGGACAGGAGTCGTCGCGCAACCCAGCGCCAGACCGGCCAGCAAGATGAGATGTCGATGCAGTCGTTTCATCGCGGTGACTCTATCGCGGGCCGGGGAGCCCATGTCAACAAATGCTGTTTGTATTTGACGTGATGCAACAAAGGATGTAGATATGAGCGCACAGCAGAACGGAGGCAGCATGCGATATCGCAAGGTGATCCTGGTGGCGGCGGTACTTTCCGCGTTGGTGGGCGGACCGGCCCTCTGGGCTCAGGCGAACGCCACCCTCCAGGGGAAAATCACGGATGCCGGCGGAGCACCTCTCCCGGGCGCAGTCGTATCGGTTACCGGCGAAAGAGGGTCAAGAACGGCCACCGCAGACAAAACAGGCTTCTTCCAGATTCCGGATCTGGCGCCGGGCAATTACCGGCTGAGTGCATCGCTCGGCACCTTCGCTCCCGAAGCGAGGGATATCGAGGTGCGCGCAGGCCAGACTCTGACGCAGAACCTCAGGCTAGCGTACGTGCCCTACAGTGAAAATGTGGTCGTGACCGCGCAGAAGCGTACGGAGACGCTCGTGGAGATTCCGGCTTCGGTCGCGGTTCTCCCCGGCGACACGCTGGAACAGCGTCGAGTCGAGAACCTGCAGGATCTCGCGCCGCTGGTCTCGGGCTTGACCGTAACCGGAGCCGAACCGGGTACGACGCGCCTCACCCTCCGCGGTATCAATACCGGTGGTGTTGCGTCGACCGTGGGTGTTTATAGCGATGACGTGCCGTTCGGATCGAGTAGCGGCCTCGCCAACGCCGCAGTGCTGGCGGCCAACTTCGACACATTCGACCTCGCCAGAGTCGAAGTGTTGCGCGGCCCGCAGGGCAGCTTGTATGGGGCGAGCTCGCTTGGCGGCGTCCTCAAATACGTGATGAACCAGCCCACGACCGCCGGTTACGAGGCCAGAGTCGCGGGAACGTCGGAGACCGCCGAGGGCGGCGGCGCCGGATACTCTCTGAAAGGGCTGGCGAACGTTCCCCTTGGGGATCGATTTGCTCTTCGTGCCAGCGGCTTCTACCGGTCTGACGACGGCTTCATCGACTCGATCGGTAACAATCCGATCGCGAGCCTGACGAATCCAGCGGTCAACATCATTGACGGCACGCGCGTCGCCAGCAACATCAATACGGCCAGGAGCTCCGGAGGGCGCCTCTCCGGGTTGTACACACCGTCGGAGAAATTCTCGCTCCTCCTTACAGCGCAGATGCAGGACATCAAGAGCGGCGCGCCTACGATCGTCGACGCGGACCCCGTGACTCTCGAGCCGCTGGATAGCAGCGACGTGCAGTCCTCTTACTATGAGCAGCAGGTAAAGACCAAGTATCGGATCTCCAGCGCGACGGCCAATTGGAACCTTGGTCTGGGCACCGTCGAATCGGTGACGAGCTACGCCACATTCGAGCAGGATTTGCACCTCGACGCGACGATCGCAAGCGGTCTGACCGGCGGTCCTCCTTTGGCTTCAGTGGTAACTGCCTTTTTCGGTGATGATGTGGCAAGGCCACTGAGTGCCCGACTGCCCCAGACGACCAGCACCGATAAGTTTTCTCAGGAGCTGCGTCTCGTCTCATCCAAAAACAAAACGTTCGAATGGTTGGTCGGCGCGTATTACACGAACGAAAAGTCCCGCATCGATCAGAATATCCAGGCCGTTGAAGCAGCGACGGGAGCCGTCGCCTCGGGTGTCCCGGACCTGGCGGTGCTTTCGCTGCCGTCCAGGTACAAGGAGCTCGCTGGATTCGGCAACACCACCTGGCACTTGACGCCGCGCTTCGATCTCTCCGTCGGCGCGCGCCTAAGCAGAAATGAGCAGGTCGCATCAGAGGTCGCCGACGGTCCGCTGGTCGGCGGACATGTCCAGTTCGACAATGTCGAGTCGTCCGAAAGTCCGTTCACCTATTCGATCGCTCCGCGCTACGCGCCATCCGCGAACTCATCGATCTACGCTCGCGTGGCTACCGGCTTCCGGCCGGGCGGACCGAATGTCCTCCCGCCGAATGTTCCGGCGGGCACGCCACTGACATACAAGTCTGACAGCCTGACGAGCTATGAGGCGGGTTGGAAGGCGAGCGGGGCCGGCGGCCGGTCCTCAGTCGATCTCAGCGTGTTCTACCTCGACTGGAAGGACATTCAACTATTCGCTGTGGTGAACGGCTTCGGAATCAACGGTAACGGTGGAACGGCAACGAGCAAGGGCGCCGAGTTCACCGCGAGCATCATTCCGACGACTGGCCTGACGTTCTCCTTGAATGGTGCGTACACGGACGCCTTCCTCACAAAAGATACGGATCCCATTGTTGGCGGCCTGGATGGCGATCCGCTGTCATACACGCCCAAATGGGCCGCCGCATTGAGGGGCGATTATGAATGGAACGTTCGAAACGGTGCGACGGCATTCGTCGGCGGCGGCGTGAGCTACACCGGCGACAGAACGTTCGATTTCGTTACCCGGACCGACAGCGGCAGCCTTCGCAGGATCGGGAGCTATGTAACGGCGGATTTGCGAGCGGGAACCGAAATCGGTCGCTGGTTGCTCGAGATCTACGGAAAAAACCTGACAAACGAGAAGGGCATCGCCACTGTTGACGGAGCCGGCGCGCTCCCCAATGGCGCGGTTGGTTTGGCCTATATCCGGCCAAGAACAATCGGACTATCTCTAGGCGTAAGGGCCTGGTGACCTGCGCACTTCGCATTGTGGGTCTCCTGATGCCCATAAAAGAGCATCAGGTAACCGGAGCTGCATCCACAAGCGAAGCAACAGAAATAGCCGCGAAGCGCGCTGTCAAGCTGAATACGGACAATGACACGAGTTACACCGTCAGGATGCAATGGATCCGAGGCCGCAAGCGACCAGCCGTCGGCGGTGCAATCCGGCTCTGTCAGTTCCAACTCGGGGTTTGTCTCGACTGTTGAAGCGTCGATGTCCGCCGCGCTCCTGCGCTACTTCAGCGCCCGGCAGGAGAATCTGCTGGCGGGAGTTCGCGCACTGGTGGAACAGGAGTCGCCGACAGGCAACGCCGCGGCGACCACCACCATCATCGCGAAGCTGAAGACACGGCTCGATGCGATTGGCGCGGCGACAAAACTTCACGAGACGGAGGGGGGGGCGCATCTCGTAAGCCGCATGACCTTCGGACAGTCACTCCATGACGGAGCGGTCTTGCTGCTCGGTCATGTCGACACCGTCTGGCCGCTCGCGACTTTGACCCGCAGCCCTTTCCGGGTGGCGAACGGCTGCGCATTCGGCCCGGGTATTTTCGACATGAAAAGCGGTGTGGAACTGATGGTCGCTGCATTGGAGGCGATCCATGAGCTCGACCTGCAACCATGGAGGGAGATCCGCATCCTTCTTTCCTGCGATGAGGAAAGCGGCAGCACAACGTCGCGCGATCTGATCGTGTCTGAAGCCTCGGATTGTGCCGCGGTCTTCGTCCTCGAGCCTTCGCTGCCCGGAGGAAAGGTCAAGACCGCGCGAAAAGGAATCGCGAACTACGAAGTCATTGCGCGCGGAATCTCTGCGCATGCCGGGCTCGATCCCGACAAAGGCGTCAGTGCCATCACAGAGTTAGCCCGCCAGATCCTGGCGTTGAACGCGCTCAATGACACGAACCAGGGCATCAGCGTCAATGTCGGCGTGATCAGCGGCGGTACGTTGTCCAATGTCGTCGCAGCGGAGGCCCGCGCCGAAGTGGATGTACGTTTTCGAACGATGGTCCAGGGCGAGGACATCTCGCGCCGCATCGAGTCGATGCAACCGGTTCAGACCGGAGCGCAGATCGAGATCCGAGGGGGGATCAATCGCCCTCCTCTGGAGCGCACTCCCGCGGTGGTGGCCCTCTTCAACCGCGCACGATCGATCGCTTCCCACCTGGGTTTCGATCTTGGCGAAGGCTCGAGCGGCGGCGCGAGTGACGGCAACTTCACCGCGGCGCAAGGCATTCCTACACTCGATGGTCTGGGTGTCGAGGGCGACGGAGCTCATGCCGCAAACGAACACATCGTCGTCGCTGACCTGCCTCGGCGTGCGGCGCTCATCACCGCCCTACTCACAACACCGTTGACGGAGGCACAAACCTGATGCGACACCACTGGCCAGCGGCCCTTCTCTTTCTCTTGTTCTGTTCGGCACCTCTTCGTGCCCAGAAACCAGTCGTTCCTGAGACTCCGCCGAACACCAAAATTCCGGCGGTGAGCCCATCGGGCGGCCACTCGCTGACGGCGACGGACGTCGAGACATTCCTCGACGGATTCGTTCCGCTCCAACTGGAGCAGGACGACATCGCCGGAGCGACGATTGCCATCGTCAAGGACGGGAAGCTGCTGTTTGCGAAAGGCTACGGCTACGCCGACGTCGAGAAGAAACAACCCGTCGTCGTGGACGTGACGATATTCCGGCCCGGCTCGATCTCCAAGCTGTTCACCTGGACCGCGGTCATGCAACTCGCTGAACAGAAGAAAGTCGATCTCGACCGCGACGTCAATGCGTATCTCGACTTCAAGATCCCTGAGGCGTTCGGAAAGCCCATCACGCTGAAGAATCTTCTTACGCATACGCCGGGGTTCGAGGAAGTGATCAAGGATCTCTTCGTCGATAATTCGAAGCCAGTCAACCTGGGTCAGTACCTGAAGACTCACATTCCGCGCCGAATCTATCCACCCGGAACCGTTGCGGCATATTCGAATTACGGAGCGGCACTGGCCGGCTACATCGTGGAGCGCGTCTCGGGCCGGCCGTTCGATCAATATGTCGACGAGAACATCTTCAAGCCGCTCGGCATGACGCATTCGAGCTTCGAGCAGCCTCTACCCAAGTCCCTGGCTGCGCAAATGTCGAACGGTTACCGGAGCGCCTCGGACGGCCCGAAGCCGTTTGAGGCTGTCGGCCCCGCGCCGGCGGGCAGCCTGAGCTCGACTGCCACCGACATGGCCAGGTTCATAACTGCGCATCTGCAAGGCGGTCAATACGACGGCGCCCGCATTCTGCGGCCGGAAACGGTCAGTCTGATGCACAGCAGGCTGCACGACCTGAACCGGGCGGCCAACGGAATGGCGTATGGATTCTATGAAGAGTCGCGCAACGGGCACCGCATCATCGGTCATGGTGGCGATACGGAACTCTTTCACAGCTCCGTTCACCTCGTGCCTGACGCGAATCTCGGATTCTTCGTGTCGTACAACAGCGCTGGAATCGCAAAAGTCGAACCGCGCGGACAGTTGTGGGCCGCCTTTCTGAATCGCTATTTTGCCGACTCGCGCGTTCCGCAAACCTTGTCGACTGCAAAGGAGGACGCGAAGAGCGTCGCCGGCAGTTACCTGAGCAGCCGCCGGGCGGAAGGCTCGCTTCTTCGAGCGGCGTCAGTCCTGGAAGAGATCGTTGTGACGCCCACGGCTGACGGTGCGATTACGACGTCTCTGCTCAAGCGCGCAAACGGGAAACCCATGACGTTGCGCGAAGTCGCGCCGCTGGTTTTTCAGGACGCCGACGGCGAGGACTATCTCGCATTCCAACGCGACCGCACTGGTCGCATGGAAGTGATGTACTCGCCGTATCCTTTGTTCATCTTTCAGCGAGTGGGGCTGAGTCAGGATCGAAAGGTGCTCATGCCGGTCGTCCTGGTTTCTCTGGCTCTGATGGCGCTGGCCCTTCTCCTGTGGCCGGTCGCGGCATTGGCACGCAGACACTATCAGCGCCCGCTCGAGCTGACGCCGCAACAACGCCGGATCCGGATCGCAGTCAAACTCGTCCTCGCCCTCGACATTCTTTTCGTCGCCGGTATTGTCGGGATCGTGGTCTACGGCCTGACGAACATCGCGGCTTTCAATGACGGCTTGAATAAATGGATTTACCTCGCTCAATTCATCGGTGTTCTGGGTGCCGTGGGCACAGTGGTGATCCTTTATGACGCAATCAATGCCTGGCTCAGTAAGAACAGGACAATCTGGTACAAACTCAATGCAACCCTTCTTACGCTCGCCTGCCTCGGACTCCTCTGGTTCGTCTTCGTCGGGCACCTGCTCCACTTCACTTCGCGATACTGAGAAGGGCCCCGCAATCGTCATTGAGGACATCGAGAGCATTGACGACATGCGGATCGTGGAGGATCTCCAGAAGGAAGTGTGGATTCTCCACGACCGCGACATTACGCCTTTGACCCAACTGGTAGCTGTCAGGCACGCGGGCGGCCAATTGATCGGAGCGCGCGATGGCGGGACACTCGTCGGTTTCGTTTATGGCTTTGTCGGGCTCGAACGCGGACGGACGATCCATCATTCGCACATGCTGGCGGTCAGGCCAGCGTACCGGAACTGCGACGTGGGGTACAAGCTGAAGGTCGCACAACGAGAACGGGTTCTCGCCCAGGGCATTACCCGGATGACGTGGACATTCGATCCTCTGCAGAGCCTCAACGCTTATTTCAATTTCTGCAAGCTCGGCGTGGTGAGTGACGCGTACAAGATCAACTTCTACGGCCCCGAGACGTCGAGCGTGCTGCACCGCATCGGTACCGATCGATTGTGGGTCACATGGGTTCTGGACAGTGACCGCGTGCAACAACGGCTGGAAGGAAAGTCCGTCGGGCACGAGGTCGACTCGCAGGCGACGCCGCTCGTCGTAGCGGATGCCGAAGGATGGCCGCGCGAGCTTGCATCGAAAGAAGCGCTTGCCGGCGCGCAGGCGTTCATCGAGATTCCATCGGACATCAACAGCGTGCAGCGCCAAAACGCCGAACAGGCAATGCGGTGGCGCGAGGTCACGCGTCGCGGATTCACCGAAGCATTCGCCGCCGGCTTCCAGGTCGCGGACTTCTTCCGGCAATCTCGCGGCGGCCAATCAGTGGGGGTGTACGTATTGAGCCAGGGGCCGACGCGCGAGGATCTTCGATGAGCGACCTCGATCGCTCGCTCAAAAGCGCGGTCGCAAGCCATCGAACGACCGGCTTGCGATTGGAGCGGCTCGAACTTCGCGAGATTCAGATGCCCTTGCTGGCGCCGTTTGAGACCAGCTTCGGCCGCGCCACGACCCGCAGAATTCTCATCGTTCGCGCGTTCGATCGGAGCGGCGCCTGCGGATACGGCGAGTGCACGGCGATGGAAGGGCCATTCTTCAATCACGAAACGATCGATACCGCATGGATGATCACCGAGAAGTTCATCGCTCCTCTCCTGTCCGAGGCGCATCTTGCCGAAGCTTCGCAGATGAGCCGGATCCTCGCTCCCATTCGTGAAAACCGGATGGCGAAGGGTGGAGTCGAAACGGCAGTATGGGATCTCGAGGCGCACCTGGCGGGCGTGCCGCTCTGGCGACACCTCGGAGGCACCCAGCCCGTGATCAAGTGCGGCGTCTCGATCGGCTTACAAGAGAGCACCGAGGCGCTGCTGGAGAAAGTCGCGCGCGAGTTGAACAGTGGCTATCAACGAATCAAGCTCAAGATCAAGCCGGGCAGGGATGTTCAACTGGTGCAGTCGGTACGCTCGCGGTTTCCGTCGATCACGCTGTCGGTCGATGCCAATAGCGCGTACTCGCTGGAGCACGATCTCGATCTGCTCAGGCAGCTCGATCAGTACGACTTGCTGATGATCGAGCAGCCGCTCGCAGCCGGTGACCTTCTGGATCACGCCAGGCTGCAGCGCGCGCTGCGGACGCCGATCTGCCTGGACGAGTCGATCGTCAACCTCACCAACGCGGCGCACGCGCTCGAGCTCGGAGCGTGCCGCATCATCAATATCAAGCTGGGTCGTGTGGGCGGGCACGCCGAAGCCCGCGCGATTCAGCAGTTCGCAAGGAGCCGTGGCGTTCCGGTCTGGTGTGGCGGAATGCTCGAGTCGGGCATCGGGCGCGCACACAACATCGCCATGTCCACTCTTGCCGGTTTCACGTTGCCCGGCGACGTTTCGGCTTCGGCAAGATACTGGGCCGAAGACATCGTCGAGCCACCAATCACTGTGTTGAAAGACGGAACGATTGATGCGCCATCGGGCGACGGGATCGGGTACGACCCTGACGAAGCGCGCATCGAAGCGCTGACCGTGCGGCGCGCAGAGATCCGCTTGTAAACATCGACGCAGCAACGATCCACGTGGCGGCGATGATCCGCGATGACGCGTGCATGTACCTCCGGAAGTTGCCGGCACGCGTGTGAGTCGTCAGGCTGACCCTGCGCGTGCCGGCCGTGTTCGGCAGCTCAAAGAACGATCGAGAGACGACGGCATGTCGAGCACGCAATGAGCTGTTCGAAGCGCGCCATCCGCGCGAGAGGGCCGTCATCACCGAAGTCGATGGAACGATCCATCACGGTCCGGTGGTGAAGGGCATGCGCCGCGTGATCGTCGAGACGGACGAGGGAACGCGCCACGAGTACAGCGTTCCGCGCTCGGCGCACGTGAACGTGCGGGAAGGGGAGCGCGTGCGGGCGGGCGATCCGCTCAGACAATCGATCGATAGGGGTCCGATCGATCCGCACGACGTGCTCTCGGTCCTCGGCATCAAGGAGCTGCAGCGTTACCTGGTGGACAAGATCCAGGAGGTGTACCGCTCGCAGAGCGTTCGATCAACG
>Ga0210377_10002114_pt1 | contig 17651 bp, 16 predicted proteins | sample PLM4_65_b1redo_FD_155480 | JGI IMG/M metagenome (GOLD analysis project Ga0210377, IMG submission 155480) | Groundwater sediment microbial communities from an aquifer in East River, Colorado, USA - PLM4_65_b1 redo | ecosystem: Environmental > Terrestrial > Soil > Riparian zone | place: USA: East...
GTCTTTCCCAGAACGCGCCAGGCAAATACGATTTTACCGTGAAGGTTACCGATGGTATAGGCGCCGTTGCAACGAAAGATCTATCCATTACCCTTAATCCTACGTTGGACATCACCACTCCAGCGGGCTCCTTGACTACGGAGGCGACCAGCGGCGCCCCTTATACCTTCAGTTTAACGGCCGGCGGTGGCAGTGGCATCTATACCTGGTCCGTGGTGTCCGGTGGAGGGGGGCTTCCCAGTGGTCTTAACCTGAATCCGTTTACAGGTAAGGTGACAGGAACACCCACAGTACCGGGAATCTTTCCTTTCACTGTCCAGGTGCAGGATACCAACGGCAATACGGTGATAAAATCCTTCGACATAACTGTCTCCGATCCGTTGCTCATAAATACCACTTCACTGCCTTCCTGGACCAAGGACGCGGCAAACTATTCCTCCCCCACCGGGTTTGCCATCCAGTTCCAGGGGGGGAAAGCCCCTTACGCATGGACTATTTCTTCAGGAAGTCTGCCGGCCGGACTCACCCTTGGTCCCACTACTGGAATAATCAGCGGCACGCCGACCGTGGCAACCACCTCCAGCTTTATCGTCAAGGTGACCGATGCCAACGGCGCGACTAAGACCCAGAGTTTGACGCTCCTGACCAACCCGGTCCTTTCCATCACCACAACTTCGTCAAACCTTGCCACAGCCACTCCGGACGCGCTTTATAATCAGAACCTCTCCTTTACGGGGGGGACCTCCCCCTTCGTCTGGTCTGTGACCTCCGGCACTATTCCCCCCGGCCTCAATGTTGACGCCCTGGGAGTTATCAGCGGCATAGTCGACCCTGCTGCTGCGTCGGGACCCTTCACCTTTACCGTTCAGGTCGCCGATGTGACAGGCGCCAGCACCACCAGGCTGTTAACCATCAATGTCGTATCACCACTTGCCATTTCTTCCTTCACGCTTCCCCAAGGGACCAAGGGTACAACGTATAATCAGACGTTAACCGCCACCGGGGGCAGAACCACTTATTTCTGGTCGCTGGTAGCGCCCACTGTCTTGCCGCCGGGCCTCACACTTTCTTCCAACGGCCTGATCAGCGGTACCCCGACGACCGGTGGAACATATAATTTTGATGTGCTCCTGACAGATAGAGATGGCCGCGTGGCAACCAAATCGCTTGCCATAACGATTGCTGACCCGGCAGTGGCAGCGAGCACGGTTTTTTACACCGACCAGGCCGGCAATCAGATATCTTCTCAGGACTTTGGCAATGTCTTTGTTTCCAACAGCAAGACCATTACGGTAAATGTCAACAACAACTCCGGCAACCCCATCACCATTGTTTCGGTTGAGAGCTCCAAGGCGGCTTTCTTCCCTGCGCCGGTACTGCTCTCCGGTTTCACACTGGCGCCGAACACTCCCAAGCCGCTCGACATAACCTTCAACCCGGCAGCGATTGCGCAGTACAGCGGCGACCTGACCCTCACCGACTCCTTGGGGAACAAGTACAAGCTTTCTTTGACAGGGATAGGGACTCCGGTTAAGGTGGTACAAACAGCGGGCACCGCCACCCTTTCCCAGATGACGCCCTTGCAGCCGGCTCAGCTCCCCGTTGCCACCAAACCGGCCTCGTTTACACCATCCAGCGCTGCCTCATTTGTCCTTACCGGGGTCACTTCCCCCACCGTAACGGTGGACGTGACCTTTGACGGGAGCGTAATGCCGACTACGCCTATCTTCTACATGATAGACCGCGCCGGAACATGGGTGCCTCTTACCGCAGGTGTGGATTATGCCCTTTCCGGCAATACTGTTACCTACACGATCGTTGATAATGATGTTACAAAAGACCTCGCATCTACTGCCGGTACCATCAACAACCTCATCATAGTGGGTAGCACGACAGGAACGGGGGGCACGGGAACAGCTCCCGTCACGAGCGGGACAGCGAGTCCGCCTTCATCCGGCGGCAAGAGCGGCTGCTTCATCGCCACCGCGGCTTTCGGCAGTTATCTTGACCCCCACGTTGTGGTCCTGCGTAACTTCAGGGATAACTTCCTGCTGAAGAGTGCCCTGGGGACCGCTTTTGTCAGGTTCTACTATGCGACAAGCCCGCCGATAGCCGATTTTATCCGGGAACATGTGGTATTGCGGACGGTGACTCGCTGGATGCTTACACCGCTCATCTATGCTGTTGAATATTCTCTTGCAGCTTGCACGGGAACAGCTTCACTGGTATTGTGCAGTTTTGTATTATATCGGCGCAACAGGAAGCATGCCTAAACGTTAAATAATAATTTATGCACTTTTATCGGGGCACGGCACGCTGTGCCCCTTTTTTGATTATGGTAAAGGAGCGATTTCAATGATGTATCGTTTTATCGTCAGAACATTGCCTATCCTGCTTTTAGTGTCAGTCCTTCCGGCATGTACCGGCTCTTCGCCTTCAAAAGAGGTTGTAACTACGGCGCTAAAGAAGGTCATTCCCGTGGCTTTTACCATTGAGGAGATCAAAGCCCTCAAGGAAATACCAGGGGTGTGCGAGGTAGTTATCACTGCGAACAATCAGCCGTTGGTTTTTTATATGAATAACAAGGGAACGCACATCATTTCCGGCAGCGTAATTGAGGTGGCCACGAAGAAAAACCTTACGCTGGATGTCATGAAAAAGTATCAGCAGCAACCAAAAAAATAATATATTTAACCATGCTTGAGGAGAGCTTATGTTTCGCTATCTTACTGCCGGCGAATCCCATGGGCCGCAATTAACGGCAATAATCGAGGGGGTCCCTGCCGGACTTTCATTGTCAGAAGAGCAGATTAACGTCGATCTTGCCCGACGCCAGTGTGGTTATGGCCGTGGTGGCAGAATGCTCATCGAGAAGGATCAGGTCGAGATTCTGTCCGGGGTACGCTGGGGGAAGACCATCGGCTCTCCCGTAACCCTCTGCGTCAGGAACAGGGACTGGGAAAACTGGCTGGAAAAGATGTCCCCCCATGAACGGTATCGCGATGAGATGATTCGTGTAACCCGTTCCCGTCCCGGACATGCCGATCTACCCGGCGCAATTAAATACAACCACCATGATGTGAGAAATATCCTGGAGCGTTCCAGCGCCCGTGAAACTGCAGTCCGCGTTGCCGTGGGAGCGGTTGCCAAAGCCCTCCTCAGTCAGTTCAGTATTGAGGTGTGCGGTTTTGTGGTAGAACTGGGAGGGGTCAAGGCCCATCGTCCCGAGCTTTCCCTTGCAGCGCTCAAAGATCTGGCGGCCAAATCGGAGCTCTTCACCTATGACAGCGCGGTTGAAGAGGAAATGAAAAGGCTTATCGATACCGTGCGTGACGCCGGGGATACGGTTGGCGGGATAATCGAAGTAACAGTGGACGGTGTTCCCCCCGGCCTCGGAAGCCATGTCCATTGGGACAGAAAGCTTGATGCACGTCTGGCGATGGCAGTAATGAGCATTCAGGCCTTTAAAGGGGTGGAAATCGGCATGGGCTTCAAGTCGGCAGCTAGCACCGGTTCCAAGGTCCATGACGAAATCTACTATGATTCCGCCCGCATTAACCATGGGGAACAGAGCGGCTTTTACCGCAAATCCAACAATGCCGGCGGTATCGAGGGGGGGATAAGCAACGGCGAGGAGATCATCGTCAGGGCAGCCATGAAGCCGATCCCGACGCTCTACAAGCCGTTACGGTCAGTGGACATAGTCTCCAAGGAACCCTATGAGGCTACTGTTGAAAGGTCAGATGTCTGCGCCGTGCCGGCCGCCTCTGTGGTGGCCGAGGCGGTGGTGGCCATTGAAGTTGCCGATGCCTTTATGATAAAGTTTGGCGGAGATTCCATTGAAGAAATGGGGCGCAATTACCAGAGCTTTCTGGACTACCTGAAGGCATTTTAGTTCTGCACAGCTGCAATAATATTAAACTGAAGACGCCACATCGGCGGGTCTCTATGATGGATAAGCATGAATAACGTGTTTCTGACCGGTTTTATGGGGACAGGCAAGAGCTGTGTTGGAAGAGCCCTCGCGGAAAGGCTTGGAACCGGCAAGAGTGTGGACGGAATTGTTCTACAAATTTTAGCCTGGTTAAAAAAGGAAGCATGATTTGGAAGCTATTACCGTTGGCCTCAATGATCGGAGTTACCCCATAGTATTCGGGGTCAATACGCTTTCCCTGCTCGGTTCTCAATGTGCTGACCTTAAACTGGGGCAACGGGTGGCGGTGGTGACAAATCCCACCGTCGGATCATGGTATTTCGATCCGGTAAGGGAGTCCCTGGTCTCTGCCGGCTTTTCGGTATTCAAAATCGAGATTCCCGATGGTGAAGAGTATAAGAACAGTAAGACGCTGAACAGCATTTATGACCATCTCATTGATTTTGGTTTGGATCGGGGGTCATTCCTCGTAGCACTCGGTGGCGGTGTCATAGGTGATATGGCCGGTTATGCGGCGGCAACCTATTTGCGCGGAATCCCTTTTGTCCAGGTGCCGACCACGTTGCTGGCACAGGTGGACAGCAGCGTTGGCGGCAAGACCGGCATCAATCATGACAAGGGAAAGAACCTCATCGGTGCTTTTTATCAGCCTAAGCTGGTCATGATCGATGTGGCCGTCCTGGATACGTTGGCAGAGCGCGAGTACCTCAGTGGCCTGGCTGAGATTGTTAAATATGGTGTTGTTCTGGACGCAGAGTTCTTCCAGTATTTGTTTGACAATGTGGACAAACTGCTTGCCAGAGACAAGCAATGTCTGCTGTCCGCGGTGAGGCGCTCCTGTGCCTTGAAGGCATCAGTCGTTGAGCGGGATGAGAGGGAAGGTGGTTTGCGTGCGGTGCTCAACTACGGCCACACAATCGGCCATGCTGTCGAGACACTGACCGGCTATCGCCAGTACCTGCACGGTGAGGCTGTTGCTATCGGCATGGCGCAGGCAGCAAAGATTTCCGAATCCATGGGATTCTCCGACCGGAGTGTTACCGAAAAAATATGTGCCTTGCTGGATAAATTGAAACTTCCTTTGGAACTTCCCCGCTTTAATTTATCGGCCTACGTGGATGCCATCTCCCACGATAAAAAGATACGTGACGGCGGGTTGGCTTTTGTGTTCAATAAGGAATTGGGAAGTTATACCATTGTCGGTGTGGCTGATGTTTCTCAACTCTTGAGGATCTGCGGAATCGGAGAGTGACAATGGAACAGGAATCTACCTCCTTCTGGGGCGATATTAAGAAGTATGAGGACATGCTTGCCAAGGACCCGCATTCTTACTGTTTTGCGCCGCTTGCAGAGATCTACCGCAAACTGGGGTTGCTCGACGACGCCATAACCGTGGCCGGCAAGGGATGCGAGATCCATCCCGATTATGTCGGTGGATTTATGGCCCTTGGCCGCGCATATTATGAAAAAGGTTTGAAGGAAGAGAGTAAGGCTGCCCTGGAGAGGGTGGTCAGGGGGACTCCTGACAATTTCCTGGCGCAAAAACTTCTCTGCCACATCTATATGGAGAAGGGCGATTCGGTTTCAGCCAGGAAATCTCTACAGGACATCCTTTCCTTGAATCCCGACGACCTCGAAAGTCAGGTCCTGCTCAAGTCCCTGGAACTGGATGGTGGAGACGCCCTGCCATCAGGTTACGAAATTTCCGACGAGCCGGACTCTTCTCTTGCGCCAGGGTGCGACGACCTCTTAGCGGAAGCCGTGTCAGAGGATGACTGGATTCTGGACGAAGCGGAAGTTATTGATGAACTTGACGATGTGATCGAGGAGGACGGGGACGAATATTTTGCGGCCGCGGACCATGCTGATGAGATAACCATCAGAAGTGTATTTGATGGGGGGGCAAAGAGGGATCCGCTGAGAACCGCCACGTTGGCTGAGCTCTATGTGTCTCAAGGGTTGCTCGGGTCCGCTCTCGACATTTACCGCGAGTTGCTGGAGGCAGAACCGGATAATCCGGAATACGGGAAGCGTTCTGCTGAACTCAGGGCTACGATGGCAGAAGCTGCTGACGCTGCTGAAAATGTGCTGCAAGAGGATGCATTTGCAGTGACGGAAATAGTGGCTATCCCTCCCACCAATGTGTCTGCTGAAAGCGAGCTTGCATCGACTGGCACCGATGCGGTTGTTGTTACATTGGAAAGGTGGCTGGAGAATATCAAGAGGAGGCGCTAATGTCATTCAGGGAGACTCTGCAGGATATCGTAGAAAATGTCGGGGGAGGACTTGGCGCAGTCATCATGGGCTATGATGGAATACCCATCGATGAATACGTCCAGGAGTCCGATGCACTCGATGTCCAACTGCTCACGGCTGAGTATGCTGCCGTTTTGAAGGAGATCAAGAGGACCGTTGAAGTACTGAAATCCGGTGTTCTCGAGGAAGTTGCCATCAATACCGAACTTTCCACTGCCATTTTCAGGGTGATAAATGAGGATTTCTTTATTGTCCTCGTTATGACAAGTGACGGGAACTTTGGAAAAGGACGTTTCCTTCTCAGACGCGAAGCTCCCCGGTTGTGCGAATATCTGCAGTAAAAGGCCGTGAAGAGTGAAGAGTGAAGAGTGAAGAGTGCAACACCTTAATGATTCGACATAGAACATAGAACATAGAACATAGAACCTGTTTTTCATATGGGGGTGTTATGAAAATCCTTGTATTGCACGGCCCGAACCTGAATCTCCTCGGCACGCGCGAACCCGGCGTCTATGGGACGCTGACCCTGAATGAAATCAATGCCGTTCTCCTGCAACTGGCTAAGGAGCTCGGGGTTGAACTGACCATCTTTCAGACCAATTCGGAAGGGATTCTAGTCGATAAGATCCAAGCCGCTATCGCTTCCTTTGACGGTATTCTCATTAATCCTGCCGCGTACACCCACACCAGCGTCGCGATCCGTGACGCCATTGCCGCAACAGCCCTGCCAACAGTAGAGGTTCATCTTTCCAATATACACAGCCGCGAAGAGTTCAGGGCCAAGAGTTTTGTGGCCCCCATAGCCCTCGGCCAGATCAGTGGATTCGGTGCTGACAGCTATCTGCTGGGGCTTCGCGCACTTTTTAACCACAGTAAAAAATAGATTGTATTACAGGATTGATTATGCTAAAAGACAGAATCTCGTCCGCCCGGGGGGTTTTGGAGAGGTATGACGTTGATTTTCTTATCTTTGTCAACCTCTGTAATATCCGATACCTGACCGGGTTCACCGGCAGTGCCGGTCTCTTGGTCCTGGGGAGAGAAGAGGGGTGGTTTTTCACCGATTCCCGCTATACTACTCAGGCAGCTGCTGAAGTCAATGGCTGCAGCGTTATTGAGTGCCGCAGCAACCGGGAGGGTGTGACATCCTTGTTGCAAGGGATGCCGTTCGGAAAAGCAGGCTTTGAGGCCGGGCACATGACGGTTGCGCTCTATAATGAGCTTTCAGCGGCTTTGCGAGGGGTGGAACTGAAACCTATCGGTACAGAGCTTGATAGCCTACGGGCGGTCAAGGACGCTGACGAAATTCAACTCCTTGCCAAGAGTGCCGAAATCGCCTCATCAGCTTTTTTGCATATTTTGGACATGATCAAACCGGGAGCAGTTGAACGGGACGTGGCACTTGCCCTTGAAGCAGCCATGAAAAGCTCGGGTGCCGATGAGAAGGCTTTTGACTTTATCGTTGCTTCCGGTTCAAGAGGGGCGCTTCCTCACGGCAAGGCAAGCACCAAGGTCATTGCCAGTGGTGAGCTGGTAACGGTAGATTTCGGTACTGTCTGCCAGGGTTACTTTTCTGATGAGACGGTAACCGTTGCGGTAGGGGAGCCGGACAACCGTCAGCAAAAAATCTACTCGATTGTAAAGAATGCCCACGACCTTGCTCTGGCAGCGGTCAGGCCTGGAATAACCTTTAAAGAGCTCGATGCAGTGGCACGGGACTTCATAGCAGCAAATGGGTTCGGAAACTATTTCGGTCACGGCCTCGGTCACGGGGTCGGCCTTGAAATTCATGAGTATCCTGCTGTTTCATCCCGCAGTGACGATCTGGTCGTGGAAGGGATGGTATTTACCATAGAACCCGGGATATACATTCCTGATTGGGGTGGCGTCAGGATCGAAGATACCGTAGTGGTGACAGCCAACGGCTGTACCATACTGACAAAGGTTCCCAAGGAATTGCAGATTGTCTGCTGAGTTTAATTCAAAGATGAGAGCTAATTCCAATTTCAAATCAAGGATGAAATCAAGGCGGCGAGGATTGAGGCGACAAAGGCATACAACTACGTACGTTGAGGAGCCGAAGACGAGCCAACGAAGATAGCCTTGATTTGGAATTGGTCACAGGAAGTTTAACGTAAAAGGAGAACAGGATGGATATAAAGGATATAAAATCATTGATAAAGATGGTCACTGAAACCGACATTACCGAGTTTGAACTGGAAAATACCGATGAAAAGATCACCATTAAACGGGGGGTGACTCCTGATGTGATCCATTATCAGCCGCACCAGATGGCGCCTGTTCAGTATGCCGCTCCTCATCAGGTAGCTGCAACTGTGGCTGACGTTGCTCCGGTTCCTGCTGCCGCCGAAAAAGGGCAGGCCGTAACCTCGCCCATCGTTGGTACCTTCTACCGTGCGCCTTCTCCCGATTCAGCTCCCTATGTGGAAGTCGGGCAGGTTGTAGAAAAGGGGCAGGTGCTTTGCATTGTCGAGGCTATGAAGCTGATGAACGAGATAGAGGCTGAATACCGTTGCAAGATTCTCAAGATAAGCAAGGAAAATGCGCAGCCGGTCGAGTTCGGTGAAACCCTGTTTGTCGTGGAAGCGCTTTAATATCACTTGAAGAGCCATGGGGCAAGGCGTATGGTGTTGCTCTCATGCGCCGGCAAACATTAGAAAAACAGTGGAGAGCCTAACAGATGTTTCATAAAGTGCTCATAGCCAACAGGGGTGAAATCGCCCTCCGTATAATCAGGGCCTGCAAGGAGTTGGGGATCAAGACCGTTGCAGTCTATTCCACCGCAGACCGTGAGTCTCTGCACGTGAAACTGGCCGATGAAAGCATTTGTATCGGCCCAGCACCCAGTCTGCAGAGTTATCTAAATATAAATGCAATTATCAGCGCTGCGGAGTTGACCGACGCAGAGGCCATTCACCCCGGGTACGGATTTCTTTCTGAAAACGCGGCGTTTGCGGAGATTTGCGAAAACTGCGGCATCACCTTTATCGGGCCCTCCTCGGAGAGCATGCGCTTGATGGGTGACAAGATCAGCGCCCGTCAGGCAGTGATCAAGGAAGGGGTTCCCATTCTTCCAGGCACCAAGGAAGGTGTAAACGATGTTAATGAGGCGGTCAAAGTCGCCAAGAAGATCGGTTTCCCGGTGATAATCAAGGCTACGGCCGGCGGCGGCGGCAGGGGGATGAAAATTGTCCACTCGCCGGCAACCCTTCCGAACGCCTTTGCCACTGCCAGAGCGGAAGCGCAGTCCGGCTTCGGCAATCCGGAAGTATACATAGAAAAATATTGCGAAGAGCCGCGTCATGTAGAGATCCAGATCCTTGCCGATAAACATGGTAATGTGATCCATTTGGGTGAACGTGATTGCTCGATTCAGAGGCGTCACCAGAAGATCATCGAAGAGGCTCCTTCGACCGTCACCACCCCCGAACTGCGCAAGGCCATGGGCGATGCTGCCGTCCGTGCCGCAAAGGCCGTGAACTACAACAGCGTTGGTACCATGGAATTCCTTGTGGACAAGAACAATGATTTCTATTTCATGGAGATGAACACCCGTGTCCAGGTGGAGCACCCGGTTACCGAGATGGTTACCGGCGTTGATATTGTCCGCGAGCAGATCCGTTCAGCGGCCGGGCTTAAGCTTCGCTACAAACAGAGTGACATCAAGATCAATGGCCATTCCATTGAATGTCGGATAAACGCTGAAGATCCCGCAAAATTCACCCCCTGTCCGGGAAAGATAACGGCTTATCATACTCCTGGCGGCTTGGGAGTTCGTGTTGATTCTTTCGCCTATGCCCAATACACGGTGCTGCCCCACTATGATTCGCTGATCGCTAAGTTGATAGTCCATGCCGAAACCAGGGAAGACGCCATCAAGCGCATGGCCAGAGCCTTGGATGAATATATCATCGAAGGGATCAAGACAACAATACCGTTTCACAAAAGAATCATGGCCAACAAAGACTTTATTGAAGGGAATATCGACACCAGTTTCCTGGAAAAAATGGTTTTGGAGTAGTTATGGATTTTCCTGAGGAACTAAAATACAGTAAAGAGCATCTCTGGGTAAGGGTTGAAGGGAACCGGGGTATAATTGGTATAACTGATTTTGCCCAGCAAGAGCTTGGCGCTATCTCTGCGGTTGAACTCCCCGAAGCGGGAGATGAGTTGGAACAGGACGACTCATTTGGTTCCGTGGAGGCGAGAAAGACCGTGGCTGAGCTCTATGCTCCTATCAGCGGGCCGGTGGTCGAGTCTAATGGCGAACTGAGCGACGCTCCGGAAATCATCAACGACGACCCCTATGATGGCGGTTGGCTGCTGGTGGTGGAGATAGCCGATGCCGAAGAGCTCAACCTGTTAATGTCGGCGGATCTTTACGAGGATTATGTTTCGCAAAATGAGTAAAGATTCTAGGTGTCAGGTTCGCCGGTAATGAGGCCATTTCCCTGTACGAGAGGAACCGGTAAACTCAGGATAGGCCAGATAGAATATGCCAACTGCACACCTATCTTTACTGCGTTAAAGGCTAACTTTGATTGTTCGGCCTATCGTTTCGTCAGCGGAGTCCCCTCCACACTCAATTCCATGCTTGCTGCCGGAGATATTGACCTCTGCCCCTCATCCTCCATAGAATACGGCAAGTCATTTGAAAAATACTCCCTTCTGCCGAATCTTTCCATCAGTTCCATCGGAGCTGTAAAAAGCGTTCTCCTCTTTTCCCGCGTTCCCATTGCTGATCTGGCCAACCTACCTGTCGGGCTTACCACCGAGTCCGATACTTCGATAAATCTGCTCAAAATAATCCTGGCGAAGAAATACGGCTTTCACAATCTCTTCCAGCGTACTTCTCTCCCCTTGTCAGAGGCCATCCAACAGTTCAGTGCCCTGCTGCTCATAGGGGATACAGCACTGAAGGCGTCACTGGCAAATAACGGCCTTTATGTCTATGATCTTGGTGAGTTGTGGCATGATTTCTCCGGGCTCCCGTTTGTCTTTGCCCTCTGGATTGTCAGGCGGGACGCTGCTGCGGCAAAGCATGCCGAGATCAAAGCTCTATGTGATGAACTTCAGCAAGCCAAGGAGCTCGCCTACGATTCATACGAGTCAATCGCCTCAAACAGTAAAGAAAAAGCCTGGATTAACTCTGAAGCCCTTGTCGGCTACTGGCGGACCATCTCCTACGACCTGACCCCTGCCCATGTCGCCGGCCTGCAGAGCTTTTTTCGCTATGCCGCCGAGTTGGGAATCCTGGCTCGTGAGCCGGAGATATCGATATTTTCATGATGATCGCATGAATCTGTCTGAACAAAAGTATTTATACGGGAATATCAATGCACAGATTGGAAGCTCGACGCATAAACTGGTTTGATGTTCTCAGCAGAAGATTCAACGCGATTCGAAACGGCGTCTGGAGCCAGGAGCGGGAACAGTTCGTCGCTGCAATGGATCGGGCCGTTCTGGTGGCCAAGGTCAGATGGCTTATCCTGCTGTTAATGTGCATCTACAGTGTTTACGCCGGCAGCTTTTACTTTTTCAGCAGATACGGCTTTTTCCTCTCTGAATCCCAGTTTGTTTTCCTTTTCGGCTCCGCGCTCGCAGTCGTTTCATACAATTTTGTCTACCGTTATTTTTATGAACGAATCGCCAGATTCCGATTTGTCGACCACCTGCCGATCATCCTCGATCTCCTTTTTGTCACGGTGCTGATCCACTTCAGCGGCGGCGCTGTCAGCTGGTTCTGGCCGGTTTACCTGATAGTTATCATTGAAGCGGCCTATCTCCTTGAGCAACGAAAAGACGTGTTGCTCCTCGGCCTGCTCGGTGGGGTGCTCTACGGAACCCTTCTCACCGCGGAATATGCTCGTGTCATTACCTATGTGACCATGCCCTTTGTTGATGCTGAACTCCACCACGATGTACTTTATCTGATCCTTATATGGTCCTGGGTCGCACTCTTGATTATGACTGTGTCGATAATCGGGGCTTTTCTCATGTCGGTTATCCGGCGGGAAGCGAGCCTGGCTCGTGAAAACGAGGAACGTCTCTTCAATTTTCTTGATTCAGCCAGTGATCTGATTCACAGCAATACCCCTGATGGCAGATTTCTTTATGCAAACAACTCCTGGTTGCAGACCATGGGATACAGCCACGAAGAGCTGGCAAACCTTTCGTTGTTCGATATTATGCATGCCGACAGCAGGCAACACTGTCGGGAAGAATTCAAAAGGGTGATGGAGGGGGAGAAAAGCTCTCCCCTGGAAGCACTCTACCTGTCGCGACACGGCAGGGCCATAACCGTTGAGGGGAATATCAGCTGCAGTTCTAAAGACACTGAACCTGTCGCTATCTGGGGTATCTGCCATGACGTCACTGAACGCAAGCTTGCCCAGGAGCAGCTGCACCGTCAGGCACATTACGATAATCTTACCGGCCTTCCCAATCGGCTCCTGTTCATGGATCGCCTCCAGCAGGCTGGGGCACTGGCCCACCGGTCAAACCTCCGGATGGCGGTGCTCTTCTTTGATCTTGACCGGTTTAAAATTATTAATGACACCCTCGGTCACACTATTGGCGACAGGGTGCTGGTGGCAGTTGCCAGGCGTCTGAAAGTGTGTATGAGAGAAATCGACACCGTTGCCCGTATCGGTGGGGACGAATTTGCCATGACCCTCGTGAATCTGAACGAGGCCGAAGACGCAGAGACGGTTGCCCGGAAAATACTGAAAAAACTGGCGCAGCCCTACACGATTGATATTCATGAGCTCTTCATTACCGCCAGTATCGGCATCAGTATCTATCCCGATAATGGAACTAGCCCGGATAATCTGCTGAAAAATGCGGACATTGCCATGTACCATGCCAAGGGGGAGGGGAAGAACAACTATCAGTTCTACACGAGCGAGATGGACAAGGACGCGGACAGAAAGCTCAGCTTGGAAAACAGTCTGCGCCGGTCCGTGGAAAGGGATGAACTGATAATATATTATCAGCCAAAGGTTGACATACAGAGCGGCACCATAATCGCTATGGAAGCCTTGATACGCTGGGAGCACCCTGAATTTGGCTTATTGTCTCCGGCGGAGTTTATCCCTCTTGCGGAAGAAACCGGCCTGATCATTCCCATTGGTGAATGGGTGCTCCTCAAGGCATGCCAGCAGAACAAGGTGTGGCAGGATTACGGATTGCCGCCGATGCGGGTGGCGGTAAATCTCTCTGCATATCAGCTACAGCATAAAAAACTCATCGACAGTGTTAAGAATGTCCTGGAAAGTTCAGGCATGGAGGCGTCTTACCTGGAGCTGGAGGTCACCGAAACGGTTATAATGCAGAATCCCGATTTTGCCGTTTCGATACTCAGCGAACTCAGGGAAATAGGCGTCCATATATCCATAGACGATTTCGGCACAGGCTATTCCTCGCTGGCCCATCTTAAACGGTTTTCCGTAAACACGCTGAAAATCGACAAGGCGTTTGTACGGGATGTGGAGATAGATACGACAGACGCAGCCATTGCCATAGCCATTATCGCCTTGGGCAACAGTCTCAACCTGAAAGTGATCGCAGAGGGGGTGGAAACCGTGGGCCAACTTGCGTTTCTCAAGGACAATCAGTGTGATGAAATGCAGGGGTACCTGTTCAGCAGGCCAATGCCCGCGGAGGATGTGGTGGGGTTCATACGTGACAGTGGCAGGAAGCTGTCGCTCTTAACGGAAACGGGTGTGTTATCAGATTGAGCCGTTGTTCTTCTGCCTTAAGTAATCATCTAGTATCCTGCGGTGGTCGAAGCAGAGTAATGGCGGCAGGGCGGCAAGCGGAAACACGGTCACGGTTGCGGCATCGTCGGCAGCCTCTGGCGAGCCTTCACCACGGGCCACATAAACGGTGGAAATGACATGGGCACGCGGGTCCCGCTCGGGATCCGAATAGCAGCCCAAAAGACGCAGGTCGCTGAGCTTCATGGACGTTTCTTCGCGGGCCTCTCTGATGGCTGCGTTTTCAAGGGTTTCGCCGTAGTCGACAAATCCGCCCGGCAGTGCCCAACCGAACGGCTCGTTCTTCCTCTCAATCAAGACGATCCCACCTGCACATTCGATGATTATGTCCACCGTGGGGAACGGATTGCGGTACGATTTGACTTTCTCACCACAGTGCGGACAGCTGAGGTAGTCGAATGGCATGGAAGGCCTCCCGGTTTTATAGCAAACCCGCATAAAAAAAGGGAGGACGAATCCTCCCTTGCGAGCAAGGCGTGAAGAATAAAAGCTTATTTCTTTTTGCTGCCGCCAGAGGCTTTTTTAGAGGCTTTGAGCGGGTTAGTCTTGGATTCTTCGCTCTTGATTTCAATTTTCACATGGGAGGCGAAGTTGCAGATACCGGACGTCCATTTCTTTTCCGGCGCCGGATAGGCGCTGCACACCTTGCCGATGGTGCTGTCCACGATCCTGTCGCATCCTTCGCAATTCTCCACGACAATCTGGCATGAACCATCGGTAAAAACACAACCCTGTTTTCCCCAAAAGGTACACTCGGCACCGGGAAGTACTGTTTGACACTGCATGGTAAATCCTCCTGTTTCTTTATGCTTCGTATTCGTCGATCAGTATTTACTCTAACAATTTTAAAAGAAAAATGTCAACAGGAAAATCCTTGCTCAGACGGTGTTATCCTTGACTCCATGGACTCGGTATATTAACCTTGAAAGAAACATGCAGCACGGTTTAGCAGATGACTTAATCTACCCCATGGCCAGGTCAAAAAGGCAGCATTCTGTTATGAATAGTGACATTCTACCAAAGGGAGATGACTTATGCAGCGTATTACTTTTGGCACATCAGGCTGGCGCGGAATATTGTGTGAAGATTTTATCTTCGAGAATGTCAGGACAGTCACCCAGGCAATTGTCGATCATGTGATTGCCTCAGGGGAAAAAGAGAAGGGACTGATCGTCGGCTACGACTCCCGTTTCATGGGTGAGCGTTTTGCCCGGGAGGCGGCGCGTGTTGTTACCGGTGCCGGGATGAAAACGTTTCTCTGCGACAGGGACACGCCGACACCTGTTATTGCATTTGAGATACTGCGGCGCAAAGCCGCCGGTGCGATAAACTTTACTGCGAGCCATAATCCGCCCGAGTATAACGGCATTAAGTTTTCCCCCTCATCGGGTGGACCGGCCCTTCCCGAGGCGACCCACGACATTGAGCGGCGCGCCAATGAGATGATGGGCGAGATCTGCTACAAGGAGCGCCATTTGGATGATGCCTTGCGTGCCGGGTTGTTGAGCGAAATAGACCCACGGGAGGCTTATCTTCAGGACCTTGCCGGAAAGGTGGATTTTGCAGCCATTGCCAGACTCGGCGTGGTAGCGGTCAATCCGCTCTACGGAACCGGCCGCGGTTATCTGGCAGAGCCTTTAGCGGCCCATAACGTACAGGTGCTGCAGATGAACGCCCATCGCGATCCGTACTTCGGCGGGTTCCCCCCCGAGCCGTCAGAAAAATATATCCAGGATTTCATAAAGATGGTGAAGGGGAACCCTGCCATCAAACTCGGTATTGCCACGGACGGCGATGCAGATCGTTTCGGTATTGTCGATGAAGACGGCACCTTTATCGAGCCCAATTACATCATTGCACTGCTCCTCGATTACCTGGTCAGGGTGAGGGGGATGAAGGGCGGGGTGGCGCGCAGCGTGGCAACCTCCCACCTCGTTGACGCAGTTGCCGCAATGCACGGCGTTGAGGTTTTCGAGACGCCGGTAGGTTTCAAATACATCGGTGAACTGATCAGTCAGGACAAGATCATCATCGGCGGCGAGGAGAGCGCCGGACTTACGATCAAAGGGCATGTGCCTGAAAAAGACGGTATCCTCGCCTGCCTGCTGGTTGCAGAAATGGTCGCCCACGAGGGTATGCCGGTCGGAAAGCTCCTCGAAAGGCTTTATGGCCAAGTGGGGCGCTTTGTGACCAAACGGCAAAACATAACTCTCGCACCTGAGGTAGAAGCGACTTTTGCTGACAAGTTGAAAGCCGTTCCAGCCTCCTTCGCCGGGGTAAAGGTTAAGAATAAGGTGACCATCGACGGCACGAAATTTATCATGGATGACGGCAGCTGGCTGCTGTTCCGAAAATCCGGAACCGAACCGGTGGTGCGTCTCTATGTCGAGGCGGCAAGCGACGAGCGGCTCAAGACATTGCTGGTCGCCGGCAAGGAGTTTATCCTCCGTTAACCGCTAAGGACAGCGCGAAAAACCTAATACAGAAAAGCAATTTGGGGATACGGATAAACGCGGAAATAACGGGCAGCAGGTTTTAGAGACAGGCATTGCACCGGCGCAAAGGCCGCAAAGACAAGGCACCGAAGGAGGGCGCAAGCATTCCTGAAGATGCTTCCTTTGCGTTCTTTGCGCCTTTGCGTTATAATGTATCGCCAATTAAAAACCAAGGAGGATGTATGTGGGATTATACTGACAAAGTGAAAGAACATTTCTTGAATCCGAGAAATGTTGGTGCCATAGAGGATGCGGATGCGGTTGGAGAGGTCGGCAGTCTGGCCTGTGGCGACGCCCTGAAGCTATTTATCAAGCTTGATGAAAAAAAAGAGCATATCGTTGACGCTAAGTTTCAGACCTTCGGCTGCGGCAGCGCCATTGCCTCTTCTTCTGCCTTGACCGAGATGGTGAAGGGGAAGACGTTGGAAGAGGCGTTACAGATTACCAATAAGGAGATTGCCGATTTCCTCGGCGGCCTTCCCGAAGAAAAGATGCACTGCTCGGTCATGGGGCAGGAGGCGCTCGAGGTGGCCATTGCCAAATACCGCGGGGTGGCAGTGCCAAAGCACGGCCACGACCATGAGCATGCGGAGCTGGAAGGGGAGGTCGTCTGCAAATGCTTTGGCCTGACCGATGTCTTTCTCAGGAAGGTCATTGCCTCCAACAAGCTCCACACAGCAGAGCAGGTGACCCATTTCACCAAGGCGGGGGGGGCCTGTGGCGGTTGCATCCCCAGGATCAAGGAGCTGATCGCCGAGGTCCTGGGAGAACAGACAAAGACAGAGCATAAAAAGCCCGAAAAGCTCACCAACCTGCGCAAGATGCAGCTGATCCAGGAGACCCTTGAGAACGAGGTGCGGCCGCAGCTGTGGGCTGATGGCGGAGATCTGGAACTGATCGACATCGACGGCGGCAAGGTGCAGATCGCCTTTCGCAAGGCCTGTGCCGGCTGCGCTTCTTCGGGGTTTACGGCGAAATTCGTCGAGCAGAAGCTGCGCGACCTGGTTGCCGATGACATCACCGTCGAGGAGGTGCAGGGATGAAGGAGATCTATCTGGACAACAACGCCACCACCAAGGTAGACGAGGCGGTCTTCGAGGAGATGCGACCCTATTTCTGCGAACTGTACGGCAACCCGAGCTCCATGCATTTTTTCGGCGGCCAGGT
>Ga0210377_10002115_pt1 | contig 17641 bp, 16 predicted proteins | sample PLM4_65_b1redo_FD_155480 | JGI IMG/M metagenome (GOLD analysis project Ga0210377, IMG submission 155480) | Groundwater sediment microbial communities from an aquifer in East River, Colorado, USA - PLM4_65_b1 redo | ecosystem: Environmental > Terrestrial > Soil > Riparian zone | place: USA: East...
CTGATCATCAACCTCCCCGGCAGTCCAAAGGGAGCAGTGGAGAACCTTGAGGCGGTCTGGGCCGCGGTCCCCCATGCGGTGGCCAAGATCCAGGGGGACCCGGAGGATTGTGCCCAGGTTGCGCCAATGGAGAGAAAGGTTCAACAGCAATCTTAAGAATCTAGAACCCAAACAAAGGCTAAATGTAATGCAGAGTCGCAGAGAAAGATTTCTAAAAAAACGAGGCTTTGATTTTCTTTGCGTCTCCGCGGCTCTGCGTTAAAATAAGGTATTCTTACTTTTCAGCTTAAATACATTTTGTCATTTCTTCATCATCTTTCTGATCGGTTTTTTCCCGCCCAGCTTCATGGGCATCAGTTTCTTCATTTTCTTGAACTGTTCGTCCGTCAGGACGGTCCGCACTTCCTTCATGGATTTTAACATCTCCAAGTGATGGGCAGTTTTTATGTCCGCAATTTTTTTGACCCCAGCGTTTGCCTTCTCGATATCAAAATCTTTCACTTCCATGATTTCCATGAGTTCCATCTCGGCAATCTTCAGGTCGGCTTTGTAGCGCACCTGTTTTTTGTGCATTTCCCGGTGAAGAGGCGTAAGTATCCTGATCTGTTCATCGCTGAGCCCTATCTTTTCCGCATTTTCGAGACACATGCCCATCATGTCTCCCATCCTGTCCATACCGCCCATTTCCAGCGGCCGATCATGGCCTTCCATGTGCGCCATCATGGGCATATCCATCTGTGAAAAAGCGGGCAGAGCAAAAGCAACCGTGAACAGCACTAAAAGCAATATTATTCTCATAATTTCCTCCTCCTTTTTCGTAAATGTTAAATTCTATCAATACGATGTACTGCGAAAAACCGGATTGTCAAGGAACGGCTGTGGAGCCCAGGGAGAGACATGGGCGAAAATCGCGCTAATTGTTTGATTAATCTTCCCATATGAGATAACATTTCCCATCAATCACCGGGAAATGGATATGCCAGGAAGCAAAAAACATAAAGCGATACCGCTGAAAGATGGCGACGGAACGGCCTCAGCGTGTAATACGGCCCTTGGAGAAACCTGCAAGGCGTTAAAGGCTATCTCCTTCTATCCCGAGAATCATCCGCTGCGTGAAAAGATCCTTCACGGGGCCTATCAGTCCATGATGAATCTTGCGAAGGAAGGCAGGGTCTCCCTGATCGTGCAACGCAACGGTTTTTCTTTTGCAGGCCAAGAAGCTGCGGTTGATAATACCCCTATGACAAAGGCCCTGGCACAGGAGCTTTTCGCCCGTGAGATCCAGCGGCTCACACTGCTGCCGGAGCTCTCCCTGGGGGAATTCACCGGGTTTCTTTCGCTGCTGGCAATGGAACCCCAGAGGGTTATAGCCGATGGCGGCCTGGCCGGGATGCTGACGAAGTGCGGCATTCAAACGGTCATCGTCAACGAGATCGATATCAGCGCGGTTTTTACCAGGAAAAAGGTGGGAGGGGCTGCCGATGAAGCGGTTGCCGGAGAAACAGCCGTTGAGGAAGAGCATGAACAGGACATTGCCCAGTCTGAAGGAAGCCTCGCCGATCAACTTGACGAGCTGAGTATCGAAGAGCTGCTTGCCCTGATGTCCACGGAAACGGACGACGATCGCTATCACCAACTGGCCCGGATGCTGCTGGCAAAGGGGCAGCCGCTGAAGCTGGAAGGGGATTTTGACCGGCTCTTTCCGCTACTCGTCGGCCTGGTGGAGCAGAATGCCGACACGACAAGGAGCCCCGTCCGCCGCGAAAGCGCCCTTATGGTCTTGCAGCAGCTCGCCCTAGGGGAAATGACCGAGCATCTTCTGGGTCACCTGGAGGATGAGGATTTCGGGCAGAAAGAGAACGTGTATCTCATCCTGAACCAACTGGGGGGTGAGGTGGTCGACGCCGTTATCGGGCGGTTCGTTGCCGTTGGCAGCAGGTTCTCCAGGAAGTCGCTGACGGCCGCTCTCCTCCGCATAGGCCCGCCGGCGGAACCGTCGCTGATCGAGCTGCTGAAGGACGGCAGATGGCAGGTTGTTCACGCCTCCGTGGCCATCCTGGGAGAGCTGGGGAGCAGGGATGCAGTGAAGGGACTCACGCTGGCCGCCTCTCACCCCGACAACCGGGTGCGGATGGAAGCAATCCGTTCCCTGGCGAGGATTGGGGGAATGGAAGCTACGGCAGTGCTCGTTGATCTCCTGCGAGATAATAATCAGGCCATTGGGATACAGGCAATCACGTGGATGGGGAATACCAGGAACCAAAGGGCACTCCAGCCGCTGCTCCGGCTAATCATGAAACGGGATCTTCTGGGCAAATCCCTGACCCTCAAGAAGGAAGCCCTCCTCGCCATTGGTCGTATCGGCGACCGGCGGGCGCTCGAGCCGTTGTTCAGGCTGGTGAAGAAAAGACATTGGATCGCCCCCGGCCGTTGGGATGAGTTGAAAATCCTCGCCGTCGAGGCCATCGGCAACCTGGGAGGGGAATCAGCGCGAGAATTCCTCGAAAAGGTATCGGCCCGGGGCAGGAGCCTCGGCCGGGCCTCTTATGCTGCAGTGGAAACCCTGGAACAAAAGAATGCAGACAACCATGAGTGAGATAACCAACCAAGGGGCGCAACGGGTTGCCATGCTCCTGACGGCAGCGATTAAATCCGTCATGCTCTATCCCCAGGCCCATCCCGCGGTACGCCAGCCATTGCAGGAGCTTGCCGGAATACTTGCAGATATGCTCCGGGAGCAGCCTGAGATCCATCTCGGCGTGGTTGAGGGGGCCTTTTTCCTCGAAAGCCGCCTTATCGTCTCCCCCAACGCCGCAGTTGCAGAGCTGGCAGAACGCCTGAGCAAAAAGAAGATCGACGCCCTCACCATCTATGCCGGGGTGACGGTGGACGACCTGTTCCGCTTCGCCTCACTCCTCGCCCGCCGGGATACCACTGTTGACCTGCTTCCCGCTGAACTGGAAAAGAACGGCATCCGGACCATCCGTCTCGGCATTGACCAGATGGTGTACGGCGATACGGCCGATGAGGCGGGTTCCGCCCCGTCCCGCACCTATTTAGATGCGCTCAACGCGGTGCGCGACACGATGCAGGAGGTCGAAAACGGCAGAATCCCCAGCGGCGCCCGGATCAATACCGTCGTGGAAAACATGGTCTCAGTGACCATGAAAGACCATACCACCCTCTTAGGTCTTGCCATGATCAAGGATTACGACAATTACACCTTCAGCCATTCCGTCAACGTCGGGATCCTGGCCCTGACACTCGGGTCGTACCTGGGGCTGGACCGGGATGCCCTGCGGGACATCAACACCGCCGGCCTCCTCCATGACATCGGGAAGACCAGGATCGACAAGGCTATCCTCAACAAACCTGGGAAGCTTTCCGCCGAAGAGTTCGAGCAGATGAAGCAGCACGCCGAAAAGGGGGCGGAGATCGTCGGCAAAATGAAGGAGATCAACCCCCAGGTGGCGGAGGCGGTGCTCGGGCATCACATAAAACACAACCGGACGGGATACCCAGAATGGGCGAGCGAGAGGTCATTCGGTCGTTTTGCCGAACTTGTGGCCGTTGCCGACTGCTACGACGCTATCACCACCCTGCGCACCTATAACGTGCCCACTTTGCCCAAGGCCGCAATAGATACGCTGCGCCGGCTTTCCGGAACGTCCCTGAACAGTGAACTGGTGGAGAAATTTGTGAAAATGATGGGGCAATATCCTGTCGGTACCCTCGTGCGGCTCGACACAAACGAGATAGCCCTGGTCGTGAAGCCCCATCCGCTGGAAAGCGTGACTCCCGCTGTCAAGGTGATTATCGACTCACGGGGCGAGGTGCTGGAGAAACCGAGACTGGTGAGTCTCGCCGTTACGGCTGGCTCCCGCTATGCGTCCATCATCTCACCGATCGACCCGCTCCTGAAGAACGTTGATGTAGCTAGCCACCTGCTCGCATAATCCGTCGTGCCGTGCTGACGCAGGTGCCGGCAGGAGTGTAACCCAGTTTGAAACTCATCACAATCCCTCTCCGCGATTTTGCATTACCGGTGCCACGCACCGGCAGCATCGAAGCTCATTCAGGGTATGGACGCTCAGCCGCAGACGGCCAGGAAATTCACGGCCGCGTGCAGAAGAAACGGACCAAGGCCGATCCTTCTTACCAGGCCGAGGTTCCGATCAGCACTCTGTTCGACAGGGACGGGTATCGCTTCCGGATCGACGGACGGATGGACGGAATTTTCCGGCACGATCCTCCAATGATTGAGGAGATCAAGTCCGGTTTCACTATCCGGGAGCTTTCCCGCCGGCTCGCGGACAACCCAATGGACCATCCTTACGGCCTGCAACTGCAGACGTATGGCTACTTCTACTGGCGTGAACACCAGGTCATTCCCCGGCTTTCCTTCCATCTCGTCTCTTCCCGGAGCGGCGAGTCCGAGGACCTTTGCCTCGCGCTCGATCTCCCCCTTTACGAAAAATGGCTGGAGCTGCGTCTTGACGAACTCGTTGACGAAACAAGGCTTGCCGAGAAGCGCGCTGCCAGGCGACGGAAGATTGCCGAACGTTTCACCTTTCCTTTCGCCAACCCTCGTCTCGGTCAGATCGAGCTCATGCAGGCGATCGAACAGGGAATGACCGAGGGGAAGCCGATGCTGATTCAGGCCCCCACGGGACTGGGAAAAACCGTCGGGGTCCTCTACCCCGTACTGAAGGAAGCACTGAGCCGGGGCCAGAAAGTGGTCTACGTCACCCCGAAGAACAGTCAGCACTCGGTGGCAGAGGACGCGGTCACCCGCTTCCAGCAGGCGGGTGCGCCCGTCAAGTCTCTCTCCATCACCGCAAAAAGCAAGATCTGCTTCAAGAATGAGCCGCTGTGCAATCCGAACTACTGTGAATACGCCCGCGACTACTACGCTAAAGTCTCCACGCATGGGATTCATGATATTCTTGCAAAAAAAAGGCGGTTGAAGTCCCGCACCTTTCGCGACCTGGGCGAACAATTCCAGGTCTGCCCGTTTGAATTGCAGCTCGACAGTGCAGACGCAGCCGACGTCGTCGTCTGCGATTACAATTATGTCTTTGCGCCTCGCTCTGCATCCGGCCGCATGACGACCATCGGCATCGATCAGACAGGTAAGCCCAACCTGGTGATCGATGAGGCCCATAATCTTCCCGCCCGTGCCATGGACTACTATTCTCCCATGCTCTCATCCGTCTTGCTCGAAAAGATGCGGGACAAAATCCGAAAGGTACCCCCTCTCTTTCGCCGCGAGGCGGAGGAACTTCTCGACGGTTGCCTCCGAGTGATTGCCTCCTGCCACAACGGTGCGAGTTCAAGACCTCTGCGGATCGCTCCGCCGGTGGACCGTTTTCTTGAGCAGGATGCGCGACTCCGTGCCTTCCTCTCCCGCTACCTCGACACCGATCCGGACATAGAGCACCAGGACGTGATCCTGCGACTCTGTTTTTACTGGTCCGCATTCACGGAGACCCTGGAGCAGGTCGGCGATCCCGACAGGCAGGAGTTTTTCACCACCTATCATCCCCATCCTACCGGCGGCGCAGTAAAGATCACCTGTTGCGACGCCTCGGCAATGCTGGAGGATTGTTATAACGAATACAGCCAGGTGGTGGGGTTCTCGGCAACGCTGAAGCCCTTCGATTATTACGCGCGGCTTTCCGGTCTGGACCCGGGCACGGTGAGGACCGCGGAATTTCACTCCCCCTTCCCGCGAGAGCTGCGCAAACTACTGATCATTCCGCAGATCTCAACCAGGTACGCCCAGCGCGAGCGCAACTACGCCAAGATCGCCGATGCCGTGCAACGGATAACGGGACTGCAACGGGGGAACTATTTTGTCTTCCTCCCCAGTTTCGAGTTCCTGGAGCGCGTTTTCGTGCTCTTCCAACTACCCGAAGGGTTTACGGTGCTTAGACAGGAACGGGAGATGAAGGCCGCCCGCGTCGAGGCGATCATGGACCATCTCCGCACACAATGCGTGCCGACCATCGTCTTTGCCGTACAGGGGGGATCATTCTCCGAGGGGATGGACTACGCCGGAGAGATGGTGATCGGGGCCTTCGTGGTCGGCCCGCCGTTGCCCAATTACGATCTCGAGCGCGAGCAGATGAGAGCGTATTACCAGCGGCAATACGGCGCCGGTTTCGACTATGCATACACGATTCCGGCCATGGCCAAAGCGATTCAGGCCGCGGGGAGGGTCATCCGCTCCGAGACCGACCGCGGGCTTATTGTCCTGATGGACAACAGATTCATGGAAGCAAGCTACAGCCGGTCGATGCCGGTTGACTGGTTCGACTCCGACGTGACGGAACTGGTGTCCGACAGCATCCTGAGGGAAGTTGCCGAATTCTGGGCACGATAGTCATAACCCAAACAAAGGCAGAATTCGTTGGACGCTGATCAAATCCGATAACTTCTGATAAAGGCAGAATTATAGACTTTTGTTCTAGCCCCGTTAAGTTTGCCCCTAATCCGATATTTATCCGATTCGATCAGAAGTTATCCGCGTGCAAGGCTTTTGACTCGTTACCTTTGTTTTGGTTATAGTTCCGAAGTTTAAGGGGGAGAAAATGACCTCTCTGAAGGATGTCTTAAGGAATCAGCCGTATCCCTGCTTCAATCTGGCCAGCGTTCCTGAAATCCTGAAACATCAATTAAAAAAAGGTATGCTCTGCCTATACAACATCGACAAGCGGGTCTTTGAATTCCCGCTCGTAGGCCAGATCGAACCTGTAGAAGATCTGTTCGCCTATCTGGACTTCGTAGGGTATTACTCGGTTGAAGACTTCCGTGACCTGGTGCTTGCCGGCCGAGTTCCCGTCTGCTGCCCTTCCTGCAAAGGACCGGTCGAAGATGCCGGTATGGTTTCCTTTGAACTGGAAGAAACAGGCACAGCGCAATTTGATATTGCCGGTGGCGATGCGGAAATTTTTGTCTGTGAACTTTGCAGCAGACCATTCGCGTTGATGCCAATTGCCTAGTATCCCGTGCAGCCTCTTGGTTTACTCCGGGGAGGTTGCGGAAATGCTCATCCTGGGTCCAGAGAGCGACGCCCGGTCAGCAAGAGAGCAAGAGGGAGAGTGAATTCCCCCTCTTCAGAATTTCATGGCTTTCAGGCGTTTCAGGATTTCGCCGAGTATGGCTTCCTTCTCCTTCAGTTCCGCATGCCATTCCCTCTTGTCAGTGCCGACCCTCTCCGTTGTCAAGTCGGGGAGATATGATTCAAGCGCGCTGATTAGTGTTGTTACTTCTTTATCGTTCAATTCAATTGATAACATGGTGAACCTCCTTCCCTCTGCCCTGCATCTCGTCCCAACCTTCCCCCTCCCGGGAGTATCGCCCACCGCAACTCCCTACTACAATGTTAGAACCAACTGGCGAAAGGTCAAGAAAACATAGGGGCAGATTAACAAAAAAATACATAACTCCAGCTGGCCGATGACCGAGGGCAAGCGTTTGGGCGCCTTGATCCGCAGCTGTTTATTGACATTCATGCGTCCGAACACAACCTGAATATCGCTGACCGATACGCCAAATTCATCAGCCAGAAATCGCACCATATGGTCGGTTGCCCGACCGGCACGGGGGACTGCCGTTACACTGACACAGAGCTGATGCCCCTTCACCTTGCCGATGGCGTCCCGTTTGGCATTGGGCGTGCCGAGAATATTAAGCACCAGGGTATCACCCTCCCAGGTACAAAACGGTTTCTTCATCATTCCTCCGGTGTCTGCTCCCGGTCTGTCCGGGTTCCCAGCTTGATGGTGGTGATGATGCGAGGTGCGCCCATCTCATGGACAACCTCATGACAACGCCTGGTCCATCTCAGTCATGGTAAACTCCTTTGGTTGCTTCATTGGTAGCTGACCGGAGCCTCCACTCTTGACAATCAGCCTATACCTGATATCTAAAAACTATATCTTATTACTACTGCAACAAGGTGTATCGCAAAAATAGGGGTAAATGGGGACATCTTTTTTTCTTATTATCAATAAATATATCTGATGTCCCCTTTTACCCCTTGGTTTTTTTGGGAAGCAAGCCAACTTATGTTGATGAAAGGCGTAGATAGAGTTCCCCCGGACTGGAATTAGCATACTGGCCGATGATAGACCTCGCACCCTTCCACTTTCCCGGAATTCTCCGAAAAGCAGAATGCAAAAAGCCCCATAGGTCATGGGTGACGCGGGGCTATCTGCATTGCCGGCAATGCCTTCGGATTTATTTGGGAAAAACGATCCGGTTGACGTCACCCGCCGGGATCCGGTAGGCTCCGTACCCCGGGTCGCCGTAAAAGAGGGCGCTCTTGTTCACCTTGAGCTGGAGGCGGCTCCCCGATTTGAGCAGCAGGTCGGCCGGTACATCGTTGCCGCTCACCGGGCCGAAGCTGATTTCCTTCAGGTCGCGGAAGAAGACGCTCATTAGACCTTCCCCCCGCCGTCCTTCGAAGAAAACCTCGCCGGCCATGGAAAACTGGCTCAATTCGGTCGATACCCCCGAGCGGTCGACAATCTGCGCCTTGATGTTCTCATCGGTTTTGGGGACCGTCCCCTCCGGGGCGCCACCCAGGTTACCCATGCCCATCAGCATGGTGGCGGACAGCAGTACCAGTAAGATAGTCAGTGCGCCTCGCATATCGTCTCTCCTTTCCATCAACCTGTTGCTAACAGAATAGCACCGAAACCGGCGAAGTACACGGAGGACGAGTAAAGCCGCCAGTCAGCATATCCCTGATCCGGCGGTTTCATCTGCCCAAACCGCTTTTGTCATTGCCCCACCCATCCTCCTGCCCGCCATGGATCACTACCTTCCCACCCCTGACGATCTCCTGCCGGAAGCTTTCGGGAATCCGTGCCCAGTCGAGCAGATCCACCAGGATTGGCAGGTTGCTTTCCGAGAAGGCTTCCCGCAGCTCGGACATATCCGGCTGGGGGTGGCTGAGATCTGCCGGGTTGCGCACTACAAGGTCAAGATCGCTCCCTTCGTGCGCCGTGCCATTCACGCGGCTGCCGTAGGCCCAGACCTCGGCATCGGGAAGATATTCGGCAAGAAGTTGCCGTACGGTCTCCAGCCATTGGGGGGGCAGGTCAATTGTCTGCATGTGCCAGTTTCTCCCGCAGAGTGGCTTCAAGGACGCGGGCATCTGCGATGAAACCCGGCAGCAGGCTGAGGGTATCTTCGGCAAAAACCGCCTTCAGCAGCATGCTGACAAGGCGGCTTTCGACTCAAGTATATATTCCCCGGCGTTCGCACTCCATCACAGTTTCCCCCATAACACCGCAAAATTACGCAACTTTAATACACCTTTTCACTTCTGAAGTCAATGGGAAAGCCCAAGGGGCTCGCAGGCGACACAGTTGATTTGTTGATTAACTCTTACAGCAGATCTGTTCCTCAGCATCCCTTCACTGCCCCCTCAATTTACCCGGCGTTGCGAGCATCGAACGGAGCTCGTGCAGATAGCTCTCCTCCAGCGCCGTAACGCGCTGCCGGGGCAGGTTAGCGGCAGCAGAACAGAATGCCAGGAAGGCCTCTTTCAGGAGTACGTTGACGTCATCGGCGTTGAAGCAGTGCGTAAAACCGGTATGATCCGGGGTGCAGCACGCTTCTCCGCTCGTTCCGGCAGTAAGCCGCAGATTGTCGATCCCCCTGAAATATTCCGATGAAAGTCGCCCCATGGCTGAGCAGACGAGCCCCACCCGGTCGTCGCGGAATCGGTAACGGGCCTCGAAGGGGAGACGATCGTCGACCAGTAACCGTCCCTCCCGCTCGAAACGGACCCAGGCGGCCGATCCGAACAGCACTATCTGGTTGTGATAGAGCAGGTTGGCGGTCAGTTCATGCTCGGCAAGCAGTCCCAGCCCTTCAAGAAAGTTGAAGTTCTCCTCCAGTTCGGCCAGGGTGGCATCCGGTTCGAACATGATGAAGCCGATAGTGAGCTTGATCCCGCTCTCCCGGACGATCCGCACCCCCCGGCGGATCTGCTCCGTGCTGATCCGTTTGCCGATCCGCTTCAGCACAGTATCGCAGCCCGACTCGATGCCGAGAAAGACGGAAGTGGCACCGTTCCCGGCCAGTGTCTCCAGCAGTTGCTCGTCGATGGTATCCACCCTGGTCTCGAAACCGAAGGGGAGCCCTTGCCCCTGTGCCAGGCGGCTGATCTCCATGGCCCGTTGCCGCTCCTTTACCCCCTGGCCGATGAAGGTGGGATCGATGAAGTAGAGGCTCTGAATCTTGCGCCGGGTCAGGCGTGTCGCCAGCTCCAGCTCCAGCGAGGAGATATCTCGTACCCGACGTCGGCTGCAGCCGTAGAAACGGCTGATGAAGCAAAAGCTGCAATCGCCGTAGCAGCCACGGCTGGCAGCGATGTTCATGCTGGCGTAGCTGCAGTTGGCACCCGCGTCATCCGGCACGGGAAGCAGGGCCAGATCGCAGATCAGCGGGCGCAACACGAACTCCCTGTCACGCAAGGCGACACCGGGGAGCGCTTGCAGCGAGCGTTTCTCCCTGTAGGCGTGCAGCAGTTCGGCCAGCGTCTCTTCAAACTCGCCGGCCAAGATGAAGTTCAGGTGCGGAGCATACTGCAGGAGACGGCTGCAGGAGAGGGTGGGAAAGAGGCCGAAGGCCCCCAGGCAGGCGGGGCTTTCCCGGCGCAGCAGATCCATGATGGCGCAGACGCTCTGCTCCAGGCCCCAGGAGTAGACCCAGTGGAAGAGGATCATGTCACCGGCCTCGGCCAGGATGCGGGCCGCCATGGACGCCGCGTTCCCGGTCCCGGAGCTGAAATCCAGGTAGGCCGTGTCCCAGCCGGCCCGGCGGGCAACGGCCAGGGCATAGCCGCTGTTCAGGCTCGCCGAGAGCGGCGCATTGGCCACGTCGTTGTAATGCTCGATGTTCAGTGGGCGGGGATTTTCAACGATGACGATCTTCATGGCAGTCTCAATCCACCAGCAACAGGCCGATGTACTGCACAAACGCGTCACTGTTGCGCAGCGGGGCGACCGGGATGCCGCAGCTCTTTGCCAGGGCGAAGACATCGCAGCCGCAGGACTCCAGTGACGGTCTCCTCTTCTCCGGAAAACGGCACTGCCGGTCGTCACAGCTCTCACACCAGCAGCACGGTCCACCGCTGAAAACCAGCGCCTTTTTGAAGCCAGCCAGAAAGGCCTCCTTTTCCAGATCAAGCAGCCTTTCCTGAAACGCACGCAGCGGCGGTTGCCCGGCCACCAGCAAGGCCCGGGAGTAACACCCCAGCAGTTCCTGAAACCCGGCCTGGTCCATGGAGCGAGGCGGGCAGCTCCACCGTTTGCCGTACTGCGAGCAGCCGTAGGCGCATTTGGCCCGGACCCAGGCCTCGGTGCGGATGCCGGCCGGGTCAAGCTCGACGGCGGCAAAGAAGCCGTTGGCTAGGGCATGGCTCCGCAATGGAAAGAGCGACGATCCCCCCTGGTACGGCTGCTTGCGGCTGGCAACCACGGCCAGGGAACTGGAGGGGAGCTCGATGACCACGTTATGGCCGAATCCTGCGTTCTGCAACATGGCGGCGGTCTCGACGGTGGAGTAACTGCGCCCGTTATAGGTGTTGACCAGCATGTGCAGGTCGTACAGCGCGCCAAAACTGTTGGCGTCCCGGAAGAAGTCGTGGACGATAAGCAGACCGTCCTCGGCCAGCAGTGCACCGGCCTGCCGCAGCAGGGGCGCGTTTTCGGTCGGGGAGTAGCAGTGGCAGAGGTTGGAGAAGAGGAGTACATCGGCTGATGCGTGATGGCTGGCGACAAGCCCGGCCAGTTCCTGGCAATCCAGGATGTTGCAGGGATGAACACGCAGGTTCTCCTGAAGGGATTGAGCCGCTACCCTGGCGCAGACGTCCGGCAGGTCGCAGGCGATCCCCTGCCACTGCGGATGCCGCAGTAGAAACTCGCGCAGATAGGCGCCGTCCCCGGCGCCGATGTCGATGATGGTCCCGCTTTCCGGCAGCTGTGTAAGCGCATCCCACAGCTCCCGGGAGCGTACCTGCGCCGCCTCGGTCATGGCCTGCTGAAAGAGCTGCAGCCGCTCCCGGGATGCATCCGGCGACTGTTCCCGAATCAGCGTCCCCTGCCCTTCCTGCAGCACAACCCCCAGCTTGCGCCAGTTCTCCATCAACAGCGGTTCGAACGCCAGCACATGGCGCTGACTCGTGGCGCTCGACCGGCTCAGGTAGGTCCGGGAGAAACGTGAGAGGCAGATTTCACCGTCGTACTGTTCCAGCAGCCCGACATTCACCAGCAGGGTGATGAAGCGTTGTCCCTCCGCGAGCGGCAAGGAGGTCGCTGCCAGTAGTTCAGCGATCGTGGCTGCGCCATCCTCCAGACGGTCGATGATGCCTGAACGGAGCGCCTCGCAGATCACGCAGAACATGCGGTAACCGCTGGTCAGCTCACAGAAGGTGCGGTACGAATTGTCGGAGGGGAGTATCTTCATGAAGACCGGACCTAGGGGGCGTAGTTGATTTGTTGGTTAGTTAGTCTTTCCTTGTATCCGTCTTCTTCAGCGGCACATCCGCTTTCTTCCGCTGGACAGCGGCCGGCCGCTGCAGATTGCCCCCGAGCAGGTGCTTACAGACCACCTCCAACCCCTTGTCTTTATAGGCTATCCACCAGTCGGCACGTGTCTCTCGGGTCACTATGGATTCAATGGCCTTAAAGATTTCCGGAGAGGTCTCCTGCCAGACCTTCAGTCGATCCTTCCTCACCTTCTCTGCCCAGACAACCAGTTTGGGTGCCCCTGCCAGTTTCATACGCTTTCCTTTCCCGGTAACGGGGCTGAATCAATACCTCTCAGATACAATCGCTCAACCTTGGTTCTCGCCCAGGGCGTTTTCCGCAGAAATTGCAGGCTGGACTTGATGCTGGGGGAATTATGAAAACACCTGATATCGATGAGTCGTCCCATGGTTTCCCAGCCGAACTGTTCCACCAGTCGGGTAAGAATGGTTTCCAGGGTGATGCCGTGAAGAGGATCGTGCGGTTTGTGGTCAGTCATTGTTTGATCTCGTTTATGATTTGTCAGTGATGATCAACGAAGGGGAAGGTCAATGCGGCGAGGTATATCAGCGGCACTGGACTATATTCCAGCTTTCCGTTCTGAAGTCATACATTACTTTTGCCTTACGTTCGCGCAGCTGGCGCAGGACCTGTTCCATCCTGCTTTCCGGGGTGCATGCTTCATCTGCCCATTCCCTGGTGACAAACTCCGACAGCATGCTCCGCAGTGTATCCGGGTTTATCCTGTCGAGGGGTATTTCAATCCCCTCCTCTTCAGGCACCCGTCCCTGTTCATCGGCTGTTTCTATCTTTATGATCTCTTCCATCATTTACGCAGCAGCTCCGTTTTCAGATTTTCATCGATGAGGCTCTCTTCGATCACTGTCTTTGAGCTTAGTCGGTTTGCACCGAAAGTCTCTTGACAGTTCAATGAGCGAGTTGAGCATGGCTCGGCAGTTTTCGTCGGAGTTGTCACCCATCAGGCAGATTTGCAGAATATTGCGCTCGATCAGGTAGCTGCTCCGGTAACTCAGTAAGAATCCCCGGCGCTCGAGCTCTTCACCGATCCGGAGCGATGAAGCCGGCGCGGGCATGATGAAGCTGATGACGGCAGGCGACGCGTGCCGCTCAATGGCAACGATGGCAAACCCGGCTTTTTCAAGCTCAGTACGCAGCCAGCCATGACGGCGGCGGATTGTTGCAAAGCGGTCCGCTCCGTGCAGGTCGTGCAGCGCCCGGTTAAGGGCCGTCACCAGGTTCGACGAGTGGGTAAACGGGACCCCTTGCTGTTCCCGGTAATAACCGAGGTCGAGATAGCGCGGCAAGCGGCGGTCAGGGGCTATCTCGTGATTGTAGAACACCATCGAGATGCCGGGAAATGAGGCCAGCCCCTTGCCGCTGACGCTGGTGGCCAGATAGACGCTCCGCAAGTCGAGCGGCACCGTGCCGAGCGAGCTCGTACAGTCCATGCAGAGCCGAGTTCCGTGCCTGTTGCACAGCTCCGCCAGTCTGCCCAGATCGTTGAGAATCCCGGTGGAGGTTTCACAGTGGGTGGACCACAACCAGGCAATCTCTCCCGCAGCAAGTTGTTGCGCAATTACTTCGTAATCGTACGGCTCCCCCCAGGCGCTCCGCAGTGACTTGAAGGAGAGTCCGTGCCGGGTTGCATGATCGATCAGGCGTTCGCCGAATTCGCCGTTGGCAAGGACCATCCCCTCACTTTCCAGCAGCTTGACATGGGCGGCGACCGCATCATTGGCCAGGGTCCCGCTGCCGAGCAGCAGTTCGACGTGGCGCGCCCCGGTATGCCCGCAGAGCAGTTCTTTCGTTTCCCTGACCATCTGCATGAAGCACGCTGAGCGGTGTGACAGTGGGGCGGCGCTGAAAGCGTCCCGTACCACCCTGCCGACATTGACCGGACCGGGGAGGAAGCTAATTGGTTCGTCAGAAGCTGGGGCTGGGGCATGCAGGCGTTCGAATATCTTCAGCGCCGAGTTCAGGGTAAAGTACATCGGCTGATACATCGCTCCGGGGGTCCCGACCGGCTCGGCAAAGGGGACAAAGCCCAGGTTGGCGTACAGCTTTGCCTGACGCAGGGTGCCGGAGGCAATCCCCAGGGTGTATCCCTGACGGATCGCGAATTCGGCCGCAATCTTGAACAGTCCGGCGAAGACCCGTGTTTGGCGGTATTCGGGCTCAACGGCAAGCAACCGGATTTCGCAGGTGACTGAACCGTCCGGCAGGTATGAATCAAGAGCGGCGACTTTCCCATCGAGGGAGAAAGGTCTTTGGCGGCGTACGGCCAGCATCCCTACCAGCTGGCGCCGGTCCAGGCAGATGAAGTAGCTGTTTTCCGCATGGAACCGGTCTATCAGCCGTCGTTCCCGGTTAGGCGGGTGTTGGGGGATCTCCTCGACGAACGTCCGGTAGTTGAGGCAATGGATCTGTTCCAGTTCCCATGGCTCGGTTGCTGCCTTGAAAGAGAGTTGACAGTTTTTCATAAGTCCTTTCCTTGAGAAAGCGAACAGTGTAATTTTTCATAAATGTTCGCGCGGTGGGCAAACAGGACCATGCCGACAAGTGCGATATATAATAGAACGGCTGGAGCGGGAGCCGCGCCGTGCCAGTTGGACTTGACAAAGAGGAAGCCGGGCGACACAGCTACCGTTATCAGGCCGGCCATGGTGAAGCTGCGCATGATGCCGAGCAGTACGAGGCTCGAAATCAGGCAGCAGACAAACACGGGAGGGTTGAGGATGGCCAGGCCGCCGGTCATCGTTGCCAGCCCCTTCCCCCCCCGGAAACCGAGCTGCACCGGCCAGATGTGCCCGGCACTGACGCACAGCAGCGCAGCGTAGGGCAACCATTGTTCGGCGGCGATCTGCTGCGCCAGCCAGACAGCCACTACCCCCTTGCCGGCATCGCCGATAAAAGTGACGATAAACCCCTTTGCGCCTAAAATCCGCCCCACGTTGCGGCTTCCGGCGTTGCCGCTGGCTATCCCGCGAATGTCCTTGCCGGTAACAACTCTCGTCAGGTAATAGCCGGTGATTATACAGCCCAACCCGTAGGAGAGCATTAATGCAAAGATATCTTTCATCGGTGTCCTGCCGGTATCTTCTTTAGGATACCCTCATAATTGAATAGTTATAAATACCATTTCCTGTCTTCACAGTCAAATGTCTTGGGACCTGTTTAAAGCGTCGGGGCGCCGCAATATATACTTACCTGATTATCTGCCTACCAGTAAACGACCTAACTACGCAGTATCAGCAAGTTGGAAGCCGTAGAATAAACCATCACTTGTCCATGGATTGCCCGTCTGCATTAGGCAGTGGCAGGGGTGGAGGGACTGGCATGGGGGGAACTTCGCCGTGCTCGGGACAGTTCCCGGTCGGCTGGGTCCCCGTGAGATAGAACTCGTCCAGCTTTAGCGGACAGTCCGGATTCGCCGGGTATCCCGTCACAGGGTCAATCGAAACGGCAACGACCGTATCCGGTTGGGCGAAATCGACGACCGGTCCGGCTGCCAACGCCGGGCGCATGAACCGTTCCCATATGGGGGCAGCGACCGCCCCGCCGGTAAAACCTTCCCCCCCCGGCCTGGGCTTGTCATATCCTACCCAGATGCCGGTTATCACCTGCGGGGTATAGCCGATAAACCAGGCATCCCGATAATCGTCGGTGGTGCCGGTCTTCCCTGCGGACGGACGCTGCTGGCTGAAGGCCTTAAGTGACTTGGCGGTACCGTAAACCATGACGTCTTTCAGCATCCGGGTTGTGACAAAGGCGGTTGCCGGAGAAAGTACCGGGGTGACTGCCGGGGGATTTTCCGTCATTGTCTGACGGTTGCGGTCATAAATACGGATAATGGTCCTTGATTCGGGCCGCAAGCCCCCGTTGGCCAGGGGGGTGTACGCCTGTACCAGGTCATGCAGGGTGACCTCTTCAGTTCCAAGGGCCAGGGAGAGATCATTCCGGGCGCGCAGTGGCAAGCCCAGATTCCCGGCAAAACCGACAAAATAAGGGACCCCAATAGCCTCCAGCAATTTTATCGTGATAATATTGTTGGAATATGCCAGGGCCTGCCTGAGGGAAAGCGCCCCATACTGTTCCCTGCCATAGTTCAGCGGCTTCCAGGTTTCATTTTTGCCCCGATTGTAGGCTACCGGCGTATCATCCCAGATACTGCCGGCAGTAAACCCTTTTTCCAGGGCCGCAGCATAAATCAGCGGTTTGATTGCCGAGCCGGGCTGACGCCTGGCATAAAGGGCGCGGTTATAGCTGCTCTTGCTGAAGTCGACTCCCCCGACAACCGCCAACAGATCCCCGGAAGCAAGATCCAGGCTCACCAATGCGCCTTGAAGCTGGGGAGAAATCCGTTTAACACCTTCACGCAAGGTCTGTTCAGCCAGCTTTTGCAGGTTCAGATCCATGGCTGCGGTTACTTCCAGCCCACCCTGTTCGACGATCTCCTTGCCGTACCGCTCGATCAGTTTGCTCCGGATATGTGCCAGGTAATACGGAGCCTGCCCGGGTTGGGTAAAGGTAACGCGCCCGGCTCTCAGTTTCTGTTTCTGCCGGGGAGTGATGATTTTGAGGTCCACCATCCGCTTCAGGACCACGTCCCTCCGCCCCACGACCTTGGCCGACTGACCCAAAGGGTTGTAGCGTCCCGGGTTTTTCGGCACTCCGGCCAACAGGGCACATTCGGCGTCGGTCAACTCCTCCGGGCTTTTATCGAAATAGAGCCGGGCAGCCTGGGCAATCCCCCAGGCACCATTGCCGTAATAGATCTCGTTAAAGTACATCTCCAGAATCTGCTTCTTGGTGTACTTGCGTTCAAACTCCACGGCCATGAAGCCTTCCTTGAGCTTCCGGTCAATGGTCTTTTCCCCGGATAAATACCTGTTTTTTATCAGCTGCTGGGTGATCGTCGATCCCCCCTCGGCCAATCTTCCTTTTACCACATCTTTCACCAACGCCCGGGCGATCCCGCGGATATCAATGCCGCCATGTTCATAAAAGCGGGAGTCTTCAATGGCCACCACCGCTTTTTGCAGGAAAACGGGAATACGGTCAATGGGGGTCCA
>Ga0210377_10002116_pt1 | contig 17639 bp, 18 predicted proteins | sample PLM4_65_b1redo_FD_155480 | JGI IMG/M metagenome (GOLD analysis project Ga0210377, IMG submission 155480) | Groundwater sediment microbial communities from an aquifer in East River, Colorado, USA - PLM4_65_b1 redo | ecosystem: Environmental > Terrestrial > Soil > Riparian zone | place: USA: East...
TGCCGAAGCACGAGCCGTGAGAACGAGCCGAGCGTGCGGCCGAGTGACCGCCGTGCTCGCGCTCGCGATCCTCGCGAGCGGCTGCGCGTGGTCGAACCCCGAGAACCGGCCGGTGTGGAACGCATTCGAGGAGCACCTGGTTCCAGAGGACGACGTGCTCTTCGCGGTCACGCTGCCGCTGACCCTGCCGGGCGGCTTCGGAGCGATCCTGATCGACAGCCTCTTCGTCCATCCCGTGCAGGTCGTGGACGACGCCGCGGGCGATGCACGCGACGTCTGGAACAACATGGAGTGGAGCGAGCAGTACTACACCGAGCTCGCGACCCTTCCGCTGCGCGCGGTCGGCACCCCGCTCGTGTTCGTCGGCAGCTTTCTCGGGCGGAGCATCTTCGACGCCGAGCCGCACAAGGACGCCGCGTCGTCGTCCGACGTCGCGCATCAGCAAGAGGTGCGCCGCGTCGCGCGCCGGCTCGACGTGCAGAAGTGGCTGGAGTCCGTGGCGGCGGGCCGGAGCGAGCATCTGCGCCCGCAGTGCGAGGACTGCGGCTCCTGGAGCGACGAGCTCCAGTTCTCCTTCGAGGCGACCCGCCGGGCGGCAGACGCGGACGGCCGCCTCGAGCTGTACCGGGCGGCTGAAAGGAACCGCTGGCCGCCGTGGGAAGCGGATCCGGGCATGGGTCTTCGCGATCCAGACCCGGTCGTCCGCTACATGGTGCTTCAGAACAGATCGGCCGCTCTGTCGAAGCGGGACCCGATCCCTGAAGACCTGCAGCGGGAGCTGAGAGAAGACCCATCGGAGATGGTCAGGCTTCTCGCGCGGAAGCTCTTCCCGGCCGAGGACTGATCAGGCGGGCGTCGTGGCCTCCGCGTGGAGGCTCAGGATGTACCCGCGATCCGGGCGCGCACGACCCTCGAGCGTGTCGCGGTAGACGCGTTCGACCGCCGCGCGACCGCGGCCCTCTTCGACCTCGAGCCAGCGCTCCGTTCCCGACACGAATGCGCGCCACGACTCGGCCATCTTCTCCTGGAGAACGCGCCCGCCCCAGTCGCGCGTGCGCTTCTCGATGCGCGTCGGCGCGAAGAAGAACGCCGGCTGCGGACCGGGCAGCTCGCTCGCTCGCGCGCCGCTCTCCCAGTGGGTCATGCCGACGACGCAGCTGTGCTTCAGCCGATCCCCGAAGTGATGGTGCACGGCGTGTACGACCCGGCCGTCGCCCGCCATGTCGACGAGGACCGCGGGGTCCTCCTCGGGAAGCGACGCGATCTCCTCGTACGGGACGACGCGGTCGTAGCAGCCGAGCTTCTCGACGAAGGGGGCGTTGCCGCGCGAGGTGAGTCCGACCACCTCGCACGCGCCGGAGCGCGCGAGCACGAACGCGAGGCTCACGGCGGTCTTGCTCGACGCGCTCGCGAGCAGCACGCGGCGCGCGCCGAAGAAGTGCTCGTCCGCCAGGAAGTCCGCGAGCAGGAAGCCCGTCATGAAGAGCGGTTGCAGCAGCGCCTGGCGGTCCTCGAGCGCAGGGTCGTAGCCGGGATCCGCCGCGACGCGCCGGTACTGGTTGTAGACCGCGGGCAGCGCGGCGCGATGCGCCGACGCGTCGACGAACCCGCCGGGCGTGATTGCATCGGGCTGGAGCGCGACGTGCGTCGACATCGGGAAGTAGCCGTACAGGCGCTCGCCTTCGGGAAGCGCTGCGTTCGCCGAGCGCACGACGTCGCCGAAGCCCCACACCGGAACGCGTCCCCAACCGGCTTCGGCCGGGAAGAACTTCCAGTACGACAGGGTGTCGCCCGCGACCGCGTAGGTGATGTTGTTCGCGGTGAGCGCGAAGCGATCCACTCGAACCAGCACGCCTCCCGGTGCGAGCTCGGGCAGCGGCGCCTCCGTGAATCTGGACCGGCGCAGATCGTCCCGAGCCACCTCGAAGTGCAGTGCTTCCATCGCGCGATTGTGCACGAACCGGCTAGAGTGCGGGCGATGAGGGAGGAAAGGGCGATTCGCCGAGCGCTCCGCGTCGGCGTGGCTGCGCTCGCGCTGACCGCCGGTACGGCTCGCGCCGATCTCGCGCCCGAGACGGTGGGGCAGGTCGCGACCCTGCCCGCGCCCAGCCCGCACTGGATCTTCGTGGGCGACCTCTTGCTGCGCCGGGCCGCGTTGCTCGACGCGGACACGGGCACGTTCCTCGGCATGCTCTCCTCGAGCGTCGGTCCGATCGCGCCGCTGGTCTCTCCCTCGAGCGGCGAGATCTACCTGCCCGAGACCTACTACAGCCGCGGCAGCCGGGGTGTGCGCACGGACGTGGTGACGGTCTACGACCCGACGACGCTCGCGCCCACGGCCGAGGTGGTGATCCCACCCAAGCGGGCCGACGTCGTGAACGGTGCGGGACTCGCGACCGTGCTCGACGACGGGCGCTTTGCGGCGGTCTTCAACCTGACGCCGGGCACGTCCGTCTCGGTGATCGAGCTCGCGAGCCGGCGCTTCGCGGGCGAGTTCGAGACCCCCGGCTGCAGCCTGGTATACGCCGCCGGACCGCGGCGCATCGCGATGCTCTGCGCCGATGGCTCGCTCCTGCTCGTATCGCTCGACGAGCGGGGCCGCGAGAAGAGCCGCCTGCAGAGCGCTCCGTTCTTCGATCCGGAGAAGGACCCAGTGACCGAGAAGGCGGTGCGGAGAGGCAACGCCTGGATCTTCGTCTCGTTCGAGGGCTTCGTGCACGAGGTCGAGCTCTCCGGGGATACGCCGCGCTTCGCCGAGCCGTGGTCGCTGTTCAGCGATGCCGAGCGGACCGCAACGTGGCGCTTCGGAGGCGCGCAGCCGCTGGCGCTCCACGAGCCGTTGGGGCGGCTCTACGCGCTCGTCCACAAGGGCGGACCCGACGGGCACAAGGAACCCGGCACGGAGGTCTGGGTCTACGACGCGGCGTCGCGCAAGCGCGTGCAGGCGATTCCGGTCGGGAACCTGGTCGGCGCGTTCCTCGCGTCGCAGCTCCGGCTCGGCGAGGGAAGCTGGGGCGCGTGGCTGCTGGAGTCACTCGTGCCGAACCCCGGCGCGGACCGTATCGCGGTGACGCAGGACGCCGAGCCGCGACTCATCCTGGTGTCGAGCGAGGCGGGATCGGTCGGCGTGCACGATGCGCGCTCGGGCGCGTTCCTGCGCAACATCAACGACGTCGGGCTCTACCCCGGCGTGATCTCGGCGCCATGGAAGTGAGTCTGGACCCCGCGCTCGGGCTCGCGCTGCGCGGCGGGCTCGTTCTGTTGCTCGGCTCGGCGGCGTGGCACAAGCTGCGCGATCTCGCCGCGTTTCGCGCAGCGCTCGCCGGGTATCGGCTGCTGCCGGAGCGGGCGATCGCGCTCGCCGCAATCCTGTTCGTCGCGGCGGAGCTCGTGACTGCCGGAGCGCTGCTCTTCTCGGCGAGCGCCGGCTACGCGGCCGCGGCCCTGCTCGCGCTCTACTCGCTCGCGATCGGGGTGAACCTCGCGCGCGGCCGGCGCGAGATCGACTGCGGCTGCTTCGGTCCCGCGGCGCGCCAGCCGCTCTCGCCGGCGCTGCTCGTGCGCAACGCGGCGCTGGTCGCGCTCGCGCTCCTCGCCGCGCTGCCGGCGCAGCCTCGTCCGCTGGTCTGGGTCGACGGCCTGACGATCGCCGCGGCGATCGGCCTCGGCGTGCTCCTGCACGGATCGGTGAACACATTGCTCGCGAACGCGCCGCGGCTGCGCGCGCTGCGGGGCGCGTGATGGAGCAGGCGCTGCTCGTCTCGAACGTCCTGCTCTGGATCGCGGTGCTCGCGCTCGGCGCGATCGTCTTCGCGCTGGTGCGGCAGATCGGAGTGCTCTACGAGCGGGTCGCGCCCGCGGGCGCGCTGATGCTCGCGGGCGGGCCGAAGGTGGGCGAAGCGGCGCCGCACTTCGCGCTCGATGACGTGCTCGGCCGCGCGGTCGCGCTCGGCGGCGCGGATGCCGAGGGGCGCTCGACCCTGCTGCTCTGGGTCTCGCCGACCTGCCCGGTGTGCAAGACGCTGCTGCCGGTCGCGAAGTCGCTGGCCGCGCGCGAGGCGCGGCGCGCGCGGCTCGTCTTCGCCAGCGACGGAAACGCGGAGGACCACCTCGCGTTCGTGCGCGCGCACGCGCTCGACGCGTACCCCTACGTCGTCTCGACCGACCTCGGCCTCGCGCATCAGGTGGGCAAGCTCCCGCACGCGGTTCTGATCGACGCGGCCGGGATCGTGCGCGCGAAGGGGCTCGTGAACTCGCGCGAGCACCTCGAGAGCCTGTTCGAGGCGATGGACCAGGGGGTGGCCTCGATCCAGGAGTTCGTGGCGAGATCCGGAGGATCGCGATGAGCGTGTTCGACTCGCTGCTCGAGCGCGCGGCGCGCCGCGCCGCCCGGCGCATCTCGCGCCGCAGCTTTCTGGCGCGGCTCGGCACCGCACTCGTGGGTGGCGCGGCGCTGCCGCTGCTGCCGGTCCTGCGGGCCCGCGCGGACGCGGGCAGCGGAGCCGGCGCGCGCGTGCCGGCGCCGAACGAGTCGGGCATCGAGGGCCCGGTCGGCGACCCGTCGAGCTGCGAGTACTGGCGGCACTGCGCGATCGACGGCTTTCTGTGTAGCTGCTGCGGTGGCAGCCAGACCGCCTGCCCGCCGGGCACGCAGATGGCGCCCGTCACCTGGATCGGCACCTGCCGGAACCCGGCCGACGGGAAGGACTACGTGATCAGCTACAACGACTGCTGCGGGAAGGACTTCTGCGGGCGCTGCATCTGCAACCGCAACGAGGGCGACAAGCCCGCGTACATCACGCCGCGCGCGAACGACATCAACTGGTGCGTCGCCGCCGAGAGCACCGTGTACAACTGTTCGACGGCGATCGTCCTCGGAGTGGCGACTGCGAGACCGAACGAAGGGGGAGAGTGATGCCTGGATTCCTGACCGCGCACAGCGAGAACATCTACGGACTGATGCGAATCGTGGTGGGGCTGACGTTCCTGTGTCACGGGATGCAGAAGCTCTTCGGGATGTTCGGCGGGATGCCGGTCGAGATGAACGCGCTGCTCTACACGGCGGGCGCGATCGAGCTCGTCGGCGGGGCGCTGATCATGATCGGCTTGCGCGCGGGCTGGGCCGCCTTCATCTGCAGCGGCACGATGGCCGCCGCCTACTTCATGGCGCATCAGCCGCAGGGCGCGCTGCCGATCCAGAACCAGGGCGAGCTCGCGGCCGTGTACTGCTGGGTGTTCCTCTACATCGCGTCGCGCGGATCCGGCGCGCTCAGCGTCGACGCCGCGATGAAGGAGTGACCGCTCTCACGCTCCAGGCGCGGACTCGAGTGACGAACGAACGGTACACGCGACACGCATCGCTGCGCATTTTCCGTCGATGATCCCTCCAGGAGCCGAGGCTCCGGGGGAGACGCGATGGGGAAGCATCTTGGGGCGGTGGCGGTGATCCTGTGTTCGTTCGTCGGCGAGAGCGCGTTCGCGCAAGTCGCCGAGACGGCCGACGTGCTCACGACGGCGGGCGGTCCGGCGGTGGAAGCACCGACGGGATTCGACAACGAGACCAACGGGCTCGTCGACGCCGAGACGCACGCCGCGGACCTCGAGGTCTTCGACGAGGCGGAGGAGATCGACGAAGGCCTGGGCCCGCTCTACAACGCGCAGGGCTGTCGCGAGTGCCACCAGACGCCGATCTCGGGCGCGGCGAGCCAGGTCTCGGAGCTGCGCGTCGGGCACGTGGGGCGCTTCGGACGCTTCATGAATCCTGAAATCCCGATCAACAACGGCAGCGAGATCATCCGCGGCCGCTCGCTCGTGAACGATCGCGCGATCTGTCCGAGCGGCGAGTTTCCGGACGTGCACGTGCAGCAGCGGGTTCCGCGCGGAGAGAACGTCCAGACGCAACGGATGTCGCTGTCGACGCTGGGCGACGGCTTCATCGAGGCGATCGCGAGCCGCACGATCCAGCAGATCGCGGCGGACCAGTGCCGGCGTTCGCGCGGCGCGATCTGCGGCGAGGTGCTGGTCGTTCCCGTGCTCGAAGCGGCCGGACGCGGGCGCGTCTCGCGCTTCGGCTGGAAGGGACAGCACGCGAGCCTGCTGTCGTTTTCGGCCGACGCCTACCTGAACGAGATGGGTATCACCAGCAACCTGCTTCCGGAGGAGGTGACCACGCTCTGCGACACGGTGGCGGATCCCGAGGACTCGATCGGCCCGGACGGCCTGGGCGACGTCGACCTGTTCGCGCGCTTCATGCGCGGGACGAAGGCGCCGCCGCGCGACGCCACGCGCGCGAGCCACCCGGACGTGCTCGCGGGCGAGGCGCTGTTCGAGCAGATCGGCTGCGCGAGCTGTCACGTCTCGGCGATCGTGACCGCGCCACCGGGCTCGGTCGTCAACGCGGGCGCGTTCACCGTGCCGGACGCGCTGGGCAACAAGCGCATCCATCCCTACAGCGACTTCCTGCTCCACAACGTGGGCACCGGCGACGGCATCGTGCAGAACGGCGGGCCGAGCACGGCGCAGAAGATCCGCACGCCGCCGCTGTGGGGATTGCGGATGCGCAGCCGCCTGATGCACGACGGCGCGACCGTCACCCTCGACGACGCGATCCTGCGACACCGCGGGGAAGCGAGCGGCGTCTCGGATGCCTACGCCCGCCTGCGCGGGCAGCAGCGCCAGCAGATCGTCGCGTTCCTCGGGTCGCTCTGACGACGGGAGTCAGCCGATCGGCGAGAGCTTGCCGCTCGCCAGGTCTCCCATCGCGGGCGCGTAGAGCGTCTGGGCGCGTGCCGCGCGGCGCGTGAAGTACGCGAGCAGCTCGCGCTCGCGGCTCGCACCCGACGCGCGGACGAGCGCGTCGAGCGCGGAGAGGCCCTCGTCGAGCGACGCGGGGCGACGGCCGAGCAATGCGCCGAGCTCGTCGAGCTCCTGTGCGTCGAACGCGGGGCCCAGGCGCTCGGCGAGCCGGAGGTGCTCGAGCAGGGCGATCGTGCCGGCGCGCCGGTGCGCGAGGTACGGGTCCTCGCCGTGCGCGAGCGGCAGCTCTCGAACCTGGGCGACCGCGAGCGCGAAGAGCGGAGAACGCGGCGTGTCGATGGACGGCGGCGCCTCGACCTCCGCCGTCTCGACGCCCATCGCCTCGGCGAGCGACGCGCACGTCATGCGCGTGAAGGCGACCTCCCAGGCGAGCAACGTCGCCACGTCGGCCGAGGGATCCAGCGACTGGTTCGCGACCACCAGCGCCGCGATCGTGCGCACCATGGCGGCCACGCGGTAGTAACGCACGCGTCCGAGATCGAGCGGGATGCCGGTGAGCCGCTCGTACTGCCGGAAGCGCGCGCCGAGGTCACCGAACGGTGTCGCCACGTCGCGCACGCAGATCCAGGCAAGGTCCTCGAGCGGGTCGCCGTAGTGCGCGAACTCCCAGTCGAGCACGGCCGAGACGCGTCCCTGGTGGCACAGGAAGTTCCCCGGTCCCGTGTCGCCCTGCAGGAGCGCCGTGCGCTCGACGCGCTCGGGCAGACTGCGGCGCAGCCAGTCGAGCGCGAACGTGAGCAGCGGCTCGCGCCGCTTGGTGAGCCGCGTCAGCAGCCGTTCGCTCGCGTCGAGCTCGAGCGAGGCGTGCTCCTGCGGCGTCGACGGCACGCGCAGGTCCGCGAGGTCGAGCTTCTCGGGCGAGAGCGCGTGGAGCTCCGCCAGACACTCCATGAAGTGGGACGCGACGCGCTCGCGCTCCTCCGGGTCGGCGATGCGGTGGAAGTCGTTCCGTCCCGGCATGCGATCCATCAGGATCGCCTTGTGCACGCGCGTGTAGCCCCAGATCCCCGGCACCGGCACGAGCGTCTTCCCGAGCGCCTCGAGCACGCGCGCCTCGCGCTCCAGCGAGAACTGGGCGTTGATCCCGAAGCCCTCCCCGCGGTCGCAGCGGAGGAACAGCTCCGCGGTCGTGCCGTCGGGCCGCGCCACGTCGATCGCCCAGGCTTCGCGCACCGTCGGCTGCCGGGAGCTGTGCGCGATCCGCCCGCCCGCGGTCTCTTCGATCCAGCGCCGCAGCGCGTCGGCCTCGGGTCCGACGAGACTCACAGGTTGTATCCCTCCTCGCCGTGGATCGAGACGTCGAGCCCGCGCGTCTCGTCGGCTTCGTCGACGCGCGGCCCGGTGAGCGCCATCACCCTTATACCTCGGAGCGAAGCGAGCGGTCTTGCGGTTATGATCAGCGCAGCACCTGGAGGCCCCCCGCATGAGCACTTCGCGCAGCGAGCTGGACGCGCTCGACTTCTACAGCTCCGAGACGTACGAGAAGAACGGCTATCCGCACGCGGAGTGGGGGCGCCTTCGTCGCGAGGCGCCGGTGTACTGGACCGAGCGCCCGGGCTTGATCCCGTTCTGGGCCATCACGCGGCACGAGGACATCGTCGCTCTCTCGCGCCAGCCGAAGCTGTGGCAGAACGCGCCTCGGCTCGCGGTCTTTCCCGACATCGAGAAGGAGGTCGAGAAGCGCATCGCCGAGGGCGGCCCCGAGCAGCAGCAGGAGGCGCGTCACTTGTTGAACATGGACCCGCCCGAGCACGGGCGCTTCCGCAAGCTCGCGAGCTCGCACTTCACGCCGCGCGCGCTGCAGCCCAAGCGCGCGTCGATCGAGCGCATCTCGCGGCAGATCCTCGACGAGTTCGCGAACGGTGGGAAGACGACGGTCGCCGACTTCGTCGAGGGCGTGTCGGTGCGGCTGCCGCTCGAAGTCCTGCTCGACATGCTGGGGGTGCCGCCCGCCGACTGGAAGCTGATGTTCCAGTGGACCAATGAGACGATCGGCGCGACCGACCCCGAGTACCAGCAGGGTCAGAGCGCGCTCGAGACTGCGGAGCGCTCGCGCCTGCAGCTCTTCGGCTACTACATGAAGATGGCCGAGGAGCGCCGCAAGTCGCCGACCGACGACATGGTCTCGGTGATCGCGAACGCGAAGATCGACGGCAAACACCTTCCGCCGCTCGAGCTGCTGTCGTTCTACTACCTGCTCGTCGTCGCCGGCAACGAGACCACGCGCAACGCCACGAGCGGGGGCGTGCTCGCGCTGATCCAGAACCCGGGAGAGCTCGCGAAGCTCCGGAAGAACCCGGCGCTGATCCACTCCGCGGTCGAGGAGATCGTGCGCTGGACCTCTCCGGTCATCCAGTTCTGCCGCACGGCGAAGGAAGACACGGAGGTGCGGGGTCAGAAGATCCGCGCGGGGCAGGCCGCGTGCCTCTTCTATCCGTCCGGAAACCGCGACAGCGCGGTCTTCCCCGATGCGGACGTCTTCCGCATCGATCGCGATCCCAACCCGCACGTCGGCTTCGGCATCGGCGAGCACTTCTGCATGGGCGCGAATCTGGCGCGGCTCGAGCTCGAGATCGTGATCGGGCAGCTCGTCGAGCGGCTCGAGGAGATCGAGCTGGTGGGCCCGGTGCGCCGGCTGCGCTCGAGCTTCGTCGGCGGCGTGAAGTCCATGCCGATCCGCTACAAGCTGCGCGCGTAGGCGCGCGTCGGTTGGACCCCGCTCCTCGCGCTCGCTGGCTCGTGCTCTGGAACGCGGTCGCGATGAACTTCTTCGCGACCGGCATGGCGTGGACGTACGTCGTGGTGCTGGTCGCCCCGATCCTCGGCGACCTCGAGCTCGGCTTGCGCGACTGGGGCACGCTCTGGTCCGGGATCTCGATGGGCGCGCTGCTCGGCGCCGTTCCCGCAGGCGTGCTCGGCGACCGCTTCGGCGTGCGCAGCGTCGTGACGATCGGCGCGCTCGCGATGGCCGCTGCGCTCGGCCTTCGCGCGCTGGCGGCCGACTTCGCGACCCTGCTCGCGGCGATGGTGCTGTACGGCGTCACGCTCACGCTCGTCGCCACCAACCTGCCCAAGGCGATCGGTCTCTGGTTTCCGGCCCGCGAGCTGGGGCTCGCGAACGGGCTCGCGCTGGGAGGCAACGGCGCAGGGCAGGGCCTGGCGACGTTCCTCGCGCCGCTCCTGCTCGCGCACGTCGGCGGCTGGCGCGGACTCACCTTCGCGATCGCGTTCGCGGTGGCGGCGCTTGCGCTCGTCTGGGTCGCGACGGTGCGCGATCCCGTCCGTGCGCAGCCGGCCACGACGCCGGCCGCGTCCGGGACGGAGGCGCCGTCGATCGTTGCCGGGCTCGGCTCGATCTTCCGCATCCGCGAGGTCTGGCTGCTCGCCGCGAGCTACTTCTTCTTCCTCGCGGGCTACATCGGCGTCGTCGGCTACCTGCCGACGTATCTCGTCACGGTGCAAGGGTTCGAGCCGGCCCAGGCCGGGGCGATGCTCTCGGTCGTGCTTGCCGCCTACGTCGTGGGCAGCCTCATCCTGCCGGCGTACTCGGACCGCATCGGGCTACGCCGACGGGTGTACGTCCCCGGCGTGGTCGTGTGCGGCATCATGATCATCGCGTCGTCGATGCTGCTGGGTCCCGCGCTCGTGCTCGTGCTCGCGGTGTGGGGCTTCGCGGCCGGCGGGATCGCGCTCGTCTTTGCCGTTCCGCTGGAGCTCGCACGGGTCGGCCCGGCGCTCGCGGGCTCGGCGGTCGGCGCGACCTTGATGGCCGGATTCCTCGGCGGCTTCCTCTCGCCGATGATCGGCCTCGCGCTCGCGGAGGCGAACCCGCTCTACGCGTTCGTCTTCTGGTCCGGCTGCTACGCGTTGTCGGCCGCGTGCTTCTTCCTGCTGCCCGAGACGGGATCGCGCGGGCGCGCGTCACCGGATCTTCTCGTCACTCCCAGCCGATGACTTCGTAGCCGCGCTCGCTGAGGCAGCGCTCGACGAAGCGCTTGTACGTCGGACTCGGGTCGCGCGAGGTGAAGATGCCGCGCGCAAGTCCGCCCGCGGCGCCCGCAGCCGCGCCGGCGCCCGCACCGCGACCGACGCTGCCGAGCACCGCCCCCGCTGCGGCACCGGTCGCTCCGCCGACGACCGCGCCCTCGGTGGCGTCACCCGCGGCGCGGCGCGCGCGCGAGGGATTCTCGACGTACTCCTTCGCGTTGGCCTCGCAGAACGCGATGTCGCGGTCCACCTCGTCCTGGTACACGTGCTCGAGCTTCTTGTTCGGGTAGAGCACCGGCTCGTACGAGCGGCAGGCGGTCGTCGCCAGGCTTGCGGCGACGAGGATCGCGACCGCGGGCACCCTCACTTCTTCGCCTCCGCGGGAAAGCCCGCGAGCCCCGCATCGAGCTGCACCCCGAAGCTGTTCAGCGCCATCGACACGAGGTTGTACTGGCCCACCGTGAAGACGACGTCCATCAGCTGCTCCGTATTCAGGAAGCGCGAGAGCTCGCGCCAGGTCGCGTCGCTGACCATCGCGTCGTCCCAGAGCTCGTCGGTTGCGCGCAGCAGCGCGCGGTCGAGCTCGGACCAGCCGGGCGCGTCGGGCCCGACCCCGATCCGCCGGATCTCGTCGTCGCTGAGTCCCTCGCGCTTGCCGATCACCACGTGCTGGCCCCACTCGTACTCGGCGCGGCACAGCCAGCCGATGCGCAGGATCACGATCTCGCGCTCGCGCGGCTTCAGGCTGTTCTTGCCCAGGATGTGATTCGCAAAGACCATCCAGCGCTTCGCGAGCTTGGGGTGGTGCGCGAGCGTGCGGAAGATGTTCAGCGCGGGCATGGCGCCCTGGCCGCCGATCGGCGCGAGGGCGTCCTTGACCTCGTCGCTCCATTCTCCTGGTGCAAGGGGCGGGATTCTGGGAGTCTTCAGGCGCATCGGAGCTCTCCTCTGGACGAGCGACGACGATACACCGGCGCCGTGGCAGGATGCGAGTGGGAGGCACGAGTGAGCTGGGACCTGACGCCGTTCTTCCCGAGCTTCGACGGGCCTGAGTACCGCGCGTTTCGTGCGCAGCTCGCGGGCGATCTCGCGGCGCTGCTTTCGGATGCGCGCGCGCTCGGCGCTCTCGAGAGCGGGCGGCTCGGAGACTGGGCCGTCCTGCTCGTGCGGCTCGAGGACGCGACCGCGCGCAGCGCGCACGTCGCGAGCTATCTCGCTTGTCTTTCCTCCGCCGACTCTCGCGACGAGACCGTGGCGCGCGAGGTCGCCTCGACGGCCGCCGCGCGCGCCGAGCAGGAGAAGGTCTACGTGCTGGTTCGCGAGGCCGTGCGCGCGGCCAGCGACGCGCTCTTCGCGGAGCTCGTCGCGGACGAGCGGCTCGGGAGCGCCCGGTTCTTCCTCGCGCGCATGCGCGAGCGCGCGCGCTGGAGCATGACGGCGCCCGAGGAGAACCTGGCGGCCGACCTCGACGCGACCGGGCTCGCGGCCTGGGGACGGCTCTACGGTCAGCTCACCGGCAAGCTCGAGTTCGAGCTCGCGGTGCCGGGACGACCGGCTCGACACCTGCCGGTGTCGATGACGCGGACCCTGCTCGAGGACCCGGACCCGGCGGTCCGCCGCGCCGCGTTCGCGGGCGCGAACGCCGCATGGGAGCGCACCGCGGACGTCACCGCAGCGTGCCTCAACGCGATCTCCGGCACACGGCTCGCGCTCTACGCGCGCCGCGGCGTCGCGCACTTCCTCGAGCCCGCCCTCTTCGACGCGGCGATCTCCCGCGCCACTCTCGACGCGATGCTGGACGCGGTGCGCGCCCGGGCGGAGATCGCGCGCCGCTACCTGAGGCGCAAGGCGGAGCTGCTCGGACGCGAGCGGCTCGGGTTCTCGGACCTGCTCGCGCCGATCCCGACCGACGACGCGGCGCGCGTCTCGTGGGACGCGGCCCGCGGCGCGATCGAGTCCGCGTTCGCTGGCTCGTATCCGGCGCTCGCGTCGCTCGCGCGCAAGGCCTTCGAGCGCAGCTGGATCGACTGGGAATCGCGCCCTGGCAAGCGACCCGGCGGATTCTGCTCGGGCTCCTCGCTCATCGACGAGTCGCGCGTCTTCCTCACCTTCAACGGCGCGCCGGGCGACACGTCGACGCTCGCGCACGAGCTCGGACACGCCTTCCACGGCGAGATGATGAAGGGCACGCGCTTCTGGGCGCGCCGCTCGCCGATGACGCTCGCGGAGACGGCGTCGACGTTCGCGGAGCAGCTCCTGATCGACGCCGCGCTCGAGCGCGCGGGCAGCTCCCGGAGCCGGCTCGCGATCCTCGACGGGCGGCTGCAGGACGCATCGGTGTTCCTGCTGAACATCCCCGCGCGCTTCGCATTCGAGAGCGCGGTCTACGGGGAGCGGGCTCGCGGGGAGCTGTCGGTCTCGCGCCTCTGTGAGCTCATGCTCGCGGCGGAGCGCGAGTGGTACGGCGACGCGCTCGATCCGCAGGATCTCGACCCGTGGTTCTGGGCGTCGAAGCTGCACTTCTACATGACGTCGATCAGCTTCTACAACTTCCCGTACACGTTCGGGTACCTGTTCAGCCTCGGGATCTTCGAGCGCGCCAAGCGCGAAGGACCGAGCTTCCTGCCGCGCTACGAGGCGCTCCTGCGCGCGACCGGCAGCGGCTCGGCCGAGACGGTCGCGCGCGACGCGCTCGGGATCGACCTCGAGAAGCCCGACTTCTGGAACGCTTCGCTCGATCTCATCGAGGAGACGCTCGATGAGTTTCTTGTTTCGTCTTCGCAGTAGCTCAGCGGTGCCAGAGGCGTTCGGGTGGACTCGGCGGCGGCGCCGGGTCTCCTCGTGGGTCCCCGCGCGGACGCGACCCACGGATGTCCCGCGGGAGGCCGGGCCCCGCTCAGTAAGTCGCGTCGAAGTCGATCTCGACGGGCTCGTCGCCCTCGAGACGGGACTGACACGCGAGCACCCAGTGGTTCGTGAGGTCCTTGGCGGTCAGCGCGTCGTGCGTGCGCATCTGCACCTTGCCGGTCTTGAGCTGGGCCATGCAGCAGCCGCAGTAGCCTTCCTCGCACGAGAACGAGGGCTCGAGGCCGGCGCGCCGGGCGGCGGCGAGCAGCGTCTCGCCGGGCTTCACGGGGACTTCGTGGCGCTCGCCCTCGAGCGTACACACGAATGTGGACGGCGCCGAGGACGTCGCGGACGCTGCAGGCGCGGCCGGGGCCGCCTCCTGCGCGCGGTCGGGATCGGTCGGCGAGACGAAGCGCTCGATGAAGATGTGGCCGCGGCCGACCTGCCGCTCCTCGAGCGCGCTCTCGACGATGTCCATGAACGGGCCCGGACCGCAGATGTAGAAGTCCGCGTGCTCGAGGCCGGCGAAGTGGTCCTTGGCGTTCGCGGCGTGCATGAAGCCGCGCTCCGCGTCGAGGTGGTGCGCGATCTCGAGCCGGTCCGGGTAGCGGACGCGCCACGCCTCGAGCTCGTCGCGGAAGATGATCGAGTCGCGGTCGCGGTTCGCGTAGACGAGCTTGATCTTGCGGCCGGTCTTGGTGAGCGCGGTCTTGATGATCGAGAGGATCGGCGTGATGCCGCTGCCGCCGCCGAACATCACGATCGGCCGTTCCTGCTCGCCGGGGCGCAGCACGAACAGACCCTCGGGCGGCTTCACGGCGATGCGGTCGCCCTTCGCGAGCCGCTCGTTGAACCAGTTCGAGACGCGCCCGCGGTCGATGCGCTTCACCGTCACCTTGGGCTTCGCGTCGAGACCCGGCGCGCTCGAGAGCGAGTAGCAGCGGCGCACGCGGAAGCCGTCCCAGGGAATCTCGAAGGTGAGGAACTGGCCGGAGACGTAGCCGAACAGGCCGGCGAGCGAGGGCGGCACGTCGAAGACGAACGAGCGCGTGTCGGCGGTCTCCTGGACCACGTCGGCGATCACGAGCTCGTGGAAGCTGTGCTTGGGGTCGGTGGGATCTGCCATGGAACGCGGAGGCTAACGCATGCGGGCGAGCTTGCGGAAGGCCAGCAGGTGGCCGCAAAGCGCTGCAGGCACGAGGAATCCGGGCAGCCAGACCCACGGCCAATGCGTGACGAACGTGTTCGCGGGCTCGTTCCAGAACGCGCGCAGCGGCGTCGGCGTCGAGAGGATCGCGATCGAGACGATGTTCGCGAGCAGCGCGAGCCCGGCGCAGTTCCAGGCCAGGAGTCCGCGGCGGCCGATCGATCCGCGCGCGGCGAGCCAGGCCACGAGCGGCGCCGAGAGCCCCGTGAGCACGTCGAAGTTCCAGCCCTCGAACGTCATCTGCACGGGCGCGGTTCCGTCGCGGTGCAGCGCGAAGAGCACCCACTCGACCGGCACGCGAAAGACCTGGAAGCCGATCAGCGCCGCAGTTCCGACACGCGCGCAGAGCCGCGCGCCGAGAGGGGAGAACGCCAGCGCGATCGTCGCCGCGAACGTCGGCGTGGCGAACAGGAAGAAGTGCGGCGGTCGCGCGTCGAAGTCGGCGAGCCAGGCGCTCTCGGCGAGCAGCGCCGAGAACCCGAGCCATGCGGCGATGACCGCCGCCGTGTACACGGGCCGATCGGACGCGCGCACGAAGAACGCGGCCACCCCCGCGACGGTTCCCAGGAAGATGACGACGCTCGCGCTCACGTGAGCCGCTCGAAGAGCTCCGCGAGCGAGCGCACGGAGACGTCCGCGTGCTCGGCGAACGGGAACGCGCCGCTCGGGTCCACGTAGATCGTCGCCGTGCCGGCTGCCCGACCGGCCAGCAGGTCGTAGCGGTAGTCGCCGACCATCACGGCTTCGTGCGGCGCCGCGCGCCAGTCACCGAGCAGGCGGTGGATGCCGTGCGGATCGGGCTTCGGCGCCGCGGCTTCGCGCCCTACGATGCACGCCTCTTCGAAGAACCGCGTGAGTCCGCACGCGCGCAAGGTCTCCTGTGCGCTCGCGAAGGTGTTCCGGGTGAGGATCCCGAGCCGAGCGCCCCGTGCGGCGAGCGCCTCGAGCAGCGCGACCGCGCCCTCCGCCGCGCGCGCGCGGCGAGCGAGCTCCAGCTCGAGCGCGTCCAGCCGCGCGAAGATGGCGCGCGCCTCGTCCTCTTGAAGGCGCGCGAGCTCCTCGAGGATCGGCTTTCCCTGGGGCAGCCCCAGCTCGGCGCGGATCGCGTCGAAGTCGTGCATGGCGACGGTCAACGTGCCGTCCATGTCGAAGATCCAGTGCGCGCGTCGCGAGAGATCCACGAGTTCCGCCTTCAGAGCGCCGCGACCGCGGCGAGCTCCTCGAAGGATCGCTCGAGGTCGTCGCGCAGATCCGAGAGATCGGGCATGCGCTCGGCGTCGGCGTTGAGCCCCCAGAAGAGCCGCCCCGCGTAGCTGAACAGCGCCACGATCACCGCCTGATGCTGGAACAGCGGCGCGATCGGATAGGACTCGAGCAGCGGAGCGCCGACGAGATACAGCGGAACCTGCGGCCCCGGCACGTTGGTCACCACCAGATTGTGCGGCCGGCCGACGTTCTGGAAGCTCGTCCCCAGCGACAGCAAGGTCATGCCTGTCCATTCCGTGACCGCGGAGAGCAGGTCCGCGCCGAGCGCCTGGTTCGACTCCTTGAGCTGGCGTGTGCTCGCGCGGATGCGCTCCAGGCGGCGCAACGGATCGGCTTCGTTCACGGGCAGCGGGAGGATCCAGGCGGAGATGCGGTTTCCGAGCACGGTCTGCTCGGAGCTCGAGCGCACGCTCACCGGCGCCGAGACGCGGAAGTCGAGCGAGCCGACGTCGACGAGCCGTCGCGTGAGGAAGCGCCGCATGCCGCCCGCGACCGTCGCGAGCACGACGTCGTTCAAAGTGCCGCCGAGCTTGTCCTTCAGCGCCTTCACGCGTGCGATCTCGAGCGCGAAGTGCTCGAAGCGGCGGTGCGGGCCGATCTCGCGATTGAGCGGCGTCGCCGATGCGGGAATGAGTCCGCGCACGATCAGATCGGCCACGCCGCGCAGCGCCTGACCGAGCTCCTCGCGTCGCTCGCTCTGAAGCAGCTCGGCCGCGCGGAAGCCCGCCTGCATGGGTGCGGTGACGAAGCCGAGCGCCTCGTCGAGCAGCAGCTCGCGCGCGCTCGGCGCCGGGCGGGGCACGTACGGCGGCGGCGCCTGGATCCGCTCGTCGGCCGAGAGACTCATGAGCACCGTCATGAGCTCGGCGCCCGAGATGCCGTCGACCATGCAGTGGTGCGCCTTCGACACGACCGCGAAGCGGTCGCCGCGCTCGAGCCCCTCGACCACCCAGAGCTCCCAGAGTGGCCGATTGCGGTCCAAGGTCTGCGAGCTCAGCCGGCCGATCAGGCGCTTGAGCTGCTCGTCGGTTCCGGGGCGGGGCAGGGCGGTGTGCCGGACGTGGAACTCGACGCTGAAGTGCTTGTCGTCGATCCAGATCGGCCGGCCGCGCAGCGGCGTGTACGCGAGCCGCTGCCGGTAGCGCGGAATGCGGTGCAACCGCGCGCCGATGAACTCGCGGATGCGCTCGATGTCGATGCCGCCCTGCGCCGTGCGCAGCGGCCCGGCCTCCGCGATGAAGACCGCCCCGATGTGCATGGGGGTGCTGGGTCCCTCGGCAGCGAGGAACGCCGCGTCCTGGGGCGAGAGGTCCTCGAACTTGTAGCTCGCCACGCGAGGAGGATACACGCAAGCGCACCGATGAGTTTCGGCGCCCGGCGGAGTCTCACATCCGAACAGCCACGGAGGCCCCCATGAAGGCAAGCGAACCCCGAAAGATCTTCGTCAACCTGCCGGTCCGGAGCCTGCCGCGCTCCATCGAGTTCTGGAGCAAGCTCGGCTTCGCGTTCGATCCGC
>Ga0210377_10002117_pt1 | contig 17636 bp, 15 predicted proteins | sample PLM4_65_b1redo_FD_155480 | JGI IMG/M metagenome (GOLD analysis project Ga0210377, IMG submission 155480) | Groundwater sediment microbial communities from an aquifer in East River, Colorado, USA - PLM4_65_b1 redo | ecosystem: Environmental > Terrestrial > Soil > Riparian zone | place: USA: East...
TAATCCGCCAACCGGATTCTGACCCGAATTGAATAGCCAGATCAGGAGAACGACAACGCCAATTACAACCAACGCAATGGCTCCATACACCAGCCACGGACCTTTTTGCTGGCGCCGCTTGCGATAGGAATTAATGACATTCGAAGTATTGGATGGGGTTCGATTCAACATTTTTGAGTATTTTCCTTTTAGGGTGCAGGAGGACTAAAAGAACAGGGTCCTCCCGCAGTGAAAATAATTCTACCTGAAAAATGTGAGTTGCGCTTAAGTGGTTTGGAAGGGTATACAAAAAGGCAGGTACACAAGTATTACACCTGTGTACCTGCCTGAACGTCTACGTATCTACTTTTACTTCATGTGCGCCTTCAAATATTTCCCGGTGTATGAATTTTTGATCTTCATCACCTGCTCTGGCGTGCCTTCCGCGATCAATTCGCCGCCGCGGTCGCCGCCTTCAGGACCCAGATCGACCAACCAGTCGGCGATCTTGATGATGTCAAGGTTGTGCTCGATGATCAGGACCGAGTTGCCCGCATCCACGAGCCTTTGCAGGACCTCGATCAATTTGTGCACATCTGCCGCGTGCAAACCAACCGACGGTTCATCCAGCACGTACAGCGTTCGTCCTGTGGCGCGGCGTGAAAGTTCCTTCGAGAGTTTCACACGTTGTGCTTCACCGCCGGAAAGGGTTGTGGCAGGTTGACCGACTCGCACATAGCCCAACCCAACTTCCTGCAACAGCTTCAGCTTGCTTAGCATTGGCGGGTAATTTTTGAACTCTTCGAGCGCGTGGTCAACGGTCATATCCAGCACGTCGGAGATCGAATACTTTTCGTGGAACATCACCTGCAGGGTTTCGCGGTTGAAGCGTTTGCCGTGGCATACATCGCAGGGCACGTACACATCCGGCAGGAACTGCATTTCGATGCGCAGTTCACCCTGTCCCTGACAGGCTTCACAGCGCCCGCCGTGCACATTGAACGAGAAGCGCCCGGGTTTGTAGCCGCGCACTTTACTTTCTGGCAGTTCCGCATACAACTTCCTTATTTCATCGAATAGCCCGGTATATGTTCCGGGATTGGAACGCGGCGTACGCCCGATCGGCGACTGGTCGATGTTGATGATCTTATCGAGATGCTCAATGCCTTCGATCTTTTTGTGCTCGCCCCATTGTGTGTGTGCGCCCATCAACTTTGCCGCCAGCGCGTTGTACAGGATATCGCTCATCAACGTAGACTTGCCCGAGCCGGAAACACCCGTGATGCAGACCAATTCCCCCAGCGGGATGCTGACATCGATATTCTTCAGATTGTTCGCAGATGCCCCCACGATCTTGAGGATCTTCCCGTTCCCTTCACGCCTCTCTTTCGGGATTTCGATCCGCTTCCGCCCCGAGAGGTATTGCCCTGTCAATGACTTTGGGTGCGCCAGGATCTGCTTTGGAGTCCCCTCCGCGATGACTTGTCCGCCATGTTCGCCCGCGGCTGGACCGAGATCGATGATCCAGTCCGCTTCACGGATGGTTTCATCGTCATGCTCAACGACCAGAACCGTGTTGCCTAGATCTCTCAATCCTTTGAGCGTTTCCAGCAGGCGCATATTATCGCGTGGATGCAAACCAATGGATGGTTCATCCAGCACATACAATACACCGACCAGGCGTGACCCGACCTGCGTTGCCAAACGAATGCGTTGCGCCTCTCCGCCGGACAATGTCACAGCAGAGCGATTCAAGGTTAAGTAATCCAAACCCACATTGACAAGAAAATTTAATCTCTCATGGATCTCTTTGATCACGCGTTCTGCAATTGTTTTTTGCTTGGACGTGAGCGGGGAGTTTTTGCCTGCGAGTTTCTTTGCCCACTCAAGGGTCTGCAATACGGGCCAGGAGTTTGCATCCACGATGTTAACATCGTCCACGGTCACAGCCAGCGCGGCGGGATTGAGACGCTTTCCTTTGCAAGTCGGGCAGGGGCGGTCAGACATAAACTCGCTGATCTTCTCACGAATGTACTCGGAGTTGGTCTCGCGATATCGGCGCTCCAGATTTGTGATCACACCTTCGAAAGCACGCGAGAACTTGAACTCGTTCCCATTCGTGTTCTTATACGTCATTTGTATCTGTTTCTCACCAGTACCGTACAGAACGATCTTGAGTTGATCCTTGGTCAGATCCTTGACAGGTTTATCGAGATCGATCTTGTAATGGTGTGCTACAGCTTCGAGTGCCTGCCAGTAATAGCCACCTTCCTCTTTGGGTCCGCTCCACTCCATGCTGGCGATCGCTCCCTCGTGCAGAGACCGCTCCGGGTCCGGGATGATGCGCTCCGGGTCTATTTCCAGTTTGGAGCCGAGTCCCTGACAATCCGGGCAGGCGCCTTGCGGTGTGTTGAAGGAAAAGGTGCGCGGCTCCACTTCATTGATGCTGACGCCATGCTCGGGGCAGGCGAGGTGCTCGGAGAAGTGAACATCTTCATTTTTGTCCACGAGATTGATTGAGACATAGCCCTCGCCAAACTTGAGCGCAGTTTCAACCGAATCGGTGAGACGTGTGCGCGCAGCTTTCTTTTCCTCTTTATCCCCGTTGTGTGAAATGACGAGACGGTCAACGACCGCTTCGATGGTATGTTGCTTGTAACGGTCGAGCTCGATCTCATCATCCAGCGAGGAGACGGCTCCATCCACGCGGGCGCGGGTGAAGCCAGCCTTGCGGATCTCCTCGAAGACCGCCTGATAGGTTCCTTTGCGGGCGCGCACCAGCGGGGAAAGGATGAGGACGCGCGTGCCATCAGGTTGCTTCTCAATCTTATCCACGATCTCCTCGGCAGACTGTTTGACCACTTCTCGCCCGCACACCGGACAGTGCGGAATGCCCGCACGTGCAAAGAGCAGACGCATATAGTCATAGATCTCGGTAACGGTACCAACCGTCGAGCGTGGGTTGTGACTCGTGGATTTCTGGTCGATGGAAACGGCGGGGGAGAGCCCGTCGATGTAGTCCACATCGGGTTTGTCCATCTGCCCGATGAACTGGCGCGCGTACGCCGAAAGCGACTCGACATAACGGCGTTGACCCTCGGCAAAGATGGTGTCGAATGCCAGGGAAGACTTGCCCGAACCCGAAAGCCCCGTGATCACCACAAATTTATCGCGGGGGATCTCGACGGTGATGTTTTTCAGATTATGAACACGTGCGCCGACAACACGGATGATATTGGATGACATATGACTCCTCATGGGAGAGTAAATTATAGCACATTTGTTTCAAGAATGATTTTTGCGCGATCCTGTGCACCGACAGCAATCTTTTATTATACCAATCCGGAATTCGGACATGCCTCAATGAAATTGCCGCTTGCCCCAGTAAGAATGAATTTTTCTCGAGTTGTTTCGTGGCATATTTATTCCCTGAGTTTACTCAAAGCGGCACCTTGTAAAATGTCCCATGTTATACTCACTGCAACTTCTAAAACCCGTCGGGGTTATTTTATTAGACCCTGCCGGTAGGATTGTTGATGCCGGAGATTGAGTTCAACGAAGATGAAGTCCTGACGCGCGCTTCGCAGGGTGACCGTGATGCATTTGGTCTGCTCTACGAGCGCTATATTGATCGCATCTTCAACTACGTTTACTACCGAACAGGGAACCTGCACGACGCGGAGGATCTCACCGCTCGCGTCTTTCAACGGGCGATGAATCACATCAAGAATTACACGGACCGCGGCGTTCCATTCTCTGCCTGGTTGTATCGCATTGCTCATAATCTGGTAGCCAACTGGCATCGCGACCGAAGCCGCAGGCAGGAAATTCCGATCAACGATGTGCCGGTGCTTCCCTCCAAGGGGGATCACCCCGAGAAGAACCTCGTCCGTTCACAGGAGGAGGATGCCCTTCTCAAACTCATCCGACGCCTGCCCGGCGAACGACAGAATCTTCTCATCCTGAAATTCGTTGAGAACATGTCGAATGCGGAGATCGGTCAGATCATGGGACGCAGTGAAGGTGCGGTGAAAAGTCTGTATCACCGTACCCTACTGGCGCTCCGCGACCAGTTGGGCGATCAACAGATCAATTTAGAAGGAGAATGAGCATGTTGCGAATTGTGACCGATGGCGCCGCCGATATCCTGCCGTCGTGGGGCAAAGACTACGGCATCGATGTCATCCCTGTCAATATCTTGTTCGGCGAGAAATCCTATCTCCAATACATCGATCTCGATAATGAGGGTTTCTACAAACTGGTGGATGAAAGCAAGCGCATTCCCAAAACGTCGCAACCCTCTCCGCATCAATTTGTCGAGTTCTATCGAAAAGTGGCGCAAAAAGGCGACACGATCCTTTCCATCCACGTTACCGCGAAACTTTCCGGCACGTACGCGTCAGCAGTCGCAGCAGCCGAAGAAGTGAAGGATGAATTCAAGGTCCTTCCCATTGATTCAGCCCTCGGCTCAATTGCCATTGGCTTGTTATGCCGCGAAGCACGCAAAATGGAAAAAGCAGGCAGGAGCGTGGATGAGATCGTGAAGTATCTTGAGGATATCAAGTATAAAGTTCGCGTCATCCTCACGCTCGATACGCTCGAATATGCCAAAATGTCCGGTCGCGTGAAAACATTACAGGCCGCGCTGGCTTCCGTGCTCAACGTAAAGCCAATCGCCGTGTTGCGAGATGGTGACCTGAACATGGCAGAAAGAGTCCGTACACGCAAGGCGGCGCTGGACCGCGTGATCGAAATGGCAAAGGAAGAATTTGGTAATAGACCTGTTTATCTTGCAGTTGTAAATGCACGCGACCCGAAGTCTGGTGAGGCGCTTCTGGAGGACGCGAAGAAGCATTTCAACTGCAAAGAGACCATGCTCAGCGATCTGTCCATATCGGTCGCGGCAAATCTCGGACCGGGTACGGTTGGCCTGGTCGTGTACCCTCTTGAGTAGAAATGTGAGTAAGAATGGTTAGAAGTAAAGCGATAAATCCTGATGACGATCTTCATGCACTCGAAGAGCATCTCGCGGGGACGCTGAAACCAGTCACGCCTCCGAAGGATGTTGTCCAGCGCCTGCGCGAACGGATCCGCTTCCCGCAGCCGCGTGAGATCGCCTCGCAATTCCGCGGCGAGTGGATGAAGATGCTCCTCGTGTTTGGCGGAGTGATGTCCGGTTTTTTGGTGATCGTCACTGTAGCGCGTGCGTTCTTCTATTTGATGGGGCGCAGGCACGGATGATTCGTTTGAATTAACATCAGCCCTCAAAGTTCACGTAACTTTGGGGGCTGATCTATTTTAGCAATTCTTCACACAATGTTTTGGCTTCGACGACCAGATCCACGTCAACAGGAAGTTTAAATTCCTCCGTGACGCGCAGGGTCAGATGGTCAACGATCAGCTTCAAGTCCGGGGAAAGATGCGGGTCGTCTTTGAGATGATTCAACAGATCTACCGCGCTGGTACTTGGAGGGCGGATCTGCTGACGAGTCAGATACTCCCGTATCGCAATTCCTGCCGCGCGCCGGGCACAGACACGTGCCTGTCCCTCATTGCCTCTTGCACGCGCCTGTGCTGCTATATCGAATTCCCTTTGGATTTGTTCCTGCCAGCCAGCCATGGAAGGTCAATCCATGAAGCGATATTTGATCAACGCCCAGACCGCCTCGAAGGCATCTTTGAGTTTGATCTTCTTGCCTTCCGAGTAATCACGGGGGTTGAAGGATATCGCCACTTCGAAGATACGGTAATTCCGCTTGAGCACTTTGGCGGTGAATTCAGGCTCGAAGTTGAAACGCTTTGCCTTGATGTTCATGCCATCGATCACTTTACGGCGAAACACTTTGTAGCCTGTTTCCATGTCGGTCAGGATGGTGTTGTACAGGATGTTGGTCATAAAGGTCAATAACCGGTTGGCAACCATATGCCAGAACATGGTCACACGATGGGAGCCACCCAGGAAGCGTGAGCCATACACGACATCCGCCAGCCCTTCCTCTAGTGGCTTGAGCAGGTGCGGATAATCGCGCGGGTCATACTCCAGGTCGGCATCCTGGATGAGCAGGATATCGCCTGTGGCGGCTTTCATGCCGGTGACGACTGCCGCGCCCTTGCCCTGGTTGTTCTCGTGCAGGATCACGCGCACTTTTTTCTTACCATCCATGGCTTTTAACGCGTCTCGCGTTCCGTCCTTCGAGCCGTCGTCCACGATGACGATCTCGGTAGCAAGTTTTGTCCCCTGCACGCGTTTAATGATCTCGTGGATATTATTTACTTCGTTGTACACTGGGATGATCACAGATAGGTTCATAGTGCTTTTAATTATAACGGAGGCGGACGACTCGTGTCGTTGCTGATACCAAAGTCAGAGGACTTTGGACTCCAATGGGTTTCCAACACAAATGCAATCAATCTCGCGCAGGGATTGGTGGAAGTAGCAGTATAATTTGATGGCTATGATGAATTTGAATATATCGATTCTCCATTATTGGGAGGTATTATGACAAATCCTCTTGGAAGACCAGCCGTAGGGACAGCCTTGTTCTCGCCACCACCCATCAACACTGTGGAAGACACGGGGCTTTCAGCCCTTTGGTTGCAGGATCTTGCTCTGAAGATCATTTATTCCCAGGGATATATGGGCGGTTTCAAGATCGCGGAGTTGATCGCGCTCCCGTTCGCCGGGGTGATGGACGGCATTCTGGAAGCCCTTAAACGCGAGAAGATGATCGAGGTGAAATCTTCGCAGGGCGGGTTGGGGGAGGGGGCTTATACCTATGGCATCACGGGAGCAGGTATCACCCGCGCGCGTGAGGCGTTGGAACGCAGTCAGTATGCGGGTCCCGCACCGGTCCCGTTCGAGGTCTACAACGAGGCGATCCGCCGCCAGAAGACCGGGCGTATGACCGTCACCTCGCGCACGATGCGACAGCTCCTTTCACAGTTGGTGCTCTCTGAATCCACCTTCCAACGGCTTGGTCCTGCGTTGAATTCCGGCACATCCATTTTCATGTATGGTCCTCCCGGAAACGGCAAGACCAGTGTGGCGCGCGCCTTCGGTAATTTGGTATTAAGCCAGGCGATGTATATCCCCTATGCCTTGTATCTCGATGGACAGGTTATCAAGGTGTACGATCAGGTCAGTCATAGACTTGCGCCGGACAATGATTCCAATACCGGTCCGGGCGGCACGGGGAATTTACGCACCAGCCAGCGACGCGACCCGCGCTGGATCAAGGTGCGCCGTCCGTTCATTGTGGTGGGCGGTGAGTTGACCCTTGAAGGTCTCGACCTTGTCTATGATGAAGTGCATAAATTCTATGAAGCGCCGTTCCAGGTGAAAGCCAACGGCGGCATTCTGCTGATCGACGACTTTGGACGACAACAGGTGCGCCCGCGCGACCTGCTCAACCGCTGGATCGTCCCGCTCGAAAACCGCGTGGACTTTCTAACGCTTCATAACGGACGTAAAGTTGAGGTCCCATTCGACGTTTTGATCGTGTTCTCGACCAATCTCCCGCCAAAAGACCTTGTGGACGAAGCCTTCCTGCGCCGTCTGCGTCACAAGATCGAGATCGGCGACCCATCTTACGAGGAATATCGCGAGATATTCAAGCGCGTTGCCCAGGATAAGAAGGTGGAATACAGCGATCAGGGACTGGCGTATTTGTTGCAGGAATGGTATATCAAACGCAACCGCAAACTGCGCGCATCACATCCACGCGATCTTTGTGACCAGATCCTTGATATTTCCGGCTACCTTGCGGTGCCACCAGTCATGTCGCGCGAAATGCTCGACCGTGCAGCCCTGGCGTATTTCGTAGATATTTAATTTTTGCTCTGACCACAACCTACGGATTACGCATTCCAAAAATACCGTGATGCGTAATCCGTTCATTGTTTACCATGTTGGAATCCTACCCTCAACCCTTCATTTTTGCCCATCGCGGAGACTCCGCACATGCGCCCGAGAACACGCTCGCGGCGTTCGAGTTGGCATTGGCACAAAAAGCCGATGGTATTGAACTCGACGTTAAATTGTCCTCTGATGGACATGTGATCGTCATTCACGACTCCACCGTGGACCGAACGACCGGCGCACACGGCCGCGTGAAGGACATGTCCCTGGCGGACCTGCGTTCCTTGTACGCGGGCAGTTTCTTTTCACAGAACTTTAGCAGTGAGAAGATACCGACCCTTGAAGAAGTGTTCGAAGCGGTGGGAAAGCGTATCTTCATTAACGTGGAGTTGACGAATTACAACTCGCCGCGTGACCACCTTGTGGAATCGGTCTGTATGTTGGTGAAGAAATTCAGCCTTCAAAAACATGTTATGTTCTCGTCGTTCTTTGCTTCGAACCTTTCGAAGGCGGGCAGTTATCTGCCGGATGTGCCGCGCGGATTGCTGGCTCTGAATGGGATCCCTGGCGCGTGGGCGCGTTCATTTGGCTATTACTTTGGAAAATATCAGGCACTGCATCCGAATCTAAAAGATGTGAACCCACAGCAGGTTGGACGGGTGCATCGCTTAAAGGGACGCATCCATGTGTGGACGGTGAACAAGGCGGAGGATATGCGTCAGTTGTTCCATTGGGGTGTGGATGCGGTCTTCACAGATGATCCGCAGCTGGCGATGCAGGTGCGCGGGGAATTTAAATGAAGATGGCGAAAAGTCTGCTTAACGGCGACCAATTTTCGGCTTGGAAAAGAAGCGGGGAATAGTCATGTTTACACGGCGCTTCTTCCATTGGGTCATTCTACTGGCGTTGTTCGCGTCGTTCTTTGGACCCGCGTCCTCGGTCGCGTATGCCCAAACATCCACTCCCTCTTCGAAGGCGCAGGTGGTGCTGGATTTGATGTCGCCTGAAGAACGCGTGGGGCAATTATTTCTGGTTACATTTCCTGGCACTGATACCAGCCCGGAATCACAGATCTATGACTTGATTGCGAATCATCATGTGGGTGGCGTGGTCCTCCAGACTCGAAACGATAATTTTGTCTCTGCTCCAAACACGGTGAACGGAGCACATCAATTGGTCACCGCGTTGCAGACCATCGAATGGGAGAATTCGGCAACGAGTCAATCCCAGCCGGCAGACGTGTATGTGCCTTTGCTTGTTGGCATTTCACAGGAGGGCGATGGTATCCCACACGATCAAATCCTCAGCGGGTTGACTCCTTTGCCCGATGAGATGGCGATCGGCGCGACATGGAAAACGGATCTGGCGCGTCAGGTGGGTTCGGTGCTGGGAAATGAACTGAGCGCGATGGGTTTCAATTTGTATCTCGGACCATCGCTGGATGTGCTTGAATCGCCGGACCCTTCCGCGTTGAGTGATCTGGGCACGCGCGTGTTCGGCGGCGATCCTTTCTGGGTTGGCAGGATGGGGCGTGAGTATATTTCCGGTCTTCATTTGGGAAGCGGTAACCGCATGATGGTGGTCGCCAAACACTTCCCCGGGCGCGGCAGTTCCGACCGTTCCCCGGAGGAAGAGGTTGCCACGGTCCGCAAATCGCTTGAACAGTTGAAGTTGATCGAACTTTCTCCCTTTTTTACTGTCACCAATTCCGCCGACCCGGCCAGCCTTGTGGATGGCTTGCTCGTGTCGCACATCAGGTATCAGGGTTTTCAGGGAAACATTCGCGCCACGACCCGCCCGGTCAGTTTCGATGCGGCGGCGCTTTTGGCGATCCTGGCGTTGCCCCAATTTGCCACGTGGCGCGCGAACGGTGGCTTGATCGTGAGCGACTCGTTGGGGAGTCCGGCAGTGCGAGATTTCTATTCGCAGGGTGGCGAAAACTTTTCACCGCGCACGGTATCTCGTGATGCGTTCCTGGCTGGGAACGACCTCCTGTATCTCGGGAACATCACCTCCGGTGATGCAAATGATGATACCTATTCCGCCACGTTGCGCATCCTTGATTTTTTTTCACAGGAATATCGTAACGACAGTACGTTCGCGCAACTTGTCGATGCAGCGGTGCTGAGGATCCTTTCGCAGAAATTCCGCATGTATGATCTATTCACTTCATCGAATGTGCTGACACCGGAGAGTCGCCTGGCATCCGTTGGTAATTCCCAGCAGGTGGTTGTGGATGTGGCACGTAACGCCGCCACCCTTATCAGCCCTGACCCGTTGGAGCTAAACACTTTGTTGCCGTCACCACCGAATCAAAGTGATTGGACCGTTTACCTGACCGACACTTCAACGTATCAACAATGCGATACCTGTCTTTCGCAGGATTTTTTTGCCGCAAATGCACTTGAACAGGCAACTCTGCGATTATATGGTCCTTCCGGCAGTGGACAAATTTCGCCCAACCGGTTGAGGTCGTTCCCCTTTGCTGAACTTCAATTGATGTTGAACAATGAAAGCAAGACGACCATCGAAGACGACATGGGACGCGCCACCTGGGTGGTGATCTCGTTGACCGATGTGAGCAATGGACAGATCGATCTGCTCCGCCGCCTCTTTTCCGAACGCCCGAACCTACTTCGGAACAAGAACGTGATCCTGTTCTCATTCACGGCTCCGTACTATCTTGATGCAACAGACATCTCCAAGCTGACAGCGTATTATGCCCTCTATAGCAAACAGCCCGCCTTCGTGGATGTGGCAATACGTTTGCTCTTTCAGCAGATGTCGTTGCAGGGCGCATCGCCCGTATCCGTCCTGCCGGGATATGACCTGATCGAAAGAACCTCCCCGGACCCAACACAGTTGATTCCCCTGGCATTGGATGAGGTTGAGAGCACAACTCCAACTGCGACTGGCGAGTCGGTGGTGACGCCCGAGCCCACAGAAGTTCCATTATTCCGCATCGGTGATCCGATCGCCGTCCGTGCCGGACCCATCCTTGACCAGAATGGACACATTGTTCCGGATGATACCGTTGTCCGTTTCGACATGAATACAAAGGAAGGGTCGGGGGGAATCCTGAACCAGGTTGAAACAACAACAACCGACGGAGTCGCGCGTGCTTCATTTGTGATCGATAAACCGGGTAAGGTGGAAATATCCGTTGTCAGTGAACTGGCAGTGACTTCGGTGGTGTTACAGATCGACGCTTCAGATGAAGGTGCAGCAGTGATCATTGTGACCCCGGAAGTGACAGCCACACCGGCACCCATCACGCCTACATCGACGCCGACCCCTGAGAGCGATCTTGTGACGCGCGAAGGCTATCCGCGCATAGGAGTCTGGTTGCTGGTATTGCTTGCGGTCTTTGGCGGTGCATTGCTATCGTATTGGGCGGTGAGCCGGATCGTTTCCACGCGTTGGGGGTTGCGCTGGGCGTTGTGCATCTTCCTGGGCGGTTTGCTCTCGTACAACTACCTCGCGTTGGGATTCCCCGGCGCGGCGGAATGGATCGCTTCCGATGCGGGTCCATTTGGTGTATTGGTCTTGACGTTTATTGGGGAGGCGCTCGGTGCTGTCGCCGCGGGGATCTGGATGCAGTGGTTCAGCGAACCAGGGTCGCGAGGAGGCTGATCAGCAGCAGCACAGCCGCGCTCCAGGTGAGCGTGGCTTCCGTGGGGTTTGAGAAAAAATCCCATATGGATGATTGGGGATGAATACGCCGTGTATGAATGGGGAGGGTGGGCGAATCGCGGTAACCAAGCAATGCCTGTCTAAATTCATTGATCGTATGCGGTCTTTCATCCGGGTGCAGGGACATTGCCCAAAGCACGGCTTTTTCGGTGCGCTGTGAAACGCCCGAATTGATCTGTCTTAACGAAACCAGGCTTTCGGGGTGAAGGAAGCGTTTGCGTGCATCCACCGGCGATTCGTTCGTGAGCAGGTGATAGAGCGTCGCACCGAACGCGTAGATATCCGAGCGGATGTCTGTGTGTGAGTCACTGCCGCCGTATTGTTCGAGCGGCGTATACAGCGCGGTGCCCTGTCCCTGAATGATGGTGATGGTCACTTCTTCGGGCGCAAGGATCTTGACGAGACCGAAGTCCACCAGTTTGATCAATCCATGCGGCATCAGCTTTACGTTGCTGGGCTTGATATCGCGATGAACAATGGGAGGTTCCTGGATGTGCAAAAAGGAAAGTGCGCTGGCGATCTGGTCTGCCCATGAAAGCACTTCCTTTTCATTGAGGAAGGTTTTATTGCGGCGTGCATCCATCAGCACGGTGCGGAGGTCATCGCCGGGGATGTAGTCCATGACAAGGTAATCACGCGGACCGTTCGAGAAGAAATCGGAAACCTTTGGCAGGTTGGGATGATCGAGACGCGCGAGGATGGTAGCCTCGCGCAGGAACTGGTCGCGGGCTTCGTCTCTGATCTTTTCCGGGAGAGCGCGTTCGTATTCGACTTCCTTCAACGCACACAGGCGGCCCTTCAGGCGGGTATCCTCGGCAAGGTAAATGGAACCCATGCCGCCCTGTCCGATCCGTTCACGGATCTTGTAGCGGCCGCGCAATGTCTCCCCATTCTTGAGGGGTGGGAGCATTCTTTCCTTTTCTTCTTTTTTTGTGTGGACCGTATCGTGCAGGACTTTTCGGCGTGGTTCTGCACAGAAACGCTTGTTTATGCTATATTATTATAATATACTCCTCTCCACAACAAATTCAATACACTGACACGAGACTTTCATGAAAAAGACGCAGGAAGAATACCCACTGATCGTTGCCCAGGAGGGACCCCTCAAGGGTCAACGCTGGCAATTAAGTCAAACCATTGTTCTTGGACGTGAGTCATCGTGTGATGTTGTCATTTCGGATCGTCAAATTTCCCGCTTTCATGCGCGTTTAACCCCGACCCCCGAGGGTGTCATTCTTGAGGATCTTGGGAGTAAGAACGGGACGCATCATAATGGGAACCTGCTTTCAGCGCCGGTGGTGTTGCAGGATGGCGATCTGCTCTCGGTCGCGCTGGCACAGCAATTCCTTTTCCTGACTTCCGATGCAACCATGCCGTTATTGGATGGCGGCAAGCCGGGACGATTGATGATGGATCAAAAATCCCGCCGGGTATGGGTGAATCAACTGCAACTCGTCCCACCGCTCTCTGCACAGCAATTCAAAATGTTATGGCTTCTCTACGAAAGCCAGGGACAGGTCGTCAGCCGGCCCGATCTGGTCGCGGCGGTATGGGGCGATGAACAGGCGGCAGGTGTCTCCGACCAGGCGTTGGATGCGTTGATTCGCCGTTTGCGTGACCGTCTCGCCGCGCTCGACCCGACGCATCAATACATCGATACGGTTCGCGGGCATGGGGTACGGCTGGATAATCCGACCTCATAATTTGTCCTTTTTGACCGCTCGCCTCCCGCACAACCGCGGGAGGTTTTTCTTTTCCCGTAACTTTCCCCTACCTTTGGCGACGATTAAAATGTAACCAATCAAAATCAATTTCGGAGGCTAAAGAATGAAGGGCTTTAAAAGTTTCAAGTTGTTATCCATTATCCTGGTGTTGGCTTACCTTTTGAGCGCGTGTTCCGGGGCGGCTGTGGAATCGGGAGTTCCCGCGGGTGGGAAATCGCAGGCGATGGAAGTCGCGTTCACCGGAACCGTTGAAGCAATTGGGGCGAGTGAAATAACGGTCAGCGGACAGATCGTGGCGATCGATGCCAAAACGATCCTTGACCCGAATGTCAAGGTCGGTGATATTGTCAAAGTGGAAGCCAGTGTTTCGGATACAGGCGCTGTACTCGCTTTGACCATCGAATCTTCGAGCCCTGACGATACGACCACCAACTCCGGCAATACCAATGACGATAATACGAATTCCGGCAATACAAATACGAACGATAACTCCAATACCTCCAATGACAATACCAATAGTAATGATAATTCGACTGGCAATGACAATGGCACTGGTGGAATGGAAGAGGAGATCACCGGTGTGGTGGAAGAGATCACAGCCGACTCAGTGACCGTTGATGGTGTTACCTACAATTTCTCATCGTTCACCGAATTCGGGGATGCGATCTTTGTCGGCGACGAAGTCAAGCTTGAAGTGATCGTCAATGCAGACGGCACATTCACTGTACGCGAAATCGAGAAGTTCGATGGGACCAGCATCGGAAACGACAATTCCAATGACGATGATGATGACGATGATGATTCGAACGGCAACTCCAACGATGACGACGACGAGGATGATGACAATTCAAATGGCAATTCGAATGGCAACTCCAACGATGACGATTAACAGCAGCGGAAACGGTGAGTAACCATACTAAAAATCATAACCTGATCTGAAAAAGGTCATCTGGATGTCGCACGGCCTCCAGATGACCTGCTTATCAGAGGTGGAATGAAACTCTCGCAAAAACGTCTCTCACTCACCCTGCTCCCGCTTGGACTTTTTCTTTTATTTGTCCTTGGTATGGCTCTGATCCAGTTTGTCACTCCTGATATGCCTGATAACGACGGTTTTTATCACATCAAACTTGCATGGCTCATGCGTACCCAGGGCTTGAGGCCCGAGTTTCCCTGGCTGCCGCTCAGCATTCTGAACCAGCGCGAGTTCTATGACCACCATTTTCTCTTTCACGTGGCGCTGATACCCTTCACCTATTTTAGCGACCTGCGGGTTGGTGCTAAGTGGGCGGCAGTGATCTTCTCCAGCCTTGCATTTCTGGCGATCTGGTTCCTCTTCCAGCGCCAGCGTGTGCCATACGCGTGGCTGTGGGCATTGGCTTTACTGGGCATCTCAGATGCCTTCCTGTATCGGATGAGCGTCACGCGCGCACAATCGCTTTCTCTCGCATTCCTTGCCATTGGGCTGGCCTGGCTGCTTGATGGGAAACACAAACATCTTGCAATTCTGTCTTTCATCTATGTTTGGTTCTACGATGCCTTTCCCCTCATGATCGCGTTGGCGGGTTTGCACCTCATCGCGGTGGCGTTGATCGATCGGCGATTTGAATATAAGCCCCTGCTCTATGTGATCGGCGGAATCCTTTTGGGTATGCTCATCAATCCATACTTTCCGGAGAATATCATTTTTTCCTATCGGCATATGTTACCCAAACTGGCAGATGCCACTTCCGTGAGTGTCGGCAATGAATGGTTCCCATACAACACAAAACAGATCCTCGAGAACTCCCTGCCAGCGTTGATTGCCTTTGCAAGCGGGATCTTTGCGCTCGGACTCTCTCCTCGAAAAATGGATATGCGGACCGCCTTTGCCCTGCTCATTTCCCTGCTTTTTGGACTCATGCTCTTTCAGGCGCGGCGTTTCGTGGAATACTTTCCTCCGTTCGCATTGATCTTCGCGGCGTTCGCATGGACGCCTCTCTTTCTGGACCGTCAGCCTGTTCCCGTTTCATCCGCCGATTCGCCCGGCAACCGTTACCTAGTTGCCCTGCGGGATAATCTCCCCGTGATCCTACTTTCGCTTGTGGTCGCCTTCAGTATCGCCAGATCGATCCCTCCGGCGCGAGAAGCGTTGGACCGATCCAAACCATATGATCTGTATGCAGGCGCGTCCGCCTGGTTGAACGAGAATACGTCCGCGGGCGAACGCGTCTTCCAAACCGATTGGGACGATTTCCCACGGCTGTTCTTTTACAATACACACAATACCTATTTGATCGGTCTCGACCCCACCTACATGCAACTTTATGACCTGGACCTTTATGATGTTTGGGTGAATATTACGAAGGGCAATATTGAAAACCCATCTCATTTGATCGCCACCGAATTTGGCTCCCGTTACATCCATACAGACCTGAATCACCAGGACTTTCTTGCCGTTGCAGGAAAGGATCCTGGCTTGAAGGAAGTCTATCGTGATGACCAGGCTGTCATCTTTGAGGTACTCGTTCAGTAATAGGGTAATGCTTCAGGATGATATACTTTATGCAAACCTCAGGAATTTTTTCGAAATGGATGTATCTACAAGGGATCGTGCCAATCATGCCTGCCTACGATGAACAAGGCGCTCTGGATGGTTTACGAAGACTGGACTCGCATGCCACCGGCGCTATTTACGATCGATATTTCAGCGAAGTCTATCGCTATGTCCGTTATCGGGTGGGTGACGATACGGTAGCCGAGGATATCGCCAGTGACGTTTTCGTGCGCTTGCTCGAAGCCTCGCAAAAACGGCAGGGACCGACGAACAGCCTCAAAGGCTGGCTGATCGCCACAGCCTCGAACGCGGTAAACGATTATTTGCGCCGTCAGTATCGCAGACCCACCGAAGCGCTGACGGAATCCATGCCCGATGATGCCGCAAGCGTCCATATGGAAGTGGATCAGCGCGAACAGAATCGGATCGTTCGGGAAGCCTACAAACACCTGACGCCCGAACAACAGCAAGTACTGGCGTTGCGATTCGGGCAGGGATATTCGCTCGAAGAGACTGCAGTATTAATGAAGAAAAACATGAATGCCATCAAAGCCCTCCAATTCCGTGCCCTGGCGGCGCTCCAGCGCAAGATTGGGGAGGTAAGTCATGAATAATATATATGAAATTTTAGAGAAATGCTTGATCGAGATCGAACAGGGTGCGGATGTGGACACCGTCCTATTCACCTACCCTGAATTCGCCGATGAACTGCGCCCCATTTTGGAAACATCCATCAAAGCAATGGACATGGCCGCCCCTGAGCCGTCTATTGTGATGGTACAGATCAACCGTACCGAGCTCCTGAAACGCGCGGCGCAGATGCGTGAGGCAAAGGTCAAGTCTGCCTCCCGTTTCTGGTCTGTTTCCCTGCGGCGGATGGCGGTCACATTCATAATGTTGGTAGCCCTTTTCGTCAGTGGCACAGGACTTGTGCGAGCCTCATCCAATACCATACCCGGTGATAATCTTTACCCCGTCAAACGCACCTGGGAGGATGTGCTCCTGCTCTTCACGTTCAACCCTCAGCAACGCGAGCAATTGGAGTTTGAACATGAGAATGAGCGGTTGGAGGAATTGAACGAACTCATTGCAGAGGGACGCTCTGCAATAAAGGTGGATTTCGCGGGATACGTCACGAGTCAATCCGAGACCGAATTGCGGGTTTCCGGTATCCCGGTCATCCTCTCACCTCAAACGGTTCTGCCAGACCAGCCGGTGACGGTCGGCGCGCCCGTGCGGATCGTTGGTCTGACGCAAGGTGATGGTACCGTGCTGGCGGAACGCGTGGAGCTGCTGCCTGTCGGTGCGAAACTGCCAGAAGTGAACGATGACGAATCGGAGTTCGAAGAGGAAAATCACGATGAGCAGGATCCGCAAATTGATGGCAACTCAAACTCCGGTTCCGATGATGAATCGCCCGAAATCGATGAGACAGAATCGCCCGAGGATGAGTCCGAAACCAGTGGGACGAATGCTCCCAAAGGCGAGTTCGAAATCAAAGATATATCCTTCGAAGGTAGGTTGGAGTCCATCGACAGCAGGAATATGGTCTGGACGGTCAGCGGGCAAAAACTGAATGTGAGCTCCGCTGAGATCAATGGGAATCCTGTGATCGGTGCCGTGGTCAAAGTGGAAGGCTATTACAATTCTGATGACATCTTCGTTGTGAAAAAGATCGAGATCATAAGCGGATCTAATGCCAGCGGCAATTTGGATGATGACAGTAACGACAATAGTAACGACAACAGTAACGATGACCATGAAGAGGATGATGACAATAACAATAATAACCACAATTGATATGAGCAGTGTCAGTTGATCTTTCCTGCGGAGGGGCCGCCTCCGC
>Ga0210377_10002118_pt1 | contig 17634 bp, 17 predicted proteins | sample PLM4_65_b1redo_FD_155480 | JGI IMG/M metagenome (GOLD analysis project Ga0210377, IMG submission 155480) | Groundwater sediment microbial communities from an aquifer in East River, Colorado, USA - PLM4_65_b1 redo | ecosystem: Environmental > Terrestrial > Soil > Riparian zone | place: USA: East...
CGTCCCGAAATTGCCCGAACTCGCTCAACGTTTCGAGCACCATCTGACTTCCAATTGCTTCAATTCTTCATTCTTGGAACACTATGGGTACTTTCTCGTTTGTCCGTTTTTGAATTGATTTGTCAATAAGGTGTTTATCTAACGATGCCCTCCGCCTTTAACCAAAAGGACCCTCTGTGTATCTCCCCACACGCTTGCAGCGCGGCTTGGCTGAATACCTGCGGGTGTTTCGGCTGTTCTCGCCCAATGTTCGTTCGGTGATGGTTTACGCGGTGTTTGAGGGTCTGGTATTTGGCGTCTTTCAGCTTATTTTCAACTTCTATGTGTTGAGCCTTGGCGGGTATGACAACAGTTTTATTGGCAATCTGGTCAGCGCTTCGTCGTTTGCCTCTTTGCTGGTGGCTGTCCCGGCAGCGTTTGTGGCAGGCAAGTTTCCGGCCCGATCTATTCTGATCGTGAGCGGCATTGTTTCGGCGTTGTCGCTGTTTGGCGTTGTAGTCCTGCCATACCGGGCTGCATTGATCGCACTTAATATCCTGAGCGGGCTGGCGGTGAGCTTCCGGCAGGTGGCGCTGTTCCCCTTTTTGATGAGCAACACGGGCGAAGGGGAACGCCAGTATGTGTTCAGCTTCCAGTTCGGGCTGGGGCTGGTGGCCCAGTTCGCGGGCAACATGTTAGGGGGCTCGCTCCCGCTGTGGCTGGGCGGCCTGATTCTGGTCGAAGCGACCAGTGCTGCGGCCTACCAAATGGCTATCGGCAGCATGAGTTTTGTGGCCCTTGCCGCCGTGATCCCGTTGCTGTTCATCCAGCGAAACGTCGCTAAGGGCCAAGAAACCCCGCCTCTGCCGTGGCGCAAGCTCCCGAAATATGCCGGGCAAATCGCTAAACTGCTAGCCTCGCCATTCGCGATTGGGCTGGGCGCAGGGTTGATGGTTCCGTTTATGAACATCTACTTCCGTAACGTCTACAACAAGAGCGACGCCACTATCGGGTTGGTGGTAGGCGTTAGCGTGCTGGGGATGGGGATCGCGCAGTTTATCGCCCCGCCGATGGCCAAGTCGATAGGCAAGATCAACACCGTCATGTTGACGCAGGGGCTTTCGATCCCGTTTCTTATCTTGCTGGGCGTTGGCGGGTATATAGTTCCTGCCGGGCTGGGGAGCCGGGAAATATGGTTTGCAGTCGCCGCGTTCGCGTTTTTTATGCGGCTGTCGCTCATGAATCTGTCGGGGCCAGTCTACCAGACATTCATTTTGGAGCGGGTGGAACGCGAGGCGATGGCGCTCACCACCAGCCTGTTCGGCATGTCCTTCACCATTGGCTGGTTTATCAGCCCGTCCATCAGCGGCTGGCTTCAGGACACCTATGCGCCTTTTGGTTTTGTGCCTGTATTCACCATCACTTCTATCACTTACGTCGTTGGCACGTTCCTGTTGTGGCTGTTTTTCCGCAACGCCGAGAAGGCCGTTCCGCCAGATGTGGGAACTTCTGACGGGGCGCTGGCTGGCGCCAAATAGTCATGTGAAGGCAACTTGCGAACAAAAAATCCCCTCTCGTCTGAGAGGGGATTTATCATCATAGCGGTTGCCTTTTGGCCGTTAGCCATTAGCCATCTTTACACCCGCCGCCGCATCAACAGGAAGTACCCGGCCACGCCTAACCCGCCGAGGAACAAAATCACGCCCACCGCCGCGATCAACGCAGTGGCCCACAGGGGCAGGCCCTCGCCGCTATCCGCGCCCGGCCCGCTGACCGATCCGCCGTCCGGGGGCGGCTGCCCGACGATGCCGGAGCTCACCGCGAAATTATGAGAGGCTGTCTGGCCCTCGCCAATGGCGGTCTGCCATGATTGCTCGGCCCCGGTGAAGCCATCGCCAACCCACGAAACGGCGTAATTGCCCGGTTGGAGGTTGTTGAAGCAGTGCGGCTCATTGACGCCATCGGTGGTGTATGTCCCTACGGTTGACGCGCCATTATTGACGCTAAAAGTCAGCCCCGCCGCTTTCGGCTCGGTTGGTTCCGGGAGGTTGTTCCCGTTCTGGTCGTCATAGGCCATCACGCAGATGATCGCGGGCCGGACTTCGGCGACCTGCTGGGTGGGCTGAGGCTGGCCCCCGCCGCTGTCCGTCGAGGCCGGCTGGTCAGTCGCGGCTTCGGTCGCCGCCGGCGGCTTCGACCCGCCCGTTGGATTGCGGACTATGATACGCTGGCCGGGGTAAATGCCGCGACACGAGACATTGTTGAGGTTGTTGAGCGCATAAATTTGCTCAAGCGTTTTGACCTGATCAAGGCCGAGCATGCTGGCATAGGTGTAAGCGATGCCGATGCACGATTCGCCCGAATGCACGGTGTGAATAATCGAGCCATCCGCCTGCTCGGTGGCCGGGATGATCGACCCGATGGGGACACCGCTGGACGGCTTTTGCGTGGGCTGCGCGACCCCGCCGCCGGGGACGGCGGTTGGCCCCGCGCCGACCAGAACCAGACTGGCTGCGTCCCAGAATGAGTCGTTGCGCAGGAAGCACCAGTAGGGCCGGGCGTACAAAAACACCGTGATCGAGCCGCCGGTGGCTGTCGCCTGGACTTCCAACGGCACAAACTGATCGACGGTCGCCACCGTGTTGCCCCAAACCACCGATCCGGCGTCGCCGTTCGTGCCGCCGCCGGGGTCAATTCCCACGCGCAGATCGACCGGGCCAGCGGACTGGCCGTCCACTTTGCCATCCTTGCTGGACCAGCCAAAGGCGTAAGCGCTGAACTTGTAGATTGACCCGGCTGTCACCGCGACGGTCTGGTACAGCCCGGCGCGATGGACGGCTGAACTGGTAAACCAGCGCGCAGAGGCGATGCCCTCTTTGACATGCGACGCATGTGTCTCAGTTTCATAATGCGGCTTGACGAAGTACGCTGGCGGATTGCCTTTACAATCATTGGTTCCAGTGGGAGGCGACCACCACGGCGTCCAGCCGTCCGGCACGAGCTTCATGTCGCCGTCATTGTTGTACATGTGAGTGCCGCCTTCAAACCCGCCATTGTTCAGCAGATTGCTCTGCCGGGGTGGGTCGGCGGCTGGCGCGCCCATGACCGGGTTTGCCAGCGCCAGCGCGCCCAACGTCAGCGCCGCCAGCGCTAGAATGATCATGCGTGGAGATTTCATAGGGTTCAATTTGCCTCTCTTCGCTGCGAATGAGGGCGCCTTGCCAGACGCCCGTCAGCCGCCAAGCATAACACCCGACGAAGTTGATCGCCACTTCTGATAACGAACGAATCGCCGATGATGTTCCGCTGGTTGACGTTCTACACGTACAATTATAACATCGGATAGAAAGGCTGTGGCCCATGGCTTCATGGAACGCGCCGCATTCCCCATTCCCGGCTTTTCCCGCGAGCGAATCATTCCCGCAGACCACCGGGCGATCCATTAGCGCTCAGAACTTGGAACTTGGAACTTGGAACTCAATCGCCCTCTGCGCGTCGTGATCATCTCCAAAGCCCTTGTGGTGGGCAGCTACCAGCGCAAGCTGGAAGAAATCGCCGCCCAGCCGGGGATAGAACTCACGGCGATTGTTCCCCCGGCGTGGCAGGACGCGCGCGGCCTGTTGACTCTGGAGCGAGCGCACACGCAGGGCTACCGTCTGCTGGTTGAGCCGATCCGGTTTAACGGCAATTTTCACCTGCATTACTATCCCACGCTGCTCCAAAGGCTGGCCGAGATCAGGCCGCAGGTTGTCCACATCGACGAAGAGCCTTACAACTTTGCCACGTTCCATGCGCTGCGGGCGGCGCGGATGGCGGGGGCGAAATCGCTGTTTTTCTCATGGCAGAATATCGCTCGCCGTTATCCGCCGCCGTTCGCATGGCTGGAACGCTGGGTTCTCAATCATGTTGATCATGCCATCGCCGGGACAGACGAATCCGCGCAGATATGGCGCACGAAAGGGTACGAAGGCCCGCTGTCGGTTATTCCCCAGTTTGGCGTTGACCCGCGCATATTCTCGCCCGCCCCTGAGCCGCCTCAACGCGAGCATTTTGTGATCGGCTACGCCGGGCGGCTGGTTCCTGAAAAGGGGCTTGATCTGCTGATTAAGGCGGCGGCGAGGCTTGACAGCCGCTGGCTGATCTCGCTGGCAGGCGACGGGCCAGAACGCGAGGCGCTGGCCGGGCTGGCCGGGATACTGAACATCGGCGGGAGCGTGCGATTTGAGGGGGCGATCCCGTCAACAGCCATGCCGGACTGGTATCGCGGCCTCGACGCGCTGGTTTTGCCGTCACGGACGCTGCCGAACTGGAAAGAGCAGTTCGGGCGGCTGCTGGTCGAGGGGATGGCCTGCGGCGTTCCCGTCATCGGAGCGCGTTCAGGCGCGATCCCGGAGGTGATTGGCGAGGCCGGGTTGACTTTTGACGAAGGCGACACTGACGGCTTGCTGGCATGTCTTCAATCGCTGGTGGATCACCCGAAACTGCGCCAGCAATTAGCCAAAGCGGGGCGCCAGAGAGTCATCGCCCACTACACTCAACGCGAGATCGCCCGCCAAACTGTCGAAGTTTATCGACAACTGGGAACAGGCAAACCGTAAGTTCTGCTCTTGCGGATCGCCAGCGCCGCAGCGCTGATGTCTTCAATCGACGCCGGGCCTGACGCGGATCGGGTTGAAGCGCAGAAAAATTTGTCACTCTTCTGATTTTGTGCTATATTCATAGTCTGAATATCCCATTCGTGAATAGTTAATTAGGATGAAAAGAAACCCGATGTCAGATCATCAGGGCGAAGGCGCGGGCAGCTATCCCCTCCACTATGTCGCGTTGGGCCTGTTGCTGAACGGGCCGCGACATGGCTACCTGCTTTATCAGGACTTTGTCCGCGACTTCCATTTGATCTGGAAGTCGAAGCAGAGCAAGTTTTACGCCGCGCTGGCGGCGCTGGAAGCCAGCCGCCAGCTTAAGGCGCACACCGAACCGCAAGAAGGGCGGCCCGCCCGCAAGGTGTATCAGATAACCGACGCAGGCCGGGCCGCGTTTTTGGAGTGGCTGCATCGCCCGGTGAACTCGATGCGGTCGTTCCGGGTGGAGTTTATCGCCCGGCTGCGATTTTTCAGGCTGTTAGGGCTGCCGGGCGCGGGCGCGCTCATCGATCAGCAGGTAGCGTATCTGAGCCAACTGCGCGATGAGTGGCAAGAGATCGCCTCGCTTGATTCCGATTTGTCTGACAGCCAGTTTCCCGACGCGCTCAACGATTTTCGTCGGCGCCAAGCGCAAGCCATGATTGACTGGCTGATGGCATGGCGCGAGCAATTCGAGGGGGAAGCGACACCCCGCTAGGGGTGAATCTCTTGTTGTTTTGTTCACTCCACATGCTAAAGGAAACGCGCAATGAAAAGTGTCAATCGCAATATCACATTAATCGTGTTGGGTCTGGTCGTGGCCCTGCTGGCCGCCTGCGCCCCTCAGTCGCCCGCGACGCTCCGGCTGGCGACCACCACCAGCACCGAGGACTCCGGGCTGCTGGATGTCATCCTGCCCGCCTTTGAGAAGGAATACAACGCCAAAGTTGACGTGGTTGCGGTGGGGACAGGGCAGGCTATCACGCTGGGTGAAAACGGCGACGCTGATGTGTTGCTCGTCCATGATCGCGCCAAAGAAGACAAATTTGTTGCCGACGGCCACAGCCCGGCCCGTTACGATGTGATGTTCAACGATTTTATCATCGTCGGCCCCGAATCCGACCCGGCGAACATCAAGGGCATGGCCACCGCGCCTGAGGCGTTCAAGGCGATTTCGGAATCGGGCGCGTTGTTCATCTCGCGCGGGGATGAAAGCGGAACCCACTCCCGCGAAAAGTCAATCTGGAAAGCGGCGGGCATCGACCCGGCGGGCGATTGGTATGTCTCGGCGGGGCAGGGGATGGGCGAAGTGTTGACCATGACGCAGGAGCGCGAAGCCTACACTCTCAGCGACCGGGGGACATACCTCAAGCGGCAGGCTGACGGGCTGAAGCTGGTCATACTGGTGGAGGGAGACAAAACGCTGCTCAACCCCTACGGCGTGATGGCCGTCAGCGCCGAAAAGCATCCGGGCGTGAACGCTGGACTGGCCCAGAAATTTGTCGATTGGCTATTATCGGTGGAGACCCAGCAAATGATCGTGGATTACAAGATCAACGGCCAGAGTCTGTTCACGCCGGATTCTGACCTGTGGAACGCGGCGCATCCATGATTCGCCGTCGGGTTGGCGTTCGCCATAACACACGGCGGGCTCAATAGATCAGCAGGAATTCTCAATCTAGGCGGGATCGTGATAGCCGTAAAAGTCGGATAGCTCATTCTTGATGCGGTTATCCAAATACTTTATGTCGTCTTCTGAAAGATAATCGACAAAGCCGCCAACCTTGCCGCGTCTGGTTTTGAAAGATTCGGGATCGTCAGGATTGGCGGCTTTGAGAACCGAAGAATCCAGAGCGTTATCAGCTTCCATCTGGCGCATGTTTTCAAACCGCGCAAACTCGACCGCCTCGGCAATGATGGCGTCCGAAACGTCCGGCAGCCCAATAAAATCCATCACGCGCCGCAACGTTTGATGCGGATCGCGCCTCATTTCTTCGTAATGGATCAGCAACAAGTCGGCCAGCAAATCCCGGTTTTCGACCCAGAGGTTGTAGTAGGCGATGATGGTCGAAACACTGCCGCGCTCATATCTCAGGAACGATGACATATCGCCCTCATACCCTGCCTCCACAAGCCGCTTGCTGTGAAACACCGGTATCCGGCGGGTTAGCTCAAAATAAAACGAGACGACAATGTCCCGAATATCCCGCGTGAGCAGGACGACTTTTTTGTTGTGAAACACGGATTTCTCAAAAGTGAGTTCGTCGGCTGTTTTCTCAAAGGGGCGTCGGTCGCCGCCATGATTAACCGTGATCCGGGGAATACCTGAGTTATGACGGGCCATGCCCAGCGTGTCGAAAAGGTCTGCATTCTTGAGTTTGAAGTGCAGCGCGATAGCTTTGGCAAGCATTAACCGCAGCCATGTCCGGCCTGTCTTTGGATACGAGGCCAACACAAAATCGGCGGCTATCACATCCGAAAATGGTTTAGCGGGAAACATGTGGCGCCAAAAGTTGCGCGCTATCTTCTTTAAAGATGTCATGTCCTAAGCGCTCTCCACGCAGTGTCAACATATCCCAGATAGGCGCTCGTCATGACGATGATCCGACGCCCCAATAAGCGTGGTCAAAGTCTCTCGAAGAGCGATTGGCGAACATTGTATCATTCATTCCTGAGCAAACAAAGGGAATCCGCTGTGACACCATGACCAACTTGGATCAAATGGGCGTCAACCGTTATGATAGGGCCAATTCTCGGACAGCAAAGTCGCTCTCATGGTCATAGAAATCGCGATTCGATCCTTGCAGGTCACGTTCTCCGCGCTGGTCATCAGCGCCCTGATTGGCGTTCCGCTGGGGGCGTCGCTGGCGCTGGCAAAGTTCCCGGCGCGGCGGATTGCGCTGGCGTTGATCTACACCGGAATGGGACTGCCGCCAGTCGTGGTTGGGCTGGCGGTGTATCTCCTGCTCTCGCGCAGCGGCCCGATGGGAGGGCTGGATTGGCTTTTCACCATCCCGGCCATGATCCTCGCGCAGACCATTCTCTCCATCCCGCTGATTGTTGGCATCACCATGAGCAGCGTCCTCGCCGTCGATCCGATGCTGCGGATTCAACTGCGCGCGCTAGGGGCGACCCACTGGCAGGCTACCCGTGACCTGTTGCTGGAAGCGCGCTCCGGCGTGATCGTCGGGCTGGCGGCGGGCTTTGGAGCGATCATCTCGGAGGTGGGCGCGGTGATGCTGGTCGGCGGAAACATCGCCGGGCAAACCCGCGTTCTGACCACCGCTATCGTGCTGGAAACCCGGCAGGGCAATTTTGATGAGGCGCTGGCGCTGGGCGGCATACTGCTGGGGCTGGCTTTCGTCGCCAACCTGATCATGGTTATCGCGCAGGGGAGGCTGAGGGAGATCAAGTGACTTCCCCGGTTTACGCCCTGCGCGGGGTCGAACAGATCTACGGCCCGCGAACCGTCCTGAATATCCCCGAACTTGCGCTCCCGCGCGGCGAATTGATCGCCGTGTTGGGGCCGAATGGATCGGGCAAAACCACGTTGCTTCGCATGCTGGCTCTGCTCGAAGCGCCGACGCGCGGCAGCGCGACTCTCAATCTCAATGGGCGAGCGATCACCGGGTTGGACGCTTCCATAGAAGATCGCCGCCGGGTGACAATGGTCTTTCAGCGCCCATTGCTGCTCTCGCGCACCGTGCGCGAGAATGTGCGTTACGGCCTATCGCTACGTGGTAGTCAAGCAAATGGGCAACAGGTCAATGAATTGTTGGAAAAGCTGGGGCTGGCGCGGCTGGCCGATGCGCGCGCGGACACGCTATCTGGCGGGGAGATTCAGCGCGTGGCGTTGGCCCGCGCCTTGATCCTTAGCCCTGAAATCCTCCTATTGGACGAGCCAACCGCTAACCTCGATCCGTCCAGCGGCGCGCTGATTGAGCAGATGATCCGCGAGACGCATCAGCGGGATGGCGTCACCGTCGTGCTGGTCACGCACAATATCTTTCAGGCCAAACGGCTGGCGACACGAGCCATGCTGTTGTTAGATGGGGAACTCATCGAGGAGGGCGAGGCGAGCCAATTTTTTGGCGCCCCGCGTGACCCGCGCACGGCGCGTTTTCTGGCGGGCGAGATGACTTATTAGCGTAGAAGCGACCGATTCGACTGGCCCTCATGGGGGGCTCTACGGGGTTTGATCCGCATATTTGCTCGCTAACTTGGCCTGAATCCGCGCCACAACCTTGTCCAGATCAACCAGTTGATGCTCCCAGATTCTCAATGCGGACCACCCCTGACGGCGCAGCATGGCGCGTTTCTTTGTGTCGCGGGCCATATTGCGCTGAACTTTCGCATCCCAATAAGCGCGTGATGTGCTGGGCCGTCGGTAGCAGCGCGGGCAGCCATGCCAGAAGCAGCCATCCACAAACACCGCGACCATCGCTGCGTCGAACACAAAATCCGGCGAGCCGGGCAGTTCTTTGACGTTCATCCGCCAGCCTGAAATCCCATGCCGCATCAATGCCGAGCGCAAGCGGCGCTCGGTCGAGCGATTGCCTTTCGATTTGACCGAGGCCATGATCCGCGAACGGGTTTTGCGATCAACCGTGTCCATGCCTTCAGTCTCCGGGCTGGATTACTTGTATCCATGATTCGTTATAACCAATCGCTTCAAGCAGCTTATCTCGATCAATTGGCGTTGGCGGGGTCACACTAAAACAGACACGAGATTGCGGAACATCTTCAATAATAGTGAACTGCGATCCATGAGGTTGCCATGTAAACCGATGAACGTTATTGGACTCATCATGACCTTCTAGATTCCCTCGCGGGTTTCGTGCCCACTTGTATCGGTCAAGCTGATAAAACACGGTCTCTGTTTCGAAAACTGCGCACTTGGTTAAATCATCAGCCTTTATCAAAACTACTGTGCGAACATGGGAGAACTTATCCCTTATTGCCTCAACCCGTGCGTTCCAGATACGAAGGACATCCTCACCGATTATCTGTGGATCGGCATTCAGATCTAAATGATCAAAGGAAAATGCAGGGGAATTGCGACCTGAAATTAGCCGGATTCTTCGCGTCGTATGTGGATTTCCACTTTTTACTGTTTTAGCGCCCCAAGCACATACGCCAAGCACAATATCATCAAGCCCAACGTTCGATGGCTTCCACTCAGCACCAATGGCGTATGCAAATATCCTCTCCCATTCAGGCCCTTCGATTGTCATTCCGGGATTGGTTGCGAGATGATATACAATTTCGCGGCCTAAAGAAGATAGAAATCCAGCGGGGAATTTGCCCAGAGGGTACGGCGGTTCAACTTTTGAGACTGTGCGAAGCCGAGGTTGGTTCATGCGTCGCTCAAAGGCGCTGGTTCATATATGATTGGAAGCGAATGCTTCAGCGTCGAAACTGCGCCATCAGAACCTAGAGCTAGATCAAGCTCGGAGAGAACTGCCTTAATGACGGGAACTGGCACGGCATTTCCCGCTTGCTTTCGGGTCTGCGAATCATTGCATACAATACGAAAATCTTCGGGAAAACCTTGCAAACGCAACATTTCGCGTGGTGTCAATCTTCGAACGCCATCAACCAGCAAATAGTTATATGATGCTCCCGCTCTCAGAGCGCATGAATAGGGATGAGAGCTGACATTACCGCCCTTGTTTTCGTGCCAAATGCCGGGGCTGTATGGGCTAGTATGTTTAGCTTTTCGTTGCTCCTGAATGTGCTTCGACGCATAGTGTTTAGCAGGAACATCAGTTTCCAAGAACTCGCTCAAAGAACGCATTGGCACTTTGCTTTGAGGCCACTGGAAAGTAAAGGGTTCCTTCATTCCAACTATCAATATGCGCTCACGCTTCTGAGGCAACCCAAAGTTAAGCGCATTTAGAATTCGATACTCGACAACATAACCAAGTCTTCGAAGCACCTCTAGTATTCGCGCAAGAGTGTGACCCTTATTATGTGTCGCTAACTGCTTTACATTTTCCAATACGAAGGCTCGTGGCTGTTTCGCCTCAAGAATTCGTGCGATTTCAAAGAATAACGTGCCGCGTGTATCCTCAAAACCTTTTTGCTCGCCAATAATACTGAATGGCTGACAAGGGAATCCACCAAGAAGTATGTCGTGATCTGGAATCTCATCGCTGGTGATTTTACATATATCGCCTGCTGGTCGTTCTCCGAAATTAGCCTCATAAGCCCTTTGTGCTTCGGCGTCAATGTCAGATGAAAAAACGCATTCCCAATTCAGTAGATCGGCAGCAATGCGAAAACCACCGATCCCGCAGAAGAGATCGATGAAGCGATTAGAAGTCTTAACTTGAACGGGCATCTGGCAATCCTAATGTATTAGATATGCGAGCATTCTAGCACAAATAATCTACTCGAAACAACCGACCTATTTCCAAGCCTGCGAGTGCCATAGGTACGGGGTAGGCGATGCTAACGCGCTTCTTATGAGCTTCTTACGCTTTGCTGATGGACTGCGATCAGGGCATAAGAGACAATCATCAGCGCACGAATTATCTGATATACTGGAATTTAGCGGAACAAAAACACAGAGGCAATCACTATGCATCGCTTTGATCGTTTCACCGAGCGCGCTCAGGACGCCGCCCAGCGCGCCATGGAAATCTTGCAGCGTTACGGCCACACCCAGATCGACACCGAGCATATCATGCTGGCTCTGCTCGAACAGCCGGAAGGCGTGGTCGGACAAATCCTCGACAATTTATCTGTGGACAGCGAAGCGCTCAAGCGCAAGTTGGACGACGACCTCAAATCGTCGCCGCGCGCCGCCGCCATTTACGGGGCGGGCGGGGCCGGGCAGGTGTTCATCACGCCGCGCGTCAACCGCGTGTTTGAGAACGCCCAGCAGGAAGCCGCCGGGCTGACCGACGAATACATCTCCACCGAGCATATCTTCCTCGCCATTCTGGGCAATCGCAGCACGCCCTCGGCGCGCTTTCTCAAAGAGATGGGCGTCACCCGCGAACGGGTGTTAGAGACCATCCAGCGCATTCGGGGCGGGCAGCACGTCACCGACCCGCAGGCCGAAGGCCGTTACCGGACGCTCGAAAAATACAGCCGCGACCTCACCAAGATGGCCGCCGAAGGCAAGCTCGACCCGGTGATCGGGCGCGACGATGAAATCCTGCGGATGATCCAGATCGTCAGCCGCCGCACCAAGAACAACCCGGTGCTGATCGGCGAGGCGGGCGTCGGCAAGACCGCTATCGTCGAAGGTCTGGCCCAGAAGATCGTCGCCAACGACATCCCGGAAATCCTGATGGGCAAGAAGATCATCGCCCTCGATCTCGGCGCGATGATCGCCGGGTCGCGCTTCCGGGGCGAATTTGAAGAACGGCTCAAAGCCGCTATCGAAGAAGTCCAGCGGGCCAGCGGCGAGATTATTTTGTTCATCGACGAAATTCATCAGGTGGTGGGCGCGGGCGCGGCGCAGGGCGCGCTGGACGCTTCCAGTATGATGAAGCCCGCGCTGGCGCGCGGCGAGCTTCAGTGCATCGGCGCGACCACGCTGGACGAATATCGCCAGCACATTGAAAAAGACTCGGCGCTGGAACGCCGTTTCGCCCCGGTATATGTCGAAGAGCCGTCGGTTGAAGACACGATTGAGATGCTCAAAGGGCTGAAGTCGCGCTACGAGGCGCACCACAACATCACCTTCTCCGAAGAAGCCATCACGGCGGCGGCGCGGCTGAGTCATCGCTACGTCACCGAGCGCCACCTGCCCGACAAAGCTATTGACCTGTTGGATGAGGCCGCTGCCAAAGTGCGGGTGGCCCTGTATTCGATGCCGCAAACGCTCAAAGACCAGAAGAATGAGATCGAACGGCTGGCGGCTGAGGAGGAGCAAGCCTCGCTGACCCGTGATTACGAGACCGCCGCGCAGAAGAAGACCTTGCGCCTGCAATATCAGGGTGAGTATGACGCCGCCTACGAAGCATGGCGGCGCGAGCACACCCTTGACGAAATTGTGGACGAGCATGACATCGCCGAAGTGATCGGCAAGTGGACGGGCATCCCTATCACCCAGTTGATCGAGACCGAAGCCGAGAAATTGCTGCGGATGGAAGACGCCCTGCACCAGCGCATCGTCGGGCAGGAGGAGGCGATTATCGCTGTGTCGGACGCTATCCGCCGCGCTCGCTCCGGGTTGAAAGACCCCAAGCGCCCTATCGGGTCGTTTATCTTCCTCGGATCGTCGGGGGTGGGCAAGACCGAACTGGCGAAGGCTCTGGCTGAGTTCATGTTTGACGATGAAGACGCTCTGCTGCGGATCGACATGAGCGAATACCGCGAGCAGCACACCACCGCGCGGTTGTTCGGCGCGCCGCCGGGCTATGTGGGCTATGAGGAAGGCGGCCAACTCACCGAAGCCGTCCGCCGTCGCCCCTACCGGGTGATCCTGTTTGACGAGATCGAAAAGGCCCACCCCGACGTGTGGAACGCGCTGCTGCAAATTCTGGACGATGGCCGCCTGACCGATGGGCAGGGCCGCGTGGTCGATTTCCGCAACACGGTGATCATCATGACCAGCAACCTCGGCACCGAATTCGCCAGGCGCGGAGGCACGCTGGGTTTTGTGGCCTCGACCGACCCGCAGGCGATGGTCGATCAGCAGAAGATCGAGAAGGCGCTTAAAGACACCTTCCGGCCTGAGTTCCTCAACCGTATCGACGAGATCATTATCTTCTCGCCGCTGACAACCGAAGAGGTGGCGCAGATTGTTGACCTGCAAATGAAGGACATCCGCGAGCGGATGGGCGAGCAGGGCCTGACGGTCGAGCTAACCGACGCGGCGCGGCTGTGGTTGGCGAAACAGGGTTTTGACGCCGCTTACGGAGCGAGGCCGCTCAAGCGGGCGCTGCAAAAATTCATCGAAAGCCCGCTGTCGGTGCAGTTGCTGCGCGGCGATTTTCCAGAAGGCTCGCATGTGATTGTCGACGCTAACGAGCAAGATGGGATTGTGTTCCGCACAGCCGGGATTGAAGCCAACGTGAACGTGGATCATAATGTGTAAGAGATCGTAATATGAAAGGGGCATGGCAGCGCTGCCATGCCCCTTTTTTGTTTCCACCCCAGACGGCGCGCTGTAATCTAAGCCGATGTTTTTGCAAGGCGAATCAATCCGGGCTGCGCAGGTCTTTTGCATTAAAGCAGACGAAAACTATCCAAATTCGACGAATTTGCTATACTTCAAGAAACTGTTGAGGATGTATTGGAATTTGTTTGGCGTATCGTGAGGCGATGCCACTATGAGCGCTCAGGCAATCACGCGGTTGCCGATGGATAGCTCCCGAGCGTTGATGTTCACCGACGCGCGCGGGCACGTTGTGTTTGTTGACAACAATTTTATTAAGTTGACCGGGCGCGCCGCCGGGTCGTCGGTGGTGGGCGTCCCGATGCATGTGCTGCTCGGCATTGAAGCCGAAGCTGCGCTTACTTTGCTGAGAGAGATCAGCCAGACGGGGCAGCTGGCGCAGAAACCCATCGAACTGCGCGACGCCAGCGGCGCGACTCTGCGCGTGGAATGCACCGGCGTGGCGACTTACGACGAGCGCAAATCGTTTATTGGGGCTGACCTCGCCCTGATGCGCTCGGCGGCGGGGCCCGCGCAAGAAGTCGCCGAGCCAGAGCCGCTGGCAGAGATTATTGAAGACGCGCTTGACCTGGAATATGCCGCGCGGCTAAAGGCATACTTTTTGGCGCACATCCGGGCGCAGCGCGAATTGGTGGCGCACATTGGCGGCGACCATTTGCGCCGCTCGCTCAACAGCATTATTAACGAGACTGCCTCCCGTAACGAGTGGCCGATTCTGATTGAGGGCGAAGTCTTTTTTGTCGAAGTCAATCACCAGCATATCGAAACGTATCGCGGCATGTTAGCGCGGGTTATTAGCTATGCGGTCAACGTGATCGGGGTAAACCTCGTTGATCGTGAATACCGGAAAGTAAACCAACAATTGGACGCCGGGACGGTCGAGACCGGCCAATCGCTCGACTTGAGCGCCTTATTCGTCGATCAGAAATAGCCACAGGAGAAGAAGCCATGGACATGAAGACAGGCAGTTTGATTCTGGATTTTGTGCTGATCGCGGCCTCATTGTGGATGGTGTACTCGGTGCGAGGGATTGGCGGGGTGGTGGGGCGCTCGCTCAGTCTGATCATCGCCGGGGTCATTGTGTTGGGAGTCGCCCATCTGATTGCGACTTTCGGTGGCCCGTTGCTGGTGGCTCAACTGGGCAGCCCCACAGGCGGCGACTTCAATAACCTGCTCCATCGCTTGATCGTGCTGGGCGGTTTTGTGCTAGTGACGCTCGGCTTCCGGCAGGTCCGCGAACTGACGCGCTAATAGCGAACGTTAGCGCCAAGCTGTCAGGCTTGAAATAGCAAGGGGAACGGCGATGCCGCGCCCCTTTTTGTTTTGGGCTATACTGAGGCAATGAGCAACCAGTTATCAGACACACCCCCCGATATTGCGCGCCAGTGGCTTGAGCGGATGCGCGAGCTTTCTGTGGCGGAGCGCTGGAAACGGATCGGCGGCCTGAACCGCATGTTGCGGACATTAGCTCTCAGTGATTTGAAGCATCTTCATCCTTCTGCGAGCGAAGACGAACTGCGCTTGCGTTTGGCGCATCGCCTGTATGGCCATGATTTGGCGACCAGAGCTTACGGGCCGCTGCCCGACGAGCAAAACGATAAAAATGGATGAGAGCGTTGAAGGCGTTCTGGCAGTGATAGACGCGCTTGAAAAACTGGCTATCACCTACTATGTGGGCGGATCGCTGGCGAGCAGTTCGTATGGCGCGTATCGGGCCACGGCTGACGCCGATCTGGTCGCAGATATTTACCCTGCCCATGTAGAGGATTTGGTGAATGCTCTTAGCCCTGAATTCTATATTGACGCGGAAATGATCAAGGATGCTATACAGCGTCGTAGCAGCTTCAACCTTTTGGGCTACAAGATTTTCGCAAAGATAGATATTTTCATTCCCAAAGATCGCCCTTATAGCCGCGCCGCGTTTGAGCGAAGAGTGCTACGCCAAATTGACCCTGACAGTGGGCGTGAAGTTTATGTTGCCAGCCCGGAAGACACCGTGCTGGCCAAGCTGGAGTGGTATCGGCTGGGGCATGAGGTGTCTGAACGGCAGTGGAAGGATGTCCGTGGGGTTCTGTCGGAGCAACAAAAAACGCTCGATCTGGCCTATTTGCGGCGTTGGGCCGCCGAAATTGGCGTGGCTGATCTTCTAAGCCGCGCATTGGACGAATCGGGCGTCGTCGGGTAAGCTGGCGATCCTATGGGCCGCCAGCGACAACTTTCACTCATCACAACTGCCTGCCGCACGCTGGCGATTCTAGTCGCCAGCCTTAATGTCGCCTGCGCGGGCGCGCAAGCCGCCTCCCTGCCAGACGCGACGCCGACCCATCTTTCCCCCACGTGGACCGCGACGCCCACGCTGACTCCTGCGCCATCGCCGACCCCGACGCTGCTGTACGCCATGCCTACCGTGAATTATGTGCGCGGTCTGGGCCTGTCTCATCTGTATGTGGCCGACACGGGCTGGCCGATTCCCCAGCCTGTTGACGCCCCGGCTGATCTTCGCATCCCCGCGCCGGAATTAGTCGCCAGCAAAGGCCGCTTTATGGATATTCGCGGCAACGCCTCCCAACTGGTTCATCTCGGCTCGGATTTTCTCAACCCGGATAACACACCGCTGGTCCCGCCATCGGATCAGGCTATCCTGGCCGCGACGATCTATCTGGAAATTGGCGAGTACGAGGCTATCGCGCTGGATATGGCGGGCAATATCCAGTTTTATCTGGTGACGGTTGACATGCCTGACGGGGTGAGGCAATACCTGATTTGCTACGCCCACCTGGAACAGGGAAACAATCAGGCGGCCATAGCGCAAGCGCTTGCCAACGGCGGCCACGTTCAGGCCATCGGGCGTCTCAGCGCGATCAGCAAGGAGAACCCCCTGCTGTCCGATCTGCATATCGGCGTGATCGATGTGGCGCGCTTGCTGGCCCGGACGCAAAGATCGACCCTGAGCGAAGCGCTGATGACGCTGTTCTCCGGGCAGCTTGAGCGCACCGATCAGCAGTTTGCCGATATTTTTGTCCGTCCCGAAGACGTCATTGTCGCGCTCCAGCCGCTGATCGTCGGCAAAGAGTGAATCGCGGTAACTGCTTGCTGACGAGCGAACCATCAGCCATATTCCATACGCCACAGGCTATTTTTAGGAGACAACCATGCGCCGTCAATCACTCAGGCTGGGGTTAGCCGCTCTGTTGGCAGGGCTGGGCATCGCGCTGGGCGCGCCGTGCGTGGCGCAAGCCTGTGGCGGGGTATTCAGCCGCAGCGCGGAGATTGAGCAGAAAACGGAGCGGATCATCTTTATCCAGAACCGTGATGGAACGCTGACCAGCGTTATCCAACTCAAATTCACGGGCGACGCCGAGGATTTCGCATGGGTCTTGCCGCTGCCTTACGCCATCCCTGCCGACGCTATCGAAGTGGTCGAAAATGGGAATGAAATGTTTGACGCGCTGGAACGCGACACCGAACCCATCTTCCTCAAGCCGGATAATTGCTATCCGCGCGAATTTCCGGTGTCGTTCGGCGGCGGCGCGTTGAGCGGGGGCGCGCCGGAGGGGGCGCATTCAGTGACCAGCGGGGTGGTGGGGCCGTTCAGCTTCGATATTGTGGAAGCCAATGACCCGCAAGCGTTGGGCGATTGGCTGCGCCAGAATCAATACCAGTTCACGCCCGCGATGGAGCCGCTGGTTAAACCCTACATTGACGCGGGGATGGTGTTTCTGGCCATGAAGCTGCGTCCCGGACAGGGCGTCGACTCGATTGAGCCGATCAAACTCGCCTTCAAAGCCGACCGCCCGATGATCCCGCTGCGGATCGCGGCGGTGGCCGCCCGGCCCGACACGCAAATTCGTGTATGGTTCTTCGCTGACCAGCAGGCGACCCCCGCGAATTTGCGTG
>Ga0210377_10002119_pt1 | contig 17633 bp, 16 predicted proteins | sample PLM4_65_b1redo_FD_155480 | JGI IMG/M metagenome (GOLD analysis project Ga0210377, IMG submission 155480) | Groundwater sediment microbial communities from an aquifer in East River, Colorado, USA - PLM4_65_b1 redo | ecosystem: Environmental > Terrestrial > Soil > Riparian zone | place: USA: East...
CGGGCGCGGGCCAGGGTCTGTCGCGAAGGGGAGGACGGTGCCCTTGGCGAGGCCGGCGATGGAGTACGCCACGAACCCGCGGATCTCCTCCTCGCTCTCGAGCGAGATGGGAAAGAAGCGCGACAGACCCTGGCCCGCGCCCGCGGCCACGAGTCCGTCCGCGTGTGCCTCGCGCATGGACTCGAGGCGGACGTGCGTACCTTCGAGAGTGACTGGACCGATGTCCATCAGCGGGACTCCTTGATCGACGCGTCCAGTGGAAAGCGCCGCGATGCCTCGTAGAGCACGATCGCCGCAGCGGTGGTGAGATTGATCGAGCCGCCGAGCCCCTCGGTGGGAATCTCGACGAACTGGTCTGCCAGCGCCAGCACGGCTGGCGAGACGCCGTGGCGCTCGGCGCCCAACACCAGGCAGATCGGAGCTGTCGAGCACAATGCCTCCGGCGGCACGCTTCCCTCCGAGAGCTCCACCACCGCGATCGAGTAGCCCTCCGCGCGGCTCTCCTCGACGATCTCGGCCGCGTTCGCGCGCGACTCCCAGGGAACCCAGGCAAGGGTGCCGGCGGCCGCCTTCGTGAGCTTGCGCTTGTGGAGCGCGAGCTCGAAGCCGCAGACGTACAGCCGCTCGACGCGGAAGGCGTCGCAGAGCCGGAACATCGTGCCGATGTTCGGCAGGTGCGTCACGCCGTCGAGCACCACGCGGATCGGCCGCCGCGGCAGCTTCGGAAAGTCGCGGCGGTCGGGGCGGGGTGGGAGCGCCATCTCAGCCGCTTCTACCAGAGCCGCCGCGGGAATTCGCGCTCGGACGGGGTTTTCTGTAGCCATCGCTCTCGATGATTCCCGTCTCGGTCCTCGATCTCGCGCCGATCACCGCCGGCGGCAGCGCCGCGCAGTCGTTCCGCAACTCGCTCGACCTGGCGCGGCACGCCGAGCGCTGGGGCTATTCGCGCTACTGGTTGGCCGAGCACCACAGCATGCCGGGCATCGCGAGCGCGGCGACGGCGGTCGTGATCGGTCACGTCGCCGCGGGCACGTCGACGATTCGCGTCGGCGCGGGCGGGATCATGCTGCCCAATCACGCGCCGCTGATGGTCGCGGAGCAGTTCGGCACGCTCGAGTCGCTCTTCCCCGGGCGCATCGATCTCGGCCTGGGACGCGCACCAGGCACCGACATGGTCACGGCGCGCGCGCTGCGCCGCACGCTCGCGTCGGACCCCGAGAAGTTCCCGCAGGACGTCGTCGAGCTGATGCGCTACTTCGAGCCCGCGCAGCCCGGCCAGCAGGTCGTCGCGGTGCCGGGCGCGGGGCTGGCGGTGCCGATCTGGATCCTCGGCTCGAGCCTCTTCGGCGCGCAGGTGGCGGCGCTGCTCGGACTGCCGTTCGCGTTCGCGTCGCACTTCGCACCCGCGGACCTGATGCCCGCGATCGAGGTCTACCGCGAGCGCTTCCGGCCCTCGAAGCAGCTCGAGCGTCCCTACGTGATGCTCGGCTTCAACGTCTTCGCGGCCGACACGGACGACGAGGCGCGCTTCCTCGCGACGTCGATGCAGCAGGCGTTCGTGAACCTGCGCAGCGGCCGGCCGAGCACCTTGCCGCCGCCGGTGCGCGACTACGAGGGGGTGCTGTCGGGTGCGGCGAAGGCGCTGCTCGCGCAGGTGCTGGAGTGCTCGGCGATCGGCGGACCGGAGACCGTGCGCCGCGCGTTGCACTCTTTCGTCGCGCGCACCGGCGCCGACGAGATCATGATCAGCGCGATGATCTTCGAGCACGCGGCGCGTCTGCACTCCTACGAGATCGCGGCGCAGGTGCGGGACGGCTAGAGGGTGAGATACATTGGCTGACGTGAAGCTCTCCCAAGCGCAGCGCGAACAGTACGAGGCCGACGGCTACATGGTCGTGCCCAAGGTCCTCGGGGAGGCGGAGATCGCGCGCATCCTCGCGCGCGCGCGAGCGATCGCGCACGGCGACTACCCGCCGGCCGCGAAGTCGAGCGTGATGCGCGACATCGCCTTCGCGAAGGGTCTCCTGCCGATGCCCGAGGATCCGGAGCGCGCGCTCTGGAAGATCATGAACGCCGACCGCTACGACCCGGTTCTCGCCGAGGCGATGCGCTCCCCGGGTCTGCTCGACGCGGCCGCGGCGCTGCTCGGCGACGATCTGCTCGCGTTCCTCTTCATGCTGATCTACAAGCCGCCGCAGGTGCCGGACTCCGTGCACCCGTTCCACCAGGACGGTCTCTACTTCCAGTTCGAGCCGCACGATCTCGTCGCGGGCGCGTGGGTTCCGCTCGATCCGGTGAACGAGGACAACGGCACGCTCTGCGTCGTGCCGGGCACGCACCGCCTGCCGATCACGGGCCACGAAGCGATTCCCGGCGTGAATGCCGGGGCGTTCGGCGCGAAGGGCGTCGAGGGCTCGGCCCACATGCTGGCGAAGGCGGTGACGCTCGAGCTCGATCCGGGCGACTGCGTGCTCTTCCATCCGCACCTCTACCACCGCACGGGCGGGAATCGCACCGACGGACACCGGCGGGTGTTGACGATCCACTTCGCGAGCGCGCGCTGCCGCTCGCTCACCCCGACCCAGCCCGACGTGTACGCGTTCACGCTCGTGCGTGGCCACACGTACCCGGGCGGACTGCAGCCCGCTGCGGCGCCGCAGCTCGGCTTCCGCAACGACGACGTGCAGCTCTGAGGCCGGCCGCGCCTAGCCGCCCTCCACGGGCTTCATCGTCTCTCGCGCGCGGCTGCGGATGTAGTGCAGCAAGCCGTCGAGCTCGGCTTCGCCGAGCTCCTGGAAGCGCGGCATCCCCTTGGGAACGCGCTCACCGTCGATCACGACCAGCTTGAAGCCGTCGCGTGCGAGAGGGATCGAAGACGCGCGCAGATCCGGCGCGCTGCCGCCCGACACCACGGCGCTGCCGTGGCACCCGACGCACGAGCGCACGTAGGTCTCTTTGCCGACCGCCACCTTCGCGGCGTCGATCGCGAACGCGGGGTCGTCGAGCGGGACGGCGGCCGACGGCGCGGGCGAGGGCGGCATCGCCCGCTTCCCGTCGAGCGCGAACGTGTAGAGCCGGCGCGGCTGCGCCTTGTACTGCCAGCCGTGCTGCGCCGCGAGCGTGCCCGCGAGCAGACCCGCTCCGCCCCAGCCCGCGAGCACCGAGACGTACTGCACGCCGTCGATCGAGTACGTGATCGGCGGCGCGGAGATTCCGACCCCCAGGTTCATCGACCAGAGCTCCGCGCCGGTGCGCGCGTCGTACGCGAGGAACGCGCCGTCGGCGCGGCCCTCGAAGACGAGGTCGCCCGCGGTGGTCATCGTGCCGGGGTTCCAGTTCGGCGGAAGCGGGATCTCCCAGACCTTCTTGTGGTTTACGGGGTCCCACGCGAGCAGCGCGGCTTTGCTCGCGTCGGCGGGCGCGTCGGCATCGGCGTACGCAACGCCGGGGTCGAGCGTCATGTCGGGCGACGTCCAGCGCTTCAGGTCGATGCCGGTGTCCTTGTAGACGCCGGCCATCTCGATCGTGGGGATGTACACGAGGCCCGTCTTCGGGCTGAACGACATGGCGTGCCAGCTGTGCACGCCGAACGGGCTGGGCCAGACCTCTTCCTCGCCGTCCTCGTAGCGCGAGCCCGGGACCTCCACGGGCCGGCCCGTGGCCATGTCGACGTGCGTCGCCCAGGTCGCCTTCCCGATCTTCTCGGCGGAGACGAGCTTCCCGTCGCTGCGATCGATCACGTAGAAGAAGCCGTTCTTCGGCGCGTGCAGGAGCACCTTGCGCGGCGCGCCGCCGATCTCGAGATCGGCGAGCACGATGTCCATGCTCGAGTTGTAGTCCCACGTCTCGCCGGGGACCGTCTGGTAGTGCCACTTGTACTTTCCGGTGTCGGCGTCGAGCGCCACGATCGAACACAGGAACAGGTTGTCTCCGCCGTCGGGGCTGCGGATCTTGCGGTTCCAGGGCGAGCCGTTGCCCGTGCCGATCAGCACCTGGTTGAACTCCGGGTCGTACGTGATGCCGTGCCACGTGTTGCCGCCGCCGCCGACCTTCCACCACTCGCCGGTCCACGTCTTCGCGGCCATCTCCATGGCCTCGTCCTCGAATCCGTCGGCGGGATTCCCGGGCACCACCCAGAAGCGCCACGCGAATTCGCCCGTGTCCGCGTCGTACGCGGTCAGATACCCGCGCGCGGCGGAGATCTCCGTGCCGCCGTTCCCGATGATCACCTTGCCGCGAAACGCCTTCGGCGCGCCGGTGATGTAGAGCGGCTTCGCGGTGTCGGTGGTCTGCACCTCCCAGAGCTTCGAGCCGGTCTTCGCGTCGAGTCCGACCAGCCGCCCGTCGATCGTGGCGATGATCACCTTGCCGTTCCAGTAGGCGAGCCCGCGGCTGATGTCCCACATCACGCGCAGACGATCGCCCGCGTGCTCGATCGACTTCGGGTCGTACTCCCAGAGCTGTTTCCCCGTCTTCGCGTCGACCGCGTAAGTCCGGCTGTAGCTGCCCGTGAAGTACATGATCCCGTCGACCACGAGCGGCGTCCCGTTCAGCGTGTTGTTGTCGGGCAGGTCGAGGTACCAGTCGAGGCCGAGCCGCTTCACCGTTTCGAGGTTCACCTGGTCGAGCGGGCTGTAGCGCTGCTCGCTGTAGTTGCGGCCGAACGCCAGCCAGTTCCGTCCGTCGCCGACCTCGGCGAGCGCCGCGTCGTCGACCACGGTCGCGGGCGCAACTGTAGGCGCCGACGCGGCCGTCGGCTCCTCCTTCCGTTCCTGGCAGGCGACTCCGAGCAGACAGACGACACCGAGCGCGGTCGCGAAGCGCGTGGACATTTCCCCCTCCCTCGAACACCCGGGAATCCCCGTACCCCGCTTATACTCCCATCATGACCTCCGCGATCGCCACTCTCGATTGGTACGGCTGCGCGACCTTCCGCCTCACGATCGGGAAGCTCGTGATCTTCCTCGACGCGTACCTCGACCGCGTGCCGAGCGCGCGTCCCGTCGGTCTCGTGCCCGAAGACGTCGAGCGCGCCGACTGGATCGTCGTGGGCCATTCCCACTTCGATCACCTCTACGGCGCGGAGCGGATCGCCAAGCACACGGGCGCGCGAATCCTCGGCTCGCACGAAACCGTGCGCGTGATGGAGGCGCAGGGCGTGCCGCTCGCGCAGCTCGTTCCGGTCGCCGGCGGCGAGAAGGTGCGGCTGTCGGACGACGTGACGGTGGACGTCTTCCCCAGCCAACACTCCTGCGTGTGGTCGCAGACGGCGATGGCCGCGGTCGACCAGGTCTGCATCGGCGATCTCGGGCTCACCCTCCAGGAGCAGGAAGCGCGCTTCGCGGAGCTCGCGGCGCACTTCGGCAAGCTCGGTCCAGACGTGGCCGCGCATCTGCGCGCGAGCGCGCAAGGTCCGCGCGGCGATGGGGGCGCGCTGGTCTACCTGTTCGAGACGCCGGAGGGCTCGCTCTTCTATCAGGACACGTCGGGTCACTGGAGCGGCATCCTGCAGGACCTGCGTCCGGACGTCGCCATCCTCGCCGCCGCAGGCCGCGGCAACATCGACGGCGAGCCCATCCAGGGTTCGCTCGCGCAGTTCGTCGCGCGCCAGGTCGATCTGCTCCGGCCGCGCCGCGTCTTCCTCGGTCATCACGACGACTGGCTGCCCGGCTTCTCGCGCGCGATCGACGTGAAGCCGATCCGCGACGCGATCTCGCGCGTGAGGCCGAGCACCGAGCTCGTGGAGACCGGCTACGGCTCGGGGACTCCGGTATTTCGCTGAGAGCGATATCAGACAAACCGGGCGAAGAACGACATTGGACTCCCGAGACAGCTCCGCGCAGGATTCCGAAGGAGCTCGAGAGTGATTCGCAGCCTTGCAGTGCTCGTCGGGGTCGTCGGCCTGCTGGCCGTCGCGAACACCCCTCGTGCAGCGCTGCTCGTGTTCGATGTCTCGGGTACGGGCTCCGTGAACGAGATCAGCGGGTTCGCCCCGCCGCCCGGGTACTTCATCAGCGCGTTCGGCCCCGGTAGCTCGGTGTCCGTCGAAACAGACACGAATGGTGACTCGATCGTTGGCGATGTCTCGCTGCTCGGCGGCACCTTGAACACCAGCCGCTTCTTCGAGCTCGGCGCGCTCGGCGCGATCAGTACCAATAGCGTGGCCTTCATGACGGGAGGCGAGGGAGCTCTGATCGACGGCGGCATCGTCTGGAGCTCGCCGACGTCCTTCAGCGAGGTGGGAACGTTCCGCTGCTTCGGCGCGATCTGTGAGAACGGCGTCGACCACCCGATCGGTGGCTGGTTGGCGCTGATGAGCATCGAGCCGCCGACCGACCCGACCCCCCTGGGCAGGTGGGACCTCGACGCGGCCATGTCGACGATCCTCGGCAGTAGTCGGGCGATCAGCGCCCTTGGCGCGGCGGGGAGTCCCGCAAGCTGGTATCTGTTCGGCAGCAACGATCTGGGATTTCCGGTTCCTGAACCCGGCGCATTCGCGCTGGTGCTCATCGGTCTCGGAGGTCTCGCCCTCCGCCGCTGCAAAGGTCCGGGTCAGTCCCCCGGTCGGAGCGACTGACGCATCTCCGAGCCGACCCCGACGAAGCCGTACTTCGCGTAGAACGGGCGATTGCCCTCGGTGCTCTCGAGCAGATACAACCCCATCTCGGTGCAGCCGCGCGTACGCGCGGCGTTCACCGCCGCTTCCATGAGCAGGCCGCCGACGTTCTTCCCGCGCGCCGCACGGTCCACGATCAGCTCCTCGAGCTGGCAGTACTCGCCGCCGTAGCGGATCGCCAGGTTGTACGAGACGGTGACGACGCCGAGGATCGTTCCTGCGTCTTCGGCCACCAGCACCGCGCCGCGCTCGCCGCCCAGCAGGCGCGTATACGTCGCGCGCCAGTCTCGAGTCGCCGCGGCGCCCGTGAGCGTCTCGATCAACGCCATGCAGCGCGTCTCGTCGCCCACTGCCGCGGCTCGCACCGTGATCGCCATGTGCGAGCTCTCGCTCAGACGGGCGGCGTGGCGGCGGGCCCTGCGATCTTCATCGCCTTGGCGTACGCGGGCCGCTGCTCGATCCGCTTCACATAGGACACGACGTTGGGCAGGTCGTTGACGGCGCGACCGCCGAAGAGCGGCAGCGAGGTGAGATTGAACGTCACCATGATGTCGGCACAGGTGAACTCGGGGCCCGCGAGATAGGGCGACTCGCCGAGTCGGCGGTCGAGGTAGCGGTAGTACCCGTCTTCCCGCCGCTTGATGAAGCCACCGACGCGCTCTGCCTCGGCTCCGGTCTGCGCGCCGAGTGCCAGCTTCGCGAAGAACAGCCCCTGGACGTTGTTGTTGAAGTGCATCCAGTACAAGTACTCGATGTAGTTCGGCTGAGCGGGGCCGACTGTGAGACGTCCACCGGCATGGCGGTGACAGATGTGCTCGAGGATGACGGCGGACTCGGCGATCACCTGGTCGCCGTCCTGAATCACGGGCGCGGTCGAAGCCGGGTGGAGCGCCTCGTACTCCGGTGGCATCAGCTGGTTCGGCTGGCGGTTGTACCATTGCAGTCGGTACGGGAGGTTCAACTCCTCCATCAACCAGACGATGCGATCCGACTGAGAGACGCCCAAGTGATGAATCGTCAGCATCGCGGAAGTAAACCACATCCAGCGTCCACGCCGCAGCGCGCGGATGTGGCTGCGGTCTTCGCGGGCTACCCGGCGGGAGTGCGCGCGAAGCTCCTGCGACTTCGACGGCTGATCCTCGGGATCGCCGCTCGCACCGATGGCGTGGGCGCGCTCGAGGAGACCTGCGCTGGGGCGAGCCGGAGCTATCTCACGACCGAGTCGAAGAGCGGCAGCATCGTGCGGATCGGCTGGAAGCCCGCGGAGCCCGATCGCTACGCGATCTACTTCCACTGCCAGACGAATCTGGTCGAGACGTTTCGCACGCTCTATCCGCGCACGTTTGCGTTCTCCGGAAACCGCAGCATCAGCTTCGGCGCGAAGGAGAGGCTTCCCGTGACGGAGCTCCGCCACTGCATCGAGCTGGCGCTCACCTATCGCCTCGCGAAGTAGCGGTGCTACCGCGCGCGCACGAGCTGTCCGCGGATCTCGCCGGTCTGGTGCTGGGCCGTGTGCACGTTCAGGTACCAGAGACCGGCCTCGAGATCGGCGGCCTGCGGACCGGTGAGCGTCGCTTCGCCCTTGATCGGACTCGCGAGGCTGCCCGACAGGGTGACCGCCGGACCCGCGTTCACGCCGGGCTTCGCGGGGCCGTGGAAGTGGGCCGCGGTGACGTCGCCGGTCAGCCCCGAATAGGTGACGTTCCAGGTGAGCTTCTTCGTCGCGGTGTCGTAGGTCGCGTCGAGCGCACCCGTGCCCTTGCTCTGGTTCGGCGGTACCTCGCTCGCGCCATCGAGCACGACCCGGTAGGTGACCGTCTCTGCGACGGCCGGGGTTGCAGCCGCAACCAGGGTGCCGAGGGCGAGGGCGCCGAGAGCGATTCGGATGGAGCGCATGCGCATGGTGGATCCTCCTGTGAGAGTCTGATGCACCTTTCGCGCCGGGCATTCGCCGCGCGGCGGGACGTCCGGGCTGCGAGAAGCTTGCAGATTGTGCCAATTGCCCGACGCGTCGGGTCGAATTCAGGGGTCCAATTCAGCGCCCGTCGCGCAGCGCCTCGAGCGCGTACCAGCGCGCGTACACGGCCTCGAGCTCGGCCGCGAGCGCGGCGAGTCGCGCGTGGACCTTCGCCTGCTCGGCCGCGGGGCGCTTGTAGAACGCGGGCTCGCTCAAGCGCTCGGTCAGCTCGGCCTGCTCGGCTTCGAGTGACTCGATCCGCGCGGGCGCCTGCTCGAGCTCGCGCGCGTCCTTGAAGCTGAGCTTCACGGGATTCGACTTGGGCAGCGCCACCAGCTTCGCGGCGACGACGGTCTTCGCGGCGCTCGCCGCGCTCTTCGCGCGCTGCCGCAGCCAGTCCGAGTAGCCGCCCACGTACTCCTGCACGCGGCCGTTGCCTTCGAAGACCAGGGTCGACGTCACCACGTTGTCGAGGAAGGCGCGATCGTGCGAGACGAGCAGGAGCGTGCCCGAGTAACCCATCAAGAGCTCCTCGAGCAGCTCGAGCGTCTCGATGTCGAGGTCGTTCGTCGGCTCGTCGAGCACCAGCAGGTTCGCGGGCTGCGCGAACAGCCGCGCGAGCAGGAGGCGATTGCGCTCGCCGCCCGAGAGCGCCTTCACCGGCGTGCGCGCGCGGTCGGGGCTGAACAGGAAGTCCTGGAGATAGCCGATCACGTGGCGCCGCTGGCCCTGGACGTCCACGTACTCGCGGCCCTCGGCGATGTTCTGGATCACGGTCTTCTCGAGCTCGAGCACCGCGCGGAGCTGGTCGTAGTACGCGATCTCGAGCTTCGTGCCCAGGCGAACGGTGCCCGACGAAGGTGCGAGCTGGCCGAGCAGGAGCCGCAGGAGGGTGGTCTTGCCGACGCCGTTCGGACCGACCAGGCCGATGCGATCGCCGCGCATGATGCGCAGCGAGAAGTCGCGCACGAGCGGCGAATCGCTCGGGCTCCAGGCGTACGAGACGCCGGTCGCCTCGCACACGAGCTTGCCCGAGGCCTGTCCCTCGTCGAGCGACAGCCGCGCCTTGCCCTCGAGCTCGCGCCGCTGCGAGCGCTTCTCGCGCAGCGCGACGAGCGCGCGCACGCGCCCTTCGTTGCGCGTGCGCCGCGCCTTGATGCCCTGGCGGATCCACACTTCCTCCTGCGCGAGCTTCTTGTCGAAGAGCGCGGCGTGGCGTTCCTCCTCTTCGAGCGCGGCCGCCTTCTTCGCGAGGAACGTCGGATAGTCACCTGCCCACGACGTGAGCGCGCCGCGATCGAGCTCCACGATGCGCGTCGCCAGGCGAGCCAGCAGCGCGCGATCGTGCGTCACGAAGAGCACGCCGCCGCGGAACTCGAGCAGCTGCTCCTCGAGCCACTGGATCACCTCGATGTCGAGGTGATTGGTCGGCTCGTCGAGGAGCAGCAGGTCCGGCTCGCTGACGAGTGCCTGCGCAAGCGCCACGCGGCGCCGCCAACCACCGGAGAGCGCGCCGATGCGCGTGTCGGGCGGCAGCTCCAGCCGCTCCAGGATGTGGTCGACGCGCTGCGAGAGGCTCCAGCCGTCGCACGCTTCGATCTGGTGCTGGAGCTCCTCCATGCGCTTCAGCTGTGCGGGGTCGTCCCCGACCGCATGCGAGACGTGGTGGAACTCCGCGAGCAGGTGGCCGACCTCCGCGAGTCCGTCGGCGACCACGTCGAAGACCGTGGCCTCGTCGTCGAAGGGCAGCTCCTGCGAGAGGCGCGCGATGCGCAGGCCCGGCATCCGCCAGACCACGCCCGCATCGGGCGTGACCTCGCCCTCCACGATCTTGAGCAAGGTCGACTTGCCGGCGCCGTTGCGGCCGATCAGGCAGACGCGCTCGCCCGCATCGATCTGGAAGCTCGCCTGCTCGAGCAGGGCGTGCCGGCGGAACGAGATCGAGACGCGGTCGAAGCTTGCGAGCGCCATGGGGCCGGGAGGATAGGGGGAACGCGCGAAATTTCAGGCTTCGAGCGCGAGGGTGCGCAGGCGAGCCAGCAGCGCGTCCCCCGCAGGCTCGCGCACGAAGCTCGCGCGGGCGGCTTCGTCCGGCACGAGTCCCCCCGCGGTCCAGTAGCGCAAGAGCTGCTTCAAGCGCGCCGAGATGCCGCCCGCGGGCCACTGCAGCCGGTCGCGCATGGTGTCCGCGTAGTCCACGAGGAATCGCGCCGCCTCGCCGCGGCTCACCTCGCGCCCGCTGAAGATCCACGGGTCGGCCAGCGCCCCGCGGCCGACCATGGCGAAGCGCGCGCCGGTCTCGCGGCGCATGCGCGCGAGATCCGCGTGCGTGGCGATCCCGCCGTTGCCGCAGACGGGGATCGAGACCGCGGCGACCGCGCGTTCGATCCGCGTCCAGTCGATCTCCGGGCAGTACGCCTCGGCGCGCGTGCGGCAGTGCAAGGTGAGCAGGGTCGCGCCGCCGTTCTCGGCCGCGCGTGCGAGCTCCTCGATTCGCGATGGGTCGTCGTAGCCCGCGCGCAGCTTCGCGGTCACCGGCACCCGCACGGCGTCGACCACCGCGCGCACGACCTTCTCCAGACGCAGCGGATCGCGCAGCAGCGCCGAGCCCGCGCAGCCCGCGATCGCGCCCTTCGCCGGACACCCGAAGTTCAAGTCGATCAGCGGTGCGCCGGCGGCGACCGCGTTCTGCGCGGTGCGAGCGAGGTGCGCGAGGTCGTTGCCCATGAGCTGGACGCCCACCGGCTGCGCGAAGCGCGACGGGCCGAGGTGCCGCCGCACGATCGCGCGCGGGATCGGCGCGACGCTGATCCGCACGAACTCCGTGAACGCGCCGCCGAGCGCGGCGGCGTCGTTGCGCGCGAGCACGAGATCCCGGAAACACGGCTCGGTGACGCCCTCCATCGGGGCGAGCAGCGAGGCGGAGGTGAACGGCAGCATCGTTGGCCGAGATCCTACCCGCCGAGCTTGCCCCCGACGACCTGGCGGAGCGTCGCGAACGAGTCCGCGAAGATCCGGAGGACGCCGCGCGGGTAGTGCCGAAGCAGGAGCAGCGCGTCCGAGGCCGCTTCGCGGAGCCGCCCGCGCTTCGCCTTCCCGAGCACCTGCGCGGCGAGCGGAGGCCCGAGCACCTTCAGCCAGTGTTGCCAGCCGGAGCGCAGAACGCGCTCCGTCTCGGGATCGAGCGGGGCGGCGCGGCCCTGATCGGCGAGCGTCCACTGCATCGAGTGGATCAGTCGATCGATCTTCTGGTTGCACGCGTTCGTGTCGTGGAGCCGGTAGTCGGCGACGACGCGGTTGTGGCAGTGGATCGGGAAGCGCCGCGCGACGCGCAGGTAGAGGTCGTAGTCCTCCGTGAGCCCGGCCTCCTTGCGGAAGCCCCCGACGGAGACGACGGCCTCGCGCCGGAAGATCGCGCACCCCGGCGGGACGAGGCTGTCGCCGCTCAGCAACGTGAGGTAGCTCGCGGCAGGCGTGTCGGGGAGCTGGACCATCGGCAGCGGATTGCCGGAGGAATCGATGTAGACGCTGCGTCCGTACGCGAAGCCCGCTTCCGGTCGCGTGGCGAGCGCCGCCACGCCGACCTCGATCGCGTCGGGCGCCAGCCGGTCGTCCTGATCCTGGAACACGACGAACTCACCGGAGGCGAGCCCGAGGCCGTGATTTCGAGCCAGCGCCGCGCCGCGATTCGGCTGTCGCACGCAGGTGACGCCGGGCGTCGACTCCGCGATCGCTGCGCTCTCGTCGCGGGAGCCGTCGTCGACCACGATCACCTCGTACGGAGGCAGCGTCTGGTCCAAGGCGGTGCGCAGCGTCTCGGCGAGGAAGCGCGCGCCGTTGTAGACAGGGATGATCACCGAAACTCGCGACGTGTACATGGCCCTCACCCCCCGGTGCGCAGACCCATCTTATCGCGTGGCTTCGGCCCGAAACTTGACGGGCGCGAAGGCCAGCAGACTCAGGGCAACGAGACGAATCGGCGTTCCGGGCCGACGTCGATCGCGCGCTGGATTCTCCGGCCGTCCGGGAACTCGGCTTCGAGCTGGTAGACGCCCGGCGTGAGACGTCGGCTGAGGGGCGTAGCGCCGACGTCAACGCCATCGATGCGGACTCGCGCCCACGGCCGCGCGTTCACCTGCACGTTCACGTGCGTCGCTGTCGCGACCGCGATCCCCGGGCTCACTTGCGCATCGCCCCCGTTCTCCACCCCCGAGAACAGCGCGAGGGCGATCAGTGCCGTCGCAGGCAGCGTCGCGGCAGGCGCCGCACGAAGCGCGGCACGCCCGGCACGTGCGAGCGGCACCGAGAGCCTCGACGTTGCGACACGAGCCGTCGTGTGGATCTCTCGCCGCGCGCGAGCACCATGCTCACGCGAGCTGACGAGCAGAGTCGCACCTGCACGACGCGCACCCAGTGCAGAGGCGGCAAGCCGCGTGCGAGCGCGATCCGCCGCTGCGCGCGTGCCTGTGACGAGATCGATCGACCCGCGCCGGACGACTGCCTCGGTGCGCCGCGCCGCTCCGCTGGCCGACCCCGCGAGCGCGCGCGATGCCCGATGCACGGAGTCCTCTGTACCCCGAACCGCAGCCCCGATCCCGGACCTCGTGCTCGTCACGGCGGCTCCGGCGGATTCTCCGAGCCGGGTCGCCGATCGGCGGGCCGCCGCGCTCGCCGACTGTACGAGCGCGACCGAGGTGCCGCTCAACGTGGCCGCCGCGGCGCGCGCGCGCGAATCGATTCCCAGCGCCACGCGAATCGCGCACGCGCGCGCTCGAACGACCCGCGATCTCGCCGCGCGAGCTCCGACCACCCCGGGACGCGCGAGCCACGTTCCCGCGCGTCTACCCGCTTCGAGCGCCGACCGTGAGAGCGCGACGGACGCGCGGCGGATCGCGCTCGCTGCAGCGCCTGCAGCCGAGGTGATCGCCCTGGGCGCGCGCGCCAGGAATGTGCCGGCTCTGGTCACCACCGCGAGCAGCGCTCTGGCCGCGCGCGCGGCGATCATGAACGGGCTCGCAAGAAGCACCGCCGCGCTGCGAAGCGTGTGGCGCGCTGTCGGCATTCCCTGACGTCGCCGTGGCCGTTGCAGCGGCGGACGATCGGGCTGCGTCGCCACTTGGGTGCGGGTTGATGGAGCGGGCGGCTGCGCGAACGTCCATCTTGGCTTCTGCGCTCTAGGCAGCTCTGGTGAAGACCCGGGTCGCTCCTGGTTGCGGCGCGTCAACTCGTTCTTCAGGAGCCGAGGAATCCCGCTCGCGATGCCGACGATCTCGGAACGCGCCACGTTCGCCATCCGGTGCCGCAGTCGCGGGGAGAGTCCCGGATGCGCAAGGATGGTCTCGTAGAGCGTCTCGATCTCGAGCTCCGGAAGCGCGTCCGGGAGCGCGATCGTGACGCCGGGCGCGAGCAGTGGCGCAAGGGCGCGGAGATCGCGCCCAGGAGTTGCCGCTGCAACCACCGCGAGCGTCGGCATGCCCGCCCGGAGGAGTTCCGCGAGCTTGCGGACCGTGGCCACGGGTGTGCGCTCGATCTCGTCCACGACCAGGAGAATTCGCTCGTCGGTCCGGGAGCGCAGCTCCTCACGCAGGTCGAGCTCCGCCGCGGCGCCGGACGCGGACTTGCCGAACACATGGCGCAGCAGCCAGCCGGGCAGCTCGTCAGGCTCGAGATAGAGCGACGGTGAGAAGCGGACGCGGTGGTACGACATCCGCTCGCGGTCGGCCAGCACAGCGAGCAGGAGCGTCTTGCCAACTCCGGTGGGGCCGGTCAGCAGCACCGGGGACCGCCCGTCCTTGAGACCCGCCACGATCGCCGCAAGCGCCCGTTCCGCGCTATCGAGCGGAACGTACAGCCGAGGATCGGCGTCCCGAGAGAGCGGATCGAGAATGACCATTGGTGTTCCCCGGCATCCTTCTTGCGTCGCTTGATCACGGAGAGCTGCGAAGATGCTGGTACGAGGAGCGTTGCAAGAAGTACACCTCCTGGTCTGTATGGCGGTCGTCGCCGCCGGACTCGGCTGTGCGAGCGCTCGAGCTCCCGAGCCCGTGGGTCCGAGAACCCGAGCTGTGCCCGCTCCTCCTCCCCGCGCCCCGCTCACCACCTACGTAGTGAGGCCGGGAGACACCCTCGGTCGCATCGCGATGTGCAGCGGGGCCTCGGTCACCGAGCTCGCGCAGCTCAACCGGGTTTCCGATCCGAATCTCGTCTTGTCCGGGGCGCGACTCCGCGTGCCTGTTGGGCACCGCTGCGTCGGCCCCCGCTCGCAGGCGCCTGAGGCGGCGTCGGCGGACGCCCCGCAGGCTCCCCGAGCCGCGCGTGTTCGCGCCAACCGCTTGCGCGAGGCGGCGACCGCGCGCCAAGAGGCTGCGGATTTCGAGGGAGCGCTCTCGAAAGCGGAGGCCTGCGTCTCCGAGCTCGGCCCTTTCAGCGGCGACAAGGAGGCGGTGAGGATCCTGGCGCGCTGCCATCTCGTCGCCGGGATGGCGGCGGCGGGCCTCGATCGACGCGACCGGGCGATCGAGGAGTTCCGCCAGGCATTCGCGCTGGATCCCGGCTTGAAGCTCGCGCCGGAGATGACCTCGCCGCGCATTCTCGACCTGGCGAGCGCTGCCCAACCGAGTCCATAGCCGATTGTAGATTGGCGAATTTTCAAACTCGCGCGTTCCAGGCGCTGGAGCGCGTGAAGCGCTTCACGGCGCACGTCCGGCTCGTTGTCGACTCTCGGCCGCAGTCGAGGAGGAGTAGCCCCGACTACTCGCCGCCGATCTGCAGCACCGGGCTCGGCTTGTTCTCGAGCAGCCCCGCGTAGAAGTCGTTGCCCTTGTCGTCGGTCACGATGAACGCGGGGAAGTCCTCGACGTCGATCTTCCAGATCGCCTCCATGCCGAGCTCCTCGTACTCCTGCACGCCGACTTTCTTGATCGAGTGATCGGCGAGGCGCGCGGCGGGGCCGCCGATCGAGCCGAGGTAGAAGCCGCCCCATCTTTTGCACGCGTCGCGAACCTGCTTCGAGCGGTTGCCCTTCGCGAGCATGACCATGCTTCCGCCGTGACTCTGGAAGAGGTCGACGTACGAGTCCATGCGGCCCGCGGTGGTCGGGCCGAACGAGCCGGACGCGCGGTCCTTGGGCTGCTTCGCGGGGCCCGCGTAGTAGACCATGTGGTCCTTGAAGTACTGCGGCAGCCCTTCACCGCGATCGAGCCGCTCCTTCAGCTTCGCGTGCGCGATGTCGCGCGCGACGATCATCGGGCCCGAGAGCGAGAGGCGCGTCGCCACGGGGTAGCGCGAGAGCTCGGCCAGGATCTCGCGCATGGGCCTGCGCAGATCGATGCGCACGACCTCGCCCGCGAGCTCCTCGGGAGTCACGTCAGGGAGATACTTCGCCGGGTTCGTCTCGAGCTGCTCGAGGAAGACGCCGTCGCGCGTGATCTTGCCCAGCACCTGGCGATCGGCCGAGCAGGAGACGCCGAGCCCCACGGGGCACGACGCGCCGTGCCGCGGCAGGCGGATCACGCGCACGTCGTGCGCGAAGTACTTGCCGCCGAACTGTGCCCCGATGCCCGTCTCGTTGCAGAGCTTCTGCACCTGCTCTTCGAGCGCGACGTCGCGAAACGCGCGGCCGCGCTCGTTGCCGGTGGTCGGCAGGTCGTCGAGGTAGCGCGCCGACGCGAGCTTCACGGTCTTCAAGGTCATCTCGGCGGAGGTCCCGCCGATCACCAGCGCCAGGTGGTACGGCGGGCACGCGGACGTGCCGAGCGTGCGGATCTTCTCGGCGACGAACTTGGTGAGCGACGCCGGGTTCAACAGCGCCTTCGTCTCCTGGTATAGGAACGTCTTGTTCGCGGATCCGCCTCCCTTGGCGAGGAACAGGAAGCGGTATTCGTCGCCCGGCTCGGCGTAGAGATCGATCTGCGCGGGCAGGTTCGTGCCGGTGTTCTTCTCGGTGTACATGTCGAGCGCCGCCATCTGCGAGTAGCGCAGGTTGCGCTGCTGATACGCCTCGAAGATGCCGCGCGAGAGCGCCTCGGCATCGTCGCCGCGCGTGTAGACCTGCTGTCCCTTGTACGCCATGACGATCGCGGTGCCCGTGTCCTGGCAGCTCGGCAGCACGCGGCCAGCGGCGATGTTCGCGTTGGTGAGGAGCTCGAGCGCGACGAAGCGGTCGTTCTCGCTCGCCTCGGGGTCGTCCAGGATCTTCGCGAGCTGGGCGAGGTGCCCCGGGCGCAGCAGGTGCGAGATGTCGTCGAGCGCCTCGCGCGCGAGCAGCACCAGCGCCTCGGGCTCGACCACGAGCACGTCGCGCCCGTCGAACTGCGCGGTCGAGACGAATCGGTCGCTCAGCTTCCGGTAGGGCGTCTCGTCGTGTCCGTGCTCGAAGATCGGCTGATAGATGAAGTCGGCCATGCGCGAACGATAGCAGGCAAGCTCGGGTGTTATCATCGGGCGGTGAGCGCGCCCGATCTCGTCGCGGTCGCCGTCTACGAGCGCACGATCCGCGCGTCGCTCGAGCGCATCTGGGAGAACGTGCTCGACTGGGAGCACCTGCCGGGGCTCCACCGCGCGTCGTTTGGCGCGATCCGCTGCCTGGAATCGGATGACTCGGGTTGGCGCGCGCGGTTGCTCGGCCGCGACGCCGATCCGTCCAAGGAGATCGAGGTCCAGGTCCGGCTCGAGCGTCCCGCGCTGCGCTACGTATCCGAGACCACCGCGGGCGCGGGGAAGGGCGCGCAGATCTGGACGAGACTCGCGCCGCGGGCGCCGCACGAGACCGACATTCGCGTCGAGTTCCTCCTTCCCGGCGTCCTGCCCGCGCAGATCGACGGCCTCGGTCGCGGCTACACCGCGCTCTACACGCGGCTCTGGGACGAGGACGAGGAGATGATGGTCCGCCGCGAGCGGATGCTCGCACGGGTCGCTGCATTTCCCGAACGCGATCGCGCGGGGCTCGACCTCGGCCGGCTCGAAGACCTGCGCGCGAAGCTGCCGCTCGTCGTGGAGCTCGACGGCCGCCCGTTCCGCGTGCTCGAGCTCGGCGGCGATCTGGTCGCGCACTCCACGATC
>Ga0210377_10002120_pt1 | contig 17620 bp, 17 predicted proteins | sample PLM4_65_b1redo_FD_155480 | JGI IMG/M metagenome (GOLD analysis project Ga0210377, IMG submission 155480) | Groundwater sediment microbial communities from an aquifer in East River, Colorado, USA - PLM4_65_b1 redo | ecosystem: Environmental > Terrestrial > Soil > Riparian zone | place: USA: East...
GATCATGTTCAGGTCGTTCGCCCGGATCACCCGGTTCAGGTGAACGTAGATGAAGTTAAGCCCCGGGGTGGTCCCCCAGTGGCCGAGCAGCCGCGGTTTCACGTGCTCCAGCCGGAGTGGATCCCGCAGCAGCGGGTTGTCGAGCAGGTAGATCTGGCCGACGGAGAGGTAGTTCGCCGCGCGCCAGTAGGCGTCCATCCGTCGAAGCTCCTCATCCGTCAAGGAACACCCCCCGGGATTCGCTTGTCCAACGGTCGGCTTCATCGCGGTTCCTCCGATCCGGCGTTTTTCCCGATGCAGGCGACGGTCTGCAGGGCGATCTCGAGCTCCTCGTCCGTCGGGATGACGAGCACCTTGACCGGCATCCCTTCCCGCTGGATCTCCCGGGGCTCCCTGGATGGAGATCCGTTCTCCGCTTCGTCGACGGCGATTCCGAGCCGTTCCAGCCCCTCGCACGCCCGCCGCCGCACCTCGGCGTCGTTCTCGCCGATCCCCCCGGCGAACACCAGCGCGTCGACCCGGCCGAGAACGGCGGTATAGGCGCCGATATATTTCCTGATCCGGTAACTGTACATGTCGATCGCAAGGGACGCGGACGGATCCCCCCCCGCGGCCCTCCGGTGCACTTCCCGCATGTCGTTCGCCCCGCAGATCCCTTTCATCCCGCTCTCCTCGTTCAGCAGGGTCTGGACCTCCCCGGGATCCTTCCCCGTCGCCGCCCCGAGGAAGAAGGGGACCGCGGGGTCCAGGTCGCCGCAGCGGGTCCCCATGATCAGTCCCTCCAGCGGGGTCATCCCCATCGACGTGTCGACGCTCTTCCCACCCCGGATCGCGGCCGCGCTGGCGCCGTTCCCGAGGTGGAGGGTGATCAGGTTCAGGGCCTCCGGCGGTTTGCCGAGGAGGTCGGCGGCGCGCCGGACGAGGTGGGCGTGCGAGGTCCCATGGAAACCGTAGCGCCGAACGCGATGGATCTCGTACAGATCGCGGGGGAGGGCGTACCGGAAGGCCCGGGGAGGCATCGTCTGGTGGAAGGCGGTATCGAAGACCGCCACCTGCGGCACCCCCGGGCACATCGCGAGGGCGACCTCGATCCCCTGGAGGTTGCCGGGGTTGTGCAGCGGGGCGTAGGGGATCATCGCCCGGATCGCATCGAGGGTCCCGAGATCCACCCGTACCGGTTCCCGGAATCGCTCTCCGCCGTGGACGACCCGGTGCCCGATGGCGAACAGACCAGGCGTGTCCCCGATCGCCCCGGAATCCGAAAGACCGGCCATCACCCGCCCGAACCCTTCCCCGTGATCCCGGATGGCGGATGGACCGGGTTCGCCGATCCGGTCCACGACGCCGGTGCGCACCACGGCCATCGATTCCTTCAGGAAGAGCCGGTACTTGATCGACGAACTCCCGGAGTTCAGGACCAGAAGCTTCAACGGTTCCCCTCCGGCGGGTCAATCTCCAGCGGGATGGCGCAACTGCCGGCAGTATACAGGAGTCGCCGCCCTCCCCCCAAGGTTCAAACGGCCGTTTGAATCATCAAACGCCGTTAAAGTTTCCGTCGATCCTGCCGATAAGATGAACGAAATCTATGATGAACAGAATTCATGCGGTGAGGTGGGGCTTGTTTTTTCTAAAGAATCGGGGGCGGGAGCGGGAGGAACACCTTTCCGCGCTCCAAAAGGAGCTGTCGGGTCTGAAAAGGGATCTGCAAGCCCGGGACGACGAGGCCGGTGCGCTCCGGAACAGGATCGAAGGGATGAAGGCGGCGGTCGCCGACCGGGAGCGCTCCGCGTCGGAGTGCGCGCGGCGCGTTAAGAAATACGCGGACCACGTGGAGAACCTGCACGCCCTCGCGAAGAAACTCACCTCCATCAAAACCCTTGAAGAGATCTACCGCTTCGTGGCGAACGCCTGCCACGACGTGTTCCAGTTCGATCGGGTGAACATCCTGATCGCCGGTGACGACGGCATGATGCGCTGCGTCGAGACGCGCGGCAATCTGAACGAGCCGATCGAGAAGATCCTGGTTCCCATCCACCCGGACGCCGGCGCGCTGTACTGGGCCTACGCCGAAAGCAAGGTCATCGTCCTCGACCTGGGAACCAAGGAGGCCCCGAAGGACGTTCCGCAGAAGTTCTACATCAAGAAGCCGTGGTCGGAGATCAAGGCGTTCCGGTCCACGTCGTGCATCGTCGGCGCGCTCCTGGGGAGGGAGAAGCCGGTCGGCATTTTCGCGATCGACAAGAAGCTGAAGAAGCTCCGCGTGACCGAGGACGACATCAGCCTCGTCAACCTGCTCCAGGACATCGCATCCTACGCCATCCAGAACGTCCAGACCGTGAATGAACTGAAGGTCCACCAGGGCGAACTCTACGACCTCATCCGCGTCTCGATCGATCACGCGACCAACGGGAAGGAGAAAGCCGGCCGGATGACCGATGTCAACAAGGGCCTGATGGATTCTTCCAAGAAGATCGCCGGGATCACCGCGACGATCGGCGACATCGCGGACCGGACGAACCTCCTGTCGCTCAACGCGGCGATCGAGGCGGCGCGGGCGGGAGAGGCCGGGCGCGGCTTCGGCGTGGTGGCGGACGAGGTCAAGAAGCTCGCCGGACAGACGCACGACTCGACGCGGGAAATCGGCGATATCGTCGGGCGGATCTCGGCGGAGATCCGGGACTCCGGAGGGACGATGAACGACATCGTCGTCGCCCAGCAGGAATTGATCGACTCCATCGAGAACCTGAACCGCAAGGCGCTGTCCCTCATCTGAGCCGCCCGGCGCGCGCCAGGCTCCCCCGTTTCCCGCGGGACGCTTTCGTTCCCCATAAAAAAACACTGAATATTTCCCCCCCCTGTCCGATATATATTTTGCTCATACAAATGACCCCTCGCGGTCTTGTTGGGGATCTGATACTTTCCGAAAGGATCTAAGGATGCCCTCTATACTCGTCATTGACGACGAACCGTCCATCCGGGTATTGCTCAACAATTTTTTCGGCTCGCACGGGTTTGAGGTCGTCGGGGTCGGGGACGGTCAGGCCGGAATCGATCTGCTCAAGCAACGGAAATTCGACCTCTTCCTCGTCGACCTCGTGATGCCAGGCATGGGGGGGATCGACGTCCTGCGGGAGGTGAAGGCCCTCGATATCAACGTACCCTCGATCGTCATCACGGGGGCCGGCACGATCCCATCGGCCGTGGAGGCGGTGCATCTCGGCGCGTACGACTACATCACGAAGCCGTTCAACCTCGACGCGCTCATGCTCACGGTCAACAGGGCGTTCGATCTCGTGAATCTGAAGAAGGAGAACACGACCCTCAAGAAGCAGGTAAAGGAAAAGCACGACTTCAAGAACCTGATCATGAACTCCCGGCGGATGCACGACCTCCACCGGTTCATCGATAAGATTTCCGACACCGACAGCACCGTCCTCATCACGGGTGAAAGCGGAACGGGAAAGGAACTCGTCGCGAGGATGATCCACCTCAACAGCTCCCGCGCGAACGATCCGTTCGTCCCGATCAACTGCGGAGCGATCCCCAAGGATCTGATCGAGTCCGAACTGTTCGGGCACGAGAAGGGGGCCTTCACGGGCGCCATCAACTCCCGGATCGGCCGCTTCGAACTCGCAAATGGCGGAACCATTTTTCTCGATGAGATCGGGGACCTGCCCTTCCCCCTGCAAGTCAAACTGCTCCGGGTGATCCAGGAGAGGGAGTTCGAGCGGGTGGGCGGCACGCGCACGATCAAGGTCGACGTCCGGATTCTCGCCGCGACGAACCGCGACCTCGAAATCGCCGTGGCCGACCACTCGTTCCGGGAGGACCTTTATTACCGCCTGAACGTCATTCCGGTCCACATTCCGCCGCTGCGGGAGCGGGACGACGACGTCCTCCTTTTCGTCAATCACTTTATCGGGGAGAATTGTTGCAGGAGGAGGAAGCCCCTCGTCAAGGTTTCCCGCGAGGCCAGCGATCTCCTGCGCAACTACGGTTGGCCGGGCAACGTACGCGAAGTCATGAATGTCGTCGAGAGGATGATCATCCTCAACGAGAGCGGGGAGATCGGCGTCGAGGATCTCCCGCCGCGCATCGCGGCGGGCCGAGGCAACGCCGGAGTGCTCCATCCGGTTCCCGCCGCCGCGCCCCCGGCGGAACCCCCCGCCGATGTGCCGTGGATGGCGTCGGGGGTCGACATGAACGGCATCCTCGAAGCGATGGAGAAGAAGCTCATCGCCCAGGCTCTGAAGCAGTCCGGCGGAGTGAAGAACAAGGCGGCGGGCCTGTTGGGGCTCAACCGGACGACCTTCCTTGAAAAAGTCAAGAAAATGGGGGTGTCGGTGCCAACGAACGGATCCTGATCGCCTGCCCCGCCCCTGTCAATTCTTCGGTGCCCGGGGGCATGTCCCGTCAGTTCTCCGACGCGGTCATAGAAATAAACTCCTTCAAAATCGGCCTGTTGCTGTGGCACGCTCCTTGCAAACTCATGTATCATGGCACGGATTCCCGCTTTCCTTCTGCTCCTGATGCTCCCGGCGGTTTTCTTCGCGGAGGCGGCCGATGGCCTGGTCCCCGAGGGCTCCCTCTCGAAGGCCCTTGCCCTCGTGGAGGCGAACCGCGTCCCCGACGCGATGAAAACCCTCGCGACGTTCCAACCGGACATGGGAACACTCGGACCGTACCACTATGTCTACGGGCGGTCGTTCGCCTCCGCCCGGAATCCGCACGAGGCCGCTTCGCGCTACTGGCGCGCCTCGATCTACGCGTCCGACGCCGGCCTGAAGGAACTGTCGCTCTTCCTTGCGGCCGAAACCGAGTTCGGAATGGGGTATTACTACGAGGCGAAGACGCGCTGCCTCGTATTCCTTAAGAAATTCCCCAACTCCTCGCGCGTCCGGCGGGTGCGGGCCATGCTCGCCGGGAGTCTTTTCGGAACCGGCCGGCTCTCCGAGGCGCTCCGGCAATTCGACCTGGCCGGGGATACGCCCGAGGCCCTATACGGGAGAGCGGACACCCTCCAGAAAATGGGGATGACCAGGGAAGCGTCGCAGGCGTATGCGGCCGCCGCCGCGGTTGACGCGCGCTACCCCGATTCCTCCGAAGAGACCCGCTACTGGCTCGGTGAGAATCTCCGTCTGTCGGGCGACGCGGGGCGTGCAAAGGAACTTCTGCTTACGATCAAGGGGGAGAGGGTTCGGGATCGGGCGGTGATCGGCCTCGGCGAGATGGCTGCCGCCGGGTCGGATCCGGAGGAAGCGGTCCGGCGGTTTATCTCGGTGCTCGGTTCGAAGGACAAGAAGGTGCGCCGGCTCGCCCTGCTCCGCCTGGCGGACGCCGAGGCGGGCCGGGGGAACGCCGGGGAGGCCGCGGCGCGGCTCGACGAGATCGTTCGGATGTACCCGTTCACCCGCGAATACGACGATGCCGTCCTTCGGCTCGCCCGGCTGAAGGCGCAGGCGGGCGACGAGATCGGCGCCCTGTCCCTTCTCACGAAGCTGGTCCTGCGCGCGTCGCCGCTTCGAAAGGACGCCCTCGACGGGATCGAAGCGATCCTCCTCTCGGCGCGGGGGAAGGGGGGGGAGCGGTTTGTCGCTCTCTGGAACGCCGGGGGGCGCTGGCTGATGGACGCATCGCGGCAGGCTTCCCTCGTCGCGATCGCCGGGGAGCTCGAAGGAACGGGTGCTCCGTACCTGGAGCTTGTCCGGTGGCTGTCGCAGTACGGGTCGGGCGCCGTCCGCGTGGAGAGTCTCGTCTCCCTTTCCCGGCATTATGCGGAGACCGGCGACGGGACCGGAGTTCGGAATTGCCTGAAAAACCTCAAGGGGATGGGGGCTTCCGGAGACGAGGTCCTCCGTGTCGAGGCCGCCCTGATGTTCGTGCAAAAAGAGTATCGGGGGGCCGCCGAAACGCTCTTGATGCTGCGAAACGTCGAGGGAAAGGACGCCTTCCTGCTGGGCGAAACGCTCCCGTACGCAGGGAGTTCCCGGAAGGCCGTCGCGGCCCTCGAAACGGCGGTGTCCCGGTACGACGCAGGCCCGCGCGAATTGTCGCGCCTGGCCGACGCGCTGCTCGACATGGGACGGAAGGACGACGCGGCCAGGTATTACCGGGAGGCCGTCGGAAAAGACCCGGCGAACGAATGGGCGTGCTACCGCCTGGCCCTTCTCCTGGGGAAGGACGGCGGCGAGGAGTTCCTGAAGAAGATCACGACGGACCCGACGCTCGCGCGAATGGCGCGGGCGGCGAGGAGGGAGATGATCCTGGATGCACACTAGCGGCGAAAGCCCCGCCGAACGAATCCGGCACCTCAACGAGGCGTTCTCCTCGTTCACGGTCGCGTCGGGCGCGCTCGAGCAATATTACGAGAAGCTCCAGGAGACGGTGCGCCACCTTTCGGTCGAGCTCAGGGAGCGAAACGCCCAGCTCAAGACCGCTCTCGCGGAGGCGGAAACGGCGAAAGACAACCTCCGGTGCGTCCTCCAGAGCATGGACGAGGTGGTCGTCGTCCTCGACCCCGACGGGAACATGACGATGGCAAACCGGGCCGCGGCCGAAATGCTGGGCCCCGCCGTGTCCGACGGCGTCGGCAAGCCGCTGGCGAGTCTCGGGTTCTCGCTGGGGAAATGCGGTGCCGAGGCCGTCCTCGTCGCGAACGGAAAGCGGTACGACGTCATCGCGTCGCGCTCGAATGTCGTCGATCCCTCGGGCGTGGTGCGCGGGAGCGTCCTCCTCGTCCGCGACGTCACCAAGATGAAGGAACTCGAGTCGCAGTTCGAGCGGAACCGGAGGCTCATCCGGATGGGGGAGATGGCCGCCAAGATCGTGCACGAGATCCGTAACCCCCTCTGCAGCATCGAGCTCTACGCGACGATGCTGGAGAGCGGACTCGGCGATCCGGAGGAGGCGAAACTCGCCCGGGGAATATCGAGCGGCATCCGGAGCCTCAACAACATCCTCACGAACATGCTCCTGTTCGCGAAGCAGCAGAAGCCCTCCCTGGTCCGCGTCGACACGGCCGGGATCGTCGACGAGGCCCTCCTCCTGCTCGAACCGATGATCGGCTCGCGGGAAGTGCGCATCGAGAAGAGCGTCGCAGGCGCGCCGTGCCTCGATGGCGACCCGGAGCTCCTCAAGCAGGTTCTCCTGAACGTCCTCCTCAACGCCATCCACGCGACGCCCGCGGAGGGCAGGATCCGGATCGCCGCCCGGGAGGAGGACGATGCCGCGGTCATCGAGGTGTCCGACGAGGGCGAGGGGATCCGCGAGGAGGACCGGGAACGGATCTTCGACCCGTTCTTCAGCACGAAAGTGAAGGGGACCGGGCTCGGCCTCGCGATCACCTCGAAGATCATGGAGGCGCACGGCGGGTTCATCCGGGTGCGGAGCGAAGTGGGCAGGGGGAGCGTGTTCGCGCTTCACTTCCCCCCCGCCGGGACGTTGAGCGAGGAGGCCGCAACGTGAAGCCGATCCTCGTCGTGGACGACGACCCCCAGATGCGGTCCGCCCTGAAAGAGGCGATCCAGCGGATCGGCTACGGCGCCGACGCGTGCGAGAACGGCCAGGACGCCATCGGCCGGATCTCCCGCACCGGCTACTCGCTGGTCGTGACCGACATGAAGATGCCGGGGATGGACGGCCTGTCCCTCCTCCGGGAGATCCGTCGCCGCTGCGCGACCCAGCCCGTCGTCGTCATCACGGGCCACGCGACCGTGGAAAACGCCGTCGAGACGATGCGGGAAGGGGCGACGGATTATCTCCTGAAGCCGTTCTCCTTCGATGCGCTCAAGAAGGCCGTCCTTTCCGTGATGGCCCGGGCGGCGGACGGGCGGGAGTTCCTCACGGGCGACCCGGGGATGCAAAAAATCCTCGCGCTCGCACGCAACATCGCGGCGAGCGACATCACGGTCCTGGTCCAGGGGGAGAGCGGCACGGGGAAGGAACTCCTTGCGCGCTACATCCACAGGATGGGCCGTCGGGGCGGAAAGCCGTTCGTCGCCGTCAATTGCGCCGCGATTCCCGAGAACCTGATGGAGTCCGAGCTGTTCGGGCACGAGAAGGGGGCGTTCACCGGCGCCGCGGAGAGGAAGAAGGGAAAGATCGAACTCGCGGACGGGGGGACGATCCTGCTCGACGAGATCGGCGAGATGCCGCTCCTGCTCCAGGCGAAGCTTCTCCGGGTTCTCCAGGAGAGGGAGGTCGACCGGGTCGGAGGCAAGGAGCCCGTGCCGGTCGACGTCCGCGTTGTGGCAACGACGAACCGGGACCTGCAGAAGGAGTGCCGCGAGGGGCGCTTCCGCGAGGATCTCTATTACCGGCTCAACGTGTTCCCGGTCAAATTGCCCCCCTTGAGGGAGCGCCCGGCGGACATTCCGTTGCTGGCGGTCCACTTCGCGGAAAAATTTTCCGCGGCCGAGGAGAAGACGATCCGGGGGTTTACGGCGGAAGGAATCGCGCTGCTTTCTAAAAGACCCTGGCGTGGAAACATCCGGGAACTCGAGAACGTCATCCGGCGGGCCGTGCTTCTCTGCCGTGGCGACGCGATCGGCGCCGACGCCCTCCTGTTCGACGAACCGCTGGAAGCTGCCGGATACAACGGGAAAATCCGGGATATGGAAAAGGAGTTGATCCTTCGGACCCTCAAGGAGGTCGACGGCAACAAGACCCGGGCCGCGGAGCTCCTCGGAGTGACCGTACGGACAATCCGGAACAAGTTGAGCGAGTACGGAAACTGAGCGCCGGATTCTGGCACGTTTGTTGAAAAGAGAAGGGGCGGGATGAGCGATATCTTCAATACCCTGGGGCGACAGATCCAAGCGGCGAACGTGCGCCACGGAGTGATCGCCTCCAACATCGCCAACGTCGACACCCCCGGCTTCAAGGCGCGGGACGTCAAGTTCGACGAGGCGCTCGAGACGGCGACGATCGAGTTGCGCAAGACGAGCCCTGGCCACATGGACTTCGCCGAGGGGGCATCGGGCGGGAAGGTTGCCGTGGAGTCGCGGCCTTCCTGGGGAGACGGCAACAACGTGGAGCTCGACATGGAAGTAGCGAAGATGACCGAAAACGCGGTCTTTTCCCAGACCGCGGTCACGCTTCTGTCCACGAATATCCGGATGTTCAAGACGGCGTTGAGGAGGTAACGGTGAACTCGTTCGACGTGTTCAAGATCAGCGGCTCGGCCCTCGAGGCGCAGCGGCGGCGGATGAACGTCATCGCCTCGAACCTTGCGAACGCGAACTCGACGAGAACGGAGGAGGGTGGCCCGTACAAGCGGCAGGACGTCGTCTTCACCTCCACGATCGTCGGATCGGACCCGGTGGAGCTCAAAGGCGTCAAGGTCGCGGACGTCGTCCCCGACGGAAAACCGCCGAAGAGGATCTACGATCCCGGCCACCCCGACGCGGACAAGGAAGGCTTCGTCGGGATGCCGAACATAAACACGATGGAGGAAATGGTCAACATGATGATGGCTTTCCGGGCCTACGAAGCCTCCGTGGCGACCTTCAACACGGCCAAAACCATGATGCTCAAGACGCTGGAGCTGGGGAGAGTCTGATGACGGACATCAGGATCGCGGGAATCGGGGGTGCCGGAAATCCGTCCCCCGTCAAGAATCCGGACAAAACCGCCGCCGGCGGATTCGACAACATCCTCCAGGACGCCGTGGGGAAGATCTCCCAGGTCCAGAAGGACGCCGAAACCGCGGTCCGGGAACTCTCCTCGGGCGGCGACGTGACGAGCGCCGTCCTCTCGATGGAGAAGGCGGACATGAGCTTCCAGATGATGGTCGAGGTCCGGAACCGCCTGCTCACGGCCTATGAAGAGATCATGAGGATGTCGATCTAACCGTAAGGGGAAACGATGCCGACCAGCGTGCCCAATATGATCGACGCCGTCAAGGCGTGGCCCGTTCGAAAGAAGGCGACCGGCTTCGCCGTGGTCGTCGCCTCCGTCGCTCTTCTCATCCTCGCGTCTTCGTGGTCCCAGAGGGAGGAGTACCATGTCCTCTTCTCGAACCTGTCCGAGTCGGACGCCGGCCAGGTCGTCCAGAAGCTGAAGGACATGAAGGTGCCCTACCGGGCCGAGGCAGGCGGAATCCTCGTCCCGGCCGACCGGGTCTACGATGCGCGGCTTCAGCTGGCGTCCCAGGGGCTTCCCCAGGGAGGCGGGGTCGGGTTCGAACTCTTCGACAAGACAAGCTTCGGCACGACGGATTTCGTCCAGAAACTCAACTACAAAAGGGCGCTTCAAGGCGAACTCGCGCGGACCGTCATGGCGATCGGCGCGGTGGAGCAATGCCGGGTCCACCTCGCGATTCCCGAAAAGTCGCTGTTCGCGCGGGAAGGGGAAAACGAGCGGTCCACCGCCTCCGTGCTCGTGAAGCTCCGGCAAGGCAGGACCCTGTCCTCCGGCCAGGTGGACGGCATCGTCCACCTCGTCGCGAGCAGCGTCGAGGGGCTCAACTCGCAGGAGATCACCATCGTCGACGCGAAGGGGAACGTGCTCTCGAAGCCCAGCGGCGATATCGCGGGTCTTAGCGCGAGCCAGTTCGACTTCCAGAGCAGCTACTCGAAGGACCTCGAGGCGCGGATCATCGGCATCCTCGAACCGGTCGTGGGCAAGGGGAAGGTTCGCGCGAAAGTCTCGGCGGTGATCGACTTCTCGCGGAGCGAGACGACCGAGGAGAAGTTCGATCCGGAAGGCCAGGTCGTCCGGAGCGAGCAGAAGCAGAACGAAAAGTCGACGACCGTGGGCGCGGGCGGCGTGCCGGGCGTGGCCTCGAATCTCCCGGGGAAGACGACGGTCGCCGCTACGCCGTCGCAGGGGCAGTCCGAGAAGCAGAGCCAGACGGTGAACTACGAGATGACGAAGATCACGAGCCGTACCGTCAACGCCCCCGGCCTCGTCAAGAAACTCACGGCGGCGGTCCTGGTCGACGGGACCTACACCCCCCAACAGGGCTCCAAGGAGATGAAGTACACCCCCCGCAGCGAAGAGGATGTTCGCCGGTACGAGGAACTCGTCAGGGAGACGATGGGCTTCACGGAGAATCGGGGCGACCAGATCAAGGTCTTGAACATGCCGTTCGAGGGGGTCGCCCGCGAGGAGGAGGTCCTTCCGCCCAAGACCAGGATCATCGAAATGGCCGCCCCCGCGGCGCGGTATGCCCTGCCCCTGCTTGCGGTCATCCTGCTGGTGGTTTTCGTGCTGAGGCCCCTTGCGCAGTCGCTGTCGGCATCCGCGTCGAACCTCCCAGGGGGCCCGGCGCAGATCGCGAACACCTACGCCGAGATCGAGAATACCGGCGCGCGCAAGGAATTGCCGCCCCGGGCGCAGGTTGCCGACTGGGCGCGCAAGAACCCGACGGACGCCGCGAACGTCATCAGAAGCTGGATGCGATAAATGGCCGCCAATGTGCTCTCCGGATACGAGAAGTCCGCGATATTCCTGAGCCTCGTGGGGGAGGAGGCCGCCGCGGAGGTCCTCAAAAACCTGGACATGCAGGAGGTAGGCAAGATCACGACGCAGATGAGCCGCCTCAAGTCGATCCGGAAGGAGATGATGGATGTGGTGCTCAAGGAGGTCACGGGGATCATCTCCCAGGACGACGTCCAGTTCGTCAGCGGAAACGAGTACATCAAGAAGGTCCTGAACAAGGGGTTCGGGGCGGACAGCGCCTCCAAGGTGCTCGATCGCGCCCTCAAGGACGCCCCGCTCGACTCGCTCCGATGGGTCGATCCGTGGACGCTTGCGAATTTCCTCATGAACGAGCACCCCCAGACGGTCGCTTTCATCCTCTGCCTGCTCGAACCGGTCCGCGCGGCGGAAATTCTCGGATTCTTCAACGATACATTGCGGGCCGACGTCGCGATGCGGATCGCCACGACCGAAAGGATCCCCGAGACCGCCATCGAGGAAATCCGGAGCGCGCTCGACGGGCAGCTTGAAATCGGGGCGAGCTCCGGAATCAAGTTCGGCGGGATGAAGACGATCGCCGAGATCCTCAACCAGTCCGACCGGTCGACGGAGGCGGCGGTGTTCAAGATGATCGAGGAGCAGGACAAACCGCTCGCGGAGTCGATCCGTGAGCTCATGTTCGTGTTCGACGATCTCCTCGAACTGGATGACCGTTCCATGCAGATGGTCCTCAAAGAGGTGACCACCGATGAACTCGCGCTCGCGCTGAAAACGGCCGCCGAGGGGCTCAAGACCAAGATCTTCAAGAACATGTCGCAACGTGCCGTCGAGATCCTCAAGGACGAAATCGCCACGAAGGGACCGGTCAAGGTCACCGACGTCGAGAAGTCGCAGCAGAAGATCGTCGGCATCGCGCGGAAGCTCGAGGGGGAGGGGAAGATCGTCATCGGCGGCCGCGGCGGAGAGGAACTCGTTGTTTAAGTTGAAGTTCGCGGTCGACGCGAAGGTTTCGAAATTCGCCTTCCCCTCGTTCGAGGGTATCGCGGAGCCGGCCCGCGCCCGGCGCCCGGAAGGGCGGGGAGCCCGACCCTTCGAACGGATGCCCGAGGACGTCGAGAGGGAAGCGCACATCCGGGGGTTCGAGGCGGGGGAGAAGGCCGGAACCGAAAGCGTCTCGCGCGAGGCCGACGCCCTCCTCGAGGGGCTGCGGTGCGCCGTCGACGCGGTGCGCGTCCTGGGGGAACAGATCGCCCGGGAGGCCGAGCCCCAGGTGGTCGAACTCGCCGTGGCCATCGCCCGTCGGATCGTGATGGAGGAGCTTTCCACATCCCCCGGGCGTATCGTCGCGATCGTGAAGGAAGCGATCCGGAGGATCGGCCGGGCCGGCCCGGTCACCATCAAGGTGCACCCCGACCTCTACAACCTGTTGGCAGGGATGAAGGCCGAGCTCGCGGGGTTCCGGACGGAGATCCATTTCCACATCGACCCCTCCGTCCCCCCCAACGGGCCGGTCGTGGTGGGGAGGTCGGAGGAAGTGCTTACGGACGTCGACGACCAGATCCGGACCATCGTCGACGATATGAGGAGCGCGCGTGCCGATCGTTGACCTTTCCGCCTGTCTCCGGGCCGTCGAGCGGTCCGAGCCGCTCCAGGTCTACGGGAAGATCGTCGAGATCACGGGACTGCTCATCAAGGCGACCGGCCTTCCGGTGAGCATCGGGGAAGCGTGCGAGGTCTATTCCGGCGGCGGCCCCCCCGTCGAGGCGGAGGTAGTGGGGTTTCGGGACGGAAAGGCGCTCCTGATGGCGATCGGCGACCTGTCACGGATCAAGCTCGGGAGCCGGGTTCATTCCATCGGGAAGAAGGTGTTCGTCCGGGTCGGGCCTGAAATCATCGGCCGTGTCATCGACGGGATGGGGAACCCGATCGACGGGAAGGGGCCGCTCGTCGGGGCGGAGCACCCTCTTTTCGACGTTTCCCCGGATCCCCTTCGACGAAGGAGGATCACGCATCCGATCGACCTCGGCATCCGGGCTCTCAACGGGCTTCTTACCTGCGGGAAGGGGCAACGAATCGGGATCATGGCGGGCCCGGGCGTCGGCAAGAGCGTTCTCCTGGGGATGATCGCAAAGTACACCGACGCCTCGGTCAACGTCATCGCGCTGACCGGCGAGCGGGGGAGGGAAGTCCGCGAGTTCATCGACCGGAACCTCGGTGAGGAAGGGATGCGCAAGTCCGTCGTCGTCGTATCGACGTCCGAGCAGCCGGCCTTGATGAAGCTCCGCGCCGCGTTCACGGCCACGGCCATCGCGGAATATTTCCGGAATTGCGGTCACGACGTCCTCCTCTTCATGGACTCGCTCACGCGCGTGGCGATGGCGCAGCGGGAGATCGGCCTCGCCCTGGGCGAGCCGCCGACGACCAAAGGGTACACGCCTTCCCTGTCCACCATCCTCTCCAAGCTCCTCGAGCGGGCGGGCACGAGGGAAGGGAAGGGGAGCATCACCGGGTTGTACACGGTTCTCGTCGAGGGGGACGACCTTTCGGACCCCGTCGCGGATGCCTCGATGGCCATCCTCGACGGCCACATCGTCCTGTCGCGGGACCTCGCCGTCGAGAACCAGTATCCCGCCATCGACATCCTCCGTTCCATCAGCCGGGTGATGCCGGATATCGTCGAGCCGGCCCACAAGGAAGCGGCGAGCCGCTTCAGGGAGCTCCTGGCGACGTTTCGCAAGCACGAGGACATGATCAACATCGGCGCCTACAAGGAGGGGTCCAACCCCAAGGTCGACCGCGCCATCCGGATGGTCGAGCGGCTGAAAGGGTACCTCCGGCAGGGGATGAACGAACCCCAGAATTTCCCTGAGAGCGTTGCGCAACTCTACCGACTCTTCGAGGAGGCCCGCGATGAACCGGCTCGAAACGATCGGTAAGGTTCTGCAGCTCAAGGAGACCAGGGAGGAGGAGATCGAGTACGAGGTCCGTGCGCTTCGAAACGCGGTCGACGTGCACCGGACACGGCTCGGCATCCTCGAAAAAAGCTACATGGAGGCCCTCGAGACCTTCACCCGGAAGCAGCGCGAAGGGAGGCTGGCGCCCCACGAGATGGGGATCTATTACAGCTACTTCTTCCACCTCAACAAGGAGATGGAGGCGAAGAAGGCGGAGATCGCCCGGGCCCTGTCGGAGCTCGACGCGGGCCAGGGTGCGCTCGTCGCGGCGCACAAGGAGACGCGGGTCGTGGAGTCGTTGAAAGACCGGCGATCCAGGGAACATGAAAAAGAAGACGCGCGGCTGGAGCGCAAGGAGATGGACTTCATCTCGTCCACGAGGAGGGTCGGGTGGTGAAGGCCCATCGCGCAGCTTCGGCGATTCTCCTGGCGGCACTGTTGTTCCCCGTCCCCGCCTCGGTCGCCGCGCCCTCCTCCGCGGAGCCGAGGGAGGCATCGAATCCGGTCCAGACGAAGAAGGCCCCGGACCTCGCCGCGCGGGAGAGGGCGCTGAAGGCGGAGGAGGAACGGCTCCTCGTTCTCCGCAAGGAAGTCGACATGAAGATCGCGAAGTACGAAAAGCTTCTCGGCCGGACGGAGGAGAAACAGAAGCGGGATAAGGATGAAAAGGACGCCAAGGTCGACCAGCTCGTGAAGCTTTTCGAGGGGATGTCCCCGGAAGGAGCGGCCGCGCGCCTTGCCGCTCTCGACGATGGGATGGCCGCCGCGATTCTTGCCAGGATGAAGAGCCGGAAGGCCAGCGCAGCCCTGTCGGTCATGGACCCGAAGCGGGTAGCGGTCATTACCCTGAAAATCGTCGGCAGAGGGAATAATTTTCCCGCGGAGTGATTTTTTTTCTTCCAGCCTCTCCTCGCCAACGGCATTTTTTCTTTAATTTCCATAATAATCAACGGGTTGTCCTAAGTGGCACGGTAGTTGTAGTAATGGCGGCCATGGAAACGATCCTCCCCAACTCCATCCTTCCCGCTGCTTCGACGGCACGGGGTTTCGCGGAACAGGGAGAAATGGCGGGTTCCCCGGACACGGCGTGTTCCGGTGAAAACCGGTTCGAGAGCATTCTGAAGAGTGCCGTCGCCGGCGAGGAGGATCCCGTGAAAAGCCGACCCTCCGCGCAGGGCGGCCGCCGTGCGGCGATCGCCGGAAAGAAAGCCGAGGCGGACACTTCCACCCCTCCATCCGTTTCCGCTGCCGCATGGAGTCCGGTCGCACCCACCGCGCCGGACGATTCCCTGGCGGCCACCGGGGTCGTGGTGTCCGAATCGGATGGAGCCGGTTCCGTGAATGCCGACCCGGTCCCTGTCCTCGCGGACGCAGCGACCTCGCCTGCGGGGGAGGAACCGCTCCTGAAACAGCTCTCTTCCGGGAAAACCGCCCCGGTCCCTGTCCTCGCGGACGCAGCGACCTCGCCCGCGGGGGAGGATCCGCTCCTGAAACTTCCCTCTTCCGGAACGCAGCCCGCAGCGGCGGACGGTGAGGAAAACGCCGCGCCGGCGCAAGCGCCGAAGGCAGGCGGCCCCGTACCCGTTTCCGCTTCCCCCCCCGCCGCGGCGTCCGAACCGAACGATGCCGGCTCCGCGAGCGTCGATGGGACCCCCGTGAATTCTTACGGCGGCGCCGACCCCGCCCCGGAAGGGGTGTGGGGCGCCGATGGCACCCGGAAAAAGAGAGACGACGCCTCCCCGCGGACCGAGGGGCAAGCCGAACCGGTCGGATCGGCGCCCGCCGGCGGAAGCCTCGGAGTCGCGGAGCGGACGGCTCCGCCCCGGCCCGTCGGACCCGCGTCGGACCCGGGCGCCGTCCGGCTCGAGGAGAAGGCCTTCGTCATTACCCGGAAGAGCGACACCTCGGTCGAGGTGACCCTCGCACCGCCGGGCGTCGGAAAACTCGAGATCGAGGTCGTCCTCGAGAAGGGGATCGTCAACGCGCGGATCACCGCCGCGGATCCCGCCGGCCGGGAAGCGATCGAGCGAAGCCTTCCCCAGATCGTGGAGGCGCTCGCCCGGGACGGTATGAATATCGGCGGATTCTCCGTTTCGCTGAAAGAGCGAAGGGACCGGACGGGGGACGCGTCCGCACGCGGCGCGGCGCGCGATTCCGACGCACGACTCCCGTCCGCCGTAACGCCGGCGGCACCGGCCTCCGCCGCGTCGGCGGGGCTTGTCGACATCTTCGTCTGAGAAAGGGGAATTCATGGACCTATCCGCTTTGAACAATGCCACGCTCGCCTCGTCGTCGGCCCCCAAGGCCGCTCCGCAGAAGACGGTCGGAAAGGACGAGTTCCTGAGGCTCTTCGTGACGCAGCTGAAGTTCCAGGATCCGCTGAGCCCGATGGACAGCACGGGGTTCACCACCCAGCTCGCCCAGTTCAGCTCGCTCGAGCAGCTCACCAACCTCAACGACGGCATGAAGTCCCTGCTCCTGTCGCAGAATTCCCTGCAGAACGCCCTCTCCGCGAGCCTCATCGGCAAGCAGGTCGGGTTCCAGGGGAAGGACGCCTCCGGCGGCGCAGGAGCGATGCAGTACGGCACGGTGACCGGCATCACCTTCGATGCCGACAAGACCTGGTTCGTCGTCGACGGCGCCACGAAGATCGCACCCGGCGTCATCAAAGAGATCCGTTAACCCCCCACCAAGGAGGATCGAAGATGCTTACGTCGCTGTACACCGCCATCAGCGGAATGGACGCCACCGGTACCCAGCTCTCCGTCATCGGGGACAACATCGCGAACATGAATACTGTCGGATTCAAGAAGAGCACCGTCGCCTTCGGCGATGTCCTGAGCCAGTCGATCGCGAGCGTCTCCGGTTCGGGCCAGATCGGGCGCGGCGTCTTCGTGCAGGAAGTCTCCCCCCTGATGACGCAGGGCGCGTTCGAGACCACGGAGAACGCCCTCGATCTCGCGATCGACGGCGACGGGTTCTTCGCCGTCAGCGACAACGGCGCGCGGTTCTTTTCACGGGCCGGGAACTTCTCCGTCGACCGCGACGGCTTTATCGTGAACCCCGACAATCTCCGCCTTCAGGGGTATCTCGCCGACGCCGCCGGGAACGTCACCGGGACGACCGGCGACCTTCAGCTCACGGCCACGCAGAACCCCGCCCGGATGACCGGCGCGGCGAACGTCGCCGTGAACCTCGACGCCACCGTCCCCGTACAGGCCGCCGCGTTCACCCTCGACGGCGAC
>Ga0210377_10002121_pt1 | contig 17606 bp, 9 predicted proteins | sample PLM4_65_b1redo_FD_155480 | JGI IMG/M metagenome (GOLD analysis project Ga0210377, IMG submission 155480) | Groundwater sediment microbial communities from an aquifer in East River, Colorado, USA - PLM4_65_b1 redo | ecosystem: Environmental > Terrestrial > Soil > Riparian zone | place: USA: East...
GACGAGCTGATCGGCGCGCCGTTCAAGAATTACTTCACCGATCCGGAGCGGGCCGAGGCGGGCATCAAGCTGGTGCTGAGCGAAAAGAAGGTCACCAACTACGAGCTCACCACGCGCGCCAGGGACGGCAAGAAAACGGTGGTGTCCTACAATGCGGCCACCCTCTACGACCGCGACGGGAAGCTACAGGGCGTGTTCGCCGCAGCGCGTGACATCACCGAACGCAAACGCTTGGATCAGGTGCTGCAGGATAAGAACACCGAGCTGGAGCGCGCCAAGTTCGTGGCGGAAAAAGCCAGCCTCGCCAAATCGGATTTCCTTTCCAGCATGAGCCATGAGCTTCGCAGCCCGCTGAATGCGATCCTCGGTTTCGCCCAACTCCTGGAGTCAACCTCTCCGCCGCCGACGGCCTCCCAGAGGGAACACATTGCCCAGATTCTGCGGGCGGGGTGGCATCTGCTCACGTTGATCAATGAAATCCTCGATCTCGCCATGGTCGAATCCGGGAAGATGTCGCTGTCGCCGGAACCGGTGTCGCTGGCCGAGGTTATCTCCGAATGCCAAGCCATGATGGAGCCGCAGGCGCAACCGCGTGGCATCAGCATGACCTTCCCCCAGTTGGACATCCCCTACTATGTCAATACCGATCGGACCCGGGTCAAGCAGGTCCTCATCAACCTGCTTTCCAACGCGATCAAATACAACCGGGAGCAGGGAACGGTCGAGGTGACGTGCACCGCAAACAGTCCGGAACGCATTCGCATCAGCATCAAGGATACTGGCCAGGGATTGCCTCCGGAAAAGCTGGCGCAGCTCTTTCAGCCGTTCAACCGTCTCGGACAAGAGAGCAGCCCCGAGGAAGGCACCGGCATCGGCCTCGTGATGAGCAAGCGGGTGGTCGAACTGATGGGAGGCGTGATCGGCGTGGAAAGCACTGTCGGGGTGGGAAGCGTGTTCTGGTTCGAACTGCCTTTGACTCCAGCACCACACCTTGCAGGTGCAGGCGCCGAATCCACGGTCGCTGTCCACGCCCGAGTGCCGACCGACCCACGGCTGCGCACGTTGCTCTATGTCGAGGACAACCCGGCTAACCTGACGCTGGTCGAGCAATTGATTGCGCGGCGATCCGACATACGCCTGTTGAGCGCGGGGAACGGGACTCTCGGCATCAAGCTTGCGCGAGCCTCTCGGCCGGAGGTGATCCTGATGGACATCAATCTGCCGGGCATCAGCGGTATCGAAGCTCTGAAAATCCTGCGCGAAGACCCGGCCACGACGCACATCCCCATCATTGCCCTCAGTGCCAATGCGATGCCGCGCGATATCAAGAAAGGCCTGGAGGCAGGATTCTTCCTGTATCTCACCAAGCCGATCAGAGTCAACGAGTTCATGGATGCGCTCGATGTGGCGCTGGAATTTGCAGGAAAACACTCTGATAAGAGCAAATAAGGCGCTGCGATTCTTATGATACGTTCATCTGACATTTTTCACGCCAAAGTCCTGATCGTCGACAATCGAGGCAGGATCGAAATCACAATCCTCCGGTCTAGCGCTCGGCTGGGCTCCCACTTAGGCCTGCGTAAGATGACGGATTGTGGCGGCGTCCGTCGGGGACTACAATCAAGAGGAGGCTGGAAACCAGTCTTTTGATGAATACGCCCACGCCCAATAGCAATGTCGTTCGCTTTGAGCTAACGCCGCGCACGATCGTGTGGATCGGCGTGGCCCTGGGGGGCTTTTGGCTGATCTACCAGCTTTGGGTGGTCGTGCTTCTCCTGGTGGTGGCGCTGGTCTTCGTGGGGATCTTCAATCCGATCATCCAGTCTATGGAGGCACGCGGGCTCAGGCGCATGAGCGCGCTGATCCTGCTCATTCTCTCCCTGAGCCTTGGCGCGGCGCTGCTGATCTTCCTGACCGTTCCGGCTTTGATCGACCAGCTCACCAGGATCGTCCATGACCTGCCCAGCCAGCAGGAACGAATGATCGCCGTGCTGGGGCAGCACAGGTTCACGGCGCCGCTCGGCCACGCCCTGAGCACCGTCGGTGTGGAGCAGACCTTCGAGCGTCTCCAGACCTACCTGGTCGGCTACTCGTGGAATGCCGTGAGTATCATAGGTTATGGCATCACAACGTTTTTCCTTGCCTTTTATCTCCTCGCCGACGCCAAGCGCACGCAGGGAGCGCTCTATGCGGTCGTGCCGCGCAACTACCATATGCGCTTGGCGCGCATCATGCACAACCTCGAGACGATCGTAGGCGGCTACATGCGCGGGCAGATCATCACGTCGGTCGCCCTCGCGGCGTTCACATTCCTGCTCTTGGTCGCCTGCGGGGTGCGCAACGCCCTGGCCCTCGCGTTGTTTGCAGGGCTGATGGACGTCATTCCCTTCGTCGGAGGGCTCCTGGCCGCCGTGCCGGCCATCCTCGCCGCGCTTGGCCGCGGACCTGGCACGGGCGTCGTGGTGCTGGTCTGCATGTTCGTCTATCAGGAGTTCGAGAACAAGGTGCTCGTCCCGAAAGTCTACGGGCAGGTGCTGAGGCTCTCGCCGGCCACCGTGGTCCTCGCCCTGATCGCTGGCGGGACCCTGCTCGGCGTGATGGGCGCCCTACTCGCCCTGCCGATCGCGGCAGGCCTGCAGATGATCATCAAGGAACTCGGCGTGGACATGCCGGGCGATGACAGCGACGATCCCTCGGCGCGCGCCCGCGACCAGAAGACCGAGGCCGCCTATGAGATGATGAGCGCCGGCTCGACGGCCCCCGAAGCCGGGAAGATCGCCAGCGAACTCGCGCACGACATCCGTGACGCGGACGCCTGGGTTGCGGCAAGCGAAGCCAAGAAAAAAGTGCCCTAGCGAAAGCGATTTCATACTTCCTCGAGTTAGCCATCCGGCTGACGTCCGCTTCGCCCTCAGTATGACTGCTCTGCCGTCCCAGTATTTCTCCGAAGCGGACTGGTCCTCTCCATCCTCGGCCGTCCTCCCGTAGTGGGAGACGCCGCCGTCTATCACAACGTGCGGTTCGAAGTCATCGAGATCGAGGGGAACGGCGTCCGCGAGGCCATTGCGGAATCCCTAGCAGATCAATCGTCCGATCAGATAAACTCCAGCAAGACATCAGACCAGAACCAGTAACATGTGGCCGTGGTGAATGAGTTGACCCCGCACACGCAGACGGTCTATGCTGGCGCCGATTCGAAGACGCCGGCAGTCGAGCAATGATCCGCAGGATCATTCGGAATGATAAGACGGTGCTCGCCATTGCCATGGGTGCAGTCATAGCTAAAATTTCACGATTTGACCCCCTCAGCCACTCTAGTCTAATCGGGCGTGTTTCCCGGAGCTCGGGGGATCGTGTGCCCGTGCTTGCTGGGGTTGTTGGGCCGAGAGCGAGTTCGCAGATCCGTCGGTGGTCGTCGGTCACGCTCCGAAGCCTCAGCGTTTGGGTCGCTGTGATCGGGCTCATCGACGTGGTCGGAATGGCCTCACGGATGGCGTGGGCTCAAGACGACCCCCCGGAAGAAACGGTGCCCTCCACGGCTGGCGAGCCGGAACGCAAATCGGCTGGGGTGATGGCCGCCATTGACCGGGCCCACGAAAGGATCTCCTCACGGATCACGGAAACCGCAGACCGTCTCGATGCCTTCCTCGGTAAAGCGCGTATCCAGGAAGAATCGAACCAAAGTTCTCTCAAACTAGCCGTCCTGCGCATCACCGACGAACATGGCACGGAGATCACGAAAGAAATCAAACTGAAGATCGTCCTTCCCAGGCTGCAAAACCGTCTCCATCTGATCATTACACAAGAAGGCAAGAGAGGGGCGATCGAATCGGAGGACGGGACGGGACTCGTCGAAGACCTGGCGCCACGACCTCCAGCGGGCAATCTGACGACCGCGCTTCGTCTGATGTTGCGCTCGGCGCGGGATCTCAACGTCTATATCGATGCAGGTGTTCGGGTTCGAATCCACCCCACGGTGTTTTCCAGGCTCCGGTATCGGAAGAGCGTTGAACTCGATCAGTGGGCCGTGCGGTTCACTCAAAGCGTCAAATGGGAAGAGGAGTTTGCAGAAAACCCGTACCAGTGGGAAGTGATCTCGCGGCTCGACTTCGAGCGCCCGACTGCCCGGGATTACTTTTTCCGGACGTCGCTCCAAGGAGCTTGGTTCGAAGGACGGCACGGCTATTTCGTCACCCAGGGATTCTCGCTGGTTCACCAGATCAGCGAACGTCGGGCCTTGGTGTACGAGTGGAACACCTCGGCGCTGACGGGGCAGCTCGTCAAGACCGAGAACAACATCGAGGTCATCGTGGACCAGGATAGACGGTTCCGTATCGAGGAGACGGGTTTCAAGATTCGGTACCGCCAGACCATCGGGTGGCCATGGCTGTTCTTCGAAACGGCCGTCGAACGGGCATTTCGCCGTGATCTGGATCTGGATTCAGATTTTGATGGTGTCTGGCGGACCATGGTAAAGCTCGAGGTGCAGTTCCGGGATATGACGGATAAAAAAGGGGACAGGCCAATTTTCTAGGGAGGGTTTGTGAGGCCGGCCGCGAGCCCGGAGCGTGGATTGCAGTCCGAGTGACCCCAATGACACCCGCTGGCTACGGGCTGCGGAATCGCCCGTCGGCCCTTACGTGGGCCCCGTCGCTCCCGAGCGGTCCTTCGGCGCGGCTGCCTTGATCGTCGTCATCGCGGCGGCGACGAGCGACGCCATGTCGCCCAGGTTCGCGGGCAGGATGAGCGTGTTGGTCTCTTTGGCGACGTGCCCGAATTGGGCGACCCACTGCTCGGCCACGCGCAGATTGATCGCCTCCAAGCCCCCGCGCTCGGTGATCGCGGCGGCGACCTGGCGGATGGCGTGCGCCGTGGCGTCGGCCACTTCGCGGATCGCCGCGGCCTGGCCCTGGGCCACGTTAACCTGCTGCAGCTTCGAGCCTTCGGACTGCTTGATGACCTGCTGCTTGTCCCCCTCGGCGCGGTTGATCTTGGCGTCGCGCTCGCCCTCGGACGTGAGGATCACGGCACGCTTCTCCCGCTCGGCGCGCATCTGCTTCTCCATCGCACCCAGCACGTCCTTCGGCGGCGTGATGTTCTTGATCTCGTAGCGCAGGACTTTGACGCCCCAGGCCTCGGTGGCCTTGTCGAGTTCGGTGACCACCAGCGCGTTGATCGTGCTGCGCTCCTCGAAGGTCCGGTCCAGCATGATCTTGCCGATCTCGCTCCGCAGCGTGGTCTGCGCCAATTGCGTGATCGCGAAGAGGTAGCTGCCGATCCCGTAGGACGCCTTCTGGGCGTCTACGACCCGCAGGAACAGCACCCCGTCGACGCCGACCTGGACGTTGTCCTTCGTGATGCAAATCTGCTCCGGGATGTCGATCGCCTGTTCCTTGAGGGTGTGGCGGTACGTGATGCGGTCGATGAAGGGAATGATGAAGTTCAGCCCCGCCGTGAGCGTACCGTGGTACCGCCCCAACCGCTCGGCAACGTACGCGCTCTGCTGGGGGACGATGCGAACGGCCAGCCCATACAGGACCAGGGCCAAAATGACCAGCAAGATCCAAGCAGGGCTGATGAGGTCCATTGCAGACATTGCGCCTCCTCCGTGTCGACCCGCGACTAGAGCACTTTCACAAATAGCCGCGTCCCGTCCTGCCGGACAATTCTTACGCGGGTTCCTACGGGCAACCGCTCGCGCCCGGCCGATTCCGCGTCCCAGGTGCTGCCTTGAAACTCCACGCGTCCGACGATCTGCGGCCCGACTTCCGAGACCACCACGGCGGTCTGCCCCGCGGCGTCGGTCGCCGGCGCGTCCGGTGTTTTTTGATTGAGCCAACGCACCAGCGTTCGCCGCGTGAGAACCAGGGGAAGCACCGAGGCGATCAGAAACACGCCGAGCTGGCCGTTGATCCCTTCGACGACGCCCAGCCACGTGAGGGCCGACGCGACGAGCGCGCCTATGCCGAAGAAGCCCAGCCAAAAGCCGCCGGTCATCACCTCGATCAGCAGCAGCACGACTCCCACGCTCAACCAGATCGCTTCAGCGCTCACCATGACGGACTCGCTCCCCGTTCGGCGATGGACGCGACGAGTATACCAGGAATGACCGCGCGACGTTGGGATAAAAAAAGAGGGGCCTCTCACGAGGCCCCTCCGCAGAACACCTGTTCCGATTCCACTTACCGGTTGTCTAAGCTCAGCGACACCGGTCTGACATCGAGCGACGGCGCGTCCAGCGCCAGGACCCGCTTGTCACCTTTTGGAAGAACCTTGAAAATCCCCCACTGCCCGGAATCGATGTACGCCGCGCGGTGGTTCATGTACACGTAGTCGCCCGGTAGCTGAGCGGGGCCGCCGGCGCCGCCGCGAAGGTCGACACGGAGGTACGACGTCCCGCCATACTCCAGTGAGCTGTGCAGGTGCGCGCCGCGGAAGCGGTCGGCCGGCCACTCGTGGCCGTCGAGCGCAAAGACGCCAACCTGCTCGTTAAATCCTCCAAATACGTGAATCATCACCGAGTCGCCGGCATGCGCTTCCAGAACGGGGGTATTCAATCCACCCTTCTCGGCCACGCAGGAGAACAGCGTCCCCACCTCGCACCCATCGTTGTCGATGGCGTAATCGAGCGGGTTGGCCGCGCGGTAGTTCACGCCGGTCAGGCCCGCGACCTTCTGCGCGTACGGCATGAAGCTCGTGCCCAGCAGGTTGTCCTCGTCCTGGAACATCAACGAGAAGTCGCGGTAGTTGCTCTTGCTCTCGTTGCCTGGCACCGAGCGGTCGACCAGCACGTCCGCCTGCCACGAGTTCTTCATCGTGATGTCGGCGCCGGTGACCGGATCGCGGTACTTGGATCCCCGCGGCCCGATGATGATCGCCCCGAAGAGCCCGTCGCGCGGATTCGACACAACGTTCCCCCAGTCCTGAATCATGGCCGCATTCTCGCCGAACTCGGGATGGGCATAGAACGTATACGTCTTGCTCTGGCCCGGAGCGATGGTTTGATCGCCGCCGTTGTTCCCGACGTTGATGCCCATCGAATCCTTCGGATCGAACGCCAGGCCGTCCGCGTGAAGACCCGCCCGCTCCTTGGCCATCTTGTTCGTGAGCTTGATCTTGATGCAATCGCCCACGTTCACCCGAAGGGTCAACGGGTGGGGCTTGACCATCCCGCCTTTCACGGCCGTCACCTCGTCATCGAGGATATACACCTTGCCGCTGGCGTTCCCCAGTTTCAGGCTCCGTCCGAGATCGACTTCCATGACATCGGGCGTGCTCTGGTTGAATTTCATGGCGTAGTCGATCGCCGACACGTTGAAGGTCTTCATCGGCGCGTCCGAGGGGCACAATTGCTTGGCCGACGCCGGGATGTCCTCGTGCGACGGTAACGGTTGCAGCGACGGGTCTTTCTTGTCGAGCACCCGGATCATGCCCCAGGCCCCCTCCGCAAAGTGCGAGGCGCGACCGGAGTAATACAGGTAATCGCCCGCCATCTTCTGCGGACCCCCGGCGGCCGGGATTACCACGTCGATACGCTCGGCGATCGCCATCTGGAACGTCGTGCGCGGCAGCGCGTCGTCGTTGTAACGCTCATAGGGAAACCAGTGCCCGCTCACGTGCCAACTGTGCGCTTCGTTCGCGGAAGGCTGGAGTGAACGGAACACGATCGGGTCACCCAGGTACGCCCGCACCAACGGCGTTTCGGGATCGCCGTGCCCTTTACTCGAGAAGAGCTGCGACACGTCGGGATTGTTCGCCAAGCGGACCGAGAGCGGTTCCGCTCGAAGCGCGTACCCCCCGCCCGTCGTCGCTTCGCCGCCGTTGAGGAATGCCATCGGCGACTTGTTCATCTTGGGGAGATACTTCGCCGACGGGGTGCCGTCAACCGAAGGCCGGCCCGCCATGGGATTATCCGATGAAATCAGTTCAGCCGTCCGGGGACTGGAGTCCATGACATAATTGACGATTTCACGGAAACTGCCCTTGGCCTTGGCCGAGACCGGGTCCGTCGTGTGAATATCGACGACCAACCCGCTGCGAACATCCTTCCCCGTGGTCGGGTCGTGGTAGGTCGATCCGGGCGGTTCGACGATCGTCGAACCAAACAGACCGTGGCCCCACGAGTCCAACCCGAAGACGTGGTCGTGCCAGAACACAATGCCCAAATCGACGTCCGGATACCAGCGGTACCGGACGTATTCGACGCTCGCAATTGCGCCGGCCTTGTGACTGTTCGTCAACGGCTCGGTGAAGACCACCTCGTTGCCCTTGACCTCTTTCACCCGGCGCGCCTCAAACACGCCGACGCCATCGAGACCGATACCGATCACCGCTCCCGGGTGGAACATCGGAGCGTCGAACGTGGTCGCGGCCACATCGATGTGGCGGGTCGTGGCCGCGACCTGAATCGACGTGTCGCCCGCCTTCGCCGGCTTGGTCAAGGTCGTGTTCTGCGGAATCGGCATCCCGTGGTGCGTGTCCTCGCGGTCCTCCGGCTTGAGCAGCGTGTAGGGCCGCACCGACTGCTCGTAGTTGAATCCGATGATCACGCCGTCGGTGGCCGTGATGTCGAACTGGAAGAAGTGCGGGTGCATGTTGACCTTGCTGGAGTTGGCCACCCGTTTGTCGTCCTTCAACTCGCTCTTAAACACCACGTCCACGCAGTCGTAGACATTGGCGCGAATCGCCAGGGGCCTCTTGAGGTCGTCGTTCTTCCGGATGCCGTCTTCCTCTTCCTCCAGGACGAAAATCATCCCATCGGGATCCACGATCGGCCCCGTCTTGGCGGTCGCCTTCTTGATAGTAATCGGCAGCGTGATCGCGTTCACACTATAGAACTTCCGGGGCGCACGATCGGGGCATAGACTCCACGGCCCGTTCTCGCCGGGCTTGGCCGGTTCGGTCGTGCGCACGCCCTTCTCGTTCAAGCGGATCGGCTCAAAGAACGGCGCCGGATTGTGGTCCGGGGAAAACGCCGGCCGCTTGCCCAGGTGAGGCCGTTGCCACGGGATCGACGGTTTGCCGGTGATGGAATCCCATCGGATCGGGAACCGCTTGCCCGGAGCCGGCGATTTGTAGTTGGGCCACACCTGCTGCGTCTCAGGGTCGTTCATCGCCACCTTGCCGTCCCACGTCCAGTCGTAGACCGACGCATCGTAGGCGACGACCTGCTTATGTTCGTCGGTCTGTCCACCCGGAAGGCCTGGAGTCGGCAACTGCATCTCGACCCACTCCTTGAGCGAGATCTCGACCGGGCTGGACTTCCAGTCGGTTTTGTCGGCCGTGATCTTGAATTTCTTGCCGCCAAACCAATCCACCGTCGTGCCCACCAACTTGCCAGAGTCCACCGCGGTTTTCATCATCCCCTTGCGATCCGGCAGCTCGGCCAGCGGCGGCATTAGATCGTCCTGTGCGCCGGCCGCCTGCAGCGTGTTATACACGCGCCAGAAGCCCCACATCCCGGTCACATAGTGCTGCGGAATGTGGCAGTGGAACGTGAAGTCGCCGGCCCCGTAGGCGCATCCGCCGGAGCCGCACTCGATCACCTCGTTGTACGATTCGGCCGCACCGATCGCCTGCACGTCCAGACGCTCGGAACTCGTCCGGATCGGGGGGAACTTCACCGGCCCGGTGCCGTTCGCTGTCGCCGCGAAGTTAAACTCCGCCTTCGTCACGGCTTCCGGTGAACGCGGCCATCGGTCGCTGCCGCCGTGGAGGTGGTGCGAGTGGATGACCTCAGAACCGCCCATCATGCGGTACTTGACGGGATCGCCGAGGTACGACCGCGGCACCGTCGTCGCCGGATCGCCGAAGGTGTACGACCCGTAGCCCTGGGATTCGTCATGAATGCCGTGGCGTGCCTGCTGCAGCGCCAGACGGGTGCCGTGGGCCTCGCTGCGCAGATTGAGGCCGCGCCCGCCCGGACGGTAGGTGTCGGTCAACTCGTCGCGCTGGCCGAGCAGCTCGCCGGATTTCTTGGTGTTGATCCGGAACACTTCATCCCCGATCTCGTGGTAGAAGATCGCGAACTCACGGAAATCAGGACCGTTGGGATCCTCGATCGTCGCCATCCAACCGCTCTTCATCTCCTTGCCGGTCCACGGGCTCAGGTAGCGCGAGCCACGCGGTTCGACGACCAGCGAACCGAACATGCCCGTCGTCCACTGCTCGCGCACCGCGTGGCTGTGAAAGTGGTGCGCCTTGTCCGTTTCGTCGCCGGGAATGTACCACTCGAACTCCCGGCTCTTGCCGGGTTGGACGAGCGAGTCCTTGTTGGTCATCGTCGCGGCCTGGCCGGTCGCCTTCACGATCATGCCCGAGCCGTGGATGTGCATGCTCACCGGTTCGTCGTTGGTCGTTTGGTTCCGCAGCGTGATCCGGACGCAGTCGCCCGCGTTCGCGCGGATCACCAGCGGCTGGAGGAGGTCGCCCTGAAGGCCGATCGACACGCCCGCTGCCGGGAACTCGTCCTTGCTTTCGCGGGCTTCGTGGTTTTTCTTCTCCTCGGCCCGCACTTTGTCGAGGTCCTCGGTGAGGACGTACAGGTACCCGGGAAAGAAGTCCAGGAAGCGGTCAATCGTAATCTCGACGTTGATCGCCGAAATGTCGAAGGTCTTGACCGGTACCCCCGTCGGACAGCGACCGGCGGCCGTAACCGATTCCTCGGTGGCGCTGATGCGCAACGGGATCCCCTGCATCGCCGCATGCGCCTCGCCGCTGGACGCGTAGCCGCCCAGGTTGCCGCCCGCCTTGGCAATCTCGGAGTCGAGCCGCTCGCCCAGGGCATTCATCAACGCGACGCCCGCCTTTTGAACCTTCACCCCGTCGGCGACCTTTGCGTCGCTTGCGGGCTCGGGAATGGACATGTCCTGCATCATCTGCTGCATGTCGTGCCCGCTGTGATCCATCCCTTCCTCGGCCGAAGCGACGGGAGATCCCCACGCCACCACGCCGACGAAGACCGCGACCACGATCGAACAACAAGTACGCTGTTTCATTGCAACGATCCTCCTCTCCCAACCGCTAGGCCACGTTCACTCCGTACCATCAACCTCTGCAACCGCGACGACAGGAATGCGCATCGGCCGCATCATCCGTTTGACGTTTGAGCGACGACTGCTTCGTTCGAGGGGGGCAATGCGGCGGCTTTCGCGTTCTTCGTCAAAAACGAGCCACTACAACAGCCACGGCTACCTCGTTCGAGTTAAAAAACGGTCTCTTATAGCCGGTATTCCAAGGGCTTGTCAAGCAGGAAATTCAGGGCAACCCAGTCCACGCCCATCCGCGGGCGATCGCCCGACGATCGAGACGGGTTGCCACGGGACTCACCGCGTGATTCTCGCGTCGGTTGCGGCAAGCGCCGGCCGTGGCGCCAGCCTGGCGCGAGGCACGTCGCGCGTCTCGCCCTCCGGCGACGCGACAAGTGCGGAGAGCGGGGAACGCCCGACCGGCCATTCGCCCTTGACGACGTTGATCGGCTCGTCGCCTTCAAACACAAGATAACCGTACTTTCCGTAATGCGGCAGCTTGCGCCCAAGACCGGGCAGCGCCGCCGCGCGGTCGGCGGCCAGCCACCCCAACGCTCGATCGGAATGCGCGGGATCGCGGACGGCGAGCGCCGCCGAGTGCGTGGCGCGGCCGAGCGCCGTGTCGTTGAACGGCACCAATACGCGGCCGCCGAGGCGCGCCCCGGTGTCGGTGATCGACGCTGAGCGATCCGGAAGCGACGCGGCGACCGCCGGACGAAAGCGGTTCTCCCACCCGAACAGCCAGACGGCGCGATCGTCGGGCAAGGCCTTCACCTCCTCGTCGAAGACCACGTCGGTCTGTCCGGGCTGCGACGCCTTCCACGCGTCGGCGAGCCGGCGGTAGCCCTCGCGCAGGGGCTCGGGCGCCCCGGCGGGGAGCACGATCAGCAGCCGCTCGGCGCCGAACAGGCCGGAGAGGGCCGGCGGAAGCTCCGCGCGATCGAGCCGCCGGAAGAGGTCGAATTCCGGATCGATGTCCAGCAGGAGCGGACGACCCTCCACCGGAAGCTCCAGCCCGAGGCGCTTCGTGTCGAGACGGAACGTCGTCTGATACGCCTGCTCGCGCCCTTCGAGCGTCACGGCGACGGGCACCCGCAGGCGGTAGGCCGCGCCGGGCTGGGTCTGCTCGACCAGTGCCGTGACGAGATACCGGTCGGCACCCTGTCGAAACGCCTTCACGCCGCCGACCTTCAACGCGGGCGCCCCCGCCTTCTCGATCCACGGCGCAAGGAGCGAGCCGCCCGGTCTCCCCGCCGCGGCGGCGAACGCGCGGTCCAGATCCGCGAATGTCGCTCGGCGAAACCGGAACCGCTCGAAAAACCCGCGGAGCGCCCGGAGAAACGCGTCGTCCCCGAGTTCTCGTCGCACCATGTGGAAGACCATCAGCGCCTTGCTGTAACCGACGGCCTCGGTGGCGGGGCTGTGGCGCGCGCGAAATTGCGTCAGCGGAAAATCCTTCGCTTCCGCCACGTAGTCGGCATACTTCTGCAACGCCGCCCGGCGATACTCCGCACCCAGCCCGCGTTGCTCCTGCATCAGGTGATCGGCGAGGTACGCCGTGAGTCCCTCACTCCAGTTGCCGCCATCGACATCCACGAACACGCCGTTGCCCCACCAGTTGTGCAGGATCTCGTGGGGGTACGACGACGTAAGGATGAACGGGAGGCGGATGACCTTCGAGCCGAGCAGCGTGAACGACGGCATACCGTACCCCGTCTCCTGAACGTTCTCGACCATCGCGAATTTCTTGTAGGGGTACGGACCGAGCAGCGCCGAGTACAGGGCGAGGTACCGGCCGGTGGCGTCGAGGTACGCATCGGCAAGCGCCTGATCCGGCGTCCGCAGGAACGCCATCGCCGTGACGCCGCTCGCGTCGCGCGTGTACTCCGTGAGCGGCCCGCCGACCAGATAGATCTCGTCCTGCGGCTCGGGCGACTCCCATCCGACCAGATTCTGCGCGGCCTCTCGCCGGTGCGCGGTGCGCCGGCCCTGGCTGATCACTTCCCACGACGCCGGCGCGCGCGCCGCGATCGAAAACGTCACTAGGCCGTGATCGAACACGGGGTACCACACGTCCTGCCCGGAGAGCGCGATCCCGTCCGTTGAGATGGCGGGGCCGGAAGAGCCGTCGGCCGGCGTGGCACGCGGGCGCGCGAGTTCACCTTCGTACTTCAGCGTGATGGTGCGATCGGTCACCGCGAGCGTGACCGTATACGCCGTCACGGGCGCGCCCGCCGTTTCGATCAACGGCGCGAGGGCGGGGACGCGCGCCGCGTCGCGCCAAACCGCGGCGTCGGGCGTCGAGGCCGTCAGTCTGAGACCGGCATTGAGGAGAAAGTGGTGGACGCCATGCGGAGGACGCTCGCCGTCGGGCCGCGTGATCACGTCCTGGACCGTCAGCCGACCGCTCTCCGGCTCGACAACGACGGTCAGCGCGTGCTTGACCGGCGCCTGCGCGTTGAACGGCATCGATAAACGGCCGCGGGCGGAGATCGGAATGAACGCGAGGACCGCGAGGAGGACGGCGGCGCGACGCGCGGCCCCGCCGCGGGGACGGCCGGTCACGACGTTGAACGGCATCGATAAGCGGCCGCGGTTCGCTCCAGCAACGCGAGCAAGGCCGCCTCATCCAGCACCGGGATCCCCAGATCCTGCGCCTTGGCGAGCTTGCTCCCCGGCTCGGCGCCTGCCACGACGTAGTCGGTCTTTGTGGACACGGTGCCGGTCACCTTCCCGCCCGCCGCCTCAATGCGCTCCTTGGCCTCCTCCCGGGTGAGGCGCGGGAGCGTGCCGGTCAGGACGAAGACCTTGCCGCTCACCGCCGAGGCCTTCGCGCGTTGAACGGCATCGATAAGCGGCCGCGGCGCGGCCGTTTTCCGATCCCAGGTCATCCCCACCGCCCGTAACTGTTCGACCATCTTGCGGGTTTGCGGCTTGGCGAAGAAGCGGACGATCGCGCGCGCCGCGTCCCGCGACACGCCCGGCACCTCGCTCACCCGCTCCTCGTCCGCCGCCATCAGGGCGTCCAGCGTGCCGAACCGGCTTGCGACCAACTCCGCCGCTTTCTCACCCACGCCCTTGATCCCTCGCGACGCCAGGAACTCCGCCAGCGTGGCGTGCTTGCCCGCGCCGGCTTGGTGGCCACGACCGCCACCATGCGGCGGCTCTTCGCTCCAGCGGACGCCGGCGGCCTGCAGGGACTTGATCACCTGCCGGTTGTGCGCCTCCGCGAAGAACTCGGCGATGGACTTCGCCACCTCCGGCCCGACGTCCGGCACGAACTTCAGCGTTTCCTCCCGCGCTTCGATCAGGCGGTCCAGGCCGCCAAAAAAACGCGCGAGGTCCTTCGCCGTCGCCTCCCCCACGTTGGGAATCCCGAGCGCGTAGATGAAGCGCGCCAGCGTCGTCCGTTTGCTCCGCTCGATCGCGCCGACGAGGTTGTCCGCCGAAAGCTCGGCCATGCGCTCCAGGCCGGCCAGCGTCGGCTCGTCCAGCCGGTACAAGTCCGCGGCGGTCTTCACCAGACCGCGGTCCACGAGCTGGTCCACGAGCTTGTCGCCCAGGCCGTCGATGTCCAGAGCGCGGCGGCTCGCGAAGTGGAGGATCGCCTGCTTGCGCTGCGCGGGGCAGAACAGCCCGCCGCTGCACCGCGCCACCGCCTCCCCCGACGCGCGGACGATGCGCGACCCGCAGACCGGGCACGCGGCGGGCATGACGAACGCGCGCGCGTCCTTCGGGCGCCGGTCCGGCACCACGCTCACCACTTCCGGAATGACGTCCCCGGCGCGGCGCACGATGACCGTGTCGCCGATGCGCACGTCCTTGCGCCGCACCTCGTCCTCATTGTGGAGCGTCGCGTTGGTCACGGTCACGCCGCCCACGAACACCGGCTTGAGGCGCGCCACCGGCGTCACCGCGCCGGTCCGGCCCACCTGGACGTCGATGCCGAGCAACTCGGTCGTCATTTCCTGGGCCGGGAACTTGTGCGCCACGGCGAAGCGCGGCGCGCGCGCGACAAATCCCAACCGCTCCTGCCGCCGCAGGTCGTTCACCTTGTACACCACGCCGTCGATGTCGTACGGCAACGTATCGCGCCGGGCGCCGATCCGCCGGTAGTACGCCAGCAGGCCTTCCACCCCGCGCACGACGTCGCGCTCGGCGCAGACCGGGACCCGCTGGCCGGCGAGATAGTCCATCAGCGCGCTGTGGGTCTTCGGCGCGTCCCGTCCTTCGAGACCCTCCGCCCCGTACGCGAAGAAGGTCAGTCGGCGCGAGGCGGTGATCTTCGGATCGAGTTGCCGGAGGCCGCCGGCGGCGGCATTGCGCGGATTGACGAACGTCTTCTCGCCCTTGCGCGCCTGCTCGGCATTGAGCGTGTCGAAATCGCGCTTGAGCATCAGCACCTCGCCGCGCACGTCCAGCCGAGGCGGCGGCCGCGCGGGCAGCCGCAGCGGGACGGCGCGGATCGTCCTGAGATTCAGCGTGACGTCCTCGCCGGTCTCGCCGTCGCCCCGGGTCGCCCCTTGAACGAACACACCGTCGCGGTACGTCAGGCTGACCGCCACGCCGTCGAACTTCGGCTCCCCGGCATACTCCACGTCGGCGATGTCCGACTGCTCGCGGACGCGCCGGTCGAACGCGACGATATCCTCATCCTCGAACGCGTTGTTGAGCGACAGCATCGGCGTGCGGTGCCGCACCTTCGCGAATTCACTCAAGGGGGCGCCGCCGATACGCTGGGTCGGGGAATCGGGCGCGACGAGCGCCGGGTACTCCGCCTCCAGCCGCTCGAGTTCCCGGAAGAGCGTGTCGTACTCGGCGTCGGGGATGGTCGGCGCGTCGAGGACGTAGTAGCGGTGATTGTGCAGCGCGATGGCTTCTCGCAAAGCGCGCGCGCTCTCGGCGATGCGGGCTGGTGCGTTCATCCTCAGGGTGCGCGTCCGACGGCGGGTGTTCGGCCCCACTTTACGACGGCCCGGCGCGCATTGCAAGGCACCCCGGGCCTCCGCAGCAAGACGACGCTATGGCGCCAGGGTGACGCGGGACCAGAAATTCAGCGTGGGCGGTTTCTTGCCCGACGGATCGGGCGGGGGCGGGACCTCGCCTTTTTCGGAATACGACAGTTCGGCGGCGAGCGCGCCGTCCTTGGAAACCAGCGCGTAGAGGTCGTACCCGTCTCCCGCGCCCTTGTGGGTCTTGGATTGGACGACCCACGTCGCCTGCAGCGCGGCAAGCAGGGCCTTGAACCCGGCCGGAGGGACAAACGACAGAAACACCTCGCTGCGGCTGACGAGGTCGGGCCACCCCACCTCGGGCGGGCTTTTCTGGAGGCGGGTGATCAGATCAGGTCCCCGGTAGTCGAACGTGGCGACGAGGATCCCAGTGAGTGCGCTCCCCGTCCGCAGCGGATCGTACGAGGCCTGCGGCCAATAGACCGAGCTCAACTGCGCCGACCCCGCGCGCACCGCCTCCGCGCTCGGCGCCGGCGGCGCCACATACCCGTTGGCCGACGGACCGAGCGCCTGGATCAGTTCGGCGGCGGTCTGACCGGGAAAGGCCCAACCGGGTTCGGCGACCGCGAGCGCCATCACGATGAACAGTACGACGAACATCGGCACCTCCCTGTGCCGACACTTACGGACCGGGAACCCCGATCTCCATCGCCTGCCCACGGTTCTGGTCGTTCATATACGCCTCGAGCGCGACCAGCTCGTCGCTGCCCAGCTCGTGGCTCTTGCCCTGGAGGGGCACCTGGATGCACCAGTTGATGAATTGCTGGACCGACACCACGCGCCCGAACTGTTGCTTGTACTTGGGATACGTTTCGGGGTGCGTCACCGCCGCGTCGGGATGACACATGTTGCACGCCATCCCGTTCGTGCCCAGGCTGCGGTCGTGCCAGAGATCGTCGCCGCGTTTGATCGCCTTGGCCGTTTCCTCCTGGGTCTTCTTCACCAACTCGGGGGCCAGTTGCGGACTCTGAATGTTCTTGCGCTGCGGGACATCTGCCGCTTGCGCCGCCTGCGCCGCCGACACGACCACGAACACCGCCGCCACAGCCAGCGGCCACTTCAGCCACATCCTGCATGGATTGAAGCTCCCCACAGCAAGCTGCGGGGAATCTTCGAAGTACGAGGAGGTAAAGGAGCACCGTTTCCATGTTGCTCGCTTACCCCGCAGCAAGCTGCGGGGAATGCGCTCGCAATGCACTTTCATCGCATCTCCTTTCTAGCGTGACGCTAGATAGTTGCCTCGCGTCGTTCGTCGCACGACCGGACGCCCCCTCAGACCTTCGGCGGCCTGAGGGTCCACAGCACGTCCTCGTGAGTGACCGCGCCGCCCGCCACCTTGTTGTTCGACCACCCCAACCCGTCGAACGGCAGAGCGGGGTTCGAGCGCGGCATCTGGCCCTTGAGCCCCAACGGCTGATACGTCTCGGGGTACGGATGGGGCCAGGACGTGGAGACACTGCTCATGAACTTCATGTTGGCGATCTGATGCTGCACCACCTGGTGCACGTGACCGTGGAACACCTGGACGTTCTGAAACGGCTTGAGGATCGCGTGGGCCTCGGGGGCG
>Ga0210377_10002122_pt1 | contig 17604 bp, 8 predicted proteins | sample PLM4_65_b1redo_FD_155480 | JGI IMG/M metagenome (GOLD analysis project Ga0210377, IMG submission 155480) | Groundwater sediment microbial communities from an aquifer in East River, Colorado, USA - PLM4_65_b1 redo | ecosystem: Environmental > Terrestrial > Soil > Riparian zone | place: USA: East...
ATTTCAACATCGGCATTTTGATACCGTGACGCTTCGCCGCTTCGATGGCGATCTCATAACCCGCATCGGCGTGTCGGACTACGCCCATGCCGGGATCCGTTGTCAGGACTCGTTCCAACCTCCGAGCCGCTTCGGGAGTCCCATCTGCGACGATGACCTGCCCCGCGTGCTGCGAGTATCCCATGCCCACGCCTCCACCATGATGGAACGATACCCACGTCGCGCCACCGACGGCATTGATCATGGCGTTCAAGATCGCCCAATCGGAGATCGCATCTGAACCATCTTTCATGGCTTCGGTCTCGCGATTGGGTGAAGCGACCGATCCCGAATCCAGGTGATCGCGGCCGATCACAATTGGCGCTTTGACCTTGCCTGTGGCGACCAATTCATTGAACTTCAATCCCGCTTTGACGCGCTCGCCATATCCCAACCAGCAGATGCGTGCAGGCAACCCCTGGAACGGGACTTTCTCGCGTGCCATCTTGAGCCAGCGTTTGAGATGGTCGTCTTCGGGAAACAACTCCATGATGGCTTGATCGGTCACATAAATATCTTCCTTGTCGCCTGAAAGGGCCACCCAACGGAACGGCCCTTTGCCTTCACAGAACAACGGGCGGATATAGGCGGGCACGAAACCGGGGAACTCGAATGCGTCGCTCACACCATTGTTAAATGCCTGTTGCCGTAAATTGTTGCCGTAATCAAAAACTTCCGAGCCCGCGCGCTGGAATGCCAGCATCGCCTTGACGTGCGTGGACATCGAATCCATCGCCATCTTCTTATATTTTTCAGGATCGGATTTACGCAATTCATCCGCGGCGGTGACCGACAACCCGGACGGCACATAAAACAACGCCTCATGCGCTGACGTCTGGTCTGTCACCACATCGGGAACCACACCTCGTGCGACAAGTTCACTATATACATCTGCCGCGTTTCCAATAAGACCGATGGACCTGGGAACTTGTTTATCCTTGAATTCTTCGACGAGCGTCATCGCCTCTTCAAGATTATCCACAACCATATCCACATACCCAATGGCACGACGTCGTTCCGCACGCTCAGGGTCAACTTCAACAATCAATCCCACACCTTCGTTCATCGTAATGGATAGCGGCTGCGCTCCACCCATCCCGCCGAGACCAGCGGTGAGTACGAACTTGCCTTTCAACGAGCCCCAGCCTTTGAGCTTTGCCAGCGCACCGAAGGTTTCGTATGTGCCTTGCAGAATACCCTGCGTGCCAATGTAGATCCATGAACCGGCGGTCATCTGTCCGTACATGATGAGTCCCTTTTTAGCGAGTTCATCAAAGTATTCCCAGGTCGCCCAGTGCGGCACAATATTGGAATTGGCGATCAAAACCTTTGGCGCGTCTTTGTGGCTCTTGAACACCACCACGGGCTTTCCTGATTGCACGAGCAGCGTTTCGTCTTCCTCAAGATTCTTGAGAGACTCAAGGATGGCGTCGAACGCCTCCCATGACCGTGCGGCTTTCCCTCTCCCGCCATAGACGACAAGATCGTCGGGTTTTTCCGCCACTTCAGGGTCGAGATTATTCTGGATCATGCGATAGGCGGCTTCGCTGAGCCAGTTCTTGCAGGTGAGGTCAATGCCCCTCGGGGCGCGGACAACTCTGGGTCCAGACATGATGCGTCTCCTTGTCAGATGAAAAAATCCCTCCCCGCAATTATACGCCGGGAGGGATTCTCGTTCATTTGTTTTGCACTTCTATTTGAAGAGTTTGATCGAAGCACCGATCAGATCGCCAAAGGTGAATATCTCTGATTTGAATGTATCAGGCGCGGTCAGGGTGACCATGATCAGTTTGCTGTTCGATTGAAACACGATGAGCCGTTGTGAGATCTTGACCCCATTCACTTCCTGTTCGATATCCAAATACTCGATCTCGACACCGTTCGGATTATCAATGGTATTCACGCCCTCAGACACGACTTTCGTGCCGTTCTGTTTGAATGATTCCTCCAGTGCCCCTGTCACAAAGGATAACGGCATGGCAGAAAGGACATCGTTTTCTATGGCGGTGATGTTCAAATTGGGGACAGCGCCGCTTTCAAAGTATTTCTGGTTCTGGCTCAATGCGACCAGCCGAAAGACATCAGGGTCGAGGTTCTCGAAAGCTGCCGCCGCATCCTTGAACTTGGGGTTGTCCTTCGAAAGTTCTTCCACCAGTGCGCCAAGTTCATCCTGATCGAAGGGAATGATCACCCACTCTTCCGATAACACGAGCTGGTATTTATTATCGTAGTCATTAAACAGGGTCGAACCGTCGGCTTGCTCCTCGGTCTGGACGCCTGTTGGCAGGGGAGTGGCTGTAGGGGTCAGGGTTGGTGTGGAACTGGGTGTGGGAGTTGGGCTTGGGGTGAAAGTGGCAGTCGGTGTGGGTGTCTCTGTAGCTAGAAATGGAAGGCTCGACACGCCGCAGGAAATGCTCGTCAGTGCAAGCAACATTACAAGTACAGTCAGTACTCGAAAACCTTTGTTTTTGAACATGAGATCCTCCTGGACAAAAAATCCCTCCCAGCCATTATAGCCGAGAGGGACCTGGTTGTGGCATCTCTATGTACCAGCTCTAGACAAGCATTTGGGCAAAGTTCGTGTTTTTCAGCCGAGTCACCAGTTCATCCTGCGCGTCGCACCACACGGGTTTGATCGGGCAGTTCTCGTCGAAGGTGCATGCTCCGGTATTTCCAACACACTCGTTCAATTGGATGGGACCGTCAATCGCTTCCACCACTTCCAACAGGGTGATGTCTTTGGGCTCACGGGCGAGGGTTACACCGCCGCGCGCACCGCGTGAGGTGTGGAGCAAACCTGCAATCGAGAGTTGTGAAATGATCTTTGCCAAAAATGAGGGCGGGATGTTCTGTTCCTTTGCAACCGTGCTGGTAGCCGAGCGCTCGTTGTTACCCACGCGCGCCAAATGTAATACCGCACGAACTGCATAGTCAGCCTGACGAGTAATTTGCATAAAAACCTTCCTTTTCTAAACAAGAGAATCCTTGTCTCTATACACGATTTTATTGTCCCCGCCTTACATCGGCAAGTGATAGAGGTCATGGATGAATTATGACCTTTTGCTCCAAATATTATCTCAATTGGAGGGGGATTCCGCCTGAGACATCTGGTGAGGTAGGTTGGAGAACTCGAGGCAGGATTTGAACTTGTGATCAAGATGCCAAAACCTCCGCCAGCCTGCTAGCAGACAGGAATCGACGAACTAACCCTTACATCTGATAGTGGCATTACAATATCGTCTAAAGTGATTGATAGGGTAGTAAAATTTTGAACAATTTATGAAGGATTCCACTGCCATCCATCTTCGGGTATTGCTTGTCGAGGACTCGTCCGACGACGCACAGTTAATCGCGCTTCAGCTCGAGCAGGGTGGGCTGGACGTGGAATATCAACGGGTGGACAACGAAGTCGATTTCATTGCAACGCTCACCTCAAGCCCGGATCTGATCCTGTTCGATTATGCGCTGCCACGCTTCAACATTCAGCAAGCCCTGAGCATTCTCAAGGAGCGGGGCCTGGATATTCCTTTTATTGTCGTTGCCGATGCGGTAGATGAGGATATCATTGTGGAAGCCATCAAACGCGGCGCCGAAGATTATGTGGTGAAGGATCGCCTTGCGCGCCTAAGTTTCGTGGTCCGGCAGGCATTGGAACAGAAACGACTGCGTACTGAAAGTGTACATGCCAACCAGGCGTTAAGTGAAAATGAAGCACGGCTGCACGCAATCATCCAGATATCGCCTGACAGCATCGCCTTTACCGACCCGCAGGGCAACATTCTGATGGCAAATCAGCAGTGCGCGCGTATGAACGGATTCGATAACCCCAAGGATATGATCGGCATGAATATCCTGGATTTGATAGTTCCTGAAGACCGTGCAGGAGTGATCGAACTCTCGCGCATCCTGACAGATCCGAACGTAAGTCACACCCGAGAGTTAAGATTACTTCGACGCGATGGCTCAACATTGTTTGGGGAATTGCGTGTATCTGTTGTCACCGATGAGAACGGACAGCCACAAGGGATTATTGGCGACATGCGCGACATCACCGAACGCAAACATCGGGAAGGGTTTCTTGCGCTCCTGAACGATATGACGCGTACCATCCTGCTTTCAAGGGATTTCGATTCGACCCTGCAAGTGCTTGCAGCGAATATGAAAAAACTGCTTGACGCTGACGATTGTTTCATCACCCGCTGGAATGCTGCGCAAAACCAGACCATCCTTGCCGCCAGCACCACACAACTTGATGCGGCTTATTTTGAAAGCATTATCCCGTCCAATGTTACAACCATGACCGAGTCGGTTTTGCTTGCCGGCCGTGTGATTACCTTTGAAAATGTTATCAACTCTCCTTCTTTAAACCCGGATATTGCCAGGAACTTTTTAGCGGGTTCCATTTTGGGTGTGCCGTTGATCGTGGGAGAAAACAAATTGGGAGCGGCAATTGTCGTCTACAACACGCCTCGCCATTTCAACGGGGAAGAGGCTGAACTCGCGGAGCAGGTGGGTAATCAAATTGCCCTGGCACTCTGGAACTTTCAACAAAGTCTGGAGATTCAACAGCGTCTCAAGCAGAGCAACGCTCTTGCCGAAATCGGGCGGCTCCTCGGCGCGACAGAACGTGTTGGCATTGGCGAGGTATTGCAGTTGATCGTGGATTCGGCCCGCGAATTGATCCAGCAGGCAGAAGAAAGTGTCATCCACATCCTGGATGCGAGTGAACAGGCGCTTGTCCCCAAAGCCATCTCCGGTTTCGAGAGTGGGACCAAAATGCAGGAACCTTCCAGAATGCGCCTGGGTGAAGGTGTTGCCGGGCAGGTGATGCGTGAAGGTTGTACGCTCAATGTGGGCAACATCAACGACAGCCCCTACTTTCTGATTAAAAACCCACCGCCCACTTTTCACTCCCTGCTGGTTGTCCCGTTGCAAATTGGAAAACAACGGATCGGGACGATCAGCGTGCAAAGTGGGAGACTGAATGCCTTCTCCCTGCAGGATGAGGAATTATTGAATGCCCTGGGCATCCAAGCCGCAATCGCCATCGAGAACACCCGCCTGTTCGAGAATACCCAACAAAGATTGAAGGAAATGAATGCATTGTACAAGATCAGTCAGGGATTGGCGGCATCCCTGAATGCGGATGAACTCATCGAAGACGTGGTTACCCTTCTTCAAAAAAACTTCCAGTATTACCACGCGCAAATCTATCTATTGGACCCGTTGACGGGTGATCTGGTGCTCAGAAGAGGGAGCGGAGCAACAGGCACTCAATTGCTGGAGCAGGGCTTCCGTCTGTCGTATGGTGTGGGTATTATCGGTCATGTAGCTACAACCGGTGAGCCATTCCTTACCAACAATGTGAACAACACGGAGTTTTTCCTTCGTAATCCGCTCCTCCCTGAAACACAATCTGAATTAGTTGTGCCAATCAAAGTGGATGAAAGGGTTGTAGGGGCTCTGGATATTCAACAAACATCCCCTCACCGGTTGACGGAAGGTGACTTGCAGTTGATAACTGCCGTGGCAGACCAACTTTCGGTCGTGCTTCAAAAAGCCAGCCTGTATACCAACTTGCAGACTGCGCTCCAACAGGAACAAACAGTCCGTTCGCAATTGATCCAGAGCGAACGACTGGCGCTCGTTGGGCGTTTGCTCGCATCGGTCTCGCATGAATTAAACAATCCTCTGCAAGCCATCCAAAATGCGTTGTTCCTGCTCAAGGATGAAACGAACCTTTCCAATCAGGCAAAACAGGATCTGGACGTCATTCTTTCGGAGGCGGAACGCATGGCGGCATTGATCGAACGCCTGCGAAGCGCGTACCGCCCGATCCGCATCAGGGATTTTCAGCCCATGAATCTGAACGATCTGATCGAAGATGTACACACATTGATCGCAACACACATGCGCCACAAGGAAATCGTCTTTGAGTTTCATCCTGATTCCAACCTGCCGAAATTTTTGGGGGTGTCTGACCAGATCCGGCAGGTGGTGCTCAACCTGTTTCTCAACGCGATCGAAGTGATGGAACCGGGCGGGCGCCTCACCGTCGAGACCCGTTACCTGCATCAGCAAAATGAAGTCCTTCTCGCCGTAACGGATACGGGTTCAGGCATCGATGCTGAGATCCTGCCCCACATCTTCGACCCGTTCATCACAAGCAAGCACACCGGCACGGGTATTGGGCTTACCATTACGCAGGATATCATCCAACAGCATCACGGCCGCATTGAGGCCGCCAATAACCCCACAGAGGGAGCCACATTCAAAGTCTGGCTCCCCGTCACCAACAATGGAGGCTGATCATGAACCCCGGCGGTCACATCCTTATCATTGACGATGAAGCCGGCCTGCGCCAGACCATGGCACGCATCCTTCTGCGCGCCGGATTTGAAGTCACAACCGCCGCCAGTGGAAAAGAAGGTCTCTCTCTGTTAAATGAACATGCTTTTGACCTGGTCTATCTCGATATTCGCATGCCCGATATGAATGGGTTGGATGTTCTGAAAGCCATACATGCGCAATCTCCCGAATTGCCGGTTATCCTGTTTACCGCACAACCAGATTTGCATTCCGCAGTGGAAGCATTGAGGCGCGGCGCAACAGATTATCTATTGAAGCCGCTCAAGCCTGAAACGGTCATTGACCGCACTCGCAATATCATCAGCGACCAGGATAAAAAGAAACGCAAGCGTGAGATCCTGCACCAAATGGATGAACTGCAGGTTGAGCTTGATGCGCTGGAAGGACTGGAATCGCCCGAGAAGAAGACCACCCCGGGTGAAGCATCATCCGACCGATTCATAAAATGCGGCACACTAACTCTTGACCTGCACACACACCGCGTCATGGTCAATGACCAAATGGTAAACCTTGCGCCCACCTCCTTTGATTATTTGCTGGTACTCGCGCGTCATTCGCCGCAAACTGTCGACTACCAGACCCTGGTTGCAGAAGCGCAGGGATACCAGTCTGATGCGCGTGAAGCGCAGGAATTGACCAAGTGGCATATCCACAACATCCGTCAGGCAATTGGAACGGATGCGCGTAGCCTCATCCACGTTATTAATATCCGTGGAAGCGGGTATCGCCTTGTGACAGGCTGACATTTCCAATAACGGAAACCGCCCCCGCCTTAGGCAGGGGCGGTTTTGTTATACCAACTTTTACCAACTTTCCCCCCCATATCCCATCTGCCAAATCCGAATATCAAGTCAAAATAGGAGTATGGACGGCTCAAAATCCCCAAAATCAGTCTCGGTAAAGGTTCTTGTTGTGGATGACCACCCCAACACGGCAACCACGTTGGCGCGCAGTATTGCACAACTGGGCAGCAAGGTGGAGGTATTCTCAGCCACCAGCGGGCGACAGGCACTTGAGCGTGTAAAGAACGCTGATATCGATATTTTGTTCACCGATATGATCATGCCCGAAATGACCGGCTTGGAGTTGATCGAAAAACTGCAAAGCCACCCCGGTGGACGCCCCACATTTTCATACCTTATCACGGCTTACGATGTGCCGGGGTTGAAGGTTTCTGCACGCCGCCTGAAAGTCAAGGATGTGATTATCAAGCCTGTCCATCCTGAACGCATTTGTCATATCGTCCTGCAGGCGATCGACGAGATGGAGCACGTCCGGCCTGTTGCTGATGAAACTTCACAGAGCCAGCCCTTCACCATCCTGATCGCAGACGATATGCCCGACAACTTGATGCTGCTCTCACGCTATCTCGAAAAAGAGGGCTACAGTTACATCAAAGCGAAAGACGGGCAGGAAACACTTGAAAAAACCCGCAGTTACATGCCAGACCTCATTTTGCTTGATATCAACATGCCCAACAAGGACGGCTTCGCTGTCCTCAAGGAAATTCGGGCGGACCCGCAAACTGAACATATTCCCGTCATCATTCTGACCGCCGCAAGACTTGACCCGGCAGAGATCCAATCAGGCTTGAACATGGGCGCGGACGATTATGTGACAAAGCCGTTCGACCGCAAGGAATTGTTTGCACGCATACGGACCAAACTGCGCGTCAAACAGGCTGAAGATGTGATCCGCCGCCGCAACCGTGAACTGAATTTGCTTCCTGAAATCGGCAAGGATTTAAGCGCCCGTCTTAATATGGAAGAACTCGCGACCATCCTCCTCAAACGCACGGGTGAGGCATTGGGGGCAATGCTGGGGCACATTGTTATACTAAATCCGAATGGCACATACGAAAAGACTTATTACTTCGAAACCCCATCCTCCCCGGACGATCGGCCGTCACAATACACGCTTCCCAAAGGGTTGATCAAGACCGCCAATGATGCTCATCAGGGCTTCATCATCAACGACACACATCATGATAAGCGTTGGGAACCGGCTGAAAACGACCCTGCCCGCTCTGCGATGGTCGTCCCGATGTTTGGGCGTCATCATCTGCTCGGTTTGCTCCTGCTCACCAATGAACAAACCGATTACTTCAAACTGGAACATCTGCTACTGTTGCAGGCCATTTGCAGTCAGGCCAGCATAGCTGTCGAGAATGCACAGTTATATGACAAGATGGCACAGGAACAGCAGCGCCTCGCGGCCGTCCTGCAGGGCGCCGCAGATGCGATCGTGATGTTCGATAGGGAGAATCGTCTTTCACTTGTCAACCCCGCGGGACAAAAATTATTCACCGATTACGAGATGAAGATCGGACAGCCATTGATGGATGGCAGGGGATACGATGCCCTCCTCGCCATGCTGGATCAAATGCGACGTTCGAACGCCTCCTTCTCAGGGGAAATTGGGTGGCCCGATAAACGCGTTTTCTCTGCTTCCCTGACCCCCGTTAAAGAGGGCGGCTGTGTGGTTGTTCTCCACGATGTATCACGTTTCAAAGAACTTGAAAAAGTGAAGGATGAATTTATCGCTACAGCTTCGCATGACCTGAAAAACCCCATCACATCCATCAGCGGATTCAGCCACCTCATCAAGCAGGCGGGTCCATTGAACGATACGCAGCTTGATTTTGTGCAACGCATTCATCATGCCGCCGCAACCATGGGCGAATTGGTTGAAAATATGATGGACCTGGCAAGGATGGATATGCATGCCGAATCAAAGAACGAAGAATTGGACCTTGCCCATTTGCTTTGGGAGATCGCCGATGAATTCCAGCCACAAGCCGAAGCGAAGAGGCAATTGCTAACACTCGATAAAACGGTACCCGGTTCAAAGGTCCAGGGTGATGCGCTGCAATTACGTCAGGCACTGCGGAATCTGATCGGTAACGCCGTCAAGTACACGCCTGATGGAGGCGCCATCACATTGTCGCTTACGCAAGAAGCCAATATGGTCAATATCAAGATCAAGGATTCTGGTTATGGTATTCCATCTTCCGACCTTCCCCATATCTTCGATCGTTTTTACCGTGTCCGCAATAATGGACATGAAGAGATCGAAGGCAATGGGCTTGGTTTGGCGATCGTTAAATCGATCATTGAAAAACATGATGGTCATATAACCGCGGAAAGCAAGCAGGGGAAGGGGTCCTGTTTCACCATTTCATTGCCACTGGTATCAATGCCTGAATCATCAATAGGGGCCCAACATGTTCACTGAGATACTTCCAATCCCATCATTTATGAATCCTTCTTCCTGTCCTTTGTCAACAAACAATGGCCGTGAAAATAGGCTTGTATGAAAAAACCAATCGCTGGATTTGAAATCAACTGTCACCAGTTAACCAGATAAAAAAGGAAAATGAAACATGAAGACCTATCGCGTAATTGTCCTGTTTACCATCCTCGCCGTAATACTGACGGCCTGCGGTTCTTCTGCCCAACCGTTGGAAACACCCACAGTATCTGTTGAGCCTACCATTGCTTCGACCAAACCTTTTCGCGTGGCTGCAATCATGCCAAGCGCTGTCAATGATCTGGCGTTCAGCCAGAGTATGTATGATGCACTTATCCGAATCCAGAATGAAATGGGCGGACCCGAAAAGATGCAGTTTGTATACTCTCAAGGCATGTTCATAATCGATGATGCTGCCGTGGCCATCCGCACCTACGCTTCACAAGGTTATGACCTGGTCATCGCACATGGTTCGCAATACGGCGTCTCGCTAAAAGAAATTGCTCCGGATTTCCCTGAAACCAGTTTTGCCTGGGGCACCAGTGCTGATACGTTGGGGTTGCCCAATGTCTTTGCCTATGAAGCTTCATCCCAGGAAGGCGGCTACGTCAATGGTGTGTTGGCGGCAACTCTCTCTTCCAGCAAAATGATCGGCGTAATCGGACCGATCGAGGTTGGCGACGCGAAATTATACGTGGATGGCTTTAAAGCCGGTGTCGCAGCGACCGATCCAGAAACCCAGGTGAATGTAGCTTATATCGGTTCCTTTTCTGACGTTGTGCTTGCTGCTGATTCGGCGACTGCGCATATTTCCGCAGGCGCAGATGTCTTGACCGGCAGTGCTCAAATGGTAGTCGGCGCGACTGGCAAAGCAAGTGAGAGCAATGTGTTGTGGTTTGGCACACAATCCAACCAATCCTCCCTGGCACCTTCGATCGTGGTAGCCAGTAACGTTTACCATTGGGAAGTGGTGCTCAGAGAAATGATAAGCAAGATCCAGTCGGGCACACTCGGCGGTGAAACCTTCACGATCAACCTGGCGAACGGTGGTGAAGCCATTGAATACAACCCGGAGTATGCCATCCCCGCGAATGCGAAGGCTTTGGGTGATAAAACGATTCAAGAGATCACTAATGGCACTCTTACAATTACCCTGCCTTGACCTAATAAGAAAAGCATTGCTTTAGACATATATAAGCCAATACGATATTGAAATCGACCACAGTTTTGGAGAGTAAGTTGCCAAATCATCTGTCAAATCAAAATTCGCTAAAATACGCAACCGTATCTTTCGACTGGAGCAACTGACCATGTCCATTAATAACCCGTCAAAACCTATTCGTACGAATACGCGATCCGCTGAAGGGCAAAAAGGCGGCATAAGATCATCGATTCGAACAAAAATTACCCTTTGGGGCGGGCTTTGCCTGGCCCTGGTGTCCTTGATCCTGATCGGATATTCGGTAATTACACTTCGCCAAATATCCATTGACAATTCCACAAGGGAAGCCGCCGCCATTGCAGAAGCAAACGCCGGTTCAGTAAAAGGAAATCTCGATTCGCCCCTGATTGCCGCCCGTACATTGGCATACTCCCTTAGTGCAATTAAGGATCCGGGAATCCCAATATCTTTATCGCGCGATGATGTAAATGGAATGCTCAGAAAGATATTAATCGAAAACCCCTCCTTTCTGGGAACCTACACTCTTTGGGAGCCAAATACATTTGACGGGTTGGATGATCGATATGTAAGGGCAGTGGCTCATGATGACACCGGACGTTTCATTCCCTACTGGGTAAGAGGCGATGATGGAATTATCCATACCGAGGCCTTGACGCAATATGAAATACCTGGCGTCGGCGATTGGTATATCCTGCCGCGCAGTACCAGGCAGGAGGTCACCATTGCGCCAATTTTTCGCCGGATCCAGGACCAGGATGTGGTCATAGCCTCGTTTATTATTCCCATTGTCCAGAACGGCAAGTTTTATGGGATTGCAGGGGTTGATGCGCCAATCGGCTTTGTACAACAACTGGTAAATAATATTGACCTGTATGACAGCGCTGCCAATGCTGTTTTATTTACAGATACCGGCACATTGATCGCTGTACGACAGAGACCTGAACTCACAAATCAACCTGCCAATTTGATCTACGCAGATTTTGACACAATCCAGCCCCATCTGAAAACCTCGTTTACCAGGTTAAGTCCCGATGGCAAGTACTTGCAGATATTTTCGCCGATTAATATCGGAGAAGGTGGAACACATTGGGTAATGGGATTGATCATACCTATTCAAAAAATTACGGCTCCGGCTACAACCGCAGCCATAAGGCAGGTGGCGATCAGTACAGGGCTTATTGTCCTCGCCCTGGTTTTCCTCTGGCTTCTGGCAGGACAAATTGTGCGCCCACTGCGAGTATTGACAAATACAGCTACAGCCGTAGCTCAGGGCGATTGGACAGTAAGGGCTAATATTCATAGTAAGGATGAAGCCGAGGTGCTGGCAGATGCGTTTAACGTGATGACGTCACAACTCCAAACCTCGTTTAGTACTCTGGAACAACGCGTGGCTGACCGTACCAAAGCGCTGGAAACATCGGCAGAAGTAAGTCGCCGCCTGACAGCCATCCTTGACCCGCGTCAACTGGCCCGTGAAGTGGTGAACGAAGTACAAACAGCCTTCAACTACTATTACGCCCAGATCTATCTGTTCGATGGAACTGGCGAGAACCTGGTATTGACCGCCGGCACAGGTGAGGCGGGTGCTGAGATGATGAAACGCGGACATGCCCTTCCAAAAGGACGCGGTCTGGTGGGGCGCGCTGCAGAAAACAATCTGCCCGTTTTGGTGTCAGACACATCGCAAGCGTCAGACTGGTTGCCCAACGAATTGTTGCCCGATACCAAAGCGGAAGCGGCAATCCCGATCGCCGTCGGTGACCGGGTGCTGGGAGTGTTGGACGTACAGGATGATGTAACGAACGACATCAACTCCGATGACATTACCCTGCTCGAATCTCTGGCAGGTCAGGTTGCCATCTCATTGCAGAACGCCGGTTCATACGCACGTGCGGAAGCCGCCCTGCAAGAAGCCAAATCCCTGGTCGAGTACGCTGCTGAAGCTATCGCTGTCTTTGATCTGACTACTGGACTATTCACCGAAGCAAATGAAAACGCATCCAAATTATATGGGTTGTCATACGACGAACTGATGAAGGTGGGTCCTGCGCAAATGAGCCCACCAAGGCAACCCGACGGAAGTGATTCAACAGAGAAAGCCATGGAACTGATTGGCATTGTCCTGGAAAAAGGAAGTAATTTTTTCGAGTGGAATCATATCAATGCGCAGGGGGATGAATTTCCTTGTGAAATCCGCATGGTGCGTTTACCGGGCGACAGACCTCGCGTACGTGCCTCCGTCACCGATATTACTGAACGCAAACATCTGCAGGAACTGACGGCAATGCGTGCCCGCCAGCAGGAGGCGATCAACGTGATCACGCAGAGAATTCAAGCCGCAACCACCATCGAAGAAGCCATGCAGGTTGCCGCCCGCGAATTGGGACATGCACTCGGCGGGCGTCAGACGCTGGTTGCGCTTGAGCCTTCTGCCTTGGGTGGCAACAGCAAAACAATTGTCAACGAGTACGCGGTGAAATGATGAAAAGAGGATTTACAAAATGATACATAAAGACCTGTTATCCGCAGAAGATATATCTCCCACTGAGAATATGACGAAGAGAAACAGCGCGCTTCGAATAGCCGCCTCCGTTCTTGGCGCAGCAGTCCTATCACTCCCGCTCAACCTCTTCCTGGCACTGCAGTCAGGCGCCTGGCAATTCTACGTCCTGGTGTTTCTCGTTATCGCAATAGGAACGCTGGGTTTCATAGCTTTGCGTTTGATCCGTAAAGGGCGTATTGAATCGGGTATCTGGGTGGTTCTGGTTGGAACTATGGTGATCCTGCCACTTGCCACCTTCCTGATTTCAGGGTTTGGCCTGATCCTCGGTTTCGTCATTGTTATAACATCGTACATTTATGCCAGCCAGACTTTGAACGCTAAAGATGTCAAGCGAACCTTGGTTGCCAGCATGGGCGCAGGCATTCTAGCCGCAATAACAGATCTTCTCAATCTGGGGTATCGCTTGCAGGCACCTGCGCTTAAAGCATTTATGCCTGCTATAACTGGTCTTGTCTTATTGGTGATTCTTTTCTTCATTATCCGCCAGGCTTGGGAGCGCAGTATGCGCAACAAGCTTATGGTGGCATTTATCGGTGTCACATTCGTTGCCGCTGGCGCGCTGGCGGTGTATGTGTTTACATCGACCAATACCATTCTTCAACAAGGTCTGGAACGCGAACTGACGGAACACACCGATGAAGCTGCGTTACGGATTGGCGCCCTGATCAACGAACAGATCAACACGATGACAACATTGTCCTTGAATGAAATCCTGCAACAGACAGCAGAGGACGCGAACACTACATATGAAGGGGAGTCCGGTTCCATTCAATCTGTACTCGACGCGAGGGACGTACAATGGCGTTCTGCGGATGCCGCGAATAACAACTCTGATCCGCTTGTGCGGCAATACCTTTCGAATCAGGCCTCACTGGAGTTGGTCGAGTTCCAACAGGCCTTTCCAAACAACGCAGAGATTTTCATCACCGATGTATATGGTGGTTTAACGGGTAGTACGAACCGCACGTCCGACTATTACCAGGCAGACGAGGAATGGTGGCAGGCCGCCTACAACAACGGCAATGGGGCGGTCTACATCAGTGAGCCAGAATTCGATGAAAGCGCCGGTGCGCTCGCTGTATTGATCGCATTGCCCCTGCGCAATCGTGAAACTGGCGAGATCATAGGCATTCTGCGTACAACATATCTGACCTCTGCGCTCAACTCTATTCTTAGGGATCAGGTTGGCAGAACCGGTGAGACAGATCTCTTTGTACCGGGAGATGTTATATCCCGCTACGATGGAGAACAATATACACAATTTGATACAGGGATGTTCAATGAAATGCAGGCAGCTGGTCAGGGTATGGTTGAGATGGATTATGAAGGCATCGCCAGTGTTGCCTTACAGGCACCCGTGCAAACATTGGAAGGCAACCCGGCTGTGAATAAACTGGGCTGGGTAGTTGTGTTTCATCAAGACCAGGATGAGGCCTTTGCTCCAGTCAACACACAGGTCCGTGGTGTACTTATCGTGGTGGCTATCTTTATAGGTCTGGCAGTGATGGCAGCCTTGGGATTATCCCTGTTCCTGGTCAGACCCATTGCCCTACTTACCAAAACCGCTGAGGAAGTTGCCGCTGGCAATTTGGACAGCCGCGCAAAGGTGACCAGTACTGATGAGATCGGTATTCTAGCCTCAACCTTCAATAGCATGACATCCCAATTGCAGGAAACATTGGGAGGACTGGAACAACGCGTTGCTGCCCGTACCAGAGACCTTGAGATCGTGGCTGAAGTGGGTACCACCACCGCCACCATCATGGAATCCAAAAGACTTTTGCAGGAAGTGGTGGACCTGACCAAGGAACGCTTCAATCTCTACCATTCTCATATCTATCTGCTCGATGATGAAGGTAAGAACCTGGTGCTGACCGCAGGTGCTGGAGAACCGGGGCGCGTCATGGTGGCGGAGGGACGCTCGATCCCACTGGACCGTGAACAATCCCTCGTTGCCCGTGCAGCCCGCGAACGAAAAGGTGTTACTGTGAACGATGTGACGCAGGCGCCGGACTTCCTGCCCAACCCATTGTTACCCGATACACGCTCCGAATTGGCGGTCCCCATGATCGTCGGTGGAAAAATGATCGGTGTATTCGATATTCAATCCGATCAAGTTGAGCGCTTCACCGATGCAGATGTCAATATCCAGACCACCATGGCAGCACAACTGGCTACATCCATTCAAAACGTGCATTCGTTTGAACAATCCAAGAAACAGGCGGATTTGGAATCGCTGGTAAATGTGATCGGTCAAAGGATCCAGCGCACCACCTCCATCGAAGAGACCCTGCAAACAGCCATCCGCGAAATCGGCACCGCGCTGGGCGCTCAGCGCGTTCGAGCCAATCTTGTCATCGACCGCCAGGCCGGCGAAACCCCCTCTTCACAGAATTGATACGGGAAAATAAAGGAACTAATCCCATGAATCAAACCGCACAAAGATCTCCCATTCAAAATCCAGCATCCCAGCGAGGAGTTCAAAAGCTCTTCTCTGGCAAAGTGGGAATATCATACAAGATCATGATCGCTTTTACGGTCATCTTGCTGGTGGTCGCAGGTATCCAGATATTTGTTTCCAGCCTCACGACCCGCCGCAACCTTGAAGAGGAAGCCTTGCATACCCTAATTGGGTATCAACAGACCTATCAGGCAAGAATCAACGCCGAAAGCAAAGCATCAGAAGCCCTTGCCATTAGCATTGCCGCTCGCGACGATGTACAACGTCTGTATCGCGATGGTAATCGTGAAGAATTATATAAACTACTCGCCCCCATGTTCGAAGAGTGGAAAAAGCGGCAGATCGTTCATCTTTATATTGAAAACCCGGATGGCACCGTATTTCTCCGTGTTCACAACCCCGGGAATTTTGGGGATGACATCACCTATCGTGCAACGGCAAGCGACGCTCTGAATGGGCAAATTGCCACATCCGGCATTGAAATTGGCCCGAGCCGCCTCGGCGTGAGAGGCGTCGCACCCATTTACTCATCATCCACCGGCAAGTTCATAGGCATGACGGAAGTGGGACTGGATTTCGATGAGAGTTTCATTACGACCTTAAAAGAAGATACAGGCGCAGACTATACCATGTGGGTCACGTATGACGCCGCTAATATTCCCGCCCTTAAGCCCGCTGAAGATGCCCCAGCCGCACCCATTGATGAAGTCTTCTTTTATGCGAGTTCGCTTCCTGACGGCGTGCTGGCTGACCCCGATGTGTATCGAAACGTGCTCGAAACGGGGGAACCCGCCTTCCGGATCATAAAAAACATCGAAACCCCATCCGCTGTGTATATTGCACCGTTGCTTGGTTATAACAATAAAGTTCTTGGTTTACTGCAAGTCTCCGAGCCATATGCGGTAAATATTACCGCGCAGAATTATTCAACCATGATCGCGTTCGGTGTGGTAGGCGGCCTGACATTAGTAAGCTTGTTCTTAATCTACCTTTTGACCAAACAACTGGTACTCACCCCCATGAGTATGTTAACCTTGTTTGCCGAAAGTCAAACCAGGGGTGAGATCAAAACCCGTCTGTCACTCCAAAGTGGCGATGAATTTGAAAAACTCGCCAACACTTTCAACTTTATGGCAGATTCAGTGGAACAGGAACGTCAGACACTGGAACAGCGTGTGAACGCCCGCACCCGTAACCTGGAACTGGCGGCAGAAGTGGGTCGCGCCGTCTCACAGGTGGGAGCATTGGATGTCATGCTGCGGGATGCGTGTGAACTCATCTTGAAGGAATTCAATCTCTACTACGTGCAGGTATACCTGACCGACCCCAGCCAGACGAACCTGGTTTTGGAAGCAGGTTCGGGAGATGTGGGAGCGCAATTGTTAGGACGCGGTCACAGCCTGCAACTCAACACTGGCTCGATCAACGGACGTGCAGCCGTGGAAAAACGCTCCGTGGTGATCTCCGATACAACCCAAAGCGCCACATTCCGTCCAAACCCGTTACTGCCCGATACACGCGGTGAAATGGCAATGCCTCTGATCGTCGCTGACAAGGTGGTGGGTGTGCTTGATATGCAGAGCAGTGAACCTGGTGTATTGACACAGGAAGCACTCCCCGCTTTCGAAGCGCTGGCTGGACAACTGGCGGTCGCCATTCAGAACGGAAACCTGCTCGCCGAAGCCGAACAGGCTCGTGTCCTGGTGGAAGCGCAAGCCCGCCGCCTGGTACGCGAAGGCT
>Ga0210377_10002123_pt1 | contig 17601 bp, 31 predicted proteins | sample PLM4_65_b1redo_FD_155480 | JGI IMG/M metagenome (GOLD analysis project Ga0210377, IMG submission 155480) | Groundwater sediment microbial communities from an aquifer in East River, Colorado, USA - PLM4_65_b1 redo | ecosystem: Environmental > Terrestrial > Soil > Riparian zone | place: USA: East...
CCGCCGAGAGGATGCTCTGCCTTCTGCCTGCACTATGGCGCGCGGACACGTCGCTCGATCGCGTTGAGTATCAACGGCACTAGGCGACGGCGCACAATCCCCTCCATGTCCCATCGCTTGCGCAACGTGATCGACCTGCGTACCACAGCGATCGGCGTGAGGCCGTGCTCGTTCAGCTTGATGTCGAACCCGCTCGGTCGCCTGACCGTGCCGCTGAATCGGAATCGGAACTTCTTCTGCACCAGCGAGCCCACTGGCACCCCGCCTCGACGCGAGGTGTTCATCGGCGGCCGTACATACAGAATACCGTTCTTGATGATCGTCAGCTTCTCGCGCCTGAGCCAATCGATCAGCCTGTAGAATTTCTTGGCGCCGATGCGCGTGCCTTGCGCCATGTTGATCGGTATCAGCAGCGCTCTGCTGTTGCGTGGAGCGATCGATCCGCCCATGGCATGGAGGGTAAATCCCTTCATGACGTTGTCGATCAGCATGGTGCCAAGGGCCTGGCGCCTTACACCGATGCGCCAGGTCCGCAAGAATCGTTGCTGCCTCACGTTGAAGTTCTTGCGCTGCTCGTCCTGGAGCACCGCACGCACGTGAGGCTTTGCGTCCTGCATGCCGGCAGGGATCGCGCGCGCCATCTCGCGCCTTCGGGCCGAGATGCTGGCCTGCAGCTCGGCAAGGTGAGAGCGCACGTGGACGGCGATCATCGGCGCTCCGAAAGAGGGCCGCGTTCCAATCACGCACGTGGCCGGGATGCAAGACAAAAGAAAACCCCCGCAGGGCGAACCGTGCGGGGCTTCCAGGAATTCAGGGCGAGCGAGGGTATCCGTTCCGCCGGGTTCAGTTGTCGGTTTTCTTATGCCCCGTTGGATTACTGCATCGGCTTCAGCGCCGACCCCTGCCTTTACACGCGCCTTCCCAAGGCAGAGTGGAGCAGATTGTTCTCGGTTTGGTCGAGCCTGTCAAGCCTGACGTGAAGCCAATCGAAACGGCGCAGCCAGTGCCGCTGATATTGGACGAGCGAAACGCGTAGCGCGCGGGCGCGCTCGCCGTCGTTGATCAACCGCCGGCCGGTTCCGCGGCATGACGGACAAGTCCGCGGCTTCACCGCCGTCACCCTCTCGCGGAGCTGACGACCGAATCCACAGCACAACTCGCACGAACGCCAATATGGGCGCCCACTCTCGGTCTTGCGTTTCACCTGGCCCTTGCCGCCGCAGCTCACGCAGAGCACGCGCTTGTTCTCGCGCCGGTCCCACTCCAAGCCGATCGCCTCCACACCCTTGCACTCCACACAAACCGGCCAGAGCCATTCCGCCAGGCCCTGACGGGCGAAAGCGTGGAGCATCCCGTGCCCGTCCTTCACCTTCCAGTGACGATACGACGGCCGCCCGCGAATCCAGTGGACCAGGAGCTCGAGCGCGCGCTCGGCCTCGCGATATTGCCGCCCGGCCTTGACGCGGAGGAGCAGTGCGCCGATCTCCGCGCCCGGATCGATCTCATCGCGCTCCTTCGCATCGTGCTCGATCGCGCCAGGATTAATCTGCGTGTAGGCCAACGCCGCAACACGCTCAACAGACCCTTCCTGGTCCTCGACCGAGGATAGATCGGTGGCATTCACCGCAACGCCCATTTTTTCCCGAAGACCGGGTTTGTCGAAGATCGAACCCATCATCGCCTCGGGGCAAGAGTGGATACGGTCAAGTCATCTACCATTTCCAAGTATTCCTTTTTCAAATTCATCATCTTGGAAAGGATGGAAAGGATGGAAAGAGCGTATACGCGCGCGCGAGAGCACAAACCAAACATATAGACATCAACATTTCTCATACGCGCGCGAGCAAAAAACCATTTCCTCTATTTCCACCATTTCCAATCACTTGATTCAACTAGCCAAGATGCAGGCAAGGGTGCGTCAAGAAACCCTTTCCACACCCCTTGCCTCATGCGGACAGAACCGTCACCATATCGACGCCTCTTCCTCACCACGGCAGTAAGACTCCATCGCCCGGGCAAACTGAAGAACCCCTCCATTGACCCAAGTTTGATCATCGACACCTTCCGGGCGATCACCCATCAGAAGGACACGCCTTCGCGTGATCTTCTCCGCAGAGGCCTGCCAGTTGCCTTGGTCCCGGCTTAGCGCGGGGATTCGCGGCCAAACCCGGCGCACGCCGTTCAACGCCATAAACGCCGGAATGAAGCGGTTGATGCGCGCGGGCATCTTTTCGCCGTTGCGCCGGCACCAGGTCGTGTAGGCGCGGTAGACGTGCTCCACGAGCGCGGGGCAGTAAGGCAGCGCGATCTCGCCATCGTGGATATCCCGCCAGAAGAGCTGCGCGGCGTTCAGGCTGATCTCGATCAGCCGGCGCTTGGCCTCGGTCTCGATCGGTTCCGCGGATTCGTCGAAATCCCCGAGCTCCACGTTTAGCAAGTACTGATGCAGCGCCGCGGCGCCGCCGCCTGTGCGGATCTCGGCGAGAACCTCTCTGTACCACGCCTTCTCGCGCTTGGGCGGCGTATCGATCACCACCATGCGCCGGTCGTCGGGCCCGAGCTGCAGCGGCTGGTCCTCGTTCGAGAAGAACACGATGTTGACGTGGTTCTCCTCGCAGCGCGCGTCTTTCATCTTGCGGTTGATCCAGATCTCGGGCTCGGTGATCAGGTGCTTGATGAAGCCGCGGTGGTGGCCCATCTCCTGGCGCGTCACCACCTCGTTCGCGATGAGGAAGAGCTTCGCGGAGAGCCACAGGTTGAAGCGGTCCTCCAGCTCGCGCTGCGTGATCACGCCGCCGTGCTGGCCGTAGATATCGCGGACCGCGCCGAAGAAGAGGTTCTTGCCGGCGCCTTCCTTTCCACGGAGCAGGAGCGCCGTCTGCATCTTGGCCCCCGGTTTCTGCAGCGGCAGGGCGAGCCACTTCAACACCCACTCGAACACGTTGACATCGTCCCCGCACAGGAATGCGAGCAGCTCAATCAGCTTGGTGCACGAGCCCTCCTTGGAGGGGTCGATCGCCAGGCCGCGGTAGAGGTTCAACTTGGGAGGGCGCGCCTTGCCCGTGGGATCGAAGACCACGTCGGGCAGGTCCACGTTGCGCCGCTTCTTGCTGCCAAGCCACATCTGCGTCAGGTCGTAGCCGAACTGCAGCCGCATCGGGTTGATCCCGACGAAGTCGCCAAGATCATGGTCGTAGGCCGTCTCGGTCGGGTACACCCAGGTGAAGCGGTCCACCAGGTGCCAGAATTTCTCCCAGTGTTCCGCGATCCCGCCGCCGTCGTCGCCCCCGCCCTTCGCCGCCTTTTCCTTGTCCTTCTTCTTCCCGGGCTTCTTCGTGGCCTCGGCGAGATCCTTGGACAGCTCGCGGCGCTGCGCCTCGCCGGCGCTGAGCGCGGCCACCGCATCCGCGATCTGCTTCTCGATCGCCGCCAGGCCTTCCACGGCGTGAAGATCGTTGAAGTCCGTCCACCGCGGGCCATCCGGCTCCGCATGGAGCTTGCGTGATGTAAAGGCGGGGAAGCACACCGCGACGTTGCCGATCTCCGCGGCCGCCGCGTGCGCCTTGCCGCGGCCGGCGTTCAGCATCACGAAGGTCCGCGAGCGAACTTCGCCTTCCGGCGTCACCAATCGAAACAACCCGGTGAGCACCTCGATGCCGTTCGCGTCCGTGTAGCGCTCGGTGTCCACGCCGAGCTCGCCGTCCTTCGCGGAATAGGCCCGGGTCGAGCCCCATTTATCGAAACTCTCCTTCGCGCCCCACTCGTCGCGCATGCGCTTGCTGACGTAGGCCTCGAGGTACGCGTCATCGTCCGCGCAGAAGAGCAGCGGCGAGGCCGGATAGAGCTTGCGCAGGATCTTCGCCGCCGCGGCGAGGTTGCCGGCGTCGAAGGCCACGTACACAGTGCGCGAACGGCCGACGGCCTGCCGGATCGAAAGCGCGGTGGCCGCGCCCTCCGCGATCAGGATCGGCTCGCCCTCCTTGGGCGCGGGGCCCAGGCGGCATGCGCAGCCTTCCTTCGCCATGCCGCGGTTGAAGAGCTTCGTCCCGTCGGCCGCGATCTTCTGCAGCCCGCACAGGCGCCGCGGTCCGCGATAATCGGGGTCCTTGAGCTGCTCCTCCGAGACGTCGTAGCGCACCATCGGCATGAGCAGCGTGCCGTCCGCGGTGAAACGCAGCGGGGGCTCGGGCTCCACGCCCTTGCGCTTGAGGTATGCGGATTCGCCCGCGGCTGAAGCGGCGTCATACTGCGCGAGCGCTCGATTCGCTGCGAACTCCGCGCGCTTGATGCGTTTGGCCTCCTCGTTCTCCGCGATCTGCGCCTGCGAGCGCTTGATGCGCTCGAGCTCGCCGGGCTCCATCCCCCGGTAGTCGCTCTGCACCTTGAACGTGCCCGGGTCGGATCCGCGGAAACAACCGAACGAGCCGTGGATGTAGCGCTTGCCGTTGCGGCCCTGGTACTCGAACAGGCGGTACCAGGCCCTTTTCTTAGGACCGAAACGGTGCCAGCGGCCGTCGGCGACCGGATGCCCGGGCGGCAGAGGCGGCAGGTCCGCCGCGATCATCTGACTGATGACCTGGTCGAGGGTGGCCACGGATCAGTGCGCTCGGCTGCCGCTTCGGAAACGATCCCGCCACATCAACTTGGGACCGCGACTGCGCCTCAAACCGGCGCGCGCCCTGAGCTCCATCTCATTCAAGTGGTTCAGCGCGTTGAGCAGAAGGTCCTTGGCCAGGGCCCTGGTGAGCAGATCCTGGCCGAGCGCCAGTCGCCAGCGCCGGGCAAACACGCACACGTTGCGCCGCGCGCGCTCGACCGGATTGAGCCGCAGCGTCACCATCTCGCCACGCTCCTACGAATGTGCCTGCCGAACAGCTCGGTCGGAACTTCAACCGCGCCGCCACCGGCAACCCCGCCGTTTGCGGTGGGAGGGTGCGGCCAAGACGCGGTGATCGGGATGGTGCGGAAAAGCGCGAAGGAGTTCACCCAATGCGCGGCATAGGTCCTCGGCCTCGGGATCAACACGACACCGCTCATGCGTTCTCCTCCGGCCGCCGGCCGGGCCGCCACGTCTCCGAGCGAAGTTCGTCACGCCGTGGCCACAGACGCCGGGTGTGCGCTTCGACTTCGCCCCGCCAGGCTGACGGGACCTCGGCCAATCGTCGCTGACGCTCTTCGAGCGAATCAGCTATGACGATCGAAGTCGCAAGACCGACGCGCGCGAAGTGCGAGATGAGATCGCGCCACTGATCGGGGATGCTCGCGGTCAACCGCTCGCGCTCGGCAAGCGTGAGCAAAGCAACGATGCGCGCAGCCGCGGCATAGGGCGGCGAAAGGTCGGCTGGCAGACCGGCGTAGATGGTGTTGATTTCCACTCCGTCTCCCCGAGGGCGGAATCGAAACTAGACGACGGCTTTGAGAGGGGACTGCCCGAGCCGCTCGAGGCGGCTTACGAGACTTCGCAAATCCGCGAGGCTGTGATTGATCTTCTCCTGGATCGCCGCCGCCTCATCCTTGGGATTGAGCGGCCTCCCCTGCTCGTAGCCGAGCTCGGAATCGAGCCAATGCTTCCCGGCATGAAAGCCCTGCTCGCGCGCCGCCCGCAGCAACTGCAGGACCTGTTCGGGATCGAACTTCTCCCGGCGCTCCCGATTCAGGCAATCGCGCACCCACTGCGCCGCCTGCTCCATCGGCAACGAATTGCCGCGCAGCGTCGGGCCCACCTTCTTCGGCCCGCCGAGCGCCCGAACCACGTCGCTCAGCATATCGATCGTGTCTTCATAGAGCGGGAGACTGCCTTCGATGTTCATATGTACGTTCCTTTACGTTTTTCACGTACAGCCACGGACAGACCGTCCGTGGGCAAAAAAATAGGCTGGCTCCATGAGCAGATCGCCAACTTTGAGAACCGCCTTGTTTTTGATACGCTTTCCGGTTTCACATAGGACGACCCGGCATGCCGTCACTCAAGACCGTCGGAATCGCCTGGTACAGGCGGGAAGATTGGGAAAAGATCGTAGAGATCATGGAGGATCGCGCGAACCTACCGCGGTCCTTCAGCCTGTGGCTCAAGGGCGCCCAACAAGCGCTTCAGCAAATCGAGCGACAAGGCCTCGTCGCCGTCAAAGCGCAATCGACCCGCAGAGCTTCCCCACCTGGTACCGCGACCGTAGCCTGAATGTCAACGCCGCAGCTCGACTTCAGTATGCGAATCTCGCCGCTAGAGACCACGAGATCAAGGGAGGCCATTAGGGTGCTCATGCCGGCGCCCCTTGATGTTCTGCAACCTGTTCTGCTCTATCAATCTCGGAAGCCTTGAGCGCCCCTTGCGTGAGGACTTCGATTTGGAAATCCCTGCCGGCAGGAACATGCTCGCCCCACTGATAGACCGCCTGGGGAGTAATCTCCAGCGCATCGGCAAGAGCGCGGATGGACCCGAAATGGTCGACAGCGGCCGTCGTTTTCATAGAAGGGAATTAAAGCATGCTTGACCTCATAGAGTCAAGGGCACTTGTTCAAGGGCGCTTTAGACTTGAACCCATGACGCTGTCCGAACGGATCACTGAGGCGATCGAAACTTCGGGAGTAACCGTAGCCGCAGTTGCCGAGCGCTGCGGCGTCACCCCCCAAGCGGTCTACCAATGGATGAACGGAGATACCAAGCAGCTCTCCGGTGAGAATCTGGTTGAACTAGCCGAAATCACCGGATTCGATGCGCGCTGGTTGGCCAGGGAAGCCGGCCCAAAAAAACGCATCTATCCCAAGACAACGCAACAAGCGCACGTGCTCGAACTCATGCAAAAACTACCGGAAGCTCAGGAGAATCTCATCGTTAAAATTGCTGACTCAGTCGCTGAGCCGCCGGCAAAGACCGGCTGAGATCTACAATCTCGACGCCTGGCGCGTCGCCAAGAAACAGTCAACCAAGGAAGGCAGATCATGATTGAACTCATCAGCCTAGTCAGCCTGGCGCTGACTGTGGCATTGATATGGTTTCTCATTTCATTACTCCGCGGCAGTCCTCCGCGTTTCTGCACCGCATGCGGACATACGAGCAAACCAAAGGTTCGAACGCGCGGCAATGTTGTGGTTGAGATCATTCTCTGGTTGCCGTTCATCATCCCAGGGGTGATCTATTCGATCTGGCGCCACGCAACGCGGGGCGAGGTCTGCCCTTCCTGCGGGGCAGCCAACCTCATCCCACCTAACTCGCCTGTGGCCCAAAAGCTACGCCGGGACCTCGGCCTGTAGGACCCTCTTATCAAAGCAATTGAAAGCACGCTTGACATCAGAATAACAAGCATGCTTTAATCCCTCCGCGTTCACAACCGCGGAGGGAAGATGGGCAAAGCAACAGGTAGTCCCCAAGCTCTCAGTCATCCTCGACTGCAAGGTAAGCCAGCAGTCGCTTCCCAGTACGTCCTCGTCGAACGCCCTAAGCCCGCGCCGCTCGCCCTCGTATTCGTTGCCGTCCTTAGCGGCGCCGCCATGTTCCTCGTCGGGGACTGGACCGCGGAGTCGCGGTTTTCAGAGCGCGAGGATTCGCTTCGCGCATTCGTCGCAGGCGCCAGGGCCGACGTCAAGCGCCTTCGCGATTCGTTCAGGGCCGGCTGCTTCGCGTACGTCGATCCGGCTAAACCACGCAGCTCAGCCATCGCACGCAACGGAGGAGCGCTCCTATGACCTGGGCACTCGCCGGCGCGGCAATCCTCATCCTCTGGTTTTTCGCCTATGTCTTCTGCGCCGCTGCACGCCGTTTCGTCTGGGAAGACGCCGCGGAAACGACCGATCTGTCGTCGTGATCACCAACGCCGAGCATCACCGCCACACCGAGCGCAAGGGCGAGTGGCGCACCGCGCACAAGCTCCAGCCCTGCAGCCGCTACTTCGGCGACCTCGCCTGCTGTCTCCGCGTGATCAAGGCCAACGAGCGCTACTTCAACACGCAGGAAACCGTCCCCGACGCCGGCATGCGCCATCCGTTTCGCGTCTGCGCCCACTGCGCCAACGCGCTCCACAATGCTGACTTCCTCACCCGCCGCGAGCGCGTGGAGCGCTTCATCGGCCGCCTGCCGCGCGCGATCGCCCCCTCGGCGATCTTCGCCCTGGTCGTGGGCGTCGCCTCCGCCCTCACTTTTCTCGTCGCAGCCTTGCTCACCGGATCGGCGCGCGCCGATACCTGGCTCTCCGCCACCGTCGCCTCGTATCACTTCGATCGAAGCCGCGACTTTAACGAGCACAACTGGGGAATCGGCATCGAGCATGACGCCCCCTCCGGCAAGGCGCGTTTCATCGGCGGGATCTACCGGGACAGCTTCGATCGCGACAACCGCTACATAGGAATTTCCTACACCCCGCTCAAGCTGGGCCCCGCAAGCTTTGGAGTTGCCATCGGCCTCCAACACGCCGGAACGCTCCTTCCCATGTTCTTGCCGGTCGTGCAGATCGAGGGGAAGAACTTCGGGATCAACATCGTCGCCGCGCCGCGCATCTCGGAGACAACCACGGGCTTCCTCGGGGCGCAGATCAAATTCAAGGCGTTTGAATGACGGACTTCGCCGACCCCCAACCCGAGATCGCGCCGGCATTCGACCCGGAGGCCTACTTCGCGCAGGCCGCCGCGGAGAAGCCCGGCTGCAAACTCGCGCGCGTGATCGATCGCACGCTTGGCGTGGAGTTCATCCTCGCCTTCGCGCCCGGCTCGAAGTACTTCGATTTCGGCATCGACCGCCAGACGATGGAGATCAAGCGCAGCACTTTGCAACCCACCATCGCCGACCTGGCCAAGGCATGACGATGGTCCTCGATCTCGATCCCGGCGAACGCGAGGAGTTGGCGAAACTTCTCTTTGTCCTCGAGGCACACCCGGAGAAGCTGCCCGCCCTGGTCGCGGAGAACATGAAGCTGCGAAAGCTCCTGAGCGCCGTGCGCAAGTATCACCGCTACCAGCACGCCATCGTGCAGCATCTGATGGACGAGCTGCCGCGCGTAGACGACGCTCACGCCTGGGAAAACATCGTCGCGGAATCCCGCGAAGAGCTTCCGGAAAGCTAACCATGTCCTACTTCGACTTCGAGCCGGTCCCGCTTCGCGATCTCCTGCCGCGGGTCACGCCGGGCATGCTGCTGCAAACCGCCATCTTCGTCCTGTCCGTCATGGCCATGGCCCTGGTCACCACGCCGGGCTACATCCGTCTGGGCTGCATCGTCGGCCTCGCCTCGCAGCCGTTCTGGTTTGTCGCCACCTGGCGCGCGCACCAGATCGGCATGTTCCTCTTCGCCGTGCTCCAGACCGGCTTCTGGATCCGCGGCATCGTCGCCTACGCCTGAAAGGAAACCACCGATGACCCTCCGCGGCCAAGTCCACGATCTCCTCGAACAGCACGGCCCGATGACCGCGGCGCAGATCCGCGACGTCAAGGACCTGCCGCACCTCTCCACGATCCTTTCCCAGATGGCTCGCACCGGAGGATTGAAGAGGAAGGGCAAGAACCGACACGCGATCTATGCGCTGCCGAACCAGAGCTTCAAGCTCCGCGCCCTCGCGGTGATCCCGGCTGGCCGCCCCGCTCAACGCCCGCTGCTGTCCGGCCTGGGCATGCAACCTGCGCCCGACTTCATCCCCACCATCACCGCCGACAAGCGCATGGTGCTGGTGAGCGACGGCGCGCCCGCGTGCATGTTCACCCCCGAGCAGACCGCGCAGATCAACGCGCTGCTGATCGAGCACCTGTCGTGAAGAACACGGCGATGCCTCCCGCTATCAAGTTCATCGTGCGGCTCGTGGCGATCTGCTTTGCCGTGCCCTCCGCGCTCGCCGTCGGCGCCATGGCGATCGCGTGGCTCATCTGGCCGCTGATCTTGAGCCTCGCCGGCCTGAAGTATCTGTTCTCCTGAAAGGCACTCCATGTTCTTCAAGGCGCTCCACGAAGTCGCGAGGCACACCGCGCTCAGCATGATCATCACGCCCCAGGGCGCGCGTCTCCGCGTCATCATCATGCCGAAGCCCGGCAAGGACGCGAAGGAAGCCTCCGCGCTCAGCAAGCCGATCGAAGCGACCGGCACGCCCGAGGAGCTCGACGCCGAGCTGCCCAAGGCGCTCGCCGCCTACGCGGAGAAGGTCAACGATCTGCGCGTCACGATCAAGGTGCCGACCGAAGCGCTCGACGCGGCCAAGGCGAAGGCGGGGAAGACCAAGACGGCGACGCCCAAGAAGGCGGCGAAGAAACCGAAAGCGCCGGCGAAACCCAGGTCGGCGAAGCCGGCCAAGGCCGCCAAACCCAAGGCCCCCGCCGCACCCAAGGCGGCAGCTCCGCGCAAGACATCGGGAGACAAGACCGCCACCCCGCGCGCGAGCCTGCCCGGGAAGGAACAGTGCCTCGCGGATCTGCGCGCCTACATCGCCACCGGCAAGGATCTCAATCGCGCCGCGTTCATCGCCTGGGCGCGCAAGAACGGCAACAAGACCGGCCGCCGCTTCGAGAAGTTGTGGAGCGGCTGGCACGAATTCCATGAACACGCAGTAGGCAAGTCAACGGTTTCCGGGGCCTCGCGATCAGACGCTCCTCCCTCGTCGAACCGTGCGAAGGCTCCTCCTGCCTCCGCATCGACCGCGACGGCCCCGGAACCCTCTGGCAAGGCCTCGAAGACCGCGCTGAATGCCGACCTCAAGTGGCCGTTCCCCGACCGGCCGATGCCTGGCAGCCACGCCCCGACCGGAACACGCGTCAGGAAGATCCACACCGTCCACACGGACACCGGCACCCTGCTCGGCAATTGCAGCGCCGATCTCACCCTCGGCGACAAGTACACGCATCCGGAATTCGGCGACTTCCGCGTCGTGAAAGTTGAGGACGAGAAGTACACCGTCCAGCGCTTCCCCGATGAGCCGGATGACGCCGCGCCGCCTGCCGCGAAGACCGGCGCCGATCTGTTCAAGGAAGAGAGCAAACAACCATGACCCTCGAAACCCGTTCCCTCGAGCGCGCCTTCCGCTACAACAGCGTCGACCTGGCCGACCCCGGCGCGCAGTACTCCGCGGAAGAAGTCCGCGACCTCTACACCGCCACCTATCCCGAACTCGCCAACGCCGCGATCGAGGGGCCGGAGGAGAAGGACGGGAAGCTGGTGTACACGTTCCGGCGGCCGGTGGGGACGAAGGGGGGAACGGCAATGGGCGCTGCATTCATTCGACGGCTGCCCGGAGGCAAGAGGATCAAACGTTGCGCCGGCTGTAAGCAAGACAAGGAAATTTCGGCGTTCACGCTCGGGAGCGGCCCGGGTGGTCTTCATCGTCATTGCAGAGAATGCTGCAGAGCGCACCGATGCAAGAGGCGGGGTCAACATGCCCAAACCTGACCTATGCTCCCGCCTCCGCGACATCGCCAACGGCCGCGGCGCCGACGAGCTGCCCAATTCGCTCAACCCGGTCGCCGTCGAAAAGCACGCGACGGCCTACCGCGCGTGGACCACGTTCGCCACGTCCACATCGGGCGAACCGCTGACCGCCCCCGCCGATCTCCTCGCACCGCTCCCCTGATGCTCGCCCTCCCCTCGCTCGCCGGGACCCCGGCGGTATACCAAGGCATCGGCCGCGACGCGATCGCCGCGCAGTGCGCGCTCGAACTCGCCCGCGTGCGGCCGCTCGTCGAGCCGAAACGTGGGTCCCACGCGATCGAGCACACCGCCCTCGTCGAGAGCCTGCGCGTCTGGCTGGAAAAGCAGTGCAAGGGACTCCGCGTTTTCGATTTCAACCTGCGCGTCGCATCCGGCGTGAACGCCGACAACCCGGTCACCATCTTCATCAGCAACGATCCGCCGGAAATCTGGCATCAGGTCTGGTGTCTCGAGCGCCGCTGGAACGATCTCGAGCGCGCCGCTCCGGGGCTCGCCGGCAGTGCGCTCTCCGCGGTTTGCGCCGCCCACGTCTGGAGCGTGCCGATCTTCACACCCGACATCGGCCTCGGCTACGCGATGCATTACCACTGGCAGGGCGAGGAAGACGAAACCGAGATCCTCAAGGAGATTGCCTCAGGAAACGATCCTGTGGGTGGGATCGACATGTTTCGCCGTGCCGACTTCGACAGGGCGATCCCAAAACACGTCACCTACCCCAAGGCGCTCCCTCGCCGCGAGCTCAACCGCCTGGCCAGGCGCAAGGGGACCGTCGGCACCATCGCGGATCTCACCCGCAGCATGGCCGACGCCGTTCGCGAAGAGTACAGGCGCCAGCGCCGCGAGAAGGTCGACATGACCTTCTCTTCGGATGACGACGAAGGCACGGCGCTCGGCTATGCGCTCGCGATCCGCTGGAACTCAAAAGACCCGCTCGCGCAGCTCTGTGATGACCATCTCGAATACATGGGGCAGATCGGCGGCACCGAGGCGCTCGGCTGGTTCGACCTTCACCCCACCCAGATCCCCGCCTGGATCGCGCAGATGGAGCGGCGCTTCGCAATCGTCCGGCTGATCGACCGCCTCGTCCCTTTGATCGCCACAAGGCAGGACCGCCGATGACCGGCGTATCGATCGCCTCCCCCGAGAAGCCCTCTTGGCAACTGCGGCAGGCGGTACTCGTCTATCAGGGCCCCTCCGGTGCCTATGCAACGCTCCACGAGATCGAAGGCGGCGCGACCGCCCCGCGCCTGACGTCAGGACGTCCGGCCACCAAGGAGGCCTGCGCCGATCTCGCCCGCAAGCTCGGAGCGATGTCGAGCCTCTCCGGGTTCGTGCCCCCGGAGCTGTGCTACCTCGGCGCGCGCTCGATCGTCTGGTGGCGCCCGGCCGGGAAGGCGACAGTATTTTTCGACACCCGCAAGGACCCGGCCGGCGACCAGGAGCAAGACGAGCTCGCGGCAAAGACCATCGGCAAGCGCTCCGGCTCCACGCCGCAACCGGCGCTCGTGTTCGCGGTCAGCGCCGGCAAGTGGTTCGTCTACGCGCTCCGCGATTCGGAGCGGCCCGGGCCCGCGACGCGCCTGCTGCGCGCGCCGTACTTCAACGTCTGGGCGAGCGGCGAGATCTGCGAGGGCAACGTCCGGCTGCCGGAACGGCTCTCGCCATCCACACTCCTGGAATACGAGCGCGCTTTCTTCGACTCGAACTTCACCCACCCGAACATCCGCGGCAAGGAACGCCTGCTGCAGCACAACGGTAGCGCCTACACGTTTTGGCGCGCGGGCCTCGACGGAGCGTGGGGCGATGGTTTCCCCATCGATGCGCTCGTGCCGCTCGACCTCACCCTGCAGGGCCTCGCGCGCCGTCTGGAAAAAGGAGGAAAGCATGACGACGACTGAACTCGATCCGCGCGATCGCGCCCTGCAGGAGCACACGCCGGCCGTCATCGTGCCGCGCTTCTCCGACCTCGCCCCGCTCGAGAAGAACGGCCACCGCTACCTGCTCGCCGAGGATGGCCTGTACATCGAAGCCCGCCGGCCGTGGCTCCGCATCACCTGGCCGGTCGCGATATCCGATGCCCCGCTGCCTTACGGCGCGGTCCACAACATGGGCATGCACATCGGCTTCCAGTGGAGCGAGCTGACCGAGCTGCTCGATCCCTTCGAGCGCGATGCGCACGCGGCGATGCCGAACGAATTCGCCGCGTGGATCACGTGGAAGCTCACCGAGTCCGGCAGCCATCTGCTCACTTACCTTCCGCTCTATGCGAAATCCGCGAGCCCGGGCGGCCTCGATCTCATCCGGCCGGCGCTCCCCGAAGGCGAGCACCTGGTCGCGGACCTGCACTCGCACGGCGCGATGGAAGCGTTCTTCTCCGCGACCGACGACGAAGACGACGCCGGCGAAGTGAAATACTCCGCGGTCCTGGGCGGCCTGGGCGACAAGCCGAAGTGGCGCGTGCGCCTGTGCCTCCCCGGCGGCCAGTTCATCGATGAGAACGAGTGGGTGGACCACTGATGCTCGAGCACTCCACCCACCCGAGCCTGCTCTCCGACCGCGTGGCGATCGCGCTCGTCGGCGCCGGCGGCAACGGCAGCCAGATGCTCTCGGGCCTCGCCCGGCTCTACTCCGCGATCCGCGCCCTGGGGCACCCGGGGCTCGACGTCCGGCTCTACGACCCCGACCAGGTCTCCGAAGCGAACCTCGGACGCCAGCTCTTCTCGCGCGCCGACGTCGGCCGCAACAAGGCGGCCGTGCTGATCACGCGCACCAACGCTTGGTTCGGCCTTCAATGGGAAGCGCGCGAGGCGGCCTTCGGTGAGCGCAACGGACGCGACTACGACGCGCAGATCGTCATCACCTGCGTGGACAGCGCCCGGGCGCGCCTGAAAATCGGCGCGCGCATCAAGGCGTCATTCCGAAAACCGTTCTACTGGATGGACCTCGGCAACCGCTCCGCGGACGGCCAAGTGGTGCTCGGCATCCCCGCATGGAACGCCGAGCACGCCGCCTTCGAGTATCGGCTGCCGACCGTGCTCGAGCTTTATCCGGAGCTTGAAACCGCGCAGAAGCGCCTCGACCGCCACAACGGCCCGAGCTGCAGCCTGGCACAGGCGCTCGAGCGCCAGGAACTCTTCGTCAACCAGGCCGTGGTCACGCCGGCGCTGCAGCTCCTGTGGCAGATCTTCCGCTACGGCCGCACCAGCTGGTGCGGCGCCTTCGTCAACCTCGCAACCGGCCGCACCGCACCGCTGCCCATCGATCCGCAGGCATGGGCGCGGCTCGGGTACAAGCGGCCGCCACCGCCACCACCAAAGAAAGGAACGAGATGAAAGTAACGCTCGAGAGCACCAGCAAGGTCGTGGACATCCGTTTCCCGAGCGGCGTCGACGTGCCCGCCCGCGTCTGGGAAGGCAAAACAGACACCGGGATTCCGGTGCATTGCTTCATCACTCGCGTCGCTGTCGGCAGGAACGAAGACCAGTCGCAGTTCGAGACAGAACTCCTCGAATGCCGCGAGCCCTCGCCCGACGTGGCCGCAATCCCGATGCGGTTCATTCTCTAGGGGACGCACGTGGCGATCAAGCGCGACGAGATCAGCAATCCCGATTCCTGCCTGAACCGCGCGTTCCGCGATGAGCCGATCTTCGTGCTCCGCGCGAAGGACAAGCTCGCCGCGAAGCTCGTCCGCGATTGGGCCGCCAAAGCCGTGATCGAGGGACACCACGAGGACGCCAAGATCAAGGCCGCCTGGCGCTACGCGGACGCGATGGACGCCTGGCGGGAAAAGAATTTCCCGGACGCACCGCAGGAGCCGCCGAAATGAAGTGCATCGCCGGCCGTCACAACTGGATCTCGGAAGTCAGCGCGCGGCGCTGCTGCAACGGCTTCCACCAGGAGCTCCGCGACATCGCCGACCCGAAGCGCTACGAAGGCGCCGAGACCAACGGCGTGATCCGCGTCGACGGCGAGGCGATGATCTTCGTGTGGGTCAAAGACCCGCTCGGCGAAGAACTGATCGCCGGCCTGGCGGCCAAGCTGAAGTTCCTCTACACGCGCGACCAGGTCCTCGATTGGATCTGGGCCCCACAGAAGCTCCTCGACGGCTGGTCGCCGCGCGCGCTGCTCGATCGCGACAGCGGCCGCAACAAGATCGCGGACCTGATCTCGGCAATCGCCGACGGAGCGTACCTGTGACCGCCCAATTCAAAAACGAGGAGCTGGAAACGCTCGTCTATTGGATCACCGAACGCGATCGCATCCGCGCGCTGAAGGAAACCGGCGCGCCCAAGCCCTGGACCAACGACCCGCTGCTCCGCGATCACCGCTGGTGCAATGTCCGACGCATGGACGATCGGGTGAGCCGCTGGCTCTTCGAGCATTGGTACGACGATCGGCACGATGTCGAATACCAGCTGCTCGACGCGGTGTTAGCCCGCTTGATCAACTGGCCTGACGCACTCGCGGAGATCACCGAGTCCAGAAACCCGGCGGACGTACGCCCGATCCTCGAGGCCCGCGCGAAACGCGGAGACAAGGTCTTCACCGGCGCTTACGTGATCCCTGGCGTCCCCGGTAAGAACAAGGTGGATTCCATCATCAACCTGGTCGCCACCGTCGCCATCCGCTCCGAGGAGATCACGATCGATCACCCGACCATGCGCGGAACCTGGGGCAAGCTGATGAAGTTCGACGGCCTCGGCAGCTTCCTCTCCGGTCAGATCGTCGCCGACCTCGCGCACCAGGGCCTGGGGATGGAATGGCCTGATCGATTCACCTGGGCGCCGATCGGCCCAGGCAGCGCGCGCGGCATCAATCGCCTCCTCGGACGCCCCAAAGATCAAGCGGTGACCCAGACGGAATTCGATCGGCTGCTGCCCGGCCTGATGGCCACTCTCAAGCCTCGCGTGCAGGCCCTCTGGAAAGATCGCGGACTGGTGGCCATGGATATCCAGAACTGCCTGTGCGAGTTCGACAAGTACCGGCGCCTGCAGCTCGGGGAAGGTAAGGTCCGGGCGCGTTATGAAGGCAGCGGCCCAGGCCCTCAAGGGGCGCTGCTCTGATGAAGGCCCTCTCCCTCCGCCAGCCCTGGGCCTCGCTGTGGGCATGCGGCCGCAAGAGCTACGAAACGCGCGACTGGTCAACGGAGTATCGCGGACCGCTGCTCATTCACGCCGCCAAGACTCTGCACACAGACATTTCCGAAGAGCTGCTCGCGATCGTCGAGGAGGAGTTCGGCCACCGCTGGGTCGCGGAGATCCCCACCGGCGCGCTGATCGCACGGTGCCGGCTGATCGAGTGCCTCCCGACCGAGCGCATTCATCCTGACGCCGAGGAGCGCACGCAGGGCAACTTCACCCCGGGCCGCTACGCCTGGGACATCACGGACCTGAATCAATTCCGCCAGCCGATCCGCTTCCGCGGCCAGCTCGGATTGTTCGACGTGCCCGACGAATCCGGGCTTCTTCTCAACTCAAACCCGTAGGAGATCACCAAATGCAAAACGAAACATCGCTCATCATCCCCACCGTTCCCGGCACGCCTTTCGAGGGCGGCTTTTACGTCGCGCGCATCCGGCTGCCGGATGCGGTCTACGCCATCATCAAGGCGCCCAAGGCGCGTGGCGACTTCGCAAGCGCGGAGTGGGGTCCGTATGGAGGCAGCGACGCCGGTGCGCTCAGCTTCAACGATGGCCTGGCCAACACGCTCGCCATGGCCAAGGCGGGCAGCAAGCTCGCTCAGCGGATCCTCGATCTGCGCATCGACGACAAGGGCGACTGGTACCTGCCCTCGCTCGACGAGATCGAGGTCTGCTACCGCGCCTGTAAGCCCGGCACGGAGAAGAACTCCATGTACATGCGCAGCGGCATCAACCTGCACGCCATGCCGCCCACCCAACCCTACACCGCAGACGATCCAGCGCAGACCGTCGCCGAGATCTTCAGGAAGGGTGGCGCGGAGTGCTTCGAGGAAAACGCGGTGTACTGGTCCTCAACGCAGTACGCCAACGCCTCCGGCTACGCCTGGTACCAGCACTTCAGCTACGGCAATCAGTACACCTGGCACAAGGACTTCAAGTACAGGGGTTGCGCGGTCCGCAGATTCAAAATTTAACCATTCACCCATTCGCTCATTGAAGGAGATTGCCACATGAAAAAATCACGCAAAGCGCCGGCGCGTAAGCGCCCGGTCAAACGCACGCGGAG
>Ga0210377_10002124_pt1 | contig 17599 bp, 17 predicted proteins | sample PLM4_65_b1redo_FD_155480 | JGI IMG/M metagenome (GOLD analysis project Ga0210377, IMG submission 155480) | Groundwater sediment microbial communities from an aquifer in East River, Colorado, USA - PLM4_65_b1 redo | ecosystem: Environmental > Terrestrial > Soil > Riparian zone | place: USA: East...
CCGATGCGCCCGTCACCAGCGCGACCTTGTCCCTGAGTTTCATGCTGCATCCCTCCTTAGAGCGGCTCGCGCCTTGGCGATCCAAGCGAGTTCGGCGTCGCACCAGGCAAGCCCATGCTCGACCGCGAGGCGCCACATCTTCCCCTCGCGCTTCGAGCGCGCGAGATCGAATATCTGCCGTGCTGAGAGCCGCGCGGCATAGGTCTCGCGCTGCTGCTTCAGCGCCTCGGCATAGTGCGCGAGCATTGCGTCCAGCTCCTTTTGCGGGAGGCTGGATGCGAAAACGAATTTCAGCATCATCGGATGGCGCAGCTGCACCGGCTCCACCGGCTCGCTCAGCCACTCGGCCAGCGCCGCGCGTCCGTCCTTGGTCAGGCCGTAGATTTTGCTGTTGGGTTTGCCGTCGCCCTCCTCAATCCGTGAGGCCACCAGCCCGTCAGCCTCCAGCGCATGCAGCTCGCGATAGATCTGGCTCTGCGTGACCGACCAGAACGAACCGACCGAGTCCTCGAAACGCTTGCGCAGCAGATAGCCGGACGTCTCGTTGAGATCGAGAAAGCCAAGAATGGCCGCACGTAGTGACATATGCACTATATGACACAAGTAGAATATAGGCGCAAGAGGCGGCAATATTGGAAAGCATGTTTGTTGGAGGGCTAGCCCGCTTTGGCCGCCTTCGCGAAGCGCTCCAGCGCCTCTTTGGCCTCGTCGAATGCGTTCGTGCTCGGCTGCTTGCGCGGCATGCGGTTCCAGGCGTCGAGCGCCGCTATCTTGTAGGCCTCGGCGAGGGTTGGATAATTGAACGTGTTCTCGACGAAATAATCGAGCGTGCCGCCGAGATTGAGCACGGCCTGGCCGATGTGGATCAGCTCCGTCGCGCCTTCGCCGACGATATGCACGCCGAGCAGGCGGCGTGTCTCCAGCGCGAAGATCATCTTCATGAAGCCGGAGTGGAGCCCCATGATATGGCCGCGCGCAGTCTCCCTGAAGCGGGCGATCCCGCACTCATAGGGAATGCGTTTGGCCCGCACTTGCTCCTCGGTCATGCCGATGGTGGAGAGTTCGGGCACCGAATAGATGCCATACGGGAAGAACTCCGGCGGCGCGTGCGCGTTCTCGCCGAACGCGAGGCACGCCGCGATGCGCCCTTGCTCCATCGATGTGGAGGCAAGGCTCGGGAAGCCGATGATATCTCCGACCGCGTAGATATTCGGAACCTTGGTCTGGAATGTCGTGCGGTCGACGTCGATCCGCCCGCGCTCGTCGCCCGCGAGCCCGCAAGCCTCGAGTCCCAGGCCATCGATCGCGCCTTTGCGGCCAGCAGCGAACAGAATCATCTCGCTCCAGATCTGGCGGCCGTCCTCGAGTTCGATGAGACAGGAATTCGGCCCCGTCTTTTTCACCGCCTTGGTCTTGCTTTCGAAGCGCAGCGTCATCCCGCGGTCGCGCATGTCGTGGACGAATTCGTCGACCAGCTCCTTGTCGATGAAAGGCAGCACCCGCTCGGCCGGATCGATCACCGTGACCTTAACGTCGAGCGCGCTGAAGATGGTCGCATACTCGATCCCGATGACGCTGCCGCCGATCACCGCCAGCGAGCGGGGCAGACGCTTCAGCTCCAGGATCTCGTCAGCATCCAGGATCGCTTCGCCATCGAACGGGACATGCGACGGCCGGTGGGGCGCGGTGCCTACCGCGAGGATGAACTTGTCCGCCGTAAAGCGCTCCATGCGCCCATCATTCGCCACCTCGATGGTGTGCGGATCGAGGAAGCACGCTGTTCCAGTCGCCCACGTCACATTGTTGCGCGCGAACTGGTGCTCGAGCACCTCGACCTCATGGTCGAGTGTGATGGACAGGCGCTGGCGCAAATCGGCCGCCGAGATGTCGTACTTGGCGCGATGGGCGCGGCCGTAGAACCCGCGCTCCCGCCAGCCCGAAAGATTGAGCACGGTCTCGCGCAGCGTCTTGGAGGGGATTGTGCCGGTGTGGACGCATACGCCGCCGACGCGCCGGCCTTTTTCGACGACCAGCACGGATTTCTTGAGCTTCGCCGCCTGCACGGCGGCCCGCCTGCCGGCAGGGCCCGAGCCAATGACAATGAGATCGTAGGCCTGCATCGCGAAATCCCTCACGTGTGCACTCTCCCTCAATCCGGTTAACGGCTCTTAACCGCATCTCGCGCCGCGGCGCCGACTCTGCCAGAAAGCTCCATGCTCGACGTCGTTCTCTCCCTCATCCCTGTGTTTTCACTGATCGCCCTGGGTGTCGTCCTGCGGCGTTTCAGCCTGCTGTCAGCCGATGGTTGGGCGTCGCTGGAGCGGCTCACCTACTTCGTCCTTTTCCCGCCGTTGATGTTCATGAGCATCGTCGAAGGTTCGTTTGCAGGCGAAGACGCCTTGCGGCTCGGCGGCGCGCTGGCGGCGACGGTGGTGATCATGGCGGCGCTGATGCTGCTGGCCCGGCCGGGGCTGGCGAAGGATGGCGCGCAGTTCTCCAGCGTCTTTCAGGCCGGCATACGCTGGAACGGATATGTCGCGCTCGGCGTCATCTCGGGACTGCATGGCGATGGTGGTGTCGCGCTCGCTGCGGTCGGGTTCGCCGTCCTGGTGCCGATCAACAATGTGATGAGCGTGCTGGTGCTGAGCCGCTATGCCGGCACAGCGCCCGCGTCATTCCTGCGCGTAGTAAGGTCGGTTGCGACCAATCCGCTGATCATTTCGACCATACTTGCAATTCTCCTCGTCAGCTTCGGCGTGCGCGTCAGCGAACCGGTGGGCGACACGCTCAACCTGCTGGGCGATGCAACCGTATCGCTAGGGCTGATCTGCGTCGGCGCCGCGCTGGATTTTTCCTCGATGCGCTCGGCGAAGTGGCCGCTGGCCGCGGGAACCCTGCTGCGTCTCGTCGTGATGCCTGCGGTAGCGATGACACTATGCATAGTGATGGGACTGAGGGGCATGGCGTTCGACATCGCGATGATCTGCGTCGCCGCGCCGGTCGCTACCTCGGCCTATATCCTCGCGCGCCAGCTCGGCGGCGACGCAACGCTGATGGCCAACATCATCACGCTGACGACGCTGCTCAGCCTTGTGACCATCCCGGCGACGCTGTTCCTGACGCAGATGTTGATCGGGTGAGGCGCATTGGATGGCGTCATGCCTCCGGCGCCTGGCCGAGGCGTTTCACCAGCTCCTGCCGGACTTTCCATGGCTTGAAGCTGGAATGCAGGCGCGACAGCCAGTGCGAATTGACCGCCCGCCATGGCTGGCCGAGATCGCGGGTCACGGGGAGAATCTTCCGGCCGAGTATGTCGATCGCATGCTCCATCTCTTCCGGCGAGGCGAAGACTAGCTCTCGCCCCCGGTGTTCGATCACCCACACCGGCCAGCCCTTGCCGGGAATCGCGCGCGGCATCGGCGGGTCGAACACCGTCGCTTTCCAATACGAAGCGTCGACGCCCTTGTGGACCCAAGGGGTCAGGGGAGAGATGATGGGCTTGGAGCGATAGTCGACGCGGATACGCATGGGGGTTTGATCAGGATGGCGAAGGTTTCCGTCAAGCAGGCCGAACAGAGGCTGATCAAATATGCGCTGACCTTCCCGGAGGCGGTGCTCGATCATCCCTGGGGCCATGACGTGGTGAAGGTGCGCGGAAAGATGTTCGCGACCTTCGGGGGAGAAGCAGGCGACCCGAAGGAATTCTCGATGAGCGTCAAACTGCCGGTGTCATCCGAAATGGCCCTGACGCTGTCCTGGGTCGAGCCGACCGGCTACGGCCTCGGAAAGTCGGGCTGGGTGACGGCGCGGATCAAGGCCGGGCGCGATTTCGATCTCGACACCATGAAGGGCTGGGTCGGCCAGAGCTATCGCGCGGTCGCGCCCAAATTGATCGTCAAAACGCTTGGCAGCTAGAGGCGCCAACGGCCTCTTGCGTACGCTGTAAACCAGAGGGAAGGTTGCGCAATCCGACGACCCAGATGGAGGGGACTATGAAGCGGTTGATGGCAGCGTGCGCGGCGCTGACGCTGACAGCGTGCGCGATGCCGGGATTACCCGGGATGGACCCAATGGCCGGAATGACCAATGGGGACCAAGCCCAGAGGCAGGCCGACAGTATGATGGCTGCTCAGGCTTCGGCTCAGGCTGCAGCGGTCCATCCGGGAGATGAGGCGCTGTCGTGCGAGGCGCTTCAGACTGAAATGCAAACAGTGATGAATGAGCCGGCGGTCAAGGCAGCCATAGCCGAGAACGGCGCTACCGCGCAGGCGCAGATGGACAAGGCGAAGAGCGCGCAGGCGAACGCCGTGGCGGGCACGGTGGGTACAACGGCCTTGGGAGTTGCAAGTTCTTTTATACCGGGCCTGAGCTGGTTCAGTCAGGGCGCGATGATGGCGCAACAAGCTGGCATGGCCGCGCAGATGAAAGAATCCAACCGCACGATGATGCAAATGTCGTCCAACATGGCGTCCATCATGCCACAGATGATGCGTGGCCAGAGGATCTACGAATTGGCGACCGCCAAGAAGTGCGCATTCCTCAACCAGGCCAAGCCGGCCTGAGACCCGACAGTCTGGTAGGAGATCGATCAGGTTCGCGGCGATACGCCGTAAAAGAGCAGTGCGGGCGAAAAATCTGAAGTCGAAGTTGTTCGCGCGCGACGTGCGTGACCTTATCTCCATTCACAGACCGTTCAGGTCGAATTCTGGAGCGTAACGGCCCGCTCAGGGAGAGCCCCATGACCAACAAACTAAAATACATCTTAGCCGCGGCCAGCTCCGTCTTCTTCATAGGCGCATGTTCGACGCCGGCCACCAAAGACGTCGCGGACGCCAAGCCCGATCCGCGCCAAGGCAAGGAAGTCCAGCAGATCTGCTTCAACCAGCAGATCCGCAACTGGCGCGAAAACGACCGCAAGTCGGTGATCGTCGAGAAGGGCGTGAGGGATGAGTACAAGCTCGATCTGATCGGCGCTTGTGAGCCTCAAGACGCCTTCACCTCGATCGGCCTAGTCTCGCGCGTCGGCGGCGGATCCTGCCTTTCCAGAAGCGACAAGCTCGTAACGGACTCGCGCTTCGACGGTTCATGCTCGATCCAGCACATCTACGAGTGGCACAAGGACGCCGGCAAGGAAACCGCCGCAGCAAACTAGCCGCTACATCCGACGCAACGAAAAGAGAGCCCGGGAAGCCAAGCTTCCCGGGCTTTTGTTCGGACCGGGCGGGCTGCACCTCCGCCCGGTCCTTCGGGCCGCAACCAAGTGGACCCTGCGGTCACGGCCCTATAGTCTCTCCTTCTTCCGTCAGGATGACGATGATGACGGTCAACCAACGCAGGAACTGGAACGTGGTTTCCGCTGACGCGACATTCCGGCGTGCGGTGCTGATCTGAAACAATCCCGCCCCTGCCGCGTTGAACACGGGTGACGTGGATTAGTCGCCCTCGCGCAATGCTGGCGACCGTGTTCGCCTTTGCGCGCACGGAGGTTGCGGCTTTGGTCGCCATATCGGTGATCGCAGGCGCAGTGCTCGCGTTTATCGGAATCGCCGACGAGATGGCTGAAGGCGACACGCACTCTTTCGACATGGCCGTCTTGCGCGTGCTGCACCCGGAATCAGGCAATCCGGTAGGTCCTGCGTGGCTAGCGCATGCGGCCGCGGATTTCACCTCGCTCGGAAGCGTTTCAGTGCTGGCGACTATCGCGCTTGCAGCGGCCGGATTTCTGGTCCTGCGCCGGCGATCTCTTGAAGCTGGGCTGCTGGCTGTGGCGCTCGGCGGCGGTCTTGCCCTCAGCGAGGGACTGAAGGTCATGTTTGGCCGGGAGCGTCCGCCAGATGCCTACCGGGCCGTGGAAGCGTTGAACCCGAGTTTTCCGAGCGGGCACGCGCTGCTGTCGGCTGTCGTTTACCTGACGCTCGGCGCGATGTTGGCGCGCTCGACCTCGAACCACGCGATCCGCGCCTACGTGATGACCGCGGCAATCCTGGTTACGCTTCTCGTGGGGATCACCAGGGTCTATCTCGGGGTGCACTGGGCAAGCGACGTGCTTGCCGGATGGTGCGTCGGCGCCGCCTGGGCGACCGTTTGCTGGTTGTTCGAGCGATGGGCGCGGGAGCGGACAGACCGCAATTAACCAGGCTAAACTGGCGCATCGTTTGCAGCCCGAGGCGCGATGCCCGATACGAGCCAGATCACCGCGGAGATGACGCACACCGTCGATGTGTGTGTGTGCACGTTCCGGCGGCCCCAGATCGCGGAGCTGCTCGCCTCGCTGGCGAACCAGCAATTGCCAGCCGGATGGCGGATACGCGTGATCGTCGCCGACAATGACGAGGCGCCGTCCGCCAAGGAAGTCGTCGAACAAGCCTTCGCGACCAACCGCATCACCGGAACCTATGTCCATGCCCCGGCGCGCAACATCTCGATCGCCCGCAACGCCTGTCTCGATGCAGCGGAAGGCGAGCTTGCCGCCTTCATCGACGATGATGAGACGGCGCGTCCGGACTGGCTGGCGAACCTGATCAACCGGCTCAGAGCCACCGGCGCCGGCGTCGTCTTCGGACGGGTTGCCGCCGTTTACGAACCCAATGCTCCAAAATGGGTGGTAAACGGCGATCTGCATTCCACCGAGGCCTTCTTCCGCAATGGCTCCGTCGAGGGCGGCTACACCTGCAACGTGCTTTTCCGGCGCGAAGCGGTTGGAGAACTGCGCTTTGATCCGGCGTTCGGCCGCTCCGGCGGCGAGGACACTATTTTCTTCGGGGCGCTCAGCCGGAAAGGCGTGTTCATGGCCTACGCGTGGAACGCCGTCGTCGAGGAGCCGGTGCCTGCGGAGCGGGCCAATCTCGACTGGCTGGTGAAGCGCTATTTCCGCTCGGGTCAGAGTTTCTCGGTTGTTCTCCGGGCCAACGGCAAGAACCGTGCGATCGTGCTGATCAAGTCGGTTCTGAAGATCGGTTTCTGCACCGCGGCCGGTATCGCGACCATGTGGTCGGCCGTAATGTGGCGGCGGGCGCTGGTACGCGGCGCGCTGCACGCGGGCGTGCTCAGCGGCATTCTCGGCAGGCGGCCACTGCAACTCTACTAGGCGGCCCGCAGAAGATTAAGGCACGGGGCGTTCCTGCCCCGATCAAGCGAGTGGACGCTCGTGGCGGGCGAGTGATGTGAACTTCTCCGTCGATCAGGATTAAGGTTTGGAGGGCAGAGCAGGCAGATGTCGGAGATGGCAGGCGCTTCAAACGTCGTGACCCGGGGTAGCGCGAACGGCGCCCAGCGGGCGGCCGCGCGGCCGGAGCGCTCCAATACGGTGCTCGCCGGGCGCGCCATGATGTGGACGGCCCTGCTCATGGCTGGTGGAGTGACGCTGGTTCCGATTGTCCGGTTCGCGGCGCTGGAACTGGAGACCTGGGCGCTGCTGCAGGCTAACAATGCTGCGGTCCAGCGTCAGCTGGCCGCCGTCGAACCCGGCTTTGCGCCGACCGATTATCTCGAAGCCCTGGCGGAGCTGGGCGTGCAGGGGGAAACCGAAAACCTCGAAGCCGCGTATCTGGCGGCGGCGCAAGCAACCAAAGCCGACCCTTCGCGCGCTCACGTCTGGGCCCAGCTCGCCTGGCTGGAGACCCACAACAACGGAAAGGTTACCGCCGTAGCGCTCGACGCGCTGACCCGGTCGATGAACGCTTGCCCGCTGTGCAGCCAGGACCTTATCCGCTGGCGCTTCAATTTCGTGCTGGCCAACTGGGGCTCGGTTCCCGACGATCTTCGGCGCCGGGCTTTCGAGCAGGCCGATATCCTCCGGTGGATCGGCCAGAACCGGGAATTCCTCGCCGAAATGCGGGTCAAGGCGGTAGGAGCCGGCATCCCGTTCGATGACTATCGCTCGGCTGTCGCTACCCCGGTACGCAACTGGGATCTCGGCCCGGCGTCCGAGGCGCAGGCAGCCACGCAGCTGCAGCCGAAGCTCTGAACCTAGGCGCCCGGCAGGGTAATTGCTGGGCGAGGCCCATGGACGCCACACATCTCCTCGAAGCGGCCCAAGCCCGCGACCTGACGGTTAACGCCGCCGCGCAGCGTCCGGTCGAGGGCCATGAGATCCTGGTTGCGATCCCGGTATTCAACGAGGAAGCACATATCGAGGCATGCGTGCGCTCGCTGATGGTGGGAGACGAACGCCTGCGTTCAGCCGAATTCGTGGTGGTCGATGGCGGCAGCACGGACAGGACGCGCAGCATCGTCAGCGATCTGCACGATGAATTCCCGAATCTTCGCCTAGCCCACAATCCGAAGAAGCTGCAGTCAGCCGCCGTGAACCTCGCGGCGCGAGAGTTCGGGGCGGGGCGGCGTATCCTGGTGCGGTGCGATGCGCACGCCATCTACCCTGAAGGCTACGTGACTTCCGTGGCCGACTCGCTCAGTCAGCGAGGAGTGGCCTCAGTCGTCGTGCCGATGGATGCGGTGGGCAAAACCTGTTTCCAGAGCGCCAACGCCTGGATCGTCGACACTCCCCTGGGATCGGGAGGTTCGGCCCATCGCGGCGGACGGAAGTCCATGTTCGTCGATCACGGCCACCATGCCGGGTTCGACCTGAAAACCTTCCTCGATGCTGGCGGCTATGATGAATCCTTCTCGCACAACGAAGATGCCGAGTTCGACAAGCGCCTGAAGGATGCCGGCGGCCGGATCTTCCTCGATGCGGACATCAGGCTGGCCTATCTGCCGCGAGCCAAGGCCAGCGCGTTGGCCAAGCAATATTTCAACTACGGCAAGGGCCGGGCGCGCACGATCCTCAAGCACGGCGAGAAACCCAAGCTGCGCCAGATGATCCCGCCGGCAACGCTAGCCGGATGCATGCTGGGCCTGGCGATTACGCCGTTTACCCTGTGGGGTCTCATCCTGCCGGGCGGTTACCTCGCAGCGCTGGCGCTGGCCTCTGTGGCTGTGGCCGTGAAACATCGCTCCGCTTGCGGCCTGCTCGCAGGCGCAGCCTCGGCCATCATGCACATGTCATGGGCGGCGGGGTTCTTCCGGCAGATCGTTTTCGGATCGCCGAAGAGCCAGCCTTAGAAGATCGAACTCTTCCGCTCGCTGACCTTGCTCGATGCACGTTGCCGTCGTGGTTGCCAGCACTAACCCGGGCTCCCAGTGTTGCGGCTGGGCTTCGCTGTTGCGACGCCGCAAGCGGCGCCGAGCAGCAGAGCGTAGAGCCAAGCCACGCCCGGCAGGTCGAGCGAGGAATCCGAAACTCCGTGCAGCAGCAGCAGCATGCTCAAGGCGAAGGCAAGCCGCATGAAGGTGCGAGGCGCGGGGCGCTTGTTGAGGGCGATGGCGATGCGGATGTGCATGGCGCCGATGAAGGCCAGAAACGCTGTAAGTCCCGCTGCGCCAGCCTCGACCAGCCAATGGACGAACACGTTCTGAGCTCCGCCCGGCGCCAGCATGGCCTTGGCGTTCACCAGCGTCATCGAGCGGTCGCCGATCACGCCTATCGAGCCAAGGCCGTGACCGAAGAGGGGCTTTTCCAGCCAGGCGGTGATGTAGGCCTGAAGACGCTGGAGATGGGGCAGGGTGTCCGGCAGGCCGAGGCCTGGAATGACGCTTTCGTCTTGCAGCCAGGCAAGGCTGACGCCCCAAACGGCGAGGCCGATGGCGGCGAGCGGGGCGATCCGGCTGCCGATCTTGATGATCATTCCGCGGTGCGCGCGGCTGGCGATCGCGTGCGTGTCCCACCAGGCGTGGCCGAGCAGCACGGCGGCGGTGAGGACGATGCCGACCCGCGATCCGGAAAGCGTAAGGCAAGTGATGGCGAAAACCAGTAGCAGCATGCCGCCGAGCGCATCGCGCATCAGGCGGTCGATCATCTCCGAGCGCGCAAGCGCTTCGGCGTCCATCTGCTTGACGACGTGGAATACGCGAGCCGATCCGATCATGGTGAACATGCCGAAAAGCAGGGAGGCGGAGGCCGGCGACTCGAAGGAATCTGCGATCGTTGTGGTCTCGTCGCCCGAGAGGACCGCGCCCATCTGGCTGAAGAACATCCAGGCGCAATAGACGAACGAGGTCCAGACCAGGCCGGCCCAGACGATGTCGAGCGCGCCGCGCTTGCGGGCGCAGACATATCCGATGGCCCACATGGCGCCCGCGGCAAACAATACGGCCAGTTCCGGGGCGGCGCGCTCAAGACCGCCCGCCGCACCGGTCACGGCGAATGCCCAGATCAGGACGGCGCCGACAATCATTCCAGTCGTGACGTGACGCGGTCCAGACGCGGCGATCGAGGCCAGCGCTGCGGCGATCAGGCAGATCGACAGGACAAGGGCGGGCATCGGCTCGCTTGCGCCGAACAACAGGTGCGCCAGCGTCAGGAAGAAGACCGCGATCAGGGGTGGGATGACATCGCGACGGCGGATGCGCGCCTGCGGCTTCGGACTGGAAGAACCCCAGCCTACAGAAGCTTCCGCTGATGCGTCGTTCATTCCGCCGCCCTCAAGCCTGAAGAGACACAATAGGTTCAAGCAAGGACGAGTCCATTTTTTCACGCTGGGAGCGGAAAATACTACTCGCCCAGTGCGGTCCCTTGCGGGCGTGGGCCGCCGGAATTTCGCCTGTCGGTTGTGTCGATTTGATCCAGGTTAACATTCCCGGCTTCGGCGCTGTCCCGCAAAGTGTCCTCAATGAGGGCGGCGAGTTCTCCTCGCGGCTGAACGAAAACACTCTCCGGCAGGTTGAGCAGACGGTCGCGGCAGGCAGCGATCGCGGAACGGTCCGCGGAGAGCTGCTCCACGAGAGCTGGAAGGTTAACGCTCAGGTCCTCGTCCACGATGAATCCAGCGCCATGACCGGCGATCCACTTGGCGGTCTGCGTGCCCGACGGAGCGATCGCCGGAACGGCGTGGTAACCGCCCTCATAGAGCCGATTGGGCAGGAGCCAGAGCGAGTTGTAGCCCGCTTCCATGAAGTCGCCGGCCCAGACCAGGTCGAGGCCGGAGTAGATGCGGGAAAGATCCTCGGGCGCGCGATAGCGGCCATGGAACTCTACGTTCTCAATACCCTGTATTTTATCATTAAAATCCTTAATTTCGCCCTTGGCCGGCATGCCATGCATAACGATCCGGACCCTCGGTCCGAGCATGCGGGCAACGCCCAGCAGGAGGTCCAGGCTACGCGCACAGCGCAGGACGCCGACCCAGCCTATGCGCAGCGGCTGCGCGGCGTCCGGCACAGGGGGAGCCGGGCGCGGACCAAGGCCGGCGGTTGCGGCAAGCCGGTTCTCCACCAGGGTGGCGCGGTAGCGGCCCCTGTGGCGGACGTCGAAATGGTTTTCGAGGAAGGCTGGCGAGGACACCACCAGGCGCCGGGAGCGCGACAGCAGCGCGCCTTCGATGCGGCGAAACACCAGACCAATCAGGTCTTTTCTGGTTAGCAAACGATGAACGTCGAGCGATTCATAGATCACCGGCGTCTTCAGCCTGGCGTAGCGTTTGGCGAGGAAAGCGGTCGCCAGCATGTCGAGATTGCGGGCGTAAATCACGTCGGCGCCTGCCAGCTTGGCCCGCTCCGCCGCAGCTTTCCTGGCGCCGCTGAAGATCGAGCGCACCCGCTGGAGGTAGTTGCCATCGAAAGTACGGCCGAGATCGACATTGTCCCAGTCAGGTGAAACGTCGTTGCGCCGGTGCATCATGAAGCCGGTGACGTCGAGGCCGTCGTCGCGGAATCCCTGTACCCGGCGCCGGACTGCGGCGTCGGCGGCGTCATGGCCGAAGAAGGCGATCCGTGTCATGGGCGAAAAGCGTGCAAGCGATGGGCCGATGACATGGCATCGAGGCAGGCCCTCGCCAACTGCATTAACCGTACACGCGCCGGTTGAAGCATTTTCCCTGAAGCCTCGCGGAAGAGCAGACTGCGCTGCGGCGGACGACCGCTGGCGCGCGAGTTGGCGTCGGCATTGCTTGGGGGATTGCGCCAACTAGCCTGCCGGTTGATTAGCTGGCTGACCGCCCGACCCCGGGCAGAGGGCCGGAAGAGGAGATCGGATTGAGATTCGCGCCCTTGCGAATCCTTGAAGCCGCTTCAGGCTTCGTTCGCGCGACCGGCGGTGCGCTGGGCGCCGCTGGGCGCAGCGTTGCGGGAGTTTTCGGCAAGGCCGACGAATCCGAAGTAACCAAACCAGAGCTTACCGCGGGGCCTTCCGCGTGTGTTCCGCTCGGCCGGAGGGTTTACGCGGTGGGCGACATTCACGGCCGCGCGGACCTGCTGATCCGGCTGCTCGAGGACCTGCGCGAGGACGCCAAAAAGGGTGAATACGAAGGCAGGCCGATCCTGGTTTTCCTCGGCGATTATGTCGACCGCGGCTTCCAGTCGAAGGACGTGATCAATGTCCTCCTGAGCAACCTGGTGTCCCCGTTCGAAACATATTTCCTGAAAGGCAACCACGAGCAGGCCATGCTTCAGTTCCTCGCCGACCCAGGCATCGGTCCGCGCTGGGCCGAGTATGGCGGCGCGGAAACGCTGGTCTCCTATGGCGTCCAGCCGCCGCGCACCCGCACCAGCCCAGAAGAGTGGATGCAGGCGTCCGACGAGCTGCATGGGGCGCTTCCGGCGGAGCATCTGAACTTCTTCAAGAATCTCGATCTCTCTGTGCGCATCGGCGATTACGTGTTCGTCCATGCCGGCGTGCGGCCGGGCGTGCCGCTGGACCAGCAGACCGAACAGGATCTTCTCTGGATACGCGAGGACTTCCTGGCGGACCGTCGCGCTCTCGGCGCAGTGATCGTTCACGGCCACACGCCGGCTACGAAACCTTATCGGGACGCGCGGCGCATCGGACTCGATACCGGCGCCTATCTCAGCGGCAAGCTGACCGCGGCCCGATTTGAGCATGACACGGTCGAATTCATCACCACCGGCCCGCGCCTGGACGCGATGGCCGGTGTTGGAACTTAGTGGAGCCCTCAATGAAACCCTTCAAAGCGGCGATGTACGCGCTCATCGGTTTGGGTCTTGCGGTAGCCGCGGCCTGCTCGAGCGGTCCGGCAATGGCTGACCCGCAGCCCCCCACAGCGGTGGCCACCGGCGAGATGGACAGCTACCGGCTTGGCACGGGGGATGAGATCAAGGTTACCGTGTTCGGCGAGCCGGATTTTTCCGGCCCCTTCGTGGTCGATGGGCAGGGCGCGATCAGCATGTCGTTCATTGGCCAGGTCGGGGTGAAAGACCTCACGCTTAAGGAGGTCCAGGAGGCCATCGAAACCAAGCTGAAGGACTGCTGTCTGCGCGAGCCGCGTGTGACCGCGCAGATGACCAAGGGCCGCCCCTATTACATCCTCGGCGAAGTCAACAAAGCCGGCGAATATCCGTTCACGTCAGGCCTGACCGTGATGAACGCCATCGCTGCTGCGGGCGACTTCACCTACCGCGCCGACAAGAAGAAAATCATGATCACCAGCGCCGCTACTGGCGTCGAGCAGGAAGTCGTCCTGACGCCCACCACTCCGGTAAAGCCTGGCGACCGCATCCGCGTCCGCGAACGCTTCTTCTAGTAGACGCGCCTGGGCCTCAACCGGTTTCCGTCGGCGAATGGCTGCATCAACTACACCTCCCGGCTGGGGAATCGCCTTGACCATGTCTCGCCTATCTGACGCACAACTGAGCGTGCTGGCGAGCTACGAGGAAAGACCTGTGCGCACCATGCTCGCAGTTGTTACGGTCGGCCTGCTAGCCATCGCGGCGCCTCAGGCGGTCGGACAGGCAGCCGGTGGCCTTGCGGCAGGGCTCGCCAAGGGCGTGACCTGCGCGTCGCCTGATGCGTCGGCGGGACTCCTGGAGGCTGTGGCCAAGACGACGGCTCCCGCGGCGGACATCCTCGCTGCGCTCGGCGCCATCGCGGGCGATGCGGAGGCGTGCGAGCCCGTCCGCAACGCTGCAAAGGAATTGGTGGTTTCGCTGACGGCGTCTGTCTCTGCCGTTTCCGAAGTCGCCGCTGTTCCCGAAGTCCAGAGCGCCGCAACGTCAAGTCCGGTCGCCGTCGAGGTGCGGCCCGAAGCAGAGCGCGGCGTCGCGAGTTTGAAGTTCGACGTGGGGCCTCCGCCCCCCAACCTGACCAAGGGGAGAAACCCGGGGCTTTGAGAGGCTCTGGGGGATATCGGTGGCCCGGGGAGGGTTTCTGCCTTGGTTACCACAACGGCGAGGCGAATTTGGGCGGCCCCATTCTTGCTACCCGCCGGGGGTGAAGCAGGCCTGGAGAAGGTAAGGGCTTATGAAGATTGGTTTTCAGAAATTTGCACTGTCGACCGCGCTGGCGGCGATGGCGGTTCCGGCAGCGATGGCTCAATCGACCGGCGACAATCCCTTCCTTCGCGGCCGCTACACGGCGGTTACCGAGCGCCAGCAGCCGGAGTTCGATCCTGAGGTGGTTCGCGCCGGCGCATTCGAGATCCGGTCCAGCTTGGGTCTCTCGGCGGATTACAACGACAACATCTTCGCGTCGGAAACGAACGAGAAATCCGACACCATTATCCACATCCGTCCGCAGGCCGACGCCCGTTCGAACTGGTCTTCCCACGAACTCAACGCAGGCGTGTCGGTCGACCGCAGGCAATACGGCAGCAACGGCAGCGAGGACGTGACGGATTACAACGCCTATGTCGGCGGCCGTCTGGACGTGCTGCGCTCTTTTTCGTTCAACGGCCGGGTGAACGGCGCCCATGTGACCGAGGAGCGCTACGAGCCCGCCTCCGCTACGTCGATCGAACCGGCGCAGTACAACGTCCTGGGCGCCAATATCGGGGCCTCGTATCAGCGTGACCGCTTTCAGCTCCAGGGCACGGTCGGAACACGCGAAGAGGACTTTGACAGCGCGTTCAATTTCCGTGACGTGACCGACACGTTCTACCACGGACGTGCGGCTTACGCCGTATCGCCGGACGTGGCCTTCTTCCTCCAGGGCCGCCACGACGATCTCGATTACGACCAGCCCGGCACCACGCCGACGCCCAGCCGCGACGGTACGCGCACGACCATGCAGCTCGGCGCGAGCTTCGAACTGTCGGCGCCGTTCCGTGGCGAGATCGCGGTCGGCAGCGTCCAGGACGACAAGGAGTCGCGCACCGACACGGACGGCCTCAGCGTCGATGGCCAGCTGATGTGGTTCCCGACCCAGCTGACCACGGTGACCTTCAACGCCAACCGTGGCGTGTTCGACCCAGGCCTCCCCACATCCGCCACGGCTACCCGCACCAATCTCGGCGTGCATGTCGATCATGAATTGCTAAGGAACGTTGTCCTGTTTGGCACCGCCGGATTCGGCAAATACGAATTCGAAGGCACGGTGGTTGGCCCGCCGGCCCGCGCGTTCGACCGCGAAGACAAGTTTACCGACGTGACCTTTGGCGCCGGCTACAAGTTGAACAAGCACGCTAGGCTGGACGTGAGCTACCGCCTGCACAGTCAGGACTCGAGCGGCCTCGATGCCGATCGCGATCTCGACCAGAACATCTTCAGCATAGGCATCAAACTCTATCCCTGATGCCTGGGGTCTGAGGCCTGCCAAGCGTGAGTTAGTGAGATGGGAGCGAGCCCGTTGAACAAGGTCTATCCCCTGGATGTGTCAGCGGGCTATCCTCGGGGACCCGCGCCCCTGCCTTCGGCGAACGCCGAAGGCGAGGGCGTCATTTCGGTTCAGCGTGTCATCCGGGCCGTCCGGCGACGGCTGAATCTGATGATCGCAGTGTTCCTGCTCGCCTTCGCCGCCGTGGCGGTCTTCACCTACCAGATCAAGCCGGCCTATACGGCGACGTCGCGCGTCATCATCAACACGCGCGACCAGAACATCATCGACATCGGCGCGGTTCTTTCGGGCATGGGCGCCAACACCACCCTCGTGGATACGGAAGCCGAAATTCTCCGCAGCCGGTCGCTGATCGGGAAAGTGGTGACCAGGCTCGACCTGGTGAACAACCCGGAGTTCAACGGGGCCAAGGCCCCGCCCAGCGAGATGGACAAGCGCATCAGCGCGGTCAAGGCATTCATCAAGAGCCTGACGCCATTCGGCAAGGGCAAGAAGGTCGAGGCGCCGCCGCCGGCCGATCCGGCGGAAGCCGCCAAATTGGAGCTCGATGGCGTCATCGACAGCGTCCGCGGCAGGATTTCCGTCAACCGCGTCGGCTCGACCTACATCATCGAGATCAGGGCCACGAGCGGCGATCCGAAGATGGCGGCGCTGCTCTCCAACACTTTGGCCGACGTCTACATCAACAACCAGCTCGACACGAAATATGACGCCACCCGCCGGGCCTCCGACTGGCTCAACGTGCGCGTCGCCGAGCTGCAGGAAGAAGTGCGTACGGCCGACAACGCCGTCGAGCAGCACCGTGTGCGCGCCGGCCTCTTTTCGACCGATGGTTCGACGCTGATCGAACAGAACGTCCGCGACCTCAATCTCCAGCTTTCGACCGCCCAGCAGGAATACAACGTGAAAAGCGCCCGGCTGCGCAACCTGAATTCCCAGATCCAGGCTGGCGGCGGCGTCGACACGATCACCGAGGCGCTGAATTCGCCGAACATCATGGCGCTGCGCCAGAAGCAGGCAGACATCGCCGTCCGCAAGGCGGACGCCGAGCGCAAATACCTGCCGGGCTTTCCGGAGTATCAGCGCGTCCAGGTCGAGTGGGCCGACAACGATCGCCAGATCAAGGCCGAGCTCAATCGCCTGGTTTCCTCTCTGGAACAGGAAGTCCTGATCGCCAAGGAGCGGCTTAGCTCCACGGAATCCTCTCTGAACCGGGAAAAATCCACGCTTGCCGGCGCCAACAGCGCGGGCGTCGAACAGGCCGCGCTCGAACGCGAGGCGGAGGCCAGCCGCGCCCTGCTGGAGACCTTCAACAAGCGCCTCAAGGAAACCGAGGAAGTCGACAAGATCACCGACTCCGACGCGACGATCGACTCCTATGCCCCGGTCCCGGGCGGTCCGAGCTTCCCGAACACCAAGCTGAACCTTGCGCTGGGCATCATGCTTGGCCTGGCGCTGGCGGGCTTTGCCGGTCTCGTGACCGAACTGCTCGACAGCTATCTCTCCTCGCCGGAAGAAGTCGAGGCGGTCGCGGGCGTGCCTTATATCGGCCAGATCCCGCTTCTGCCTGCCGCCGGCAATTTCACCAAGGCGCGCGTAAAGCCGGCCGAGTATCTGATAGACAAGCCGCACTCGGGATTTGCCGAGGCCTATCGGCATCTGCGCGCCTCGATCATGTTCGCCGACATCGACAAGGCCGCGAAGACCGTGGCGGTCGTCTCCTCGCTCCCCAGCGAGGGCAAGACCAGCATGACGTACTGCCTTGGCCGCATGGCGGCGATGTCGGGCACCAAGACGATCGTCATCGACGGCGACATCCGCCTGCGCCAGCTCACCGAGATTTCTGGCGTGAAGGCCGAAGCCGGCCTGCTCGAGTACCTGTTCGGCGAAACGCGCCTGGCTGATGCAGTACACACCGACGAGAAGACCGGCCTGCACATCCTGCCGCTGACCGACCGCAAGCATACGCCGCGCGACGTGTTCGGCAGCCGCGCCTTCGACGCCCTGCTCAACATGCTGCAGCAGACCTACGACCTG
>Ga0210377_10002125_pt1 | contig 17595 bp, 18 predicted proteins | sample PLM4_65_b1redo_FD_155480 | JGI IMG/M metagenome (GOLD analysis project Ga0210377, IMG submission 155480) | Groundwater sediment microbial communities from an aquifer in East River, Colorado, USA - PLM4_65_b1 redo | ecosystem: Environmental > Terrestrial > Soil > Riparian zone | place: USA: East...
GGTCGGAGACCGGGAGCGGTTCCTGGCCGCGGGATTCGATGACTATGTCTCGAAGCCGATTGTGGACCTGTCCTGCTTGTTCGCTACCATCGAGCGGCTCACTGAGGCCCGATGAGCCGGCGCCGGGTGGTGCGCGTTCTCGCCCTTGCGGCGATTAACGCGATCACGGGGGCGGCGGGACCGGGCGGGGGGAAGAGCCGAAGCACGGACCGGGCTGCCGCGGCCTCGGAGCCGGTGCCGGCATGACGGGGTCCCCTCCGCTTCGAGAGATCTACCGGGCGCGACTCCCGGTCCACCTCAAGGCGCTCCGGGCCGCGATCGCCAGTGCGGCCGGAGGGTCCCCGGATGGGGTAGAGGCAGTCCGGCGTCTCGCACACGATCTGAAAGGCACCGGTGCGGCGTTCGGTTTTCCGGACATTACCGAGGCCGCGGGCGACATCAGGCAGTCGGGCGCATTCGATCTGCCCGCCGCGGAACGATTGCTCGACATCGTGCTGCGATGCTCCGTGACCGGTCCGGGTCTCTCCCACACCGTCTTGATCGTCGGAAGCGCCTCCGAGTTCGCCCCCCTCATCACGGGCTCCCTTGCGGCCCCAAGCCGGCGGATCCTGACCGCCGACAGCTCGAGGCAGGCGATGGAGATCCTCGGGGAGCAATCGGTCGACCTCGTGCTCCTCGACCTGGTCCTTCCCGATGAGGATGGCCGACGGTTACTGAGCAGGCTGCGCCGGATGAATCACACGTCGCATCTGCCCCTGCTCGTCGTCTCGCCTCCGCTCGGCCCCGGAACGGAAACGGAATGCTACGCCCTTGGCGCCGACGGGTTTTTCGAGAAGCCCCTCGATGGGCCAATGATTGGAGCGGTGGTTACCGCGCGCCTTGCGCGCACCGTGCCGGCCGCCATCCCCTCGCCGACCACCGCCATGGCTCCCGATGCAGGGCCCACGGCGGAGCAGGGCATCGGCCGGGACGAGGAGGTCTGGATCATCGAGGACGACGAGCTCACGGTTCAGGTTCTTCGTCACCGCCTGGAGCGGGAGGGATTCCGGCTCCGGTGCGCTCTCGATGGGATCGGCGCCTTGCAGCTCACGGCGGACGGCCCCCCTTCGCTCGTGATACTCGACGTGAAACTCCCCGGGCTCGACGGGTTCTCCCTGCTCGCGCGCTTCCGGGCGCTCCCGGGCTGGGAAAAAGTCCCGATCGTCATGCTGACGGCGCTCGGTGCGGAGGCGGACCTGGTCAAGGCGTTCTCGCTCGGTGCCACGGATTACGTTCTGAAGCCCTTTTCTCCCGGAGAAGTGACCGCGCGGGTTCGGCGGCTGCTCGCACCATGAGCGCGCCGGGTTCGATCGCGGCGTGGCTCGGCCGGCTGGACGCTCCCGCGGCCCTTCTGGCCGGCCTCGCGTTCCTGCTCGCGCTCACACTCGCCCTGGCTGCGCTGGCGGGCATTCTCCGCGCACGGAACGCCCTGGTCGCGCGCCGCTGGACCGCGGTCGAGCGACGCTGGCACGATCTGCTCTTGCACGTGATCGCCGGGGAGCGGCCCGAGGCGGAGCTGCACGCCATGGTCCGACCCGGGGAAGCACGCTACCTGCTCGAAGTCGTGTCTCGATTCGCGCGGCGGCTGCGCGGGCCGGAACGGACGCGTTGTGCCGCGGTGGTGATGCCCTATCTCCCGCTGCTCGTCGCGCAGGCGTCGCACCGGGATCCGGGGCTTCGCGCCCGGGCCGTTCATGCCCTCGGCCTCATCGGCATGGAGCGGCACGCCGACCTGGTCCTCGACGCGCTCGATGATCCGTCCGACTTCGTCGGGATGACCGCCATGCGCGCGCTCGCCCGGCCCGCGCACGCGGCGCATGCCCCTCGACTGGTTGCCCGGCTGGACCGGTTCGAAGCGTGGGATGGCGGGTTTCTCGCCTCGGTCCTCGCGGCCATCGGGCCCACGGTCAGTCCACCGCTCTGCGGGGTGCTGGCGGACGACCGTCGGGGCACCCGGGTGCGATGGGTCGCGGCGGAAGCGCTCTGCAAACTCCACCATCTTCCCGCCGGCGAGATCGCCGCCTCAGTGGCGGAGACGTCGAGCAATCGGGATCTCGTCGCTGCCTGCCTTCGGCTGCTGGAGGCGACGGGGCATTCGGGTCACCTGCCGGTCATTCGTGCCCTGGTCGCGTCGGCCGACGAGGTGATCCGGCAGCAGGCGGTGCGCGCGCTCGGCACCCTCGAGGACCCCGCCCGAATGCCCGGCCTGGTCGCACACCTCGCCGACCCCTCTCCCTGGGTGGGGATGGAAGCGGGGCGAGCCCTGGCCCGATTCGAAGGCGGTCGTCTGCTGTCGCCGGTCGCGGCCGGCCGCGGAGCCACCGCAACGATCGCCGCCCAGGCGCTCATGGAAGCACGGGCATGATGTTCCTTCTCGACGCCGTCAACGCAATCGTGCTGGGGTACTTCGTGCTGATCGGGCTGGTATATCTGATCACCACCGGCATTGCCCTCGCGACACTTCGGCGCTACGCCCGACGGTTGCGCACGGTCGATGCGGAGGACCTGATTTCGCTCGGTGCCGTGCCGCCGATCACCCTGCTGGTGCCCGCCCACAACGAGGAAGCGACCATCGTCCAGGCGGTGCGAGCGTTGCTGACGCTGCGATATCCCGACTACGAGATTCTGGTCATCAACGACGGCTCGACCGACGCGACGACGGACCGGCTGCAGCACGCCTTCGACCTCGAGCCCGCGGTGCGCGCGCCGACCGCCCGGCTGCCCCACGCCGAGATACTCCGGATCTGGCGCAGCCGCCAGCATCCCGGCCTGTGGGTGCTCGACAAGGTCAACGGGCGGAAGGCGGACGCGATGAACGCCGGCCTCGCATTCTGTCGCACGCCGCTCTTCTGCGCGATGGATGCCGACACACTGCTCGAGCGCGACGCGCTCAGCCGGATCGTCCGACCGTTTCTGGAGCGGGCGGACACGGTCGGCGCCGGAGGGATCGTGCGAATCGCCAACGGGTGCACGGTTCGCGACGGCCAGGTGACCGAGGTCAAGCTTCCGAAGAACCTGCTCGCCCGTTTTCAAGTCCTCGAGTATTTCCGCGCCTTCCTGGCGGGACGGCTCGGGTGGTCGGTGCTCAACGGCACGCTCATCATCTCGGGCGCCTTCGGGCTGTTCCGCCGACGCGCGGTCGTCGACATCGGAGGATTCGCGACCGACACGGTGGGCGAGGACATGGAGCTGGTCGTGCGGCTGCATCGCCGGCTTCGGGACCTGGGCCAGGGGTACCGTATCGTGTTCGTGCCCGATCCGGTGGCGTGGACCGAGGCGCCCCACACGATGCGGTCCCTCGGCACGCAACGCGAGCGGTGGCATCGCGGACTCACCCAGGTCATGATCCGGCACCGCGGGATGCTGTTCCGGCCCCGATACGGAATTCTTGGCATGGTCGCGTACCCATATTTCTTCTTCCTCGAAATGCTGGGTCCCATCATCGAGCTCATCGGATATGGGAGCTTCGCGATCGCGCTCGTCCTGGGCCGGGTGAGCGTCCCCTTCATGCTGGCCTTCTTCTTCTTCGCGTTCGTCCTCGGAGCCGCCCTCTCGATGGCTGCCATCGCGCTCGAGGAGATGTCGTTTCGGAGGTATACCCGGTTTTCCGATCTCGGCGCGCTCATGCTGATGGCGGCGCTGGAGCCGTTCGGGTACCGGCAGATCAACGCGTATTGGCGGTTCCGCGGGCTGGTCGGCGCCGGGCTCGGGCGAATGGCGTGGGGCACCATGCCGCGAGCGGGATTTGCCGGCGAACCGGCTGCATGATCGCACCCATCGTTCTTGCGGCGCTCGTGGCGACCCAATCGCCGGACAGCGCCGCGCGTCCCGCCTGGTACGCCGCGACGCGGTACGGCATCGAATCGATGGCTGGTCCCTTGCCGAACTGGCGGTCGTGGTCGGTCACCGCGGGCATTCGTTCCGAAACCGTGTCGGTCCTCGCCGACGCCACGGTCACCACCCGCTTCGGCTTGACCGATGTCGCGCTTGCGGCGGACGGGTATCTGGTTCTCCGGCCGGGAACGTATGGAAACCTTCGAATCCAGGTTACCGCCGAGCCGGAGATTCTCCCCGAGTCGGACATCGCCGCCGAGGTCTTTCACGCGCCCGCACGGGGATGGGAAGCCTCGATCGGCTATCGGCGTATGGCCTTCGAGGTGGAGAAGCTCGGCATTGTCAGCGGCGGCGTCGCGCGATATGCCGGTCACTGGTACCTCCGGCTCAAGGGAACGCTCGCTCACCTCTCCGAGGGGGTCTCTCCGGGCGCGGCGCTGATCCTCCGGCGATACGGGGAAACCCGGGACCAGTTCGTGGAGCTGACAGGTGGGTACGGAAAGGAGCTCGTCACGCTGGGTCCCGGATCCGTGGTCCGGCGGTCCGCCGGATCGGTCGCGGCCCGGGGCCAGACATTGATCGGCGCATGGTGGGGAGCGAGTGCAGGCGCCTCATTCGCCGTCGACGAGGACCAGCCTCGTCGCGTGGGAATCGCGCTGGGGGCGTTTCTTCGCTGGTAGGCAGCCGGCTCGTCCTTTCCCAGTACCCAGTACCCGGCACCAAGCACTATCTTCTCACGCCATGCCCTCCCCCCAGGAACTTCTCGCCGAGTTGCATCGACGCCAGGCCGAAGCAGAGCAGGGAGGCGGCCCCGCGCGGATCGGCCAGCAGCACGCCAAGGGAAAGCTGACCGCGCGGGAGCGCCTCGATCTGCTGCTCGACGAGGGCACCTTCGTCGAGCTCGACCGGTTCGTCACCCATCGCGCAACCGACTTCGGACTGGCCGACCAGCAGTTTCCCGGCGACGGCGTGGTGACGGGGTACGGGCGCATCGAGGGGCGCCTGGTGTACGTGTACTCGCAGGACTTCACCGTCTTCGGGGGGTCGCTCTCCGAGACGCATGCCCAGAAGATCTGCAAGGTCATGGACCTGGGCCTGCGCAATGGGGCTCCGATCATCGGCCTCTCGGATTCAGGCGGCGCGCGGATCCAGGAAGGCGTGGCATCGCTCGGCGGCTACGCCGACATTTTTCTCCGTAACACGCTCGCCTCCGGTGTGGTGCCGCAGATTTCGGCGGTGCTCGGGCCGTGTGCCGGCGGGGCGGTGTACAGCCCGGCCATCACCGATTTCGTGTTCATGGTCCGCGGCGTGAGCTACATGTTCGTCACCGGCCCGAGCGTGGTGAAGACCGTCACCCATGAGGAGGTGAGCTTCGAGGACCTGGGCGGCGCCGACGTGCATGGCGAAACGTCAGGCATCGCGCACGGCGTCTTCCCCACCGAGCCGGAATGCCTCGCCGCCATCCGCGAGCTGACCGGGTTCCTTCCCGCGAACAACCTCGACCCGCCGCCGGCGCGCGCGACCGCCGACCCCGACGACCGCCGGGACGAGTCGCTGCTGGGTGTGATTCCGGACGCGCCGGCCACGCCGTACGACATGCACGATGTCATCCGGCCGGTGGTGGACGACGGCCGTTTTTTCGAGATCCAGAGCGGCTATGCGCAGAATATCGTGGTGGGATTCTCCCGGCTCGGCGGGATGCCGGTCGGCCTCATCGCGAACCAGCCCGCGGTGCTGGCCGGGGTGCTGGATATCAACGCGGCGGTCAAAGCGGCCCGGTTCATCCGATTCTGCGATGCGTTCGGCATCCCGCTCGTCACGCTGGTGGATGTACCCGGATTCCTTCCCGGCACCGCGCAGGAACACGGCGGGATCATCCGGCATGGCGCCAAGCTGTTGTACGCCTACTGCGAGGCCACGGTGCCCAAACTCACCGTCATCACCCGCAAGGCCTACGGCGGGGCCTATGACGTCATGAGCTCGAAGCACATCCGGGGCGACGTGAATCTGGCCTGGCCGACGGCGGAGATCGCCGTCATGGGTCCACGGGGGGCGGCGGAGATCCTCTTCCGCGAGGAGATCGCCTCCGCGGCCGATCCCGCCGCGGTGATGCAGCAGCGCATCGACGAATACACCCGCACCTTCGCAAACCCCTACAAGGCCGCGGCGCGCGGTTTCATCGACGACGTGATCGATCCCCGCGACACCCGCCCCCGGCTGATCGATGCGCTGCGGATGCTCGCCACGAAACGGGACGTCAATCCGAAAAAGAAGCATGGGAATATTCCGCTGTGAACGGAGGCAAGGAGGCAACGAGGCAAGGAGGCGACGCGACTGCCAACAGTGAGCCACGTTGCCTCTATGCCACATTGCCTCCTTGCCATTAGTCGATGCCCGCCTTCCAACGCGTTCTCATCGCCACCCGAGCCGAAGGCGAGGAAGGCCACTCGTCATGAATCTCAAACGTGTACTCGTGGCCAACCGCGGCGAAATCGCGCTCCGCATCATCCGCGCCTGTCACGAAGAAGGGCTCGAGGCCGTGGCGGTGTATTCCGACGTCGACCGGACCAGCCCCCACGTTCGCGCCGCCGACGTCGCGTACCGCATCGGCCCCGCCCGTCCCTCCGAGAGCTATCTCAGGATCGACGCGCTCCTCGACGTGGCCGCGGCGTCGGGCGCCCGCGCCGTGCATCCGGGGTACGGTTTTCTCTCCGAACGCGCGGAGTTCGCCGAGGCGGTCGAGCACGCCGGCCTCGTGTTCGTCGGCCCTTCCTCGAGCGCGATCCGCGCCATGGGCGACAAGACCGAAGCACGCCGCCGGATGATCGCCGCGGGCGTGCCGGTCGTGCCGGGGGGTGCATCGGCGCTCTCCGATCCGGACGAGGCGCGCGCCCTGGCCGACACCCTCGGCTACCCGGTGATGGTGAAGGCGTCGGCCGGGGGCGGGGGCAAGGGAATGCGCGTGGTTTCGCATCCCGCGGAGCTCACCGGGGCGCTGGCCACCGCCGCGTCGGAGGCGGAAAAGTCGTTCGGCGACGCGAGAGTCTATCTCGAGAAATTCATCGTGCGCCCCCGCCACATCGAAATCCAGATCCTCGCGGATTTCGCCAAGACGGTGCACCTGGGGGAGCGGGAGTGTTCGATCCAGCGCCGGCAGCAGAAGCTGGTCGAGGAGGCGCCTTCCATCGCCGTGTCGCCCCAGCTCCGGCGCGAGATGGGTCAGGCCGCCGTCGCCGCGGCCGCCGCCGTCGGATATCGCGGCGCCGGCACCTGCGAATTCCTGCTCGCCGCCGACGGCTCGTTCTTCTTCCTGGAGATGAATACCCGCATCCAGGTCGAGCACCCGGTGACTGAATTGGCCTACGGGGTGGATCTGGTCCGCGAACAGCTGCGGATCGCGGCCGGCCGCCCGATGACGGTGTCTGAATGGCCGATGGCGCCCCGGGGACATTCCATAGAGTGCCGCATCACCAGCGAAGCCCCCGCCCACGGATTTTTGCCGTCGACCGGAAGGATTCGCTATCTGCGGGCGCCCTCCGGGCCCGAGGTACGCTGGGACAGCGGGGTCGAGACCGGTGACGAGGTCACGCTCCATTACGACTCGATGCTCGCCAAGCTGGTGGTGCACGCCGAAGATCGCCCGGCCGCGATCCGGCGCATGCAGCGCGCCCTGGGCGAGCTCGTGATCGTGGGGGTGGCGACCAACCAGGGCTTTCATCACCGGCTGCTCGCCGATCCGGAGTTTCAGCGCGGTGAAGTGGACATCCAGTTCCTCGAGCGACGGCACGATCTGCTGTCGATGCCTCCCGACGCGGCGCGCGCGCGCCGGATCGCGGTGGCCGCCGCCCTGGCGGAAGACGAGCGCCGCCAGAGCAGAAAGCCGGCCGTCACGCGGGCCGAGGACGCCGCGAGCGAATGGGGCCGGGCGGGCCGGCACGAAGGGCTCCGGTGAGCGAGGCGGTGCGGATCCGCGCGATCGCCGCGGGAGGCGACGGGGTCGGTACGCTCGGTGACGGGCGCACCGTGTTCGTTTCCCGGACCGCTCCCGGCGATCTGGCCGAGGTCACCGTCCTCACCCTCGCCAAGCGATTCGCCAGGGCGCGGATCGACCGCCTCGTGGAGTCGTCGCCCGATCGGGTCGCGCCTCCCTGTCACCACTACGAAAAGGACGACTGCGGGGGGTGCCAGTTGCAGCACCTCCATGCCGATGCCCAGCGGACCGCGCGCCGGCGGCTGGTGGCCGACGCCCTGCAACGGATCGGCCGGCTCGACGCGGCGGAACCGCCGCTCGAGCCCAGTGACCGCGAGTGGGAATACCGCACGAAGATTTCGCTCGCGGTGCGCGGCTCCCTGATCGGATACCACAAGGCGGGTCGGCCCGACCAGATCTTCGATCTGCGGCGCTGCCCGATCGCGCGGCCTGAAATCAACCGGCTCTGGACCGCGCTGCGCGCCAATCGGCGGCTCTTTCCCCGCAATACCACCCACGTGGTGCTGCGGGTCGACCGGGAGGGCGGCGCGCACGTCATCGTCCGCGTCAAGGGGGCGGAGGTCTGGCTCGGGGCGCGCGAAATGGGCGAGAACCTCGCTCGGGCGGGCGTGCCGGCGGTGCTCTGGTGGGAGCCGGAGGGCGGTGCCGCCCGCACCGTCTACGGCGCCCGCGAGGCCTACCCGGCAATGGTGTTCGAGCAGGTGCATCCGAGTATGGGCGACCGGATTCGCGAGTACGCGGTCGCATCGCTCGGACCCATTGCGGGCAAGCATGTCTGGGACCTCTACGCCGGCATCGGTGAAACGACGCTCGCGCTCACGGCCGCTGGTGCGACGGTGGAAAGCGTCGAAGTGGACCGTCGCGCCGTGTCGCTGGCGCAAGCGCGCGGTCCCGGCGCTGGGGTGACGCGTCATGCCGGCCGGGTGGAGGACGTGCTGCCGCGTCTGTGCGCGGCGCATGCCATGATCGTCAACCCACCTCGGGCTGGTCTGGGCGAGGAAGTCACCAATTGGCTCGGGATGCAGTTTTCCAAGCCCGAATCCCCAGCCCCCGGCACCCTCATCTACATCTCCTGCGACCCTGCGACGCTCGCCCGCGACATCGCGCGACTCAGGACCTGCTACCGCGTGCGGGATCTCCGCGCCTTCGATCTCTTCCCGCAGACCGCGCAGGTCGAAACCGTCGCGCGTCTCGAGGCGCTATGAGATACCAGGTCACGGTCGACGATGAGACATTCCAAGTGGAAGTTGACGGTGAGCTGGTGACCGTGAATGGGACTTCCCACGAAGCCGAGCTCCTGGTCGTCCCGGACACGCCGATGCGGCTTCTCCTGCTCGATCACGCCGCCTGGGTCCTGCCCATGAACCCCGGACGCGGATCTACCTGGGAGGTCTCCGAGGGCGGCGAGCAATTCGAGGCCGAGGTGCTCGACGAGCGGACGGCGCACATCCGGAGCCTCGCCGGCGCGGGCGCCGCCCCCGCCGGACCCGCCCTCCTCAAGGCCCCCATGCCCGGGATGGTCACGAAAGTCCACGTCGAGCCGGGTCAGGAAGTGGCGATTGGAGCAAGCCTGGTGACCCTGGAGGCCATGAAGATGGAGAACGACCTCCGGGCGGCGGGGCCGGGAATCGTCGAAATCGTCTCCGCTATCGCCGGGGAAACGGTGGAGAAGGGGGCGATTCTAGTCACCTTCCGCTCCTCCTAGGGCGCGGGGGCCGCCGGAGGGAAGCAGCCCGTCGCCGTCCTTGACCTAACCCATTGGGAACGGTTATCTTGCGAAGCTTTGTCGGAATCTTTACGACCGAACGCAGACAGGATCATGAAGACGTATACCTCGACGCCGGACCAGATCCGGCACGATTGGCACGTGGTTGACGCCACCGGGGTCCCCCTCGGCCGCCTCGCCAGCGCCGTCGCCCAGCTCATCCGGGGCAAGCACAAGCCCACGTTCACGCCCCACATGGACGGGGGAGACTTCGTCGTGATCCTGAATGCGTCGAAGGTGAAGCTGACCGGCAAGAAGCTGGAGCAGAAGAAGTATTTCTCCCATTCCGGGTACATGGGGCACGAGAGCTTCACCCCGGTCAAGAACGTGCTGGCGTCGGATCCGGAGCAGGTGATCGAGAAAGCGGTCTTCGGCATGCTGCCGAAGAATTCGCTCTCGAAGCAGCGCCTCCGGCTCAAGCTCAAGGTCTACGCCGGGAGCGAGCACCCGCATGCTGCGCAGCAGCCGAAGCCCTACGCCGTCAAGGTGAGTGCATGAGCGACGATCAATTCCGGTGGCACGCGGTGGGGCGGCGCAAGACCAGCGTCGCGCGAGTCTACCTGACGCCCGGTACCGGCAAGTGGGAAATCAACGGCCGCAATCTCGGCGACTATTTCCCTCGCCCCTCGCTGGTCCAGCATATTCAGCAGCCATTCACGGCGACGGACACATTGGGCGCGTTCGATGTCAAGGCGCATGTGGACGGCGGCGGAATGTCGGGGCAGGCCGGCGCCATGCGGATGGCCATCGCGCGGACCCTCGTGCTGGCCGATGCGCTGCACCGGCCGAAGCTCCGCACCGGCGGTCTCCTGACCCGGGACTCGCGCGCGGTGGAGCGGAAGAAGCCCGGCCGGCCGGGCGCGCGGAAGCGATTCCAGTTCAGTAAGAGATAGCACGGGGGCCTAAGTGCCAACGGCTAGCGGCCAACCGCCAACCGCTAAACCCCGAAAGCCCGACCGTTAGCAGTTAGCGGATAGCAGTCAGCACCCAACGGATCACTTAACTCGGAAGGATCACCGCTGTCGCATGGCACAACCCCAGGTGCAGGACCTCCTCGAGGCGGGCGTTCATTTCGGGCACCAGACCCGGCGCTGGAACCCCAAGATGCGCCGGTTCATCTTTGCCGAGCGCTCCGGGATCTATATCATCGACCTCCAGAAGACCCTGGGGCAGATCAACAAGGCGCAGGAGCTTCTGCGCAACGTGGTGCTCAAGGGCGACAACGTCCTGTTCGTCTGCACCAAGAAGCAGCTCAAGGCGCTGGTCCAGGGGGATGCGCAGGCGGCGTCCTGCCAATACGTCACCGAGCGCTGGCTGGGCGGCACGCTGACCAACTTCGCGACCATCAAGAAGCAGATTCGCCGGCTCCGCGAGCTGGAGCAGGGCAGCACCGAGGGAGATTTCGACAACTACACCAAGAAGGAAAAGCTTCTGTTCGAGCGCGAGCGGGTCAAGCTCTCCCGCAACCTCGAGGGTCTGAAGACGATGAGCCGGCTTCCCGGCGCGCTCTTCATCGTGGATGCGAAGAAGGAAAAGATCGCGATTCAGGAAGCCAACAAGCTCGGCATCCCGGTGGTCGCGATCGTGGATACCAATGCCGATCCCGACGTGATCACCGTGCCGATTCCCGGCAACGATGACGCGATCCGCTCGGTATCGCTCATCACCAAGGCGCTGTGCGACGTGATCGTGGAATCCCGGTCTCAGGTGCCGGTTCGCGAGTCGGCGGATCACGACGACGCCGAGACCTACAGCACCGACGGCGGGAGCGAGGGCGATCCCGAGGCCGAGCGGCGGCGGCGCCGGACCGGCGCCCGCAAGCGGCGTCCGAAGCCCGAGGCGATCGCGGCGCGCCTCAAGCACGAGGGTGGCGCGGGCGAGCCCGCCCCTGCAGCGGCGGGCGACGCGAGCGCCTGAGTCGGGCGGGTCCCCGAGCTCCCTGCCGCCGCGCCCCGGTCCTCGGTCCAGGCGCGGCGTTCTCTTATGCAGCGCCGTCAGCCTTCAGCCTTCAGCCTTCGGCTGCTGACGGCTGAGGGCTGATGGCTGATGGCATTCACAAAGGAAATGCAGACATGACGACGAAAGCAGTGACGCCGAAAGACATCTCCGAGCTTCGCGTACGCACCGGCGCCGGGATGATGGATTGCAAGGCGGCGCTCGAAGAGGCCGGTGGAGACATGGACCTCGCGGTGGAGCTGCTTCGGAAGAAGGGGATCGCCAAGGCCGAGAAGCGGGGCGGACGCTCCGCCTCACAGGGCCTGGTGGTAATCGCGTCGCATCGGGCGGGTCAGGACGTCACGATGCTCGAGCTCAACTGCGAGACCGACTTTGTGGCCCGCACCGACGACTTCGTCGCCCTGGCCCGGGAGCTCGCCGCGCTGGCCGAGCGGGAAGCCCCGGTCGGGAACCACAGCGGCGCGGTGCTCGATGGGCTCGGCTTTCGCGGGCAGACCGTGGCCGAGGTCGTCAAGCAGGTCTCCGGAAAGACCGGGGAAGCCATGGCGATCAAGCGGGTCGCGCGATTCCAGCAGTCGGCGGGAACGGTGCAGAGCTACCTGCATCACAACGGTCAGGTCGGCGTCCTCATCGACGTCGAAGGGCCGGCCGGCGAAGGCCTCGTCGCGCTGGCGCGCGAGCTGGCGCTGCACATTGCCTCGGCCGATCCGGTGGGAGTGAGCGATGCCGACATCCCGGCCGAGCATGTCGAGCGGGAGCGGCGAATCGCCGCGGAGCAGGTCGCGAGCGAAGGCAAGCCGGAAAACATCCGCGCCAAGATTGTGGAAGGAAAGATCCGCAAGTTTCTGGCGGAGCGGACCCTGCTGAGCCAGGCGTTCGTGAAGGACGAAACCAAGAAGATCGGCGACCTCGTCGCCGGAGCCGCCAAGGCGCTGGGCGGGCCGGTGACGGTGCGGCGCTTTGCCCGCTTCAAAGTGGGCGAGGCCTGAGTGGCCCTGGCATACAAGCGAGCGCTGCTGAAAATCTCGGGGGAGGCGCTGGCGGGCCCCCGGGGCGTCGGCGTGGACTACAGCTTTGTGGAATCGCTCGCGGAGCAGATCAAGGATGTGCATGCGCAGGGCGGCCTGCAGCTCGGGCTGGTGGTGGGCGGCGGGAATATCGTCCGCGGCACCGCCGCCAGCTCCGAGGGGATCGACCGGGTCTCCGCCGATTACATGGGGATGCTGGCGACGGTGATCAACGCGCTCGCGCTCCAGGATGTGCTGGAGCGAAACGGCGTGCAGACCCGGGTGCTCACCGCGATCCGGATGGAGTCGCTCGCCGAGCCGTATATCCGCCGGCGCGCGGTGCGGCATCTGGAAAAGGGCCGGTTGGTCATCTTCGCGGGCGGCACCGGCAATCCGTTCTTCTCCACCGATACCGCGGCGGTGCTCCGGGCCCTCGAGATCGAAGCCGAAGTGATCCTCAAGGCGACCGGAGTGGACGGGATCTACACCGGAGATCCGAAGAAGGACGTCGCCGCGAAGTTCATCCCCGAGCTTTCGTTTCAGGATGCCATCGTCAACGGGTATGCCGTCATGGATGCGAACGCATTCGGTCTCTGCAAGGAGAACGGCCTGCCCATCGTGGTCTTCAACATCAATCAGCCGGGCGCCATCGGGCGCGTGCTCGCGGGTGACCGGGTGGGGACGATCGTTCGATGAGCCCAGCCGCCACGATTCCCGAGATCGTCAAGAACGTCCGTGAGCATATGCACAAGGCGGTCGAGAGCACCAAGCGGGAGCTCGCGGGCCTCCGGAGCAACAAGGCCTCCACCGCGCTGCTCGACACCATCCGCGTCGAAGCCTACGGCAGCCAGGTCCCGCTGAATCAGGTCGGGATGGTGGCCGTACCCGAGGCGCGGATGCTCACCGTGCAGCCCTTCGACAAGGGCCTGACCCAGGCGATCGAGAAGGCCATTCGGGATTCCGACCTGGGGCTGAATCCCTCCAGTCAGGGCAACCTGATCCGGATTCCGCTGCCCGCGCTTTCCGAAGAGCGGCGCAAGGAGCTGGTCAAGGTCGTCCACAAGCTCGCCGAGGAAGGCCGGATCGCGGTGCGCCACGGTCGCACCGATGCGATCCAGAAGGTCAAGAAGGTCGAGCACGTCTCCGAGGACGAGAAGGTTCGCGCGGAGAAGGACATCCAGAAGATCCACGACGAACACATCAAGCTGATCGACACCGTCATCCACACCAAAGAAGCGGAGATCATGGAGGTGTGACGCCGTCCGCCGAGCAGCTCCTGGGTACAATCCGGGTGCAGGGTGGCGTCCCTGTCCACATCGCCGTGATCATGGATGGGAACGGCCGCTGGGCGGCCCGCCGCGATCTGCCGCGCTCGGCGGGCCACCAGGCGGGGATGAGCGCGGTCCGCGAGTGCATCGAAGGGTGCGTTGAGGCCGGGGTCGAAGTGCTCACGCTCTTTGCCTTCAGCCAGGAGAACTGGCAGCGCCCCCCGGAGGAAATCGAAGCGCTGATGACCCTGCTGCAGGAGTATGTCGTCAGCGAGGCGGCCGAGCTGAAGGGGCGCGGCGCCCGGGTGCGGATGCTCGGGGAGCTCGACCGGCTGACCCCGGCGGCGCGCGCGGCGGTCGAGACGATCGAATCCGAAACCGCCGGCGGGACCGCGCTGGCCCTGAACATCTGCCTCTCCTACGGATCCCGCGCGGAGATCACCCGGGCGGCGCGCCTCCTGGCCGAGGATGTGCGGGCGGGACGCCTCGACCCCGAGCGGGTGGACGAATCGGCGCTCGCCTCCCGGCTCTACACCGCCGCGTGGCCCGATCCCGATCTCCTGATCCGGACATCCGGCGAGCATCGCCTCTCCAATTTCCTCCTGTGGCAGGTGGCCTACGCCGAGTTCCACGTGACGCCGGTGCTCTGGCCCGATTTCACCCGCGTCCATCTCTTCGAAGCGATTCTCGACTTTCAGCGGCGCGACCGCCGGTTCGGGCGCGTCCCGGCGCGCCCGTGAGCAATCTGCTGACCCGCGTGCTCGTCGCCGCGGTGGCGATCCCGATCGCGCTGTCGATCGTCTGGTACGGCGGCCTTCCGCTCGCCATCCTGGTGATCGTGGCCGCCGTGCTCGCGACACGGGAGCTGTTCGATCTGGCGGAAAAGACCGGGGTCCGTCCCCTTCGAGGTCTCGGCATGGTCCTGGCCGCCCTGGCGCCGTTCGCCACCTGGTTGATCGCCGGCGCGCGGACCGTCGAGGTGATGGTGCAGCCGGCGGCCTCGGACTCCGCCGGTGCCCGGGCACTCGCGGACATTCCGCTCTGGCTCTTCGTCCAGTGGCCGCTCGCCGGGGCGCTCATTCCGGTCGTCGTGCTCGCCGCCGTCCTGTGGAAGCGCGCGCCCGGTGAGCTGCCGCTCTCCGCGGCGGCGGTGACGCTGTTCGCTCCGCTCTACTGCGGCGTGCTTCCGGCGGCGCTGCTGGTCATCCGCTACGCCGGTGGTCCCGGCAAATCGTGGGCGGCGACCTGGCTGGTCTTCTTTCCCCTCGCGGTGACCTGGCTGTGCGACAGCTTCGCGATGTGGGGAGGCAAGATGATCGGCGGGTCGAAGCTGATGCCCACGGTCAGTCCGGGAAAGACCCGCTCGGGCGCGGTCGCCGGGCTCGTCGGCGGGGTGGTCACGGCGCTCCTCTTCGTGCCGCTCGCCCTGGCGCCGGTCGGCCGCGCTTTCCCGCTCGCGCTGGCCGCGGGCATGGGACTGGTGATTGCCGCGGTCGCCCAGGTCGGCGACCTCGCCGAGTCCCTGCTCAAGCGCGCGGCGGGAGTCAAGGATTCGAGTGCGCTCATTCCGGGTCACGGCGGAGTGCTCGACCGGCTCGACTCGCTGTACTTCGTGCTGCCGGTCACCGCGCTGATGTATCGGGCCTTCGGAGTTCTCTGAGCCATGCAGGGTATCGCGGTGCTCGGCTCCACCGGGTCGATCGGGACGACTACGCTCGACGTGCTGCGGCGGCACCGCGACCGGTTCCGGCTTGCCGCGATCACCGCCGGGAGCAATGCCGCTCTGCTGGCCGAACAGGTCGCCGCGTGGCGTCCTCCCTTTTCCGGTCTGGTGAGCGACGTCGGGCCCGCGTGCCTCATCGAAGCGGTGCTGCGCCCCGATGTCGACATCGTCGTCAATGCGGTGGTCGGCTTTGCCGGGCTCGAAGCGACCCTGGCGGCGCTCCGTGCCGGGAAACGGGTGGCGCTGGCCAACAAGGAATCGCTGGTCGTCGCGGGCGATCTGGTGCGCGCCGCCGCGCGGGAGGGCGGGGGAGAGCTGGTGCCGGTCGACTCCGAGCACAGCGGGGTGCTGCAGTGCGTGGCGGGGCGGGAAGCCGCCCTGCGCCGGCTGATTCTCACCGCCAGCGGGGGCCCCTTCCGGGAGTGGGAGGCGGAACGGGTCGGCGCGGCGACGGTGGCCGAAGCGCTCAATCATCCCACCTGGCGCATGGGCAGCAAGATCACCGTGGACAGCGCAACGCTCGCCAACAAGGCGATGGAGGTTATCGAGGCGCACCACCTCTTCGGGCTGCCCTACGACCGGATCGAGGTGGTGGTTCATCCGCAGAGCATCGTCCATGCCCTCGTGGAATTCGCCGATGGGAGCGTGCTGGGCCAATTCGGGTTTCCTTCCATGGAACTTCCAATCCTCTACGCCATGACCCACCCGGAGCGGGTGAGCGACAGCGGGGTGCGCCCCTTCGATCCGGTGGCGTCGGGCCCGCTGACGTTCGAGCCGCTGCGGGGTGACGTGTTTCGCGCCTTCCGCGCCGGTGTCGAAGCCGGACGGGCCGGCGGCACCGCGCCGGCGGCGTTCAATGCCGCCAATGAAGTCGCGGTCGGCGCCTTCCTGGCGGGGCGGATTGCGTTCGGGCGGATCTCCGAAGTGATTGAAGGCACCCTGGACCGGTACACGCCGGTGCCCGCCTCCTCCATCGAGGCGGTGCGGGCGGCGGATGCCGGAGCGCGAACCGAAGCAGAAAGGCTTCTGGGATGAGTCCGATCGGAGTGGGCATTCTTTCCTTCGTCGTGGTGCTCGGAGTGCTGATCTTCGTGCACGAGCTGGGGCACTTCCTGGCGGCCAAGGCCGCCGGCATCTACGTGCACCGCTTCTCGATCGGGATGGGGCCGCCCATCAAGGCGCTCTCGTTCCGCCGGGGCGAAACCGAGTACGTCATCTCGTGGCTGCCCCTTGGCGGCTATGTGAAGATGGCCAGCCGCGAGGAGGATCCCGGCGCTGTCCTGGAAGGGGGTCCCGATGGCGTGGAGGTGCCCCCCGACCGTGTCATGGAAGCGAAGCCGATATGGGTGCGCCTGGTGGTGATGCTGGCGGGCGTCACCATGAATGTGCTCTTCGCGTGGCTCCTCTTCAGCGGCCTCATTTACGCGAACGGCGTCACGGTCATCCCGACCACCGTGGTCGGACGAGTCTACCGCGATGCCCTGCCGCCGGGTGCCGAAGAGATCACCCGGCTCGAGCGGGGCGATCGAATAACCCGCATCGCGGGCGAACCGGTTACCTCCTGGCGGGATATACAGAACGGCTTCATGACCGCCCCGGCCGATTCGTTCACGGTCGAGGTGGACGGGAAGCCCCCGCTCACCATTCGGATTCACCGCGATGCGCTCGAAGCGCGGTTTCGCGCCCAGGACGCGGTCTGGCCGTTCATCATTCCGGTCGTCGGCCAGGTGGCACCGGGTCAGCCGGGTGCGAAGGCCGGGATGCGCGTGGGCGATACGCTCGTGGCGATCGATGGACAGCCGGTCAGCCAGCGGGATGACGCGGTCGATCTGATCGAGGGCCGCCCCGACCAGGACGTTCGCATCACGGTCGGGCGCCCGGAGGGCCGGACCGAGCTCATGGCGCACACCCTCGCGGAGACGGTGAAGGACAGCTCGGGTGAACGGCGGGTCGGCAAGCTGAGGATCGGCTTCACGACGCCGCTGCGGCACGAGCCGGCCACGCTCGCCGAG
>Ga0210377_10002126_pt1 | contig 17572 bp, 13 predicted proteins | sample PLM4_65_b1redo_FD_155480 | JGI IMG/M metagenome (GOLD analysis project Ga0210377, IMG submission 155480) | Groundwater sediment microbial communities from an aquifer in East River, Colorado, USA - PLM4_65_b1 redo | ecosystem: Environmental > Terrestrial > Soil > Riparian zone | place: USA: East...
ACATGGTCGCTTCGGTCCCTGAGTTGACGAAGCGGATCATCTCGATGTTTGGCATGAAATCCATGATGCTTTTGGCGAGTTGAATTTCCAATGGGCTCGGCGCGCCATAGGAGGTTCCCCTACACGCTGCCTCCTTGATCGCTTCTACAATTGTGGGGTGGGCGTGACCCGTGATCAGCGGTCCCCATGAGAGGACATAATCGATGTAGCGATTACCATCCACATCGAACAGGTATGGACCTTCGCCGCGCTCGATGAAGAGCGGTTGTCCACCCACGGCACGGAAAGCACGCACGGGGGAGTTCACGCCGCCGGGGAATAATGTCTGTGCTTCCTGGAAAAATGCAATTGATTTAACTATGTTCATAAATGACTCCAAAATGTTTACAGGGTTGCCGGTTGGAACGCTCCAACATTTGAGCCTGCCAACGTGAGAACGCGATTTACAGCGAGTTCTCCGGAATGAATGCAATCGGGGATGCCGATGCCGCGATACCCATTTCCCGCCAGTGCAAGCCCCGGATGATGCTGTAGCTCGTTATCAATTTGTTTGAGAATCTCAGGATGACCGAGATTGTATTGCGGCATGGCTTTGTCCCACAGGAAGACACGCGAGAGAATGGGTTTAGCCGTAATGCCCAGCGTGAGGCTCAACTCCTCTTTTGCCAGCTCAAGCAATTCATTTTCACTCCAGGGGATATCCTGCCCTGCGCGACCGACAAAGACGCGGATGAGGGCATACCCCTCCGGTGCGCGATGCGGGAACTTGGTGGATGTCCATGTGCAGGCGAGGGCGCGGCGTCCCTCCCGGCGCGGGATGACGTAGCCATATCCATCCAGTGGACGCGGTAAGTCACTCTGTTGGTAGGCGAGGGAAACGGTGGCGGTGGAGGCGTAGGGAATGCTTTGTAGAACGGAGGCAAGCCTCGGGTTGAGTGAAGCGAGCAGCGTCCCGCTCACAAATGCCGGAGTTGCCAGAACAATGGAATCAGAGTCGAGGCTTGAACCATCTTCCAATTCTACAAGAAAGCGTGAGGCGTTTTGTGTGAGGCGAGTGACATGCGCGTTGAGACGCAAGTCTATGCCACTTGAGGTTAGATGTTCGACGAGCGCTTCGACAATTTCGGCAAGACCCGTTGTTGGTGTGAGAAACGCAGAACGCGACCCTTGCACTGCCTTGCCCTTGGAATGCGCACGCATTTGAAGGGCGCCGCGCGCGAGACTTCCATATTTGAGTTCAAGATCACGCAGATAGGGAAACGTGGATGCAAGCGATAGTTGATCACCATCGCCAGCATAAATTCCAGACATGAGCGGCTCGATCAGATTTTCATACGCTTCACGCCCCAGCCGACGGCTGACGAACATGCCAAGCGATTCGTCGCCGTTGACAGCTTTTGCCGGTTGGAGGAAATCGAGACCCATGCGCGCCTTACCAAACCACGAAACGAGAGCGGATTTGAGGATCGCCTGCACGTTGGTGGGGATCATCATGGCGAGACCATCGGGGAGCGGCTCAAGCTTGTTTTGGTGAAGAACATACGTATTCTTCTGATGCGGATTTGTGCCATGCAGCCGATCGCCGAGCCCAAGTTCCTGACAAAGTGCGGTGGCGTAAGGTTTGGTGGCAAGGAAGGTGTCGGGTCCGCCTTCGATGATGAATTGACCATCGTCGAAGATGGCGCGATCTGTGGTGATCTTGCCACCCCAACGGTCGGATGATTCGATCAAGGTGATGCGTGCATCCGGGATTATCTTTGTCGCGTAATAGGCAGCGGAGAGTCCTGCAATGCCGCCGCCAATAATTATGAGTTTCATAGATGGGGGGCCCTCCATTTTTTGATGAATGAATCGAAAGGCAATTTGATTTTGTTGGAGTTGAATGGATACCATCCCAGTTCGGCGCGGACAGCTTGTTCTTTTAGCTCCGTGCTTCCCCAAACGAACGTCGCTCCGATCACGGCGACGATGACACACAGCCAGTCATTCTGGATCAAGAGCGAACCCAGGATGATGAGGACGCCAATTCCCAGCATGTAGGGCCAGCACCAATACCCGAAAATTCGTTCGCCGCGGATGACCAGCGGGAAGCCAAGCCCAATAATGAGCAGGGTGAGTATGCCGATCAGGATGCCGAAGGAATTCATAGTGGTCAGTAACCAGTTATCAGTAATTAGTGGCAGGTTTGCCAGTAGGCTCACGCTTCAAAAGATCATGGGTCGTAGCGTGGAAGCCGGGATCAGCCAGAATTGCCGCGTGACGTGGATTGCCTGGGTTGGCAGGGGCATGTCCTTTTTGGATGCGACGCTGCTGGCGAGTCAATTCAAAGGCGTCGAAGAGCAGGGTAATACCCAAAATGCCCAGGACAGTGGATAGTGGACGGTGGACAGTAATCACTGAGAAACATTCAGTAATGAGTCCGAGCGCACCGAAGATGACGGTTGGAAACCAGATCGTCGGTGAGATAAATTCCACTTTGCGCACAGCAACGTGCCCGCCCCAAATGCTGAGAAACGCAGTGACAGCCGCAACAAGCCCAAGCGTGTTCATGTCAGGACTTCTCCCTCACCCTGGTCCTCTCCCGCTGGGAGAGGGAAAATTCATGCACCATATCCACAACCGCCTTGACAGCATCAACAGGCGTGTGTTGCAGGATGCCATGACCGAGGTTGAAGATATGACCGGGTCGCCCGTTCGCGCGGCGCAGAATATCGTGGACGCGCTTCTTAATTTCGGGGAGAGGAGCGAACAGGATGGCGGGATCCAGATTCCCTTGAACGGCGACGTCTTCACCGAGCAGGAACCAGCCATCGTCCAGAGGGATGCGCCAGTCGAGTCCCATTACATCGCTGCCGGCGCGTTTCATCAACGGCAGGAGCGTGGTGGTGTTCGTCCCAAAATGGATGACAGGGACATTTTCGTTCTTTGCTGCCTGGATAATAAATTGTGAATACGGCAGGACGAATTCTTCGTAATCCTGAGGGTCGAGCGAGCCGACCCACGAGTCGAACACCTGTACCGCCTGCGCTCCCGCCCGAATTTGAGCTACAAGATAATCGCGCAACACAACCGCTAGTCTTTCCATCAATGCGTGCCAGGTCAGCGGATCGGAGTACATCATCGCCTTTGTCTTGAGAAACTCGCGTGATGACCCGCCTTCGATCATGTATGAGGCGACCGTGAACGGCGCGCCACAAAAGCCGATCAGCGGAACATCCTTCAGTTCTCCACGCAGGATACGGATCGCATTCATGACATAACTCAGATCGGTGTCGGGGTTTACAGGATGCATTCTCTTTACATCATCCATTGTGCAGATGGGGTTTTGCAAAACAGGCCCTTCACCCTTTGCAAATTCCAGCCCAACACCGAGCGGAATGGCGGGGAGCAGGATGTCGGCGAAAAGGATTGCCGCATCCACGCCCAGGGCACGGACCGGTTGAAGCGTCACTTCTGCGGCAAGCTCGGGGCGATAGCAGATCTCGAGCAGCGAATATTTTTCACGGATGGCTCGATAGTCCGCCATGTACCGTCCGGCCTGGCGCATGAACCAGACTGGAGTGACGTCGACAGATTCGCGACGAGTGGCGCGGATAAAGCGTGATTCGTTTATAGAAAGTGGAAAGTGTGGAGTAGGTTGTGCAAGCATCATTCGGTTTTCCACTTTTTACTTTCCACTGACCAACACGCACGCCGGATCGCTTTCCAAATAATCGCCTGTGATGCCATAGGCCCGCCCGCGTTGACCGCCGCACACGTCACGGTATTCGCAGGTCCCGCACACGCCTTTGTACTTATCGGGATTGCGCAGGTCTTTGAAGATCGGCGAGTTGCGATAGACATCCACGATATCGTTCTCGCGCACCATCCCGGCAGTGACGGGGAGAAATCCGCTGGGCTGGATTTCACCGATGTGCGAGATGAACAGGAAGCCATTGCCATCGTTGACGCCTTTGGTGGGGCGGTGGAGTCCATCGGCATATTGGAAGCCCGCGCTTTGGAATGTCACAGGCTGACCGTCCTTCTGCGCGCGTTTGCGCTCGATCGCCACGCGACGATACATCGGTGCGGCAGTGGATTTGATATCAAAGGGCGCATTCTGCGACAGGTCATATAACCAGTTGAACACTTTTTCATGTTGCTCCGCAGTGATCATCTGCTCTGCCATGGCGCGACCTGTTGGGACCAGGAAGAACACCGACCACTGCACCGCACCTACTTCCTGAATGAACGGAACCATTTCGTGCAAAATGTCAACATTGTGTTTTGCAACCGTTGTGTTGACCTGCACACTTAACCCAACATCGTGGGCGCGATGAAGCGTATCCATTGTCCTCTGCCATGAACCTTTGACCTTGCGGAAATCATCGTGGACCTCAGGACGCGGCGCATCAAGGGATAACGCAACGCGTTTGATGCCTGCATCACGCGCTTTCTCGAGTCGTTCTTTTGTCGGCAGGGCGGTGGCTGTGGGTGTCAGTGAGCAACGCAATCCGCGTTCGGCGGCATAGGCGATCAACTCGAAGAGGTCGGGTCTCATCATCGGGTCGCCGCCGGTGAAGATCAAGATGGGATTATTCCCAAAGGCAGCCAGTCGTTCGATCAACGCTTTCGCCTCGACTGTGGAAAGTTCACGCGGGTCGCGCTGATGCAGTGCATCGGCGCGGCAGTGGACGCAGGCATAGGCGCAGGCGCGTGTCACTTCCCAGGCGATGGTGAACGGTGCCATGTCAAAGTCCGCGTGGACCATGCGTTGGTTTTGATACGAGCGTTCGGCAGCGGCGCGTTCACTTAGATTCGGTAAAGTCATAGGGTATCTCCTTCTAAAGGTCAAAGGTCGAAAGTCAAAAGTCAACGGACCTGCGACCTTTGACTTTTATTTCAGCCACTTTGCCGCATCCACGGCGTGATAGGTCAGGATCAGGTCGGCGCCGGCGCGCTTCATGGCGGTCAGCGTTTCAAGAGTCACCTTTGCTTCATCGATCCAGCCGTTCGCCGCCGCAGCTTTGATCATCGCATACTCACCGCTGACGTTATATGCCGCCAACGGCAACTCGGGCTGTGCGTCCTTCACCACGCGGATCACATCCAGATAGGCGAGTGCGGGTTTGACCATCAACATGTCCGCGCCTTCCTCCACATCGATGGCTGCTTCGCGCAGCGCTTCGCGCACATTGGCAGGGTCCATCTGGTGCGATTTACGGTCGCCGAACTTTGGCGCGCCTTCCGCCGCATCACGGAACGGACCATAGAACGACGACGCATATTTCACGGCATAGGAAAGGATCGGCAGATTTTCGTAGCCAGCAACATCCAAGCCTGCACGGATCGCCGCCACCATGCCATCCATCATGCCGCTTGGCGCAACGATGTCCGCGCCGCATTCGGCGTGTGAAATCGCAACCTTCGTAAGCACATCCAAAGTGGGGTCGTTTAGCACATAGCCGAGAGGTAAATTAGAATATTGGAGTCCGAAGTCGGGAGACGTTGGAGTCCGCACATTGAGAATCCCGCAGTGACCATGATCGGTATATTCACACAGGCATACATCCGTCACGACCACCATCTCAGGATTTTCCTTCTTAATGGCACGGATCGCCTGCTGGACAATTCCATCTTCCGAGAAGTTCTCCAGCCCGATCGGGTCCTTCTCTTTGGGAATCCCAAACAGGATGAGGGCGTTCACTCCGGACCTTGCGGCTGTTTCCGCTTCACGGACGCTTTCCTCCACTGACAGTTGATACACGCCTGGCATCGAGTGGATCTCGCTGCGACCGGTGCCATGCCGCACGAACAGCGGATAAATAAAATCGCGCGCATTCAATTCCGTTTCCCGCACCATTGCGCGGAGGGCGGGTGTTGTGCGCAACCTGCGGGGACGGTTGATCATTTTTGACTTTTGAGCTGCGATTTGAGATTGGCGAGTTTCGAATTCAAGAAGTGTCATAAAACCTCCAGATGTTTCAGGGCTGTAATCAACCCATCGGTCGTGTATTCTTTGGCAACGATCACATTTGGCAAACCGGCTTCTCGCGCGGCTTCTTCGGTGATCGGTCCGATGCAGGCGAATAGTGGATTGTTCGGCAGGTGTAACGGATCGAGTCCATTCTGTTTGGCGATGGCGATAAAGTTTTCTACTGTAGACTGGCTGGTCAGTGTGATGATGTCCACGCCGGAGTGCAATGCTGTCAACCCTTCAAGACTCGGTTGGGCAGGCAATGTCTTATAGACCGTGATCTCATGCGGAACGCCGCCTGCATTGAAAATGGCTTCGGGCAGTTCCTTGCGGGCGATCTCGGCACGAGGCAGTAAGACCCACTTGCCGCGTAAATCACCCAACCCCGGCAGGATCGCCTCGGCAATATATTCCTGTGGAACAAAATCGGGCGTGATGCCGCGAGTTTTCAAAGCGTCTGCAGTCCTGGGTCCAATGGCGGCAAACTTCACTCCTAGTTCCTCTCCTTGTAAGAAAGGAGAATAGTTATCCAATACAATTTCCACCGCATTGACCGACGTAAACACTACCCACTCATAGCAATCCAATTTCGACAACGCCCGTTCCAGGGCGATATTGTTTCCAATCGGCTTGATCTCGATGACCGGGAAGTAGACAGGCTCGAATCCCGCTGAACGGAGCTTGTCTGCAAATTCATCCGCTTGGGTGTGCGGGCGGGTAATGAGAATCCGTTTCATCACAATACCTCCACGCCAAGGATTTCATTTGCGCCCTGCGCGATGGCTCGCTGGGCAAGTTCATTGCCGAGCAGTTGCGCGTCGGTCCCAGTGCGATTGATGTGAGTAGCCCTTTTGCCATCTTCGGAAATTACCAGTCCTGTCAGACTGATCACTGACGACTGGTCACTGGTTACTGAAGCATACGCCGCCACCGGCACCGAGCATCCGCCGCCTAACCCGCTTAGGAAGGCTCGCTCAGCAGTGGCCGCTTTTCGAGTGTGCTCGTCTTCCAAGGGGGCAAGCAGTTCGAGCGTCGTTGAGTCGTCGGCGCGGCATTGAACGGCAAGGGCACCTTGTCCCGGTGCGGGGAGCATGACATTGAGAGACAGCCATTCGGTTACGTGCTTTTCCAGACCTAAACGAGTCAAGCCTGCCCCTGCAAGAATGATGGCGTCGTATTGACCGTCCAAAGCTTTTCGTAGGCGGGTATCCACGTTGCCACGCAACGACACGGTATGAACGTCTGGGCGTAGGGAAAGGATCTGGGCAGCGCGGCGCAGGCTCGAGGTTCCGACCGAAGCGCCTTTTGGAAGCGTGGAAAGGCTATATCCGTTGGCAGAGATCAGCGCGTCACGCACCTCCGCTCGCGGGGGAATACATCCGATGGTTAAGCCAGCCGGGTTTGCAACAGGCAGGTCTTTGAGCGAGTGAACAGCACAATGGACAGATCCACTCAATAATTCTGATTCGAGTTCCTGCGTGAACAATCCCTTGCCGCCAATTTCGGGCAATGGCTTGTCGAGGATCTTGTCGCCTTGGGTGGTAATAATTTTCTCTTCACACGCAAGGTGGGGATGAATGTTTTTCAATGCCTGCATCACCCAATTGGTTTGCCAACGGGCGAGCGCAGAAGGACGGGTTGCAAAAATCAGTTTCATAGTTAATCAGCCGTGGAAAGATGGTTTTGTTTATCAGACAAGCCAAAGAGTTTGCGCGCCACAGCCGCGTATTCAGAGGCGCGCGGCGACGCTGCTTCCGCCCGCAGATGATGGGTGGGTGCGTGCAGTAATTTTTTGACCAGCGCCTGGCTCATGGCTTCGATGTGAATGCGCTCGGCTTCGGTGAGGTCGGGCAAACGGCGCAGGGTCTTTTCGAGTTCGGTCTGCCGGATCGCTTCCGCATTCTGGCGCATGTCTGCGATCAAGGGCAGCATCTCCAGTGATTTTAAATATTCTTCGAATAGTGCGAGTTCTTCCTCCAGAATGTTCTTTACCTGCGGCACTTCTGCCAGGCGTTCGGCAAGCGAGTTTTCGAGTTGAGCATTAAGAGTATCCATGTCATAGAGTTTGACATGAGGAATGCCTGCCACATCGGGATCAATATCGCGCGGCACGGCAATATCGATCAGCACCAGCGGACGCTCCGGGCGGTGCTTCATCGTTGCCTCCACCATTTTTTGAGAAATGAGCGTATGCGGCGCGCCCGTGGATGAAATGAGGATATCGGCGGTGGTCAGAGCAGCCTGGAGATTTTCGAATGTTGTGGCTTGTGCCTCCCAGCGTTGGGCGAGGGATCGAGCCCGCTCCATGGTGCGATTAACCACCGTGATCTTTTGAGCGCCACGCTTGCGCAGCGCTTCCACTGCCAGCTCTGCCATTTCGCCTGCGCCCAGGATGACAATTTGCGCTTCAGAGATTTCGTGAACAGCCCGCTCCGATAGTGATGCTGCCAGCGAAGAGACGGAGGCAGGGTTGCGGCTGATGGCGGTTTCTGTGCGCGTGCGCTTCCCGGCATGGATGGCAGCTTGAAAGAGCCGGTTCAAAATGGGACCCACCGTGTTCTGCCCGCGAGCCAGTTCCAGCGAACGCGTGACCTGACCCAAAATTTGTGGTTCGCCGATCACCAGCGAGTCGAGCCCTGCCGCGACTTCGAACAAGTGGCGGACGGCATCCATATCCTGGAAGCAATAGCGATGTGGAAGGAATTGCTCTACACACACGCCGCTAACGTCCGACAAAAAAGCCTCCAAACTGGCAAACGCCAGGTGATTGGAGGCGGCATATAATTCGATTCGATTACAAGTGGAGATGAAAACCAGTTCGTTGAGGCTTGTGTCAAGGTGCCCGCACGCCAGGCGTGCAAGAGCAATACGGACAACATCTTCTTCGAGCGCTAATTTTTCTCGCAGGGCAATAGGGGCAGTGGTGTGATTGAGTCCGATGCAGAGGATGTACATGGCTTTTGTCGTTATGGAAGATATGTGCAACTATATGCCAGCTGCCTGCGATTCACCAGAAGGGATTGTAAAGATTTCCTTTAACGCTGAATTAGAACCACCCCGTCCATCAACGCTTGCAACGGATATAAATACAGAATTATGTCTATTGTCGTACATCGATAGCTAAAAGTCATGTGCTGCTCTTGCTTCTCTGAACATTCACGATCAGACTCCTTTTCGCCTGATTCACTACGAGTGAAGTTTCCTGCTCTTCGAGTGTCTACTGCCTTGCATCACAGATGCCGATCTGGGAAATGAAAACGTGGTGAGGAAATTTTCCTCGCCACGTTTTATACCCAGAGCGGTCACACACCTGCCTGATTTGCTAAGCAAATCACGGGCGGTGCCAGGGAATTGCGCTTTTTCAAAAGCGGGAGAGCGCAATTTCTGACCGTGGGCATTATATCTATGATGATGGAAACACAACCGACAATTGTTATTGGAAGTGCTTCGCCAATTCTAGTACGTCAAGCCAAACCCGAAAGGATAGAGCGGATCTTCCGAGTCGTGGGGGACGTCCGCTTTTTGATTGCGTACCGCTTGCATGGAGGATGGAAGCTCAAAGGGAAGTTTGCCCTGCGGCTTGGCTTTGCCAAAGATAACATTCAAGACAGCCGTATCACTGGCGCCATAGTCACCGATCAATGCCTTAGCCGCCGCGTTGATCTCGGGGATGACCGCCGGGCGATCCAGGTAGATGACAACAATGGTGGGTACCGTCTGTAACAGCGACAAGATCTCGGCTTTCGTCTCGCCCTTGAAATCCAGGTCGCCGTGATGGAAGCCTTGTGCGAAACGGTTTTTCGTATCGATGGGTACCCAGGGAGTTTCCAAACGCAGGATGGCAAAATCCGCCTGTTCGGGAGCCTCCACCACCTGGGCGTACTCTGCCGCCACAACAGGGTTGAGATTTTTGACAAAGATCCTGGGCTGGCTTTTCAACGGTAAAACCTGCTCATCGTTTTTCAACAGGGTCATGGCACGCTCTTGCGACACGCGTCCCGCCGACACAGAATCGGGATTCCCAAATATCTGCGGAAGCTGGCTTTCATCCACGAATGGATTATCGAACAGTCCCAACTCGAATTTCAGGAAAAGCAGCCGCCGGACGGATTGATCGATCCGCTCTTCAGGCAAACGACCCGTCTTGACCAGTTCGATCACATACTCCGGGCAGTTCTCGCCGCCAAACTGATCGACACCCGCCTCGATGATCTTCAGCACGCGTTCGATCTTGCTCAAGTGCTCCACACCCCAGGCGCGTGCGGGCCAGATAACATCTCCCATAGGAGCGTCGGTGACCAAGCCCCAGTCGGTGCAGACGACGCCATCGTACTTGTATTTCTCGCGCAGCAGCCCGGTGATGATCGCCTTGTTGTACGACATGCCAACATTTTCATCCGTTTGATCCATTGGCACACCATAATAAGGCATGATGGCACCTGTTTGGGCTTCGAACGCCGCCTCGAAGGGGATCAGGTGGTAGTCAAAGTTCTTGCCGGGGTAGACCTGTCCTTTCTGGAATTCGAAGTGCGGGTCCAACCCTTCAAATTGCGGACCTCCGCCGGGGAAATGTTTGGTCATACATGCCACGCTGTTAGGACCGAGCATTTCGCCCTGGAAGCCTTCGATGTAGGCTTTGACCAGTCGGGCAGACACGTGAGCATCCTCGCCAAAGGTGCCGCTGATGCGGGGCCAGCGCGGCTCAGTCGCCAGGTCAATTTGCGGGTGGAGCGCCACGCGAATACCCACAGCCAGATACTCACGACGAGCTATCTCCGCAAACTGACGTACCAGGGCAACATCGTCAAGAGCGCCAAAACCCGGCATCTCACACCACTGTGAAAAACCCGCCGCCGCCATCGAAAAAATATTGCGGGTGAAATGATTGCGCGGATCGGATGCGATCGTGATGGGAATACCCAAGCGAGTCTCTTCTGCAAAGCGCTGGAGCTTGTTGTACCAGGATGCCACCACCGCTGCCCCCGGAATGCCCCAAAGATTGAAGTGGTTCATCTTTTGGTCCGCCACTTGCCGTGAGGCGACCAGTGCATGGGGAGGCGCATCCGCTTTGGCTTCGATGGAACTATCTTCGTTCACCTCAGAGCCATGGATGAACATGGTCCCGGCTTTTTCTTCCAACGTCATTTGCCGGAGCAGGTCTTCGACACGCGCCTCGATGGGCTGGCGCGCATCTTCATATACATCCAGTTTGCTGTTCTTGTTGAGGTCGCGGAAGGTGAAGCCATCCTCCGTTTTGACCAGACCAGATTGCTGCAAGGTGATTGCATTGGCGGGATCGTTTTGAGTTGCTTGCATGGACTTTTTCTCCTTGTCGTTCAACGAATGATCGTCTCGTTTTTTCCAGTTATACCCAGCACGGTCACACACCTGCCCTGGCGGGAGGTGCCAGGGAATGGCGCTTTTTCAAAAGCGGGAGAGCGCAATTTGTGACCGTGGGCATTATATAACACTTGTCCATTGAATTGGCTTATATGGATTATGGTAGGTAGAGGCCTTTTGCACAAGTGAATAAAATTAGCCACACGCTTGTCCCGGGCGCAAGTGTGTGGCAACGAAGACCTTCGCACGAGGTCTAATTTAGAAATGGGCTTCCGCTTCAGATGATAAAATTGAATGAGCAGTTGAAGCAGTAATGCATACCCCAACAAAACGCAGACCCACCATCGGCTTTATCTGTACCTGGCCCGTCTATCAAGGCACGACGATGGACCGGTATGCTCATTCATTAATTCAGGGCATCAGCGCCGCCGCCAGTGAACAGGGCTGTGATCTCCTATTGGGTTGCGGTTTCAGCGTTACAGGCAACAATCCTCAAAACCCAAGTTTCTGGCCCGTGCCCGGACCGAATATCAATTTCGTGCCGGTGGGTCCCTGGAACACCGATGGCTTGATCATTGTTCCAGATGAGCTGACCAGGGAACAATCTCAATACGTACGCGATCTCCTGGCATCAGACTTTCCCATGATCTTTACCACGCCCGAGGGACCGGGTCCTGTCGTGGCAGTGGATAATACACTTGGTATTCGGCAAGCCTTCGAACATCTCCTCCGTCATGGTCACAGGCAGATCGCTTTTATCGCCGGGAATGTCGGTCATGGCGGTGATAGTGAAGAACGCTTGCAGGCCTATCGTCTTGCGTTGAAAGAGGCAGGCATACCGGAAGATTCCCGTCTGCTCTCTTTTGGCGAACACCGGCGCGATGGCGGTAAATCTGCCATGCAAAAAATTCTCGCCAGTGGGGTGGACTTCAGCGCCCTGATCGCCAGCAACGACTTATCGTGCCTCGGTGCGATCGAATGTTTACAGGAAGCGGGACGCCTCATTCCTGACGATGTGGCTGTGATCGGCTTCGACGACATTCTCGATGCCCGATCCCTTTCCCCTTCGCTGACAACCATCCGCCACCCTACCTTTTCCCTGGGCTATCAATCTGTCATGACGCTGCTGCATCACATCCGCAGGGATGCAGATCGCGCCAAACGTGTAGTGGTGCCACCACGCTTGATCATCCGCCAATCCTGCGGATGCCCTCCCACCGGCACAAGTTTCTCCTTGCCTTCCACAAATGTCACCGAACCTTCCCTGACGCTCGATGATCTCGCACGCGCCATGGCAGAAGCCTCCTTGATCGAAGCGCGCAACAGTTTGCTGGAAGATCTGCAGGAGCAGTGTTCCTCCTTTCTGGATGCCTTCCTGAGGAGTTTGCAAGTATGGGATATCAATCCCATTTTGAATAAATTCAAACTTGTGCTGGCATGGACCGATGAGCGTGGCGAGGATGCACATATCTGGCAGGCGGGAATTGCGACCCTGTACCAGCAAATGAATACCCTGCTAAAGCTGGTCCCTGAAGCGGAGCAGGGATTCGTCACCAGCCTGATCGACCGCCTGCAGCTCGAGATCAGCGACCAGATCCAGCGTCGAACGACGCGGTCCATGATCGAGCATATGGACATGATGGCGCAGTTGGGTCTGATGACAGCGGAATTGCTCACCGCCATGAATATCCCCGAAAGCGCCGAGATTCTTAATCGTCATCTCTCAAAGGTGGGTATTAAGGATGTATTGGTGGCGTTATACGATGTCGATGGTGATGACCACACCTCACAGGCAACGATTCTGCTCACTGCGGGGCTATCGGGCGCCAAACAGGGACAGAGATTTGAAACGCGTACATTCCCAACTCCCGGGATATATGAAGATGAGCCTCTGCAACTGACCATTTTGCCATTGGATGTGGACGGCAAGACATTTGGCTTCGCGGCGTTCGATGCCCCCAACCCCGAGTTGTGCGCCGCCGTTGTCCATAACCTAAGTGCGGCGTTGCGCACCAGCCAGCTCTATAACGACGCGCTGGCAGGTCGTAAGATGGCAGAGGAAGCCAATCAGCTCAAGAGCCGTTTTCTTTCCATGGTCAGTCACGAGCTGCGCACGCCGCTCAGCTTGATCGTGGGGTTGAGCGAAATGGTCCTGCGCGAACAAAAAGCGGACCCACAGGCAACCCTGCGCGATATGGAACAGATCAATACCAGCGCCCAGCACCTTGCCCGCTTGATCGGCGATGTGCTCGATCTGGCAAGCAGCGAAGCGGGGCAGCTTCACATTTTGCGCGAACCGCTTGATCTGGCAGAAGTGTTGCGGGTGGCTGCAAAAATCGGAGAAGAACTGGCGCGTGAAAAAGGCCTGGCATGGAGCGTACAACTTCCGCGCCGGGGTCCGTGGGTGATGGGAGATCGTACGCGCTTGCGACAGGTAACCTTGAACCTGATCAGCAATGCGGTCAAGTTCACATCTGTGGGTCAGGTGCATCTGGATGTGTCGGTGATGGATAAAAATGTGGTCGTCTCCATCAGCGATACGGGCATGGGAATTTCTGGGAGCGAACAAAAGACCGTCTTCGATGAATTTTATCGTTCCAGGAATGCCATCGAATCAGGATCCGGTGGATTGGGTCTTGGGCTGGCTATTTCAAAGCAATTGATCGAACGACATGGAGGCGCCATCTCGGTTCGTTCGCCGGGAGAGCTGGGACGCGGTTCGACGTTTTCTTTCTGCATCCCGATCCTTTCTGGAACGAGCCCGGTACCGGAACTCCCAGCCTCGACAGCGAAGGCAGGCAACCTCGTCGTCATCCTCGCGGAAGGTGACGTCTCCACCAGCAACCTATCCGGCTATTTGAGCGCCCGTGGATTCGATGTCAACATTTATAGTGTGGACAAGGATAGCGAGTGGCTTTCCAAGATGATTCACGCCATGCCTTCAGCGATCATCCTCGAAGAACATCTTGCCAGCCGTGAGGGCTGGTCCATTATGGGGATGCTGAAGAGGCAGGCTTCTACAGAAAACACCCCTGTCCTGGCGTATTCATTGGATTATCACCACGATCAAGGGCGGCTGCTGGAGTTGAATTATCTTCATAAGCCGCTCAAGCCAGATCAACTTGCCAAAGAACTCGAACATATCACGCTATCAAAAGGCAAACCTCAGACCGTGCTGGTCGTGGATGATGATCCCGGCATCCTGGAAATGCATAGCCGTCTGGTCGAAGAAACGGGTCGCCGCGCAGTCACCGCACGCAATGGACGGGAAGCCCTGACTCTGCTCGAACAGCAAATCCCTGACCTGATTCTGCTGGACTTGATGATGCCTGAAATGGATGGCTTCGCCGTATTGGATGAACTGCGCTCGCGCGAAGCCACGCGTGAGATCCCGGTCATTATCCTCACGGCGCGTCTTCTTTCGGATGCCGATCTTGAGCGCTGTAACCGCGGTGTTGCTACGATTCTTGGCAAGGGTATCTTTAGTGCCGAGGAAACGCTGCGCCATGTAGAGGCAGCGTTGTCTCGCCAACATACACTGAATAGAACCACGCAGCAACTCATTCGCAGGGCAATGGCTTATATCCATGCGCGATATGCCGAACCGATCACGCGCGAAGAGATCGCCGACCACATTGGCATCAGTGCAGATTATCTGACCGATTGCTTTCGTCAGGAACTAGGTATTACTCCCATTACCTATATTCGCCGTTACCGCATTCACCAGGCATGTGAACTCCTGCGCAGTACCAACCAGTCCATTACGCAGATCGCCCTGGCGGTCGGCTTTTCAGAAAGCGCCCACTTCACACGTACATTTCAGCGGGAAATGAAATTGACTCCGCGCGCGTATCGTCAAAACAAATCAGGTTGATCAATTCCTATTCATTCATTTGCATCCTGCAAACAAAGCAATCCCAGCCTGAAAAGCGGGATTGTTTTGTTTACGCACCGGCAAAATCACGGTAACTTTCAAAAACATCCTGTTTACTGGCAAGACCTCTCCGGTTGAATTCCATATAATGATGATGTGAATGGAGTACAAAAAATGGATCCGAAAACAAGGCAGACTATATTGCTGATGGGTACTGATTCGAACCTGGGGTACCTGCTTGGCAGATTTGCAGAACAAAGTGAATACCAATTGACGGTCGCATCAGAGAATATCTCAATTCAGGATGTTACAGTTGCCAGCCCCGTAGCGATCATCTTTTCATCCATGGGTTTTCTGAGCAGGGCGGAGGATTTTGTTGTAGAACTGGCCAGTCTCGATGTGCCGATCATTGTCTGTTCATCAGTCACGGACGAAGCCAGGGCAAGGGAACTGGGCGCGGATTACTGCCTGCTCCACCCGATCACCTATGAAGGTTTTCAAGGCGCGCTGTCGCTTGTTAATACGCCAAAACGTGCTTAATCCAGTTTAGTGACAAAATTATCCGGTTTTTTGGCAAGTCTTTTACTTTACCCTTCCCTATAATCAAATTAGATCATTGGGTGGATTACACCCACCAGTAATGAGGTGGTGATGCCTATCACCATCTCTAAAATCAGAATCTCAAAAAGGAGAAGAAGTGCCATGAAAAAGTTAGTAACACTGTTTTCGTTCATCACTGTGCTCGGGCTTTTGCTATCCGCCTGCGGTGGAGCCGCGACCGCCACAACCGCGCCCGAACCGACTCAGCAGGAAACTGCCGCGCCGGTGGCGACCGAAGCCCCGACCACCGTCCCTGAGCCCACTGCCACCCTGAAGATCTGGGCGGATGATACTCGCACGCCCATTTTGCTCTCATTCGCTGAGGACTTCAAAGCGAAATACAATGTAGAGCTTGTCGTCGAAGACCTGGGTCGTGTTCAAGATATCCGCACTCCCATGATCACCGCAGCACCCGCTGGCGAAGGTCCCGACATTTTCATCGGCGTCCATGACTGGCTGGGCGCTCTGGTGGAGAGTGGTCTGGTGGCACCCATCGATCTTGGCGACAAGAAAGATGAATTTGTCCAAATGTCATTGGATGCCTTTACCTACACCGATGGAAACCTTTACGGTGTGCCGTACGCCACGGAGAACCTTGGGTTCTTCTACAACACCGAATTGGTTGAAACACCTCCCACGACATGGGCGGAAGTGCTCGAAGTTGGCAAGGCGCTTAAGGACGAGGGCAAGGTCCAATACGCGTTTGCCATGGCAGGCGGCGGTTATGAGAATATGCCCGTTCTGACTGCCTTTGGCGGCTACATCTTTGGCAAGGACGCCAACGGCGCCTGGAATCCGAATGATGTCGGTCTTGACAGCGAAGGAATGATCGCTGGCGTGAAATATTTGTCTGATGCTGCCGTGGCTGGTCTCATCCCCACCACTGCCGACTATGAAACTGCCCACTCATTATTTGAAACCGGCCAGGTTCCATTCTTGATGGCTGGTCCGTGGGCATTGGATCGCATTCGCGCCTCAGGTGTACCATACAAAGTGACAACCTTCCCCGATAACGGCGCCCCGTTCTCTGGCGTGCAGGGTTTCATGATCAATGCCTTCAGTGAAAATGTCTTTCTGGCGCAGACCTTCCTGACCGAGTATGTTGCTACTGAAGATTTCATGCAGCAGATCTATGAGACCGGCTTGCGTCCCTCCGCGTTCAAGCCTGTCCTGGATAAGACAACCGACCCTGACCTGCTGGCGATGGGACAAATTACCAATGCCGTTCCGATGCCAAACATCCCCGAGATGGGCTCTGTATGGACCGCCTGGAATAACGGAATCGCTCTTTCCACTGCTGGTACGCAGGCGACTGATGCAGCCATGAAGGATGCTGCCAACCAGGTGCGCGCCCTGATCCAGGGAGCGCTGGCTGGCATGGTCAACCTGCCCGGCAGTTATCAGGATAAGGCTGGATGTGGTGGTCAGTGGGATCCTGCCTGCGAAACAACTGCCTTGAAGAAAGGTGATGATGGTCTCTACACACTCACCGTAAAACTCCCAGCGGGAGAGTATGAATATAAAATCGCCATGGACGGCGCCTGGACCGTGAACTACGGTTCGGATGGCGCCCAGGACGGACCCAACTACAAGCTCAGCCTGGCTGCTGATAGTACCGTGACTTTCACCTACAATCCGGAAACCCATCTGGTGGAAGCCAAAACCGAATAATCCGGTAATATAAGAGAAGGCCGGGAGAGATCCCGGCCTTCATCTCATCCCTATTTAAAAGAGACACACAGGTGAAGCCATGACGGTCACTGCTTCTTTAAACGATCGTAAAAAAATGGATTCCTCTCCAA
>Ga0210377_10002127_pt1 | contig 17560 bp, 14 predicted proteins | sample PLM4_65_b1redo_FD_155480 | JGI IMG/M metagenome (GOLD analysis project Ga0210377, IMG submission 155480) | Groundwater sediment microbial communities from an aquifer in East River, Colorado, USA - PLM4_65_b1 redo | ecosystem: Environmental > Terrestrial > Soil > Riparian zone | place: USA: East...
TCAGCCGCGCGACAGCGCGAAGGGCGCGCAGATCGAGGAGTTCATCAAGTGGATGCTCCAGCCCGAAGCCCAGCGGATGGCCGCCGACCTGCACTACGCGCCGCTGCCGGTGCCGGTCATCGAGCTGGTGCAGAAGAGGATCGCAGTGTCACCCTGAACGCAGTGAAGGGGGCCATGCCAGGTCACGGTCCGCCGTCGATCAACCCGCCGCCTCGTGACCTGTCCGTTACAAGTCCGTGACCTTCTCCACGGATGCCGCGGATAACATCACCCCCATGACGACCACCCTCGCGAGCGAGCCGGTCACCCGGCCCCCGGCGCAGGATCCCTCGTCCCTGGAGCTCGCGAGCTACGGCGATCGGGTGTTCCGCTGGCTCCTGACGCTCGGGGCTCTCTCCATCCCGATCCTTCTCGGCTTCCTGGTCTACGAGCTCTGGAGCGGCGCGCGGCTGGCCGTGGACAAGTTCGGCTTCGATTTCGTCACCTCCAGCACCTGGGACCCGGTTGCGGAGGAGTTCGGGGCCTTTCCGCTGATCTTCGGCACCCTGATCTCCTCGGTGGTCGCGCTCGCCATCGCAGTCCCGCTCTCGCTCGGCGTGGCGATCTACTTGAGCGAGTTCGCCCCCAAGTTCGTGCGGCAGCCGGTGGCGTTCCTGATCAGCCTCCTCGCGGCGATCCCCAGCGTGGTCTACGGCCTGTGGGGGATCTTCGTGTTGATCCCGATTCTCCGGACCACCGCCTTCCCGTTCCTCCGCGACGTGTTTGGCTTCCTGCCGCTGTTCCAGGGACCGATCTACGGGCCGTCCATGTTCTCCGCGGGGATCATTCTCGCGATCATGGTGATGCCGTACATCATGTCGGTTTCCCGGGAGGTCCTGCTGGCGGTCCCCGACACCCAGCGCGAGGCCGCGCTCGCGCTCGGCGCGACGCGATGGGAGGCGGTCATCACCGCCGTCCTTCCCTACGCTCGCTCCGGCATCGCCGGCGCTGTCATCCTCGGCCTGGGCCGCGCGCTCGGCGAGACGATGGCCGTGACGATGCTGATCGGGAACCGCCACGAGATCGCGGCCTCGCTCTTCGCGCCGGGATACACCATGGCGGCGGCGATCGCCAACGAGTTCTCCGAGGCCGTGGGCGACATGCACCTGTCTGCCCTGGCGTACGTGGCCTTCCTGCTCTTCGTCGTGACGGTGCTGGTGAACGCCGGGGCGAGGCTCCTCATCTGGCGCGTTGCCCGTGGGTCGGGCATCGGGAGCAAGGCGCTGTGAATCGGCGCGTGGTCCGGCGCTTCGTGAGCAACGCGATGGTCGGCCTCATGGTCCTTGCCGTCGTGGTGGCGCTGCTCCCGCTCTTCTTCATCCTGGCGGACCTCATCGTGAAGGGCGCCGGGAGTCTCTCGGTGGATTTCTTCACCAAGATGCCCGCCCCCGCAGGCGAGACCGGAGGTGGAGTGGCCCATGCCATCGTGGGGACCCTCATCATCGTGGGTACCGCGAGCCTGATCGGCCTTCCGGTCGGTGTCGCGGCCGGGATTTACTGCGCGGAGTATCCCGGCAGCCGGCTCACCTGGGTAACGCGGTTCGTGGCCGACGTCATGAACGGCACGCCGTCGATCGTCGTGGGCGTGTTCGCCTGGGCCTGGATCGTGGCGACCCAGAAGCATTTCTCGGCGCTGGCGGGGAGTGCGGCGCTGGCGATGTTGATGATCCCCATGGTGCTCCGGACCACCGAGGAGATGATCAAGCTGGTGCCCAACTCGCTCCGCGAGGCGGCGCTGGCGCTCGGCTACCCGCGCTGGCGGACGAGTCTCGCTGTCGTGGTGCGGACCACGCTGCCCGGAATCGTGACCGGTAGCCTCCTGGCGGTGGCCCGGATTGCCGGCGAGACGGCCCCGCTGCTCTTCACGGCCCTCGGCAGCCAGTACATGGGCCTCGACGTCAATCAGCCAATGGCGGCGCTGCCGCTGACGGTCTTCACCTACGCGACCGGTCCCTACGAGGAGTGGCACCGGTACGCCTGGGCGGCCGCGCTGGTTCTCATCATGGTCGTCTTCGTGCTCAGCCTGGGCGCCCGGTTGGCCATCGGACGGAGATTCAACCTCAATGGCTGACGCCACGCTCCGTACGGCCCCGGCACCGCCCGCCACGTCGAGCGCGGCCGCCATGAAAGTGCGGGTCGAGACCGACAAGCTGACGGCGATGTACGGCAAGTTCACCGCCGTGAAGAGCGTGTCGCTCGGCTTCGAGGCCCACCGCGTCCACGCGCTGATCGGACCGTCCGGGTGCGGCAAGTCCACCTTCCTCCGGACCATCAACCGGATGCACGAGCTGGTGGAAGGCGCCTGGATCACGGGTCGGGTGCTCCTCGACGGCGAGGACATCTACGCGCGCCGGGTGAACGCCATGCAGCTCCGCCGGCGAATCGGGATGGTCTTCCAGCGGCCCACGCCGTTCCCCACGATGTCCATCTACGACAACGTGGCGGCCGGCCTCCGGGTCCACCGGGCGCTGCCCCGCGCAGAGCTGGACGCGGTCGTCGAGCACTCGCTGCGGCAGGCGGCGCTCTGGGAGGAGGTCAAGGACCGGCTTCGCACCAGCGCGATGGCGCTTTCGGGCGGACAGCAGCAGCGGCTCTGCATAGCGCGCACGGTCGCGCCCTCGCCCGACGTCATCCTCCTCGACGAGCCGACCGCGTCCCTCGACCCGCAGGGGACGCAGCGGATCGAAGAGCTGCTCTTCGAGCTCAAGAACGCCTTCACCATCATCATCGTGACCCACAACATGCAGCAGGCGGCACGCGTGTCTGACACCACCACGTTCTTCTATCTCGGCACCATGGTGGAGACTGGGGCGACCCGGCAGATCTTCACCGCGCCGCGGAATGAGCAGACCGAGGCCTACATCACGGGGAGATTCGGATGAGCGCCATCATGAAACCGAGGACCTCGTTCGTCACCACGCCGAGAGCCACCCTGGCCCCACGGCCGCCCTCCGCGCTGCCGGCCGAGCGCGGAGCGCCCGCGGTGGAGGTTCGCGGGTTCAGCTTCTCCTACGGCGAGCGCCAGGTGCTCCGGAACCTCGAGTTCTCGATCGAGCGGAAGGCGGTCACCGCCATCATCGGCCCCTCCGGGTGCGGGAAGTCCACCTTTCTGCGCTCGATCAACCGGCTCAACGACCTCATCGCCGCCACCAGACATCAGGGCGACATCCTGGTCGAGGGCCGATCGGTCTACGCGCACGGGACCGATCTGGTGGCGCTGCGCCAGCGGGTCGGCATGGTCTTCCAGCGGCCCAACCCGTTCCCCAAGTCGGTGTTCGACAACGTGGCGTACGGTCCGGGGCTCAACCGCCTGGTGACCAAGCGCGACCTGCCCGACCTGGTGGAGCGGTGCCTCCGGCAGGCGGCGCTGTGGGACGAGGTGAAGGACCGCCTCGAGGAGCCGGCGACCGGCCTCTCGGGCGGCCAGCAGCAGCGCCTCTGCATCGCGCGCGCACTGGGCAACCAGCCCGAGCTGCTCCTCATGGACGAGCCCTGCTCGGCGCTCGATCCGGTCGCCACCCAGCGGGTCGAGGAGCTGATCTTCGAGCTCAAGCGGGACTATACCATCGTGATCGTCACGCATAACATGCAGCAGGCCGCGCGCGTGTCGGACTTCACCGGCTTCTTCGACCGCGGGGAGCTGATGGAGTTCGACGAGACCGAGCGGATCTTCACCAGCCCGGCGCACGAGCGGACCGAAGCCTACATCACCGGGAGGTTCGGATGAGCCTTGACGTCCACCGTCACTTCCACGACGAGCTGAGCCACGTGAAGGTGCGTCTGCTCACCATGTCGGGCGAGGCGGAGGCGGCGCTGAGCCTGGCGGTGGAGGCGCTGCTCGAGCGCGACAGCGAGAAGGCGCGCCGCGTCATCAAGGGCGACCGGGTCATCGACGGCATGGAGGTCGAGATCGAGGAGCAGTGCATCAACCTCCTCGCCCTCCAGCAGCCGATGGCCCGCGACCTCCGGATGCTCACCTCCGCGCTCAAGATCGCCAACGACCTCGAGCGGGTGGGCGATCACGCGGTCAACATCGCCGAGTCGGCCGAGCGGTTGAACCAGAGCCGGCCGATCGCCCCCGAGCCCGAGATCGTCGAGATGGCCCGGCTCGCGCGCGACATGCTGTCCGACGCCCTCGAAGCGTTCATCCGCAGCGACGCCGCCGCCGGCCGCGAGGTCTGCCTCCGCGACGACAAGGTTGACCAGCTCCACGACTCGGTGTTCCGTATATTGCTCACCCACATGATGGAAGACCCGCACATGATCGGCGCGGGCATGGAGCTCTTCCTGGTGAGCCGGAACCTGGAGCGGGTGGCCGATCTCGCCACCAACATCGGCGAGGACGTCGTCTTCCTGGTGGAGGGGAAATCCATCAAGCACCACGCCGAGGACCGGGGCGAGGCCAAAGCCACCGCATGATCGACGGCGGCACCGGCGCCGAGCGGGAGCGGATCGCCGCGATCGACGTCGGCTCCAACTCCGTCCGGCTCCTCGTGGCCGAGTACGACCCCGCCTCCGGCCTCACCGTCATCGACGAGATGAAGGACCAGCCGCGCCTCGCCGCGGGCCTGGCGAACACCGGCTGCCTCAACGAGGCCGCGATGGACCGCGCCATCCAGACCCTGGGCCGGATGCGGGAGGTCTGCCAGCGGCGCAACGTCCGACGGATCGCGGCGGTCGCTACCGCGGCGGTGCGGGAGGCGGAAAACGGCCCGTGGTTCGTCCGCCGGGTCCGCCAGGAGCTCGACATCCCGCTCCGCATCATCGACGCCGAGACCGAGGCCGCCCTCTCCTACCGCTCGGTCGCCCACCACTTCCCGCTCGCCGGTGAGCGAGCCCTCGTCGCCGACATCGGCGGTGGCAGCCTCGAGCTGATCGGCGCGGTGGACGGCCTGGTGGAGCTGACGCTCTCGCTCCCGCTCGGTGCCGTGCGGCTGACCGAGCTCCATCTCCCCGGCGACCGGACGATTCAGCGTGAGCTGACCGGGCTTCGGAAGCACATCCGGAAGCAGCTCAAGCGCGCGATCTCGAGCCGGGAGTGGGCCGCGGCCGCCGTGATCGGATCCGGCGGAACGTTCACCACCCTCGGCCGCATCACCCAGGCCCGCCGCGGCCTGCCCCCCGGGGACACCGTGCACGGCGTCTCGGTCGAGACCGCCGAGGTGGAGCGCCTCCTCGACTGGCTCGCGAGCCGGACCGCGGAGCAGCGGAGGCAGGTGCCCGGCCTCAATCCCGAGCGCGCCGACATCATCATTGCGGGGCTCGCCGTCACGGCGGAGCTGCTCGACTGGGTCAGGACCCGGAGCATCACGGTGAGCGCGTTCGGTCTCAGAGAAGGACTGCTGCTGGAGATGGCGGGCGCGGAGGAGCCGGTGGTGCGCGACCCGCTCCGTCTCTTCCGCGAGTTCGCCGAGCGCTGCCAGTCCGATCGCCGCCACGTGGAGCACGTCCGGCTTCTGGCGCTGCAGCTCTTCGAGCAGCTCGGCGAGACGCTGGGCTGCGGCCCCGAAGAGCAGCTGCTGCTGGAGGCGGCCAGCCTCCTGCACGATGTCGGACAGCTCGTGAGCTACCCGAAGCACCACAAGCACAGCTACAGCCTTCTCACCCACGCCGAGCGGCTGGGCCTCGCGCCGCGCGAGCGGGGCCTGGTCGCGCTGATCAGCCGGTATCACCGGCGGACCGGTCCGCGGAAGAAGCACCCGGAGCTCGCGGCGCTACCTCCCGAGGATCAGGCCATCGTAAGGCGGGTGAGCGCGATCCTGCGGCTGGCTGACGGGTTGGACCGGGGGCACTCGGCGGCGGTGGAAACCGTCACCGCGAGGCTCGACTCGGAAGCGCTGGTGCTGACGGTGGCACCGGGGAACGCGCAGGCCGATCTGGGGCTCGAGTGCTGGGGTGCATCGCGGAAGGCCGACGTGCTGGCCAAGCTGCTCAAGCGGGACATCGTCGTGACGCCCGCCAGCAGTCAGTAGCCCGACGCCGCCGGCGTCAGACATACTGGGCCATCGCCCGGTGCTTGGCCACCAGGTCGTCGTCCTTGAACACGAGGATCAGGACCGCGCCCGCGATGAAGCCGCCGGCATGCGCCCAGAACGCGACCCCGCCCTTCTCGTCCCCCAGGGTCGGTAGCCCAGCGAGGATCTGCAGCAGGAACCAGTAGCCCAGCATGAGGAAGGCCGGAACGGCGATACGGGTGATGAAGAAACCGAGGATTACCAGCATGTGAACCCTAACCCGGGGATAGAGCACGATGTACGCGCCCATGACCCCGCTGATCGCCCCGGAGGCGCCCACCATGGGAACCGGGCTCGTGGGGTTCACTACTGTCTGGGCCGCCGCCGCGGCGATGCCGGAGAGGAGGTAAAAGCCCAGATAGCGCACGCGCCCCATCGAGTCTTCGACGTTGTTCCCGAACAGCCAGAGGAACCACATGTTGCCGATGAGATGGAACCACCCGCCGTGCAGGAACATCGAGGTCAGCGGCGTAAACCACTCGCGGTCCGCGTCCATCACGCAGGCGGTGGACTCGCCCATCGGAATCGCGAAGCCAGGCGGAATCCGCCCGAGGAAGTCGCCGGGAATCAGCCCGAGCTCGCATACGGATTTCGAGAGATACGGCTCGCTGCCCATCCCCTGTACCAGCACCCAGACGGCCACGTTGAGGCCGATGAGCGCGATGGTGACGACTGAGGTTGCGAGAGTCGGATTGTCGTCGCGGTAGGGGAACATGGGAGAATACTAGCGGGACAGCGGGACAGCGGGGGCAGCTCGGAGGACCTGCGAGCCGGGGGTGCGGGTCACGCGCCAGGAATGGGCATTGGCATCGCGGTCTCCTGCCAATATGGCAGCAAACCAAGGTATAGGAATTGCCCCTCCGCTGCGCCAGGCCTATCCGTGCGTCAGAAGGGCAACCGGAATCAACGATTTACACGAATTGAATTGGAGTCGACATGGCGTCGAAAATCATCGGCATCGACCTGGGAACCACCAACTCGGTGGTCTCGGTCATGGAGGCGGGCGATCCCGTCGTCATCCCCAACGCCGAAGGTGGCCGGACCACTCCCTCGGTCGTGGCATTCACCAAGGACGGTGAGCGCCTGGTCGGCCAGGTGGCCAAGCGTCAGGCCGTGACCAACCCCAAGCAGACGATCTTCTCGATCAAGCGGTTCATGGGACGTCGGATGAACGAGGTCACCGAGGAGGTCAAGAAGGTCCCCTACAAGGTCGTCGATGGTCCGAACGGCCTCGTGGCGGTCGAGATCAGCGGCAAACGGTACACCCCGCCCGAGATCTCGGCGATGATCCTGCAGAAGATGAAGCAGACCGCGGAGGACTACCTGGGCCAGACCGTGGAGCGGGCCGTCATCACCGTGCCCGCGTACTTCAACGACGCGCAGCGGCAGGCCACCAAAGACGCCGGCAAGGTCGCCGGCCTCGAGGTACTCCGCATCATCAACGAGCCGACCGCGGCGGCACTGGCGTACGGGCTCGACAAGAAGAAGGAAGAGAAGATCGCGGTCTTCGACCTGGGCGGCGGCACCTACGACATCTCGGTGCTGGAGCTCGCCGAGGGTGTGTTCGAGGTCAAGAGCACCAACGGCGACACCCATCTGGGCGGTGACGACTTCGACCAGCGGCTCATCGACTGGCTCGTCGCCGAGTTCAAGAAGGACCAGGGCATCGACCTCTCCAAGGACCCGATGGCGCTCCAGCGCCTGAAGGAGGCGGCGGAGAAGGCGAAGATGGAGCTCTCCACCACCACGCAGACCGACATCAACCTGCCGTTCATCACGGCCGACCAGTCCGGTCCCAAGCATCTGAACCTGAGCCTCACCCGGGCCAAGTTCGAGCAGCTGGTGGACGACCTGATCCAGCGGACGATCCCGCCGATGCAACAGGCGCTCAAGGACGCGGGGCTCGATCCGAAGTCGGTGGATGAGGTGATCCTGGTCGGCGGCTCGACCCGTATCCCCAAGATCCAGCAGATCGTCAAGGACTTCTTCGGCAAGGAGCCCAACCGCTCCGTGAACCCCGACGAGGTCGTGGCGATCGGCGCGGCGATCCAGGGCGGCGTGCTCGGCGGCGAGGTGAAGGACGTCCTGCTCCTCGACGTGACCCCGCTCTCGCTCGGCATCGAGACGCTGGGCGGCGTGACCACGGTGCTGATCTCGCGGAACACGACGATCCCGACCAAGAAGTCGGAGACCTTCTCGACCGCCGAGGACAACCAGACGACGGTGGAGATCCACGTCCTCCAGGGCGAGCGCCAGATGGCCAGCGACAACCGCACCATCGGGAAGTTCCAGCTCACCGGGATCCCGCCCGCTCCTCGCGGCATGCCGCAGGTCGAGGTCGCCTTCGACATCGACGCCAACGGCATCCTGCACGTGGGGGCCAAGGACAAGGCCACCGGCAAGGAGCAGAAGATCCGGATCGAGGCGTCCAGCGGGCTGAGCGACACCGACATCGACAAGATGGTGAAGGCCGCCGAGCTTCATGCGAGCGAGGACAAGCAGCGGCGCGAGACGATCGAGCAGCGCAACCAGCTCGACAGCCTGGTCTACCGGGTCGAGAAGGACAGCAAGGAGTGGGTGGACCGGCTCCCGGCTGACGCCAAGACCCGGCTGGAATCGGCGGTCGAGGCCGGCAAGCAGGCGCTGCGGACCGGCGATCCGGATGCCATCCGGAAGGCTCTCGACGAGTTGAACAACGCCTACTCGGCGGCCGGAGCCTCGCTCTACCAGGCCGGCCAGACCCAGGGTCAGGGCGCCGGCGCGGGGGCCGGACAGCCTGGCGCGGCGGGTGCCCCGCCCGAGCAGCCGGTCGGAAAGCAGGAGGACGTGGTCGAGGCCGACTACGAGATCGTGGACGAGAACAAGAAGTAGTCTCCCGCCCTCCGAGGGCAGGACAGCGGCGGCCGGGCTTTCTAGCCCGGCCGCCGCTGTCGTTTCAGGAATTCCCGCTCACTCTCCGTACGGCACCCAGATGTTCTTCACCTGCGTCGCCTGCTCGAGGAACTCCTGACCCTCAGCCTGGCGCGGGTCGGACCAATCGCGGCCCCGGCCATGGTCCACCCAGGTGCGCTTCATGTTGCCGGCCGAAAGCCGCTCGACCTCGGCCGAGCCCTCCGCAGTGCCGAAGTACCAGACCCCGCCCACATCGTCGTGCGCGGCGAGCACCGGGGTCAGCTCGTCGCGGAGACCGGTGACGATGTTCACCACTCCGCCCGGCAGGTCGGAGGTGTCGAGCACCTGGTAGAAGTCGGTCGCCGGGAGCGGCGCGCTGGTGGAGGGGATCGCCACCACCGTGTTTCCCATCGCAATGGCAGGCAGCACCGTCGAGACCAGGCCGAGCAGCGGCCAGGCGTCGGGGCAGACGATGCCGAGCACGCCGATCGGCTCCGGCATCGCGAGCGTGATGTTGCGGTAGGGGGTGTGGTGTACCAGACCGTCGTACTTGTCGGTCCAGGCGGCCCAGGTGTAGATCCGCTCGACCGCGAGCGCCAGCTCGCGCTCGCCCAGGCGGCGCCCGAACTCCTCGGCCCGTGCGGCGAGGTTTTCGGCGATGTAGAACAGCACCTGCGCCCGCTGGTGCGCCGTCGCCCGCGCCCATCCCTCCGCCCTGTGCGCGGCCTCGACAGCGTTGCGGATATCCTTGCGATTGCCGTGCCCCACCTCGCCGATCCTCCGCCCCGCGGCGTCGAGCACCGGCAAGCTGTAGCCCGAGTCCGGCCGCACCTGCTTGCCGCCGATGTAGAGCTTGGGGGTACGGTCGATGGGCGGGACGGCGGAACGGCGGAACGGCGGAACGGCGGAAGACGATCCAGCGCCGGGGTGGATGTGCCTCGACCGCCGACTCTTTCCGCCCTTCCGCCGTTCCGCCGTTCCGCCGTCCTCCCACGCCCACTTCACATACTCCCTCAGCCCCTCTCGCCCCCCCTCCCGACCGAACCCGCTCTCGCGGTACCCGCCGAACCCGCTGGCGGCATCGAAGACGTTGGTACAGTTGATCCAGACCGTTCCCGCCTGGAGCTGCGGGGCGACGTCCAGCGCCAGGTTGATGTTCTCGGTCCAGAGACTAGCCGCCAGTCCGTAGCGGGTGTTATTGGCCAGCTCGACCGCCTCGGCCGGCGTGCGGAAGGTCATGAGCACCACCACCGGGCCAAAGATCTCCACCTGCGCGATGGTCGCGGCGGGCGAAACCTCGGTGAAGAGCGTCGGGGGGAAGAACCACCCCTCCCGCGGGCAGCTCCACGAGGGCTGCCACAGGCTGGCACCCTCCTCCTGGCCGCGCCGCACCAGACCCTCGATCTTCTCCAGCTGGACCGGCGCGATGATCGCGCCCATGTCCACCGCCTTGTCCAGCGGGTCACCCACCCGCAGCGTCTCCATCCTCCCCTTGAGCTTCGCCACCAGGCGCGCCGCCACCCCCTCCTGCACCAGGATGCGCGAGCCCGCGCAGCAGACCTGACCCTGGTTGAACCAGATCGCGTCCACCACGCCCTCGACCACGCTGTCAAGGTCGGCGTCGGGGAAGACGAGGAACGGCGATTTCCCGCCCAGCTCGAGCGAGAGCTTCTTCCCGCTCCCCGCCGTGGCCGTGCGGATGATCCGCCCCACCTCGGTCGAGCCGGTGAAGGCGATCTTGTCCACGTCGGGGTGAGCGACGATGGCCTCTCCCGTCCGGCCGTCGCCGGTGACGATGTTCACCACGCCGGGAGGCAGCCCGGCTTCCTCGCACAGCTCGGCGAATCGCAGCGCGGTGAGCGAGGTGAACTCGGCGGGCTTGAGCACCACGGTGTTTCCCATCGCCAGCGCGGGCGCGATCTTCCAGGCCAGCATGAGCAGCGGGAAGTTCCACGGGATGATCTGGCCGATCACGCCGACCGGCACCCGCTCGGGCAGCTCCCGCTCCATGAGCTGGGCCCAGCCGGCGTGATGATAGAAGTGCCGGGCCACGAGCGGCAGGTCGATGTCCCGGGACTCGCGGATCGGCTTCCCGTTGTCGAGCGATTCGAGCACCGCGAAGAACCGGCTGTGCTTCTGGATCTGCCGGGCCAGGGCATAGAGATGGCGGGCTCGCCCGTGCCCGCCGAGCGCCCACCACCCGGGCTGCGCCGCGCGCGCGGCGCGCACCGCGCGGTCCACGTCGGCGGCGCTGGCCTGCGTCAGCCGGGCGAGCGGCTTGCCCGTGGCCGGGTTCAGCGTCTCGAAGGTCTCGCGCTCGGGATCCGTCCAGGTACCGCCGATGAAGAGCCCGAACCGCCGGCCGTGCCGCTCCAGCCAGGCATGGGCCGGCGCCACCGCCTCGGGGGCGGGACCGTAGGCCATCGTCCCGAAGATGTCGGGTATGGACGTCATGAGCTCACGCCATGGGATGCCGGTATGCCGCCGAGTAGCGCCCGGTCACGAAGTGCTCCAGCTGGCGCTCGATGTCCGTGAGCAGCGCACTCGCGCCGAAGCGGAACAGATCGGGCCGCAGCCAGCGGTCGCCTAGCTCGTCCTTCACCAACGCCAGCCAGTCCAGCGCGTCCTTGGCGGCGCGGATCCCGCCGGCCGGCTTGAGCCCGACCAGCTGACCGGTGTGCTCCCGGTAGTCGCGGATGGCGCGCGCCATCACCAACCCGACGGGGAGCGTGGCGTTGACGCGCTCCTTTCCGGTCGAGGTCTTGATGAAGTCGGCGCCGGCCATCATGCAGACCCGGCTCGCGCGCGCGACGTTGCCCAGGGTGCCCAGCTCGCCGGTGCCGAGGATCGTCTTGATGTGGGCATCGCCGCAGGCCTCGCGCATGGCGCGCACTTCGTCGTAGAGGGCGCGCCAGTTCTCGGTGAGCACGTGGGCCCGGGTTATCACGACGTCGATCTCTTCGGCGCCGGCGGCGACCGAGGCGCGGATCTCCCCGATCCGCTGCTCGAACGGCGACAATCCGGCGGGAAAGCCGGTCGATACCGCCGCGACCGGAATCCCGGACCCCTCCAACGCTTCGACCGCGGTCTCGACGAAGACGTGGTAGACGCAGACGGCGGCGACCCGAATGGGCAGCTGCTCGGCGCCCATCGCCTCGAGCAGGTCGGTACGGACCGGCCGGCGCGCCTTGGCGCACAGCCGGCGAACCCGGCCGGGGGTGTCGTCGCTCGAGAGGGTGGTGAGATCCATCAGGGTGACGGCGCGCAGCAGCCACGCCGCCTGCCACTCCTTCTTCACCGTCCGCCGGGTGCGGAGTGTCGCCGCGCGCCGCTCGACCGCGCTGCGGTTCACCCGGACGTCCTCGACCCACTCGAGCTCCAAGGGCATCCCGGGGTTCCGGGGCGTTACCGGCACATCCAGCGGGCCGGCCCGGGAAGGGGCGACGATACCCTGCTTCGGAGTCTCGGACATAGGCTTTGAACATAGCCGTTCGGACGAGGGTGGCGCCATGCGCCGTCCCGTCGCGACGGGGTCGTGACGCACGGCCGTGATCCAACAGGGAAGCTCAACCCCTGATACGACCTCGGTGTCGCGCACCGGCAAGGACTGCATCGTCACCGTCTACTCCGCCAAGGTGGACTCGGTGGGCCCTCGGCCGTGAGCTAGCCCGGCGCCTTCCACCGCCTGTCAATACGACAGGACTTGCACTGGAGAACTCGCGTCCAGAAATGGTGCGCGAAACAACTCTCCAGCGACATAGTACTATTATCTATCAACCTGGTGCCGGCTATGTATCTGGGTGTCGGCTGCCGCCGGACCGCAGGATCCACCGTCTGCCGAAGGACCGCTCGATGTCCGCACGATCGTTGAACTGGCTCAAATTCGGGGGGTTAGTGGCCCTGGCGTTCGCGCTGGGGCTGCTCTTCGCCGGGCTGCTCGACCTGCCGAAGCGCTCGTCGGCGCAGGAGCAGGCGGGCGGCGCCGCCGCCATCGCCCAGGTGCCGACGCCTTCCATTCCGGCCGCCCGGCCGCTCCAGGACCTGAGCGAATCGTTCGCGGCGGTCGCCGAGCACGTCAAGCCCAGCGTCGTCTACATCCGCTCGCGGCGCACCGAGAGCCCCACCCAGCAGCGGGTGCCGCCGGGGATGGAGCGGTTCTTTCCCCGGTTCCGCCAGCAGCCCGAGATCGAGCAGGGCAGCGGCTCGGGGTTCGTCGTTTCGGCCGACGGCTACATCCTCACCAACAACCACGTGGTCGAGGGCGCCGAGCAGGTGACGGTGCGGCTGCTGGACCGCCGGGAGTTCAAGGCCAAGGTGGTGGGCACCGATCCCAACACCGACGTCGCGGTGCTCAAGATCGACGCCACCAACCTCCCGCCCATGGCGCTCGGCAACAGCGACGACGCGCGGGTCGGCGAATGGGTCCTCGCCATCGGCAACCCGCTCGGTGAAGGGCTCACCTTCACCGTCACGTCCGGCATCGTGAGCGCCAAGGGCCGGGCGCTGAACGGGCTGCCGCGCGCGGGCCAGGGCAGCATCCAGGACTTCATCCAGACCGACGCCGCAATCAATCCGGGCAACTCCGGCGGCCCCCTGGTGAGCGTCCGCGGCGAGGTCATCGGGATCAACTCGGCGATCGCCAGCGAGACCGGGTTCTACTCCGGCTACGGGTTCGCCATCCCGATCAACCTGGCCCGCACGGTGATGAACCAGCTGATCGAGTCCGGCAAGGTGCACCGCGCGGCGCTCGGCGTCTCCATCGCCGACGTGTCGCTGGCCGACGCCGAGTACGTCGGCCTGCCGGCGATCCGGGGCGTCGTGGTGAAGGACATCCCGAGCGAGGACTCCCCGGCGAGGGCCGCCGGAATCGAGGCGGGCGACATCATCGTCGCGGTGGACGGGAAGCCCGTCGAGTACGTCGGACAGCTCCAGCAGATCATCGGGTTCCGGAAGCCGGGCGAAACGGTCAAGGTCGAGGTCGCCCGCAAGGGTGGCGCCCGCAAGAGCTTCGACGTCAGGCTCCAGGCGCTCAACGACACCCCGCAGGTCGCGGCCGGCGAGGGACCCGGCGCGCCGGGAGAGAACACCCCGGGGGGCACCGCGATGAACCGGCTCGGGATCAGCGTCGAGCCGATCGGGCCCGACGCGGCGGTCGAGCTCCAGCTCCCGGCCAATACCCGCGGCCTGATCGTGACCGACGTGACCCCGGGGGGACCGGCCTGGGAGGTGCTGTTCGACGATCCCCAGCGGGGCGGCCCGGACATCATCCTGTCGATCGAGGGTAAGGCGGTTCGCACCGAGGGGGACCTCCGCAAGGCGCTCCTGGCCGAGAAGCCGGGCAGCATCGTGACGCTCCGCATCTTCAATCCCCGCGCCCAGAGCCGGCGCGTCGAGCGGATCAGGCTCGGCGACGCCCAATAAGCGCTCCGATACCAATACCCAAGGGGCCGCCTTGCGGCCCCTTGTGGTATCGGGAGCTATCAGCTATCAGCTATCAGCTATTAGAGGAGGCATTTCCGAGCAGGGACGCGCGGGCGTACCTCCACCGATAGCGGATAACCGGATAGCTGATCACTCCCACCCTGGAGTCACCCTGATGACCACATCCCCGGAGACCGCATGGATGAACCACCCGGCCATCAGGGCCCTCGTAGACCAGGCCGGCGCGCTCGCGCTCGAGGAGCGGATCACGCTGGTGAAGGGCCTCATCCCCGGGATCGCGGACGCGCTGTCGGAGGACGAGTACGAGCAGTTCGTCACCTTCATCCGGCTCAAGGGCGAGCGGTATCACGAGGCCAAGTCGCATCCCGGCGAGGGCCGGGCCGACCGGCACGTCCCGGGGGAGCGGGAGCTGGAGGGCCGCTGAAGGGTTCAGCCCCGGTGCCGGGGCGTATAGGATATGGGGTCACTGGAAGGAGGTGCTCATGGACGAGGAGCGGTTCAACATCTCACTCCGCCGGCTGCTCAAGCACTTCGGAGTCACGGCGCAGCGGGATGTGGAGAAGGCGGTGCACGCCGCGCTGGAATCGGGCGCGCTGACCGGTCGGGAGGTCCTCCAGGCCCGCATCAACATGGTGGTCGAGGGGCTTCCGACCGACATCTCGATCGAGGGTCGGATCGAGCTGGCGTGATGGCCCTCTCCCGGCGAACGGAGCAGAGCGCATGAGGCGGTGGATTCGATCCTGCGGGGCGGTGCTGGCCGTCGTCTCCGGCGCATGCCGGGGATCGGAAGACGGAGACGCGCTGGTCTCCGAGGCAGGAGCCGGTCCGACGATCGCGCAGAAGCTCGCACAGTACACGCCGGTACGCCTCACCGCCGACCTGAGCGCGTTGAGCGATCGCGAGCGGCGCATGATCCCGCTCCTCATCGGGGCCGCGCAGGAGATGGACACCATCTTCTGGCAGCAGGTCTATCCCAGCCGCGATTCCCTGCTCGGCACGGTCAGTGACTCCACTACCCGGTCATACGTCCGCCTGAACTACGGGCCGTGGGACCGGCTCGACGGTAACGAGCCGTTCGTGCCCGGTGTCGGGCCGCGGCCGGACGGGGCGGCGTTCTACCCGAGCGACATGACGAAAGAGGAGTTCGAGGCCGCCGCGAAGGCGTCGTCGGCCGCCGGCGCAGCGCTCCGGGGCCTCTACACGCTCGTTCGGCGTAACTCGTCCGGCGGGCTCGCCGCGGTGCCGTATCACCAGGCGTTCGCCGAGCCTTCCCGCCGGGCGGCGGCCAAGCTCCGCGAGGCCGCGACGCTGGCTGACGACAAGGGACTGAAGCGTTACCTCGAGCTCCGGGCCCGCGCGCTCGAGACCGACGATTACCAGCCCAGCGACCTCGCCTGGATGGACATGAAGAGCAACGGGTTGGACGTCGTCATCGGGCCGATCGAGACCTACGACGACGCGCTGTTCGGCTACAAGGCGGCGCACGAGGCATACGTGCTGATCAAGGACCGGAAATGGAGCGACCGGCTCGCCCGGTACGCGAAGCTCCTCCCGGCACTGCAGCGCGGCCTGCCGGTCCCGGAGGCATACAAGCGGGAGCAGCCTGGCACCGACTCCGACCTCAACGCCTACGACGCGGTGTATTACACCGGCCGGGCCAACGCCGGCTCCAAGACGATCGCCATCAACCTCCCGAACGACGAGCAGGTCCAGCTCAGGAAGGGCACCCGCCGGCTCCAGCTCAAGAACGCGATGCAGGCGAAGTTCGACCGCATCCTGGTGCCGATCGGCGATGAGCTGATCGCCGAGGACCAGCGGGGCAACATCGAGTTCGACTCGTTCTTCGCCAACGTCATGTTCCACGAGGTGGCCCACGGCCTCGGCGTCAAGAACACGATCTCGGGCAAAGGGACCGTGCGCGACGCGCTCAAGGAGCAGTCGGGCGCTCTGGAGGAGGGCAAGGCCGACATCCTGGGGCTCTACATGATCACCCGGCTCCAGCAGCAGGGAGAGCTGCCGGACGTGAACCTCGACGACAACTACGTCACCTTCCTCGCGGGGATCTTCCGCTCGATCCGGTTCGGCGCCGCCAGCGCGCACGGACGGGCCAACGCGGCCGAGCTGTCGTTCCTTCAGGAGCGCGGGGCCTTTACCCGCGACTCGGCGAGCGGGCGGTATCGGGTGGACTTCCCCAAGATGCGGGCGGCGGTGGACTCGATGGCTGGGCTGATCCTCCGCTATCAGGGCGACGGCGACTACGAAGGAGTCAGCCGCTTCATGGCCGAGCGCGCCACGATCCCGGCCGCGCTCCAGCGCGATCTGGACCGGCTCGGAAGCAAAGGAATTCCGGTGGACATCGTCTTCGAGCAGGGTGTGGACGTGCTCGCGGCAGGCCGGTAGTGGCACGCGCAACGAAGGTCGTGGACATCGAGCCGGTTGGCCGGGCCGGCGGCTGTCGCCGGCTCGTCGTGCCGACGCTCTTCCTGATCGCGGCCGGGCTGGCGGTGTGGTACTTCATGTTCCGGCCCCAGAAACGGCCGTCGGCGCCGGTGGAGGCGACCGATGTCCGCTCCAGCATCTTGCAGGATGGGGACTCGCTCCGGATCGCTGTGGATTGGCGGCTCGTCCTGCCGCGCGGACCTGAGCTGGCCGAGTCGGCGCGGGTCGAGGTCGGAGTGAACGACGGCGAGATCTCGCAGGTCGCCACCGTGCCGGCCCACGAGCACTCCGACACGCTCTGGGTGCCCGCGCCCGAGCCGGGACAGACGGCGAGCGGCTATTCCTGCGTCGCTCCGATGACCCGCGGCCGGCTCAGCCGCGAGAACTGTACGGCGTGGCAGTTCGTCAGGCCGGCCGCGGGCACGACGAAGGCCGATTCAGCGCCGGCGGGCGGAGCCGAAGGCAAGAAGCGCCCAGCCTCCGCCGCGCGGGTAAGCCGGATCGTGGTGCAGCCCGCAGGGATGCAGGTGGATCTGGACCTGAACGGCCGGTGCGCGACGTGGCAACGACAGAACCCGGGCCGCTCGGTCTGGGTAACCGTCAATCAGCAGGCGGTCCAGGAATGCACCGGCCCCAACGGGAAGCCGACCGTGGCCCAGTTCTGCGCGTTCGCCGTTCTCGCGGACGGCAGACGGGTCAAGACGCTCAGCTCCGAGAAGGTGGAGTACTGCGAC
>Ga0210377_10002128_pt1 | contig 17556 bp, 14 predicted proteins | sample PLM4_65_b1redo_FD_155480 | JGI IMG/M metagenome (GOLD analysis project Ga0210377, IMG submission 155480) | Groundwater sediment microbial communities from an aquifer in East River, Colorado, USA - PLM4_65_b1 redo | ecosystem: Environmental > Terrestrial > Soil > Riparian zone | place: USA: East...
AGCAGTCCCGCGCGCTCCAGCGCGTCGATATGATCGCGGAGATCCGCGTAGCCACGTTCCGGTTTTACTTTCTCCGCTCTTTTCGCCATTTCAATTCTCCTTGCAACTCCACCCTTCGACGGGCGAACGGTCCATCTAAGAACCCAGAGAAACTACCGTTCGTGCTGAGCTCGTCGAAGCGCGAACGGGCGGGACCGAAGGCGCCTCCACGGCGGCGAGCGAATTTTCCGGCTCTTCGCGATAGAGGCCGAAGGCATTCAGCACCGGAATGTCGTTGACGGAAAAAAGAATGGCTTCGTCGCTCTTCGATCGGTTGACGTGCTCGTGCCAGGCCCAGTTGGGAATGACGAACGAGTCGTGCTGCTTCCATTCGAGCGCCTGCTCGCCGACCATCGTCGTCCCTTCGCCGCGGACGACGAAGTACATCGCGCTGGAGGTGTGGCGGTGTCGTTTTGTGCGTTCGCCGGGCCGCAGCATCTGAATCCAGCAGCCCAGCGTCGGCAGCGTCGAGCCGCCCGCTACCGGATTGACGTATTCGAGCGAGACTCCGTCGTACGGGCTTCCCGCCGTCTTGGCCAGCGCCTTGAGCTGCGGCTCCGTTTCTTTCCAGCGATAGCGCATCGGCAGGTTTTGGGTTTTGGTTTTCTCCCAGGTAGGACGGACCGCTCCGGTTCGTTGTTGAAGGTAGTCGCCATCGCCGCGCAGCGCTTGAATTCGATTGCCCGGATAAGGCTCGTAAAACGGCTGATTGAGCGCCAGGATCAGAGGAACATCGAGCGCGTCGAGCCAGATGGTGCTCTTCGAAGTGGGATTGCGGTGATCGTGCCAGGTCCATTTCGGCGTCAGGATGAGATCGTAGTCTTCCATCGGACAGACCTCGCCGTCCACCGTCGTGCAGACGTTGCCGTCGCCCTGAATGACAAAACGGATCGCCGCCATCGTGTGGCGATGCGCCCACGCATGCTCGCCGGGCTTGATCATCTGAATGCCCATGAGGAGCGTTTGCGTCGTCCCGTGCGCTTCTAAGCCGGGATTGTTGAACAACAGGCTCCGCCGCGCGGTCTCGCTCTCCGGGAGCGCCTCGCACGCCTCCAGCAGCTTGGGATAGACCATTTCCCACGGCCAGATGTACGGCACGCCTTTCGGCCGCGGCCCGCCGATCGCCTTCGACAGCAACTCCTCGTAGATCCACTGGCCCGTCATGTGGAGCCGGTCCAGCTCCTCGTCGAAGGCTTTCAGATCTTTTTTCGTCTCAGGCCGTGCCATATCTCAGCTCCATGGACGGGTTGCTTCCGGCGCTGGCATCGCAAATACCGTCGAGATAAATCTTCCACGCCATCATCGATTCCTCGGCCGCACGCAGCGCCGCTTCTTTTTCGGCTTCGGTCCAAAGATATTTCTCCAGGAACGCAAACGAGCCGCCGCCGTGGATCTGATCGACGGAATCGTGCAGCAGCCAAAACTCCACGTCCTCGGGAGAAAGTTTTAATTGCCGCATCCACCGTTCCGCCTCCAGGGCCGAGAAGTTGCCGCAGTTGCGGTCGTTGGTACGCTCGAGGACGGCCTTGGCGGCGAGCCCCTCGTACCACGAACGGTTTTTGGTCAGCGTCTCCCAGGCGTGAAGCGAGACCACGGTCGTGGGCAGCGGCTTGGCCGCGTCGATCTGCTCGCGGCCGAGACCGACGGCCTTGCCCATCTTTACCAGGAGATCGAAATGGGAGTGGCCTTCCTGCGCCTCTTCCTCGTAGAGATTCTCAGTGACGATAAATTTCCGCACCTCGATGTGCGGGCAGTTCCCGACGACGTAGGCCCAGCAGCGGCGGCTGTGGCGCGTGAAAATCCCCCACTGCTGGACGAGCGTTTTAGCGCCGCTCACGGCGAGATGATCTTTGGAATAGACGGCCCATTTGAGATTCAACTGGCAATTGGCGACTATTTTATCCAGAGAATTGGAAAAAGAAGACGGCTGAATCATGATGGGCCTCCCCCTATGCTGACTCAATGTCTTATAGGCCAAAGGAGGGCTCTCTGTCCAGAAGTGGAGCCGCTATTCCCGGGAACCGGACGCGGCCGTCTTGATCCGTCCGGCAGCCGCCCGCTCGATGAAGTCCTTCACCGCTTCGAAGTAAGTATCGCCTCCAACGATGAAGGTGTCGTTGTGGCCTGCGCCGCGAACCGTATAGAACTCTTTCGGCGCAGACGCTGCGGCAAAGACTTTTCTTCCCTGCTCGACGGGGATCACCTCGTCTTGATCCCCCTGGAGCACCAGCACGGGCGCTTTCACGGCTTTAATTTTTTCCGCCACGTCGTAGCGCGTGCGCAGCAAGGGTCCGATCGGCAGTAACGGGAATGCCACCCGCGCCATTTCGCGAATCGATGCGAACGGCGCTTCGAGGACGAGAGCCAAACATTCTTTGCGGACGGCCAACTCCGTCGCCACCGCCGCGCCTAAGGATTGGCCGAAGAACACGATACTTTTCGGGTCGAGATCTTTTCTGCTGCGCAGATATTGAAGCGCCGCGCGCGCATCTTCGTAGGTTCCTTTCTCCGAGACCGTTCCCTCGCTCCGGCCGTAGCCGCGATAGTCGATGATGAAGACGTTGGCGTTCACTTTGTCGTGAAGACGCTTCAGGCCGTCCACGCGATGACCGATATTCCCCGCGTTGCCGTGAAACCAGAGGAGCGTAATCCTCGCGCCGGAATACGGCACGAACCAGCCGTTCACGCGCACGCCGTCGGCCGTCGTGAAATAAACGTCTTCAAACGCGAGCCCGGCGTCGCGCGGCGTCCGCTCGATTTCGGCAACGGGGAAAAAAATAAATTTCTCTTCCATGAGACAGCCCCAAAACATAAACGCCGCAAAGATTAGCAAAAAGAAAAAGGCATTTCTCATGAGCGACAAAGGTAGGCCGGGCCGAGTAACGAGTATGCGCCCGCCCGGGGGGTCTCGAAGGGCGTATGGGCGTTTTCACCGGCCTGCTCAAAGAAAATCTTCACAAAGTCCCGCGACTCTGGTATCATTTATCTCCATGGCGGAAAAAAAGATAGCGACCGACCGGTTGCATAATTTCTTCCACGAGATGACCCGGCAGAGTTTCTGGCAACTCGGCATCAATGACGCGACCGTGGCCCGCTACGTGGCCGACGTCCTCACCGATTTCGCCGGCGCGAACAATCTCTACCGCGTTCATTCCGCCGCCGGCAGAAAGCTCGACAGCGTGGTGGAAATTCTCTCCGAGACGCGGGAGGAGAACGCCGGAGAGAATCGCGTCCTGCAGGAACGGGAGCTGCGCAAATATCTCGGCGACTACACGCTGTTCATGAGCGGCATCTTCCGCTCGCACGTGGAAAAAAACGGTTTTCTCGATTACTACCTTCAGGAAGGCCAGCGCTCCTACTGGACGGTTTCGGAGCTCGACCTCTCGCTCTACCGCACCGGCTTTATTCTTTTTCAGGAGCTATCGAAAAAATTCGAATACTACTCGGGCGCCCTCGACTACATGCGCAAGGCCTATTTTGCTCCCGAGCCGGGGGAAGATCCTTTCGCCGGCTGGTTGAAGCAGGTCGAGGGCTGGATGACGACCAACCTGACGGAGAACTGATTCCCCCCTCGCCTGTTTATTTCCGCGCTTTGCGGCTAAAGCTTCGGTGAAAAATTTTTTTCGCAGCCTTCTCTTCATCGTCCTGTCCGTCCTCCTGGCGCTTGGCTTCGCGCTTGCCGCTCTCTACCTCCCGCCGCTGCAAAAAGCGCAAAACATCGAGATCAAAGTCGAGCGCGGCGAGCCCTTCGCCTCCGTCGTCCACAAGCTCAAGGAAAGAGGCGCGCTGCCGAACGACAGGCTTTTTTCCCTGTGGGCCCGCCTGTGGAAGCTCGACACCAAAATCCACTGGGGCTTTTATCGCTTCGAGCTGCCGTTAGCGCCCGCGGCGCTGCTCGATCAAATGGTCGTGGGCAAAGGGTTGTTCTACCGCGTTACCATCCCTGAAGGACTAACGCTGAGAGAGATCGCCGACGTGCTGCAAGAGGCGGGAATCGCAAACAAGGAGCGGCTGCTGGCCGAGGCGGCAGATCCGAACCTGCTTTCCGATCTGGGCTTCGAGGAAACCGGAATCGAGGGCTATCTCTTTCCGGATACTTATTATTTCCCGCCGTCGGTCACGGAAAGCGAGATCCTGATCGCGATGGTAGAACAATTTCACGCCGTGTTCGATCCGATGATGCGGCGATACGCCCAGGAGCCGGAACTCACTCCACATGAGCTGCTAACTTTGGCTTCGGTTATAGAAAAGGAAACCGGCGACGCGACCGAGCGGCCGCTGGTCTCGGCGGTGTTTCACAACCGGCTCAAATTGAAGATGCCGCTGCAAAGCGATCCCACCGTCATCTACGGCATGGAGACGCCTTCCAACAATATCACGCGCAAAGACTTGAAGAGCCGCAGCCCCTACAACACCTATCGCGTCAAAGGACTGCCGCCGGGACCGATCTGCAATCCCGGCCTCGCTTCTCTCAAAGCGGCGCTCTTTCCCGCCGCCGCGCCTTACCTCTATTTTGTTTCCAAAAACGACGGCTCCCATTTCTTCTCGGTCAATCTCAAGGACCACAACGAGGCGGTTCGCCAATATCAAACCGGGGGCCGCGCGCCCGCCAAACCTCATTGAGACGCGCGCTTTATTCTCGAAGCACGAGTGTTATATTGAGTGGGTATGGCCGGTTCCCTGGCAACTCCGACGGCACAACCCGAAAAAATTATCGACGGCGTCCGCCATCGCCTCGCCATCCACGCCTTGTGGCAGGCGGCGCTGTTTTTTTTGCCGCCGCTGCTCGCCTTTTACTACGTAATTTTCTTCCTGCATCGCTTCGGCTGGCTCGATGCCGATGAAGTCATGCTGGCCGGCGCGGCGCTTCTGGTCGTCGCGAGCGTCCTGGCGGTCGGGCGTTTTCGTTCGCTCGCTCCCTCACGTCAATTCGCGGCCCGGTTGATCGACTATCGAGCCGAAGGAAAAGATCGCTTCGTCACGCTCGCAACGATCGATTCCCTGGCTTCCCCGCCTGCGCTGCTTTCACGCCTGAAGGCCGAAGCCGCTTCGCTTCAATCGCGCATCGAATTCAAGCGCGATTTCCCCTTTCGCCTACGCCGCTCTTTTCTCGATTCCTGCATCGCCTCGCTGATCGCGATTCTAATTTTCCATCTGCTCTTGCAGCTGGCGCCGCTGCTCAAGTCGAACAGCGGTGAAAGCATCGATCTAACGATTCTCAGCCGACAGTTGGCCCAATTCCCAGGCCTGGAGAAACTGGCGGAAAGTCTAAAGATGTTGGCAGCGCGACTTGAGGATTCGGCGCTTTCGAACGAAGAAAAGCGATCTCTGATCGAAGAATTACGAAAGCAAGTGAACGAGCAACTCGCGGGCGCCGAGCAGGGAAGCGGACGCGGCGAGGATCTATTGCGCCAGACGTCGAATCAATTAAGCGGCATGGAAGAAGGATTGGGGGCAGGACAGGGCCAGGGAAAAGGCGCGGGGGGAAATCAAGCGCAATCGCCGACGCAGCGCGGCGGAGGAAAAGGCTCCGCCGACGGCGGCCAAGGCGAGAAGCAGAGCGGTTTGAAGACGCCCGATCCGTCGTCCGGCGCGGCGGAGAAAAACCTTCCGGGTCCAATGCAGCAGACGGGACAGGAAGAGCAGAAGCAAGCGGGCGAACGAACCGGAGGCAAGGACGGCTCGCAGGATCAGGGGAACGGCTTGAGTCGCGGGCCGAGAGAAAACCTGGAGTCGAAAGGCGGCCGGGGCCGGCCGGACCAGAAATCTTCAGAGCCGACGCCGCAGCGCATTCTCCGTCCCGGCGATCAGGGTCAGGCCGGACTCAAAGATTCGCGCTTGGTCACTGTTCAATTGCCGGAAGAAGACGCCGGCATGGAGGGCGCCGCCGCCGCGGGCGATCGCAAGCGACGGACCTCCGACGCTAAACCCCCGGTGGGCAATTTGCCGCTGAGCCGGCCCGGTCAACCGAATGCGACGCCGGAGAAACAGATGCTGCCTCTGGAATATCGCGAGCTGATCCGTTAGGAAACCGCTGCATGGATCCGGAAAAGTTCAGAGAATTATTTTTTCGCATCGAGACGGAGATCAAAGGGGTCATCGTCGGCCACGCGGACGCGATCCGGAAAGTTCTGATCGCCTTTTTCGCCGGCGGCCACGTCCTGCTGGAAGGCGCACCCGGTCTGGGAAAAACTCTTCTGGTGAAATCCTTGAGCCACGCCCTCGGCTTATCTTTCAAGCGGGTCCAGTTCACGCCCGATCTCATGCCCGCCGACATTGTCGGCACGCAGATCTTGAGCGAGAGCGAAGGGCGGCGCGATTTTCAATTCAAGAAAGGGCCGATCTTCGCGCACGTCGTGCTCGCGGACGAGATCAATCGCGCCACGCCGAAAACGCAGTCGGCGGTTTTGGAGGCGATGGAAGAGCGCCAGGTGACGGCTCTCGGCGTGACCTATCCGATGGAACCGCCTTTCATGGTTCTGGCGACGCAGAACCCGATCGAGCTCGAAGGCACCTATCCTCTTCCCGAGGCGCAGCTCGACCGTTTCTTCTTCAAACTCTTGGTCACGCATCCGGCGCCCGCTGAGCTGACCGAGATTCTCCACCGCACCACGCGCGCGGGGGTTCAGGAAGCCGCGCAAGTGCTTTCCGCCGACGGCGCCGAAGTCATCGCCGGCATGCACCTCCTCTTGCGCCAGGTTCTCATCGCGCCGCCGCTGGAAGATTACGTCGTGCGTCTGGTTCATGCGACCCAGCCGGACGGGCAAAATCAAAACGGCGCCGTCCCCGAAGTGAGAGAATACCTGCGCTTCGGCGCGAGCCCGCGCGGCGCGCAGGCGATCATCCTCGGCGCCAAGGGAACCGCGCTGGTCCAAGGCAGAGTGCACGTCAGCTACGACGATATCGCGTCGGTAATCTATCCCGCGCTGCGCCATCGCCTGATCCTGAATTTTCAGGCCGAGGCGGAGAACGTCACGGCGGACCAGATTCTCGCCGCGATCATCAAAGCAGTTCCGCGCGATTGAGGTGTGCGATGCCCGCACTCTTACGAACAATCTTGGTCTTGAGTATTCTTGCCGCCGCGACGTTGCTACAGGCGGCGTCCATGCCCAGGCCCAACGTTCAAGTCGAAGTGATCGCGCGCGGGCTGGAGACGCCGTGGGCCATCGCCTTTTCCCCCGACGGGCGCATCTTTTTTACAGAGCGTCCGGGCCGTATCCGCGTGATCAAGAACGGCGCTCTTGAAAAAGAGCCGTGGATGCAGATCGACGTCCACGAGAGGGGCGAGGCCGGTCTTTTAGGTCTCGCCGTCGATCCGGATTTTCAGCGGAACCGATTCCTCTATGCCGCCCACACGTATCGAGACGGCAACGGCAAGCCGAAGAACCGCCTCGTGCGCCTCCGCGAAGACGCGTCCACGGGCAAGGGGATATTGGATAAAGTGCTTTTGGACAATGTCGTTGGCGCCAACAACCACGACGGCGGGCGGGTGAAGTTCGGCCCCGACGGAAAGCTTTACTGGACGACGGGCGACGCTCAGACGACGCGCTTCGCGCAAAACCTCTCGTCCCTCAACGGCAAGATCCTTCGATTGAATCCGGACGGAACGATTCCGCCGGACAATCCTTTTCCCAGATCTCCGGTCTATTCCTACGGCCACCGAAACGCCGAGGGGCTAGCCTGGCAGCCCGGCAGCGCGCGCCTCTACGCCACGGAGCACGGGCCGAGCGGTTTTCAAGGCTGCTGTCTCGACGAGATCAATTTGATCGAGGCGGGAAAAAATTACGGCTGGCCCGAAATTCGAGGCGATGAGAAACGCGAGGGCATGATCTCTCCCGTGCTGCACAGCGGCACGAGCGACACCTGGGCGCCCGGCGGCGCGACCTTCGTTACGCGCGGGACATGGGCCGGCTCGCTGCTTTTTACCGGCCTCCGGGGAGAATCTCTCTATCGCATCGTTTTCGATCCGGAGAACCCGCGCAAAGTAATGACGTTCGAACGGTTCTTTGTCCGCGAGTACGGCCGGCTGCGCGACGTCGTCGAAGCGCCCGACGGCGCGATCTATATACTCACCAGCAACCGCGACGGCCGCGGCAAACCCGCGGTGGAAGACGACCGCGTGTTGCGGTTCTTCTTCAAGTGAGACGCGGAACCTACGCTGCTTGACTGTAAACTTGACTAACGCTTGACTAATCCGTAAGCTGGAGCATGGCCTATCAGCCTAGTTTTACAATCACGCCAAACCTCCTGAGGCTCATCGAGCAGATTACCGCGCTGCGTGAGAGAATCTTCTCGGCAACCGTCCATGTCGCTTGGATTCCCAAGCTGCAGAGAGATACTCGCGTCCGGAACACGCACAGCTCTACCGCTATCGAGGGTAATCCTTTGACGCTGGAACAAGTGCGAGCGCTGGAAGAAGGCCGTGCTTTGACGGCTATAACAGAACGCTCTCGGCGAGAAGTCTTGAACTCCTTGGCCGGCTTGCGTTTCATAGAAAATCGGGCGCGCAAGAAGCGGATCGCGCACGAGGACGTGTTAAAATTGCACGCTATTATCGGGGCGCAAGTTATGGATCAGGGCAAGGCGGGAAGGTATCGAGAAATTCTCGTCCGCGTGGGGCGTTATCTGCCGCCAGCGCCGGAAATGGTCTCTGGACTGATGTCCGAACTCTTGGAGTGGTGGAATAAAGAAGCCTCAAAATGGTCTCCGATTATTTCCTCGGCTGTGATCCACCATCACTTTGAAGACATCCATCCCTTTGCGGACGGGAACGGCCGAACCGGACGAACCCTTGCCCTCTGGGAGCTTTATAGAAGAGGTTTTGATACTCATCACATCTTTTCCATCGACGAGTTTTACTGGGAGGATCGTCCTCGGTACTATGGATCCTTGGCTGCCGTGAGAAAAGCTGGTGGAGATCTGACAGGCTGGTTAGAATACACAGCCGAAGGTCTGTCCTCGACGCTTGAGAAAGTCTGGTCACGGATTCAACGCCTGCGCGCAGAAACCGGGCATAAAAAAATCGTATTACGGCCAAAACAGGAAAAACTTCTCCTCTTGCTCAGGGACCACAAAAGCTTGACGCCACGTCAGATTTGGGAAGGTATCGCGGTTTCCAAGCAGGGCGCCATGGATATCTTGAACCCGCTCATTGAAGCTGGCTTAGTTCGGCGTGTGGGGACAAAAAAGTCGGGCCGTTACATTCTGGCATAGGTCGCGACGAGATCCCCTGAAAAGAACAGCAACGCCAAGGAGCCACATCACCGTGGACCGCTCTTGCGTTGAGTGTTATTATTTCCTCGTTGCAGTCATGCTCCCCGCTCCGTTCACTGCCGAATTTTTGAATCGTCTCGAAGTCTTGCGGCTGCGTACGCGTAAGGACGTCCTGGGCAACCGGCCGGGGGCTTACTCGTCGCCGCGCCGCGGCACGAGCCTTGAGTTCGCCGATTACCGAAAATATTCGCCCGGCGATGACTTGCGTTACGTCGATTGGGGAATCTTCGCGCGCAGCGACCGGCTTTATGTCCGCCTCTTCCACGAAGAAGTGGATCTCTTCGCGTATATTTTTATAGACGCCAGCGCCTCGATGGCGTTCCCCTCGATAAAAGAAAAATTCGCCCCCGCGTGCAATCTTGCGGTGGCGCTTAGCTACGTCGTCCTGGCGAATCACGATCACGTCCGGCTCCATTCTCTTAAAGATGAAAATGCTGCCGCCTCGCCTTTCTACCGCGGGCGCCAGAGAATGAGGGACCTGATTCATTTCGTCTCCTCCGTCGCGCCGGCGGGCGCGCTGGAGCCGGCGCCGTGCCTCGGGAATCATTTGAAGCACATCCGCCGGCCCGGAAAAGCAATTCTGATTTCGGACTTTCTCGTGTCCGCGGATGCCTATCAGCGAGGGTTGAATCTTCTGCGCGCCTTCAATCTCGACATCTCGGTGATCCAGGTGCTCTCCCGCGAGGAAATCGAGCCTGCGCTGCCGCGGGGCGAGCTGGGACTGATCGATAGTGAAAATTTTTCGGAGCTGCGGCTTGAGTGGAGCGAGACGCTAAGGCGTGAGTACCAAGAAAAATTGGTGCGGCACAATCGAGAGCTCAAGAGCTTTTGCCACCAGAATGGGATTCACTACTCGTTCTATCCGACGGACGGAGATCTGGGCCGATTCGTCCTCAAGACTTTGCCGGCAACCGGCCTCTTCAGGTAAGGACCATGGAATTTCTCAATCCCGCCGCGCTCTATGCCTTCGCGCTGCTCCCGCTTCTCTTGGTGCCCTACCTGATCCGCCGCCGCCCGCGCCGCCTGTTTTTTTCCAGCCTGCTCCTCTTGAGAGAATTTGCCACCCGAAGATCGGCCCGCCCGTGGGGAAGACTCCATCTGCCGCCGATTTTCTTTTTACAATTATTGCTCATGGCGCTGCTCTTGTCGGCGCTCGGCGAGCCGTCGCTCTCGTTTCGCCCGGTAAACGTGGCTCTGGTTCTCGACAACTCGGCCAGCATGCAGGCGACGGAAGGCGAAAAGAGCCGCTTTCAACTGGCACAGACGGAAGCGGCCAAGATCTTGAGCGCGCTGCCGGCACACGCCCGCGTCGATCTCTATATCGTCGTTCCCCGTTTGACGCGTGTCACGGAAGAATCATTGAAGCCCGGCGAGGCGATCGCGCGGCTCAACTCGCTGGGGCCGCTCGATCTCGGCGAGCCGGCGATCGACTACGGCGCCGAGCTCGAGCGTCTGGTCCGCGAGAGAAAATATGAGCTGCTTAACTTCTTGACCGATCATCCGGCTGGGGGACAGAGCGAGAACGTTCGCGTGGCTACGCTCGGCCGGCCGAAACCCAATCTCGCCATCACTGAATTCCAGGTCGCCCGCCGTTCGTTGGCATTGCCGCAATTGGAGGCCCGGGTGACGGTCAGAAATTTTTCCGTTACGGAGCAAAACTTCAGGCTGGCTTTTAAGGGTAACGGCAAGCTTCTCCTCAGCCGGCCTTATTCCGTAGCCCCGAACCGAAGCGTCGAGGCGGCGTTCGAGAATATTCCCTGGCGGCCGTATTACGAAGCCGAGATCGACGCCGGCGACGGTCTGGCGCTCGATAATCGCCGCTTCGCCGTTCCGCCGCCTCAGGGCGCGCTGAAAATCCTCGCGGTCTCGCCGCGCCCCGAAGCGCTCTCCAGCCTGCGCGCGATTCCCGGCGTCGAGCTTCAACTCGTCTCGCCCGAAGCTTACGAGAAAGGAAACTTCGGGCCCCACGCGCTCGAAATTTTCCATTACTCGGCTCCCGCCGCCTTGCCCGACAGCCATGCGCTTTTCGTTTTGCCGCCGAAACAAAATCCTCTGGTCGAAATCGGCGCCGCGCTGTCACGGCCCACCGTCTCCGGCTGGCGCGAGCCTCATCCGCTCACGCGCTATATCAATTTTGCTCTGTTCCGGCCGGCGTATGCCCGGGCGTTGAAACCCGGCGGCTTGGGCGAAGCGATCGTCCAAAGCCCCGACGGCCCGCTGGCTGTCGCGCTGGAACAAAATAATTTCCGCTATCTCGCTCTCGGCTTCGATCCGTTTCCTTTTCTCGGACGGCAGAATCTCCCCGTGTCGATCTTCACCCTGAATCTGCTCGAATGGTTTCACGAAGGGCGCGGCGGAAGCGGCGGCGCCACGGGCGAGCCCCTTGCCGCTCGATTGCGCGCCGGAGAGAGCGTGCTCGCGCCGGACGGCGAGAAGATCGCGCCGGAGAAATCCTCGACGGTCTTCGCCCGAACTTATGCTCAAGGAATCTATCGGATCACGGACGGAGAGACGGAAAAGCTCTTCGCGGTCAACCTCGGCGACGAGAGGGAATCGGATCTCCGCGAGCCGCCGGCCGTTCAACTGCGCAACGAGCCGGGTGCCGCGGCCGGCCGCGCTTTTTACGCGTCGCTTTGGCCGTATCTGCTGCTTGCCGCGCTCGCGCTGCTGTTGCTGGAGTGGTTTTTAAATCCCGCTTCGGCTCGAGAGCGGCCGGCGAGCGAGCCGGTGAAGCGCGACGATTTCCGCTGGGCATGAACCATGAGCCGCCTTTTCGCTCAATTTGAATTCGGGCAGGCGCTATTTTTTGTGTTGCTCGTTCTCTTGCCGCTGCTCTGGCTCGGCCGGCGCGGGCTCTCCCGGACCGCCATTTTCTGGCGTTCTATCGTCCTGCTGCTCTTGATCTTCGCTCTGGCCGATCCGCGGGAGCTGGAACAAACGCCCTCCAGCAATCCGGCGGGCGAGCGCGTCTTTGCCTTCGATCTCTCCCGGAGCGTGCCCGAAGAGATGCGACTCTGGATGGCGCAACAGAACATGACTCCCGGCGCCGACGATCGCGTCTTTGTTTTCGGCGGCGCAACGGAGGAAGCGAAAGATTGGGAGCGGCTGTTAAAGGGCGAAGCGTCGATCGAGCGGATCAAGCCTGAGCAAACCAACCTGGAAGCGCTTTTCGCCGCGCTTCTCCGCCTGCCGCGGCGCGAGCGGAACGTTTTTCTTTTCACCGACGGGTGGCAAACGGAAGGCAACGCCGAGCGGCTGCTGCCGTCGCTCGCGCAGGCCGGCGTCAGAATTTATCCAGTGCTGCCGCCCGAGCGGCCCGCCGCGCCCAACGTTGCGGTGAAAAAGATCGTCGCTCCGAACGAGGGCGCCAAGGGTGAAGCGCTCAACCTGAAAGTCGTCGTGGAAAATCACGACCGGAAAGAGATCGACGGAAATCTCCTTCTCAAGCGCAACGGACAGCCGTTGAAGAGCGAGGCGGTGCGACTGAAACCGGGAAGTCAGATGTTCAGTTACCCGGCCGCTCTCGGCGACGGGCCGTTGCTGTCGTTTCAGGCGGAATTCTCGCCGCGCCGCGCCGACGCGGATCGTTTTTCGGAGGACAATCAGGCGACGGCGTGGGTCGCGGTCCAGAGCAAGGAAAAAGTTTTGCTTTTGAACGGCCGGAGCGGCGAGGGCAATTATTTGGCAGAGATGCTCAAGCGGCGCGGCTTCGAAGTCACCTCGGTTATCGCCGGCGGCTCGCCCCCGTCGCCCATTGGTTACGGCGTCGTCATCCTCAACAACGTACAGAGGGAGGTGCTTTCTCCGGACTATCTCGGCGCGGTCGAGCGCCACGTGAGCGCAGGCAATGGCCTGCTCGTGTTGGGAGATGAAAGCGGCCTCCCTCCGGCAGCGTACCGGCAGACTCCGATCGGACCGGTGTTGCCGGTCGAGATCACCGAGCTCAAACTAGAGGACACAAATCGGGCCGTGCTGCTCGTCATTGATAAATCCACGAGCATGGATCCAAGCGAGAACCGGTTCAAAGAGAACCGGCTACTCTACGCCAAAAGAACTGCAACCGCGCTTTTAGGACAACTCCGAGAGGAGGATTTCATCGGCGTGATCGCCGTGGATACGAAGCCCTCGACGATAGTTCCTTTGGTCCCGGTTAAACAAGCTCGTCCGGCTTTTGGAAGGCAGATGGACGGCTTAATAGCCAAGGGGAACAGCTACCTTCTTCCCGGTCTCGAAGAGGCCATGAAGCAGCTTCGTAAGCAGCCCGCCGGTCGCAAGCATGTGATCCTTCTGACCGATGCAGACGAGATTCGCGGCAATGCAAGCGAATATATCGACCTTGTCACCTATATGAAGACCGAAGGCAAAATTAGAGTCTCGGCAGTCGGAATCGGTAATGGAGTCAATGAAGCTTTCATAAAACGAATCGCAACCTACGGCGATGGAGTTCCCCATATCGCAAAGAATTTGTCCGAGCTACCGCAAATCCTGTTCCAACTAGTCGCGCAAAAAACTCCGGAAGCCCCGCGTCAGCAGAAAGATTTCGTCCCCGCTGCGGCAAGAGGCTCGGAAATCCTGGCCGGCTTGCCGGACTCCTATCCGCCCGTCCAAGGCTACGTCGAAACCGAACTCAAAAAAGGCGCGCGTCTCGACCTGTCGCTGCCGCGCGACGGAAAAAATTCTCCGCTCATGGCCTCGTGGAGATATGGCAAAGGCAGGGCGGCCGTGTTTACGGCCGATCAGGCGGGACGCTGGTCCAAGGATTGGATTCCCTGGGCAGGGCTGGAAAGGTTCTGGAGAAAAGTTTTCGACTGGCTGCGCCCGGAGCGCGAGATGCTTCCGGCCCATGAAGCGCGGATCAATCTCGTGGACCACCGGCCGGTGTTGGATTTCTACCTTTATAGTCAAGAATCTGACGGCAATATTTTCCGATACTCGTTTAGCGGCAGTAAGGGCGCCCAGGGCGACGGCATATTGAAGCGGGTTGCGCCCGGCCATTACCAGTCCGACCTGCCGTTCACCGCGGCCGGAGACTACCGTGTCGCGCCTAAAGAGGAACGGCGGGGCCGCATCGTGGACTACCCTGTAGTAGGGTATACCCTTCCAGTGGAGGCAAAAGGCGACGTTTTTAAGGACGGGTTTAACCTCCGACTGCTGGAGCAGATCGCCCGGTCGACCGGCGGGACTATCAATCCCGGCCCCGAACAGGAGCAAAAGACGGAGTATGACGTGGTCAAGGTGACATTCCTCCGCTCCTATTTTATCTTTCTTGCCGCGCTATTGTTTTTAATGGAAGTCTTCTTCAGGCGCTTTTTCCTGCGTGAAAATTAGCCTTTTCTGATGCATGCAGGGATTCAGCGGCATAAGTCAGGCAAATAAAAACCGTATCCCTGTTGACAATTCAAGCCAAACGGGTTATCAACAACAGAATTTTGGCCCATTTTTTGGATTAAGCAACCAAAGCGAATGTAGAAAGCGAAATGTAGAAAAGGACCGCCAAGAAGCACTCGGCCATTTGCATCATGGTTTTCAAACTCATCGTTGCGACTGGCACTCTGATGGGAGTGCTGGCCTTGATCCCGGCTGAAGTTCCAGCCGAATCTCCACCCATACAGTCGAGCGACGAGGGGCTTCTCCCCTCTCTCAAAAATCCCGTAGGAAAACCGAACCTCCCGCCGCTCGAGCAAGACTTCTCCCCGCCCGAAGGACTCAGCGCGCTAAAAAGAATCGGCTACAAGATCCAATCCGGCGATACGCTCGGCAGTCTGTTCGTCCGTTATGGAGTATCGCTGCAGGAAAGAAAGCTGTGGATGCAGGCGATCCAAAAACATCTCCCGCTGAGCTCTTTCCGCCCGGGGAAGGCAGTCCAGCTTTATCTCACCCGCGCCTCTTCTTCGGCTCAGTCGCAAAAGGGCAAAGAGCAGTTGAAGGCGGTCGAGGTCGAGCAGAATGAAGATTCGATCCTGACGTGGGAGAAAGGAACGAAGGGAATCGTCTTCAGCAAGCGCGAGAAGCCCTACGACGTCGAGCTTAAAACCGCCGGCGGAGTAGTCGAAACGACGCTTTTCGAAGACGGCGCCCGGATCGGCCTGAGCTCAAACCTCCTCTCCCAGCTTGCGGACCTTTTTTCGTGGGAAATCGACTTCGACAGAGAGATCCAGAAAGGCGACACGTTCAAGATCTTATTCGAGGAACGCTCGCGCAAAGACAGCAAGAACATGCCTTCGCTCAAAATTCTTGCCGCCGAGCTGGTAAGCACGGGGCGGCGCTACTTTGCGATGTATTTTGAAAAGGAGAAAGGAAAAGGCGACTACTACGATCTGAACGGCAGGACCTTGGCCCGCGCCTTCCTGCGGTTTCCTCTTGAATTCACCAACATTACGTCTACCTTCTCGCATTCCCGTTTCCATCCGATTCTGAAAGTCGATCGCCCCCATTACGGCGTGGACTTCGCCGCCAAGCTCGGCACTGCGGTGCGCGCGGTCGCCGACGGCAAGATTTTATTCGCCGGATGGCGCAAGGGCGGTTACGGTCGGATGATCGAAGTCGAGCACGACTCGGACTACTCCTCGCGTTATGCCCACCTGCAAAGAGTCGCCAAGGGAATCCACAGCGGCTCGCCGGTTAAAAAGGGCCAGATCATCGGCTACGTCGGATCGTCGGGCAGAAGCACCGGATCGCATCTCCACTTTGAAATCTATCAGAACCGCGAATATATCGACCCGCTGAATTTCGAGTCTCCCGCGGAAGATCAAATCGAGCCGGCCCTGCTCAAGGTTTTCGAAACCCGCAAGCGGCTTTTCACCGTCGAGCTGGCCGCAACGCCGGCGTCCTAGTCCGGATTACTCATCTCTGCGCGAGTTCTTTGTCTTCCTTCGAGACCTTCGTGTCCTTCGTGGTTAAAACCCTCTCACCACGAAGAGCTCAGCGCGGCTACGCCGTAACCAAAGTAGAAACAGACATTTCACCACGAAGGTCACGAAGAGCACGAAGTTCAAAAGTTATAAAATTTACGAATCCTTCGTGGCCTTCGTGCGCTTCGTGGTGAGATCGTATTTTCTAGTCGATTCGGCAACTTAGGATTGGTGCGCAAGAAAATTTGCGCAAACCGCGAAAACTTTCTGGCATAGTATTACGAAGCACACGAAGTTTGGATGATTCACCGTACCAACCTACTGCTTTCTGCTTGCCGGTACTGCGTACTTGTCGTAAAAGTGTACATTCCTTTCGGACGGTGAAAAGATAACGAAGCGCATCATTCTATTTTTTATCACGGGCGCAGGCGCGGGGTATTTACCCTGGGCTCCCGGCACCGCCGGCACGCTCGTAGCAATTCCGTTGTCCCTGGGCTTGAACCGCATCGCCGGCGCGTCGCTCTATCTCGCGCTCCTCACGCTCGTGGCGTTTATCGCGGTCGCGACCTGGTTGTGCAACAAAGGCGAGGAGATTTTTCAGGCAAAGGACTGCTCGAAGATCGTCATCGACGAGATCGCCGGCTTCATGGTCGCCAACTTCGCATCCCCAACCCGACTCAAACCCGCCATTCTGGCTTTCCTTCTGTTTCGTTTTTTCGATATCATAAAACCCTATCCGGCGCGGCGCGCGGAGCGCATCTCAGGAGGGCTCGGAGTGATCCTGGACGATCTGATCGCGGGCGTCTATGCTTTTGCGATCGTTCGATTGTTCTTATCGTGGGGCGTCGTATGATCCGTAAAGTCGCAATCCTCAGCACGGGCGACGAGCTCACGACCGGCAGGGTCGTGGACACCAACTCGGCATACATCGCGGACCGGCTCTATTCTCTCGGACTCGAAGTGGTTGCGATCCTCAAGGTCGGCGACACCAAAGAGCGACTGCTCTGGGCGCTGGAACATGGCCTCAACCTTGGCGATCTCGTCATCGGCACCGGCGGGTTGGGCCCGACCGCCGACGATCTCACGACCGAAATGGTCGGGGAATATTTCGGCCGGCCGCTCAAGATGGACGACGAGGTGGCGACCGGCTTGAAGCGCAGGTTCGAGGCGCGCGGCCTTCCCTGGACGCAAAATAATCTGAAGCAAGCCCTGTTTCCCGAGGGGGCGGAGATTGTTCCCAATCCCGCGGGCACGGCGCCTGGCTTTCGGATCGAAACGGCCGACAAAAAATCTCTCATCTGGCTCTCCGGCGTCCCGCGCGAGATGGAAGCGATGATGCAGGAAACCGTCCTCCCTTGGGTCGCGAAAGCGAGCGCGGGAGTCGGCCGGGTAT
>Ga0210377_10002129_pt1 | contig 17552 bp, 20 predicted proteins | sample PLM4_65_b1redo_FD_155480 | JGI IMG/M metagenome (GOLD analysis project Ga0210377, IMG submission 155480) | Groundwater sediment microbial communities from an aquifer in East River, Colorado, USA - PLM4_65_b1 redo | ecosystem: Environmental > Terrestrial > Soil > Riparian zone | place: USA: East...
CGGGAGAAACCGGAAGCGGGGGTGCTCGGCGGCGAGGCGCCGCCACTCCGCCTCGTAGAGGATCTCGTCTTCGTAGCGAACCCCGAAGAAGAGCCACAGCGGGCCGTCGAAGCCGGTCGCGTACAGCGCCTGGATCATGCTGCGGATCGGCGCGATGCCGGTCCCGGTGGCGACGTACAGCCGTTCGCGGTCGACGCCGCGGTCCACGAATGTGCCTTGCGCCTCGTGGATCGTCAAGGTCGTCCCGATCTCGACCGCGCGGTGGAAGTACGTCGACGCGTAGCCGCCCTCGATCAGCTTGATGCACAGGTCGATCGAACCCCGCTGCATCGGCGACGAGGCGATCGAATAGGCCTTCTGAAGAATCCCCGCGTCCCTGGGGATGTCCACCATCACGTACTGGCCGGCGACGAAGTCAAACCCGGCGTCGGCGGCAAAGCCGAGCCGAAACACCTTCACCGTCGGCGTGAGCCCCTCGATCGCCTCCACCGACACCTGAAAGGCCCGCTTCGGCACGGCTACCCTCCCCTGGGGGAAAATGGACTCCTCGAACGCCTAGAAGTCTGTCCGGTATTGCGGCGTTGGAGCCTGTTCAGGAATGGTCAGATGCAAGGCGCCACGAGAACCGGAGCGGAGCGTACTGTGTCGTACGTGAGCACCGGAAGCGCAGCGGCAACGCCGCAGATGGCCATTCATGGACAGGCTCCTTACAGCAGAATGGCGTTCGAAAGCAGCAGATACCTGGAGAACGCCTCACCGGCCATGACCATGATCACCGCGATATACAGGAGCCCGGTGGCCGACATGTTAGCTCGGTATCTGATCGTGTTGAGGATCATCACGGCAAGCACGAGGGGCGCCAGGATGCCGATCACCAGCCGGATCCAGAAAAACAGGCCGAGAAAGGTTTCGAGGCGGAGCGCCGACGCGACCACCTCCCCCTCCCCGCCGAGCACCAGGAGCCCTACCGTCAGGCCGCCCTGGAGCATGACGGCGACCAGAAACACCCATGCGAGGATGCTCAGGTGCGACATGGGAAGGTGCGGGTTGGTCAGATAGCGATGCCCCAGCAGCATGCCGAGCAACGCCGCCCCCAGCACCAGCGAGGACAGGACGAAACTCACCGGGATCAGCGACGCCACGCCGTGCCCAGTCATGCGCTCGGCGTAAGACAACCCGCTCGCGACCACCGTGCCCAGCCCGAGCAGGGCGGCGGCGAACAGCCAGGCCGTCGCGTGGGTGTCCTTCTTCACCCAGAACGTGACCAGGTAGGCGAACAGCGCCAGCGAGTACGCGAGCGTCAGGGTGATCGTCAGGCCGGGCCAGGTCCCGAGCAGATTCGCTCCGAGGTCGAGCGCCGAGGCCGCGGATCGCAGCGAGGCCGGAACGGGAATGCCCGGGATCGCGACCCCCATCAGCAGGAAAAAGATCAGACCGTTCAACCGAAAAAAGCTCAAGCCCAACTGGCGCCGTGAGATCGCCGCCAACAAGACGATTCCGCCGACGGACAACTGGCCCAGGAGCAGGAATAAGATCTCCGATTTCTGGCCCACTCACCCTCCCCAAAATGCGGAGGCCCCGCGCCTCGCGCAGGGCCTCCCGTCACCTCACTTCAGGCGTCCGACGCTACTTCTTCTTCTTCGGACCCTTCTTGAACTTCGACGTGACCCAGTATTGCAGGCCAATCACGAAGGCGGCCGCGAACAACGGGTACACATACGCCTTGGTCGGTACCGGCGGCATGAGGATCGTGTAATACCACGTGGAAATCGAATTCTTCAACCCATGGTCGCCATTGTTGCCATCCCACACGAAGAACGAGGTCGGGATGTACTTGCCGGTCGTGAACTGAACGTCCTGCTCCTTATTGTCCGTTTCGAGCGAACGGGTGAGGATCACGCGCCAGACCCCGTCCTTGAAGCCGACGAACGACGCCTTGACGGTATCACCGGCTCGCGGTTCGAGCTTGTCAAAGCCTTGCCCGACGTAGAGCTTCATGGTACCGTCCGCCTCCCACTTCCAAAGGTCGACCGGGTTCTTCGCATCGCCGAAGACGAAGCGCGGCTTCTCCGGCGGGCTCAACGCCTCCCAGTGGGTGGCGAATTGGATCGCCACCGCATCGTTGAACACCGGGTACTCCCGCATCGCGATGGGATCGCCCGATGGAGGCGTCTCCTGGAAATTCGCCACCTTGGCGAGCGCCTGCGGCGTGCCGAGGCTCTTGTTCCGGTCATCCCATTCCAGGAAGTAGGCGACCTGCTCCTTGTTGTAGATCGAGCGGACCCACATATCATCGACGAGGCGGACAAAATTCCTCGGCTTGTGCATGATCTGGGAGCCCAGGCCGACGTAGCTCGGATCGATCTGCTGCCACTTCTGATCGTCCGGGTTCGCCGGGATCTCGCCTTCGACGAGCTTCGACTTGACCACGAAGTCGTTGTTCGGCTTCATGGTCAAGAGGTCGATCTTCTTCTTCGGGCAGAGGGAGATCACGAAGTTCGCGACGTCCCACCGCTGTTGTTCTGACAGGGCATCGACGAAAGACGGCATCGGCGTGCCATTCAAGCCAGTCGACACCTCCCGGAAGATGTTCCGCGGGTTGTACGGATCGCCGCGGTTACCCCTGAAGTTCCAGCACTTGTGCAGATCGGCCGGCCGGATCGGGAATCCCCACTCGTCCTTCTGGGTGGCGTTCCCGTCGCCGCGGGCGTCGGGCCCGTGGCACTCCACGCACTTGCCCTTGTTCATGTAGACTTCGCGGCCCCTCTCGATGCTTTCCTTCGAGGTAGAGACCTGCTTCCCGAAGCTGATCGGGGTGTAGGTCTCGTTTTCCTGGTCGCTGAAATCCCGGTCCTTCACCAACTCCGTCCGGACGAACTCGACCACCTGGTGTCGCTGCTTGTCCGTCAGGATGCCATTCCATGACGGCATCGCGGATCCGGGGAGCCCATGGGTGACCGTGTCGAACAGATCGCTGATCAACGGCAATTCGCCGCTGGCCGTGTGCCGGACCTTAAAGGTACCCTGGTTGAAATTCCTCGGCCTCGGCCACAACCGATCGGCCCCGGGGCCATCGCCCGCGCCTTCCGGTCCGTGGCACCACACGCACTTCCTGAAGTAGATAGCCTTGCCGGCCTCAAGATCCGCAGGACTCGCCTTTCCCGGCACCGCCGCCGTGGGTACGGGGGCTTCCTTTTCCTTCTCGGCCCGGGCGGTCGCCAACAGCGCCGACACCCCGAGCAGAACCGCCACGCCCATCACCGCCAGCGCCGGCTTGGCCCATCGACTGCTCCGTGCAATCCCCTTCATTGTTCGGCTCCCTTGAAAGACACTCGATCAGACCGTCATCAATCCCACGTGCGAGGATAGAACCCGGTGTGCCAATACTCGAACAGAATCGCCTTCCACATCTCGTCGGTCGTCAGGTGCTGCTCCCACGGCGGCATCGCCGACGCCCACGGGAACCCTTCGCGCGGCAACCCAGGCCCGCCCTTGGACACCCGCCAGAAGACGAACGTCTCCTGAAGCTGGGCGATCGTCCCGGGATCGGAGAAGTTCGCCGGAATCGGGTTGAACGCGAACGCGAACATCCCGCGCCCGTCCAGGTTGTCGCCGTGGCAGAAGTGGCAATTCTGGAAGAAGATCGCGCCGCCCTCTCGGACGTACTGCATGTACTTGGAGGCGTTCGGATCGAACGGGTTATCGTTGACGTGCTGCTGCTGGATCTCGTTCGAGTATTGGCCGCTCTCGTCGACCCGGAACGGATTCTCGGCGGTCTGGAGCGTGAACGTCTTGCCGTGCACCTTCACCGAAGCGGGAGGCGCCGGGTGAACAGTTCGCAACTCGATCGGCTCTTCAAACTTCGGGGCCACGGTATTGTAGGTGCCGAAACCGATCAACAACGGAAGGGCAACAAACGTCACGGTCCGAATGCGCCGGAACCCTGGGGTGTCCCCGCCGAGGGTCTTCAGGATCGGGCGCTTGAACTCGGCCCACGACTCCTCGTCGGACGACACCAGGAGGAACAGCACCAGCGTGATGAGCCCCATGTACGTCTTGAGCAGGGCGGACGGAATCGGCGGGTACAGGACGAACCGCAGGATGATGAACGCGGTCACCCAGATCAACACCGCTTGGGTGAACTTCGGGAGACTGCGCCCCTGCTTTCTCAGCACCCAGCCGATCCCAACGAACGCGAAAAATGTGGCCGTAAGGATCAGCAGCAACTGCACCGGCATCCAGCCGGGAATCCAGATCTTACCCAACGTAGTCTCCTCCTCCGGCAGAGGCGCTAAGCCAGAACACCCTTCCCTCTAGTCCCTAACTCTCGGCAAACCACCAACCACCAGGCTCACACCTTGGGGCCTCGCTCTAACTTGCCTTCCGACCGTCTTTATCAACTTTGATCCCGTCTTTCGCCGCGGCCGATTCGTCAATGGACAGGAGAAAGTCCGCCATCTTCTCCACGGCCTCGTAGGTAAACTTCTTCGCGAAATCCGGCGGCATCATCGAGACATCCGGGTTGCCCTTATTGACAAACGCGGGCACGATGAACGCGCTCGGATTCATGATGGACTCGATGATGTATTCCTTGGGCGTCGTCGCGTGAGCCTTCCCGGCCTTCACACGAGCCTTGTATTCCGCCGAAGCGATGCGCTTTTGCGCGTTCGTCTTTTCGATCAAGACCGGGCCGATCGCGCCGAACTTATTGCCCGTCGTCGGGATCGTATGGCACGCCCCGCAGGCCATCTTGGCGATGATCTGGTCCGGCGTGTCGGCTCCGGTCGCGATCACCGGACCGGGCCCTCCGGGCGGCGCGGCCGCTACCGTCGCCGGCTCGGCCCGATCCGCGGCCGGGATGAATTTCTCGTACGCGGCGCGAATCTCAGAGACCGGCGGGACCTCCCCGCCCTCGCGGTAGAAGAGCCACGTGTCCACAGCGATCAACTCGTCGATCGTGAGCTGGATCGGCGGCTTGTGGATCGTCGGCATCGGGCTCTCGCGATCGTTGCTCCCCTTCACCCCGAATCCCGCCACGATGAAGCAGTTCGGACAGGAGTGCGACTCTGCGATGTATTCAACCGCGGTTGTCGCGCGGCCGCTGCCGGAGAACGCTTCGGTTTGAATCGAGTCCGGCTTCGAGTACCGGGCATCCTTGATACGCTCCGCGGCTCGCTGCGGAATTCCGGCCAGGTTCGGCGCGCGCTCGCTCACGTCCCCCTTCTTAAACCCGTGGCAGAGGGGGCACTGTCCCTTACCTTGGCCGTGCAGCGTTCCCATCTCGCCGAAGATAATCATCTCGCCCTTGTCCGCGAGCTCCTGGGCGGTCATGTCCTCGGCTTTCTTCGAGGTCCCGGCCGGCTCGGCCTTCGGCACCTCCCCGCGAACCTGGGGGAGCCAGTTCGAGTAGCTCGCGAAGATGCCGCTCATCAGCGTGAAGAACCCCACGCTGACCAGGATCATCCGCGCGCGGGGCAACATGTATCCCAACCACATCAGCAACACCGCGCTCAGCAGCAGCCCGAAGGCGAGGCCCAACGTCCCTCCCCCCTGCGTCGCCCATCGGATGAAGGCGACGCTCCCCACAATGCCCACGGCGAGTCCGATCTTTCCTGGTATCACGTTCGTTCTCCCAATCCTGATAAGAGGCCCGCCTTCCCCAGAGGACGGGAAGGCTCCACACTTACGTCCAGCGCGACTCGGTTATTTTGATCCGCCGGCGATCACGGGCTGACCCAATCCCCTCGGCTGCCGCTCATCAACCATCGAGGGCACTTTCTTGTGGGTCGAGAACTCACCCAGCCAGAAGACGAACAGGGTGAACACCCAGAAGATCAGCACGTTGAAGGACATGACGTTGGCCGCGAACCCGATGGCGTGCGTAAACGCCCACGGCGAGTTGTCGCGGAACACCTCCATCGCGTGCCAGAAGAGACGGACGGAGGACCGGATGTACCCCATCAGCGCCATCAACCAGGTGAACGAGACGGCGAGCGCAAAAAGGCCGTACTGGGAGCGGACCGAGATCTTCCCCCACTCGATCGGCCCCGTCAGCTTCGCCCCGCGCATCATCGCCACGTTGATCCCGAGGCCGACGAACAGACACGTCAGCGTGCCGACCACCTGGGGGACCGAGAGCCCCACCCGGACGTTCGCGGGGATGAAGTAGCCGATGATCGCCAGCCACCAGTTGTTGACCATGGCCACCGCAAACATCCCGATCATCGCCGCGTTCCCCCACACCGCCCACGGCACGGTGATGATCTTGTTGCTGCGCTGATAGAGGATAAACGAGATGATCGTCGTCATCAGCATGGTGTTGACGGCGCCGTTCTTGGCCGACATCACGCCGAAGTTGCCGATCACCGGGTGCTGCTGACCGCCGATCGCCTTCAACTCCGCGGCGCGCATGACCAGGGTGTGGGGAGTGAGCCACACCAGGAAGGCCGCGGTGGTCAGGAACAGGATGTACTTGGCGTATTTGCGGTACGGCTCGGACCCGCGCATCCGGCCCATCCCGTTGAACAGGTAGTAGTTGACGGTGAAGAAGAGCGCGCCGATCAGCACCGCCTGGATGATGAAGAGCCACGCGAGGAGGCCGCCCATCAGGGTGATCCCCATCTGCTGCCGGTAGGCGTAGACTTCGCGCATCAGCCAGTACCCGGCGAACGGCAGCGGAATCAACGACGCCACCGCGAGGAACATGGCGATGTAGCCCATCCAGTCGTAGTAGGCCTTCTCTTCGTCGTTCTTGGCCGCCAGGAACTTGTACGCGGCGTACGCGGCGACGATCCCCCCGCCGAACACCATGTTCCCGATGATGCGGTGCACGTTCAGCGGATTCCACAGGGCGTTGTGCAGCAGGTTCACGAGGTTCCCGAGAAACTGCCCCTTCTCATCCACGCCGGCCGGCGACATCATGAAGCTGCTCCACGAGTTGGCGAGCATCATCAGCGTAGTCCCGAACACGTTGAGGAGGACGCCCAGGCTCGCGTGGACCCATTTCAGGAATCCGCCGTCGTTCATGCGGTCCCAGCCGTAGTAATAAATGTAGAGCGTCCCGCTCTCGGCGAGAAACAGCAGCGCGTAAATGTGCATGAACGGCTTGAAGAGCGAAACCAGGTACGTGAAGAACACGGGATAGAGCGAGATGAACGTAAAGAGGAGCAGCCCGCCGAGGACGGCGGTCACCGAGTACGCCGTGAGGCTGATTCGGACGAAGTCGTGGGCGAGGTCGTCGTACCGCCTGCCGACCGTCCGGTCCTTCGACAGGATGCCCACCAGCTCGATGATCATGCAGAAAATCGGCACGGCAAGCACGAAGCTGCCGAAGTAGAGGTGCTGCTGCGCGATGATCCAGACGATCACGCGGCTTTCACTGAGCGGGTACGGCAGGTCGTACGCGGGGTAGTCTTTCGCCGTGGTCTGCGGGGCGGGGGGACCGGAGACGATGCCCTCGGTCTTGTAGTACACGTCCTTCCCCTTCTGCACCGGAGCGAGCGCCGGCTCGTCCGCGAAGGTCGTGGCCGGAGTCAACGCCACCGCCAGGGGAAGGAACAGCAGCGCCGCCATCGCGCCCAACATGATGAGGGACCACCCCCTCTTGCCCTTGCCCAACGCCTTCATCAGCTTCATGGCTCTCTCCTCGTTCACCCGACCGGCGCGCACCCGACCGAGCCGTAAGACAGACATCGTGAGGTGATCCTCGCCGATTCCGGAAAGCCCTGAGTAACCGAACCGTCAGGTTGTCTGATGGTGTGCGGAGGCTCTGAGCGGAACCAGCGGGTCCGTTACCCTAGAAACGCGAAATAGTTCAACCCCTGAATTTTCATGAACAGCCAATCCATGAACTGAAAATAAAAAAACCACACGGTGATCGTCACCGCCAACAAGATCGCCATCTTCATATTCGATCGACCCTTTCCCTCAGATCCCGAGGCTCGTCAGTGGGCGTACCCACCAGACCCGATGTTGCCGAACCAGTAAAAAAACCAGATCGATATCACCGCGACGACGATGTAGACGATGGCGCCGGCCCGGCTGCCTTTTCCCTCTTGCGCGTGACCTTTCTTATCCATTCTCGAAAACCCTCCACGCAACACCAACCCACGACGGCTAGAAAAAACAGCGGCATTATAGGAAAGGCCCAAAGCCGTGTCAAGCGGAAAAATACTCGTCGCGATTTTTGGGGAAGGGATGACGGCGGGGGGGAGCGCGTCCTTGGTGAACGGGCGGTCCGACGCGGCACAGCGGAAGCCGATCGTCACGTCGCGGTAGCTCGGCCGCATCTTGAAGCGGGTGGCGGTCCGTCCCCGCTCCAGGGCGTCGTTCCAGGAGGCGCCCCGGATCGCGCGTTCCTTGCCGGTCGGCGGACCCGCCGGGTCCGAGGCCCGCATCGCCGCGTACGCGCGTTCGTCGAACCAGTCAGCGACCCACTCCATCGCGTTGCCCGTCATGTCGTACACGCCGTCGGGGCTGCGGTCCCGACGAACCGCGCCAACCGGCGAGGTATACCTGAATCCGTCCTCCTCGCCGACCAGGTTGGCGAACGACGGCCGCTCCTCGTCGCCCCACACCCACGCGCGCCGGCCGGTCCCCTTCGCGGCCCGCTCCCATTCCGCTTCGGTGGGCAGCCGCTTGCCCTTCCACAGGCAATACGACGACGCGTCGTCCCACGACACGCCCACCACCGGGTTGAAGGGGTTCATGAGGAACGGCAGACCGCTGCTGTCCACGGCGAGATAGCCGGCCAGCCGCGGCTTGCGATGGCCGGTCGCGGCGACGAAGGCGTAGTAGTGCGCGAAGGTGGTCTCGTAGGCGTCGATGCGGTACGCCGATAGCGTGATCGTCCGCTCGGGCTGCTCGATGGCGCCGCCGCCGGCGTCCCCCATGAGGAACGGGCCGCCCGGGATCGCCGCCATCCGGTCGTACTCCGGATCGATGCGAACGGCGGCCATCTGGGCCTCGGCGGCCTTCATGCCCTGCTCCGCCTCCTTGATCTTGGTGGCCAGGGGGGTGTAGCCCGCCTCGTCGGCGTCACCGGGAACCTTCCCCGTACGGGATATCCCGATCTGAAGAATCGCCACGATGGCGAGCACCAAGGCGAGATACAGCCATTTGAGAAGTCGGCTCACGGTGGATGCACCTGGTTGTGACCGGACCGGCCTGGGGTCCGGCGCGCGGTCAGCGCGAGGAGAGGGACGAGTTGCCCGAGAGGGCGACCGGCGCCTCGTCGAGCGCGAGCGGGTCGGCGGCGACCGAACGGGCGGCCTCGGTCGCTTCCGTCTCTTCGCGCGCGGCCCACCGCCGCTCCATGAACTGGCCCACGAACAGCCCCGCCACGAACATGGCTCCGGCGTAAAACGACACGTAGAACGCGTAGAACAGGTGTTTCACTTGACCCCCTCCCCCGTCGCCCGTCCGCGGGGCACACCGGCGGGCGGCGCTCGTCGAGCTCCCCCCCCGCGCCGACGTACCCACACCCGTTCAGACCGCTGGCCGACCGCCATCCCCCACAGGAAGATGGCGCCAGAAAAGAGAATCATGTATCGGACGTACAATTTCCCGAACATCGACTCCACGAGCATCGCCGCGGACACGAGCAGCAAGACGGCCACCGCGTAAAAACGGAGGCGCATCAGCGGGGAGCCCCGGACGCGATCGCGCCCTCGAGCGCGCGCCGGCGCTCCCACCGCCGCCCGACGCGGTAGCCGTAGGCAAAGAACACGGCGCTGAAGAGAAAGATCGCGAGAGGATAAAAGAGGAAATGCCCGATGCCAAACTCATACATGGTTCGACTCCGCGGGCATTATAAAAACCGGCGGGCCACGAAGTCAAGCCGCAAGGCGCCGGCCGGGGAGACTATCGTCCGCTTGACTCGCTCCGGCCGTTTTGGCATGCTAGGAGCCTGTCCATGAATGGTCATCTGCGGCGTTGTCGCTTCGGAATCCCTCCTCACGTACGACTCAGTACGCTCCGGGGGGATTCCTCGCTCCGCCTTGCATCTGACGCATTCCTGAACAGGCTCCAATGCCCAAATACTCGGACACAGTACTAGGCGCGCACGAAGGAGGTCCCATGAACGCTGAAGCCGAAGAAGAACACGCCGCGCGCAAGCGATCGATTTTCGACTGGATCGTGCTGCTGGGCATGGTGGTGAATCTCGTCATCGCCATGTTCATGATTCTGTATTACTTCGACCTACTCTGATCCCGCCTGCTCTCCCGCGGCATCCTTCGCGCACCGGAAACCGATCACCGCGCTCGTCTGATGCGGGGCGGCGGCGAAGCGCTTCGCCGTCCGCACGTTGGAGGGCGTATCGTTCCACGATCCCCCGCGGTACACCCGGTGCTTGCCGGTCGCCGGACCGGTCGGAGACTCGAACGGCGCCCCCAGATAGTACGTCTGGCCGTACCAATCGGCGACCCACTCCGCCGCGTTGCCTGCCATATCGTAGACGCCATAGGGGCTGCGACCATCGGGAAACGATCCTGGCGGCGCGGTGTACCGATAGCGGTCGTCGTCCCCCTGGATGTTCGCGAGGCCGGGCCCGTACGAATTTCCCCACGGCCACTTGATTCCCCGCTCCCCCCGCGCCGCCTTTTCCCATTCCGCCTCGGTCGGTAGGCGCTTTCCCAGCCACCGGCAATAATCCCGCGCCTGGGTCCACGAGACCGCGACCACCGGCTGATCGAGCGACGTGAGCTTGGCCGGATCGTCCTGAAGCACGGGAATCACCGGTCGCGGGGCTCGGGTCGCGGAGGAAAACACGGCATACTGCGCGAACGTCGCCTCGTGGAGGTCGATCCAGAAGGCGTCGACGTACACGCCGCGCTGCGGCGTTTCGTCCTGATCGCCCTCGACTGGCGGACTGCCCATCAGGAACGGTCCGGCGGGCACCAGGACCATCGTGGCCCCGTCTTCGCCCGTCGCGATGCGGAGGCCGCCGTAATCCCGCCGCTCGATCTGAACGGCCGCGGCCGGTTCCGACCTCGTCTCGGCGGCCCGACGACTCACGGCGCGCGACTGGATCATCGCGTAGCCCAAAAAGAGCAGCATCAGGACGAACGCAACGAACGCCAGGATCATCCCGTAAAAGAGGGCGTCTTTTTTGATCGGGCCGGGGCCCGACGCATCATCCATGAAGGCCGCTCCCGTCGGTGGGCGTTGAAACAGACATGGCGGGGAACCATCCCCGCCATGTCAACGGTTCATCTGATGCCCGGAACATCCAGGCGCCGAAGATACCTGGCGCCCGCGACGCGCCTATTTCGCCGCGAACGCGAAGTCGGCCTTCGCCTGCCCCTTCGCCGGGATCGTCACGTTGGCCTCTTGCTTTCCCAGCGTCGGGTGCCAGGCGTACACCTCGTACGTGCCCGGCGGAATGCCGTCGATGCTGAACGAGCCGTCTTCGCCGACGATCGCGTAGTACGGGTTCGTGACCGGCTGGAAGAACGCCTGCATGAAGTTGTGCTGGTCGCACTCCAGCTTGAAGATGCTCTCCTTCTTGCGGAGGACCACCGGCTTCTTGAGGATCTGGCCCTTTTCGGGAAGCGGCAGGTTGAAAATCGTCGAGTTGTTCGCCCCGGCCACCTCGTACGCGTGCGGGTTGTGCAGCACGCCGGTCGCCGCCTTCGGATCGGTGGGGTCTGCGTCCATGTTCTCCACGCGGATCTCCGCCTTTTTGACGACCACGCCGGCGAAGGTGGACGGCCCGCCCTGGACCAGGAAGCGGCAACCGTCGGTCTTCACGTCGGTCCCGTTGAATTTAAACGGCTTGCCCTTCTCGATTCCCTCGATGTACACGACCACGTCCTTCAGGCCGTTGTCCTTGCCGACCTTGACCTCCTGCACCACCCGATGTCCCTTCCCGTCCGAGTCGGTTTTCTCGCAGAATCCCGGGTTCGGAAATTTCGCGAAATCAAACGTCTTTGGGGCAGGCACCGCGCCCTTGAACGTCACTTTGCCCGCCAAGGTCCCCCCATCGGCCACCGGCGCCTCCGCGTACTCCGCCCGCGCCGCCGACACGGTCGCCAAGGCCACGATCCCGACCACCACTCCAGCAAAACGACCACAACCCTTCATTGCACCCCTCCCGTTGATTGCTGACCCTACTACACGATCCGACCGACGCCGACTCACCACCATTCCACCACTATAGAGACGGGCGGCACCCCCTCGTATTCACCGACCAACCCGGCAACGACCTCGAACGAAACGGCGAGCGGGACGACCCAGAGCGCTTCGCGGCAGTGAACCCCGGCGGCCAAACCCAAACGTTCGTGAGGACCCACGATCCCATTCGGAACTCGCCCGCGCCCGATCGTAGCGCAAGACGACCACAAAAACGGGCACGACTATAAACCCAAAGCAACCGGCGTGTCAAGAAGAATACTGCATGGCGGAGACGGGGGACGGCGGGGTCGACAGGCTCGCCGATCCCGGATTCTCGACCCGTTTGATATCCCCCACGATCCGATCGGCCAGGGCCGCGCCTTGGGTCAGGCAATCGCGGACGGACACCCCGTGAAGGTAATTTCCGGCCAAGTACACCCCGGACAACGGCGCCAACCAATGATCGATCTTCGCCACCCGCGCGCGATGCCCCAACAGGTATTGCGGGATCGCGCGAGGGTGCCGCAGAACGCGGACGAACTCGGGACGGCCGCTCAAGCCGACCAGGTCGCGGAGCGCGTCGACGACCAGGGCGACCAGCTCGTCGTCGCTCCACTTCAGGACGTCCGAGTCGCGCACGCCCCCGACGTAATTCGTCAACAGCACGCGGCCCTCGGGGGCTCGCTCGGGATAGACGTTTGAGCTCCAGAGCGACCCCAGGATGGGCAGGCGTTCGCGCTTCGGCACGAGACAGCCCGCCCCGTCGGGAAAACGGGAGAGGGCCGACCGCGCCACGCCGAGGTGCACGAGCCCCACCGGCGCATAGGGAATCTGCTCCAGTTCATCGGCCAGCGGCGGGGAGAGAGGGAACAGCAAGCGGCCGGCAACGTCCGCCGGTGACGCGACCACCAGCCGGTCGGCGATGAACGCGCGCGCGCCGTCCCGCGTCTCGGCGTGAACGGCAAAGCGGACCGCGCCGTCCCGGCCCTCGCGCCGCACCTCGACCACCCGCGCCTCCGTGATGACGCGATCGCCGAGGTGGGAATACAGCGTCTCGGGAAGGCGGCCCACGCCGCCGCGAAACGAGAACACCTGGACCGGCCGGCGGGAGCGGCCGCGTCGCAGCCGCGATGCGATCAACCCGCCGACCACGCTCCCGGAGGCGCGTTCGAGGGCCGCCACCTGGGGAAAGCTGCTCGCCATCGACAGCTGCTCGGGGTCGCCGGCGAAAATCCCCGCGACGAAGGGCTCGACAGCATAGTCCACCATCTCCGGACCGAACCGCCGCCGCACAAACGAGCCCACGCTTTCGTCACCTTCAGGGGGGGCGGCGAAGACGAACGGCTCGGCCAGGGCGCGGAGCTTCGCCTTCAGGCTCCAGAGCGGCGTCAACGGAAACTGACAAGCCCGCGAGGGCACGGGCACCAACGTCCGCGCCTTGACGAGATACCGCCGGCGCGAGGAGGACTGCTGGATGACCCGCTCGCGGTCGAGCCCTAATTCACCACACAGATGATCGACGTCAGGATTCAGGTTGAGCAAGCTGTTGGGGCCGTGCTCGATAAGATAGCCTTCGGGGGTTCGCTCGCTGCGGATAAAGCCGCCGACGCGGGGCGACTGCTCCAGAACCAGCACGCGGCAGCCGACGCGGGCCAGCGCGTACGCGGTCGCCAGGCCGGAGATGCCGGCCCCCACCACAATGACTTGGCTGTCTTGCTGCACGGTCGTCAATCGATTCCGATCACACACCTGGGCGGTGGCGTCTGGCGCGGATAAAACGGTTCGGCGACTGCGTGATTAGAAAGGAAACGCCGTGGAAAGTCAAGCCGCCGGAGGCCGGGCGTCCGGGACGACGACCCGACCGCCTGACTTACTTGTTCATCGACTCCAGGAACTCGCGATTGGTCTTGGTGCCCCGGATCTTGTCGAGGAGGAATTCCATGCTCTCGACCGTGCTCAGCGGGCTCAAGACCTTGCGGAGAATCCACATTTTGTTGAGGTCCTCCCGATCGACCAGGAGTTCTTCCTTGCGGGTCCCCGACAGGTTCAACTCGATCGCGGGGAAGATGCGCTTGTCGGCAAGCTTGCGGTCCAGATGGAGTTCCATGTTGCCCGTGCCCTTGAACTCCTCGAAGATCACGTCGTCCATCCGGCTGCCGGTGTCGATCAGCGCCGTCGCGATGATCGTCAGGCTCCCGCCGTGTTCGATGTTCCGGGCGGCGCCGAAGAAGCGCTTCGGCCGCTGGAGGGCGTTGGCGTCCAACCCGCCGGACAACACCTTGCCGCTCGGCGGCGCGATCGTATTGTACGCGCGGGCCAGGCGGGTGACGCTGTCCAGCAGGATCACCACGTCCCGCTTGTGCTCAACCAGCCGTTTGGCCTTCTCCAGCACCATCTCGGCAACCTGGGCATGGCGCTGAGGGGGTTCATCAAACGTCGAACTGACCACCTCGGCCTTCACTTGGCGCTGCCAATCGGTCACCTCTTCGGGGCGCTCGTCAATCAGGAGCACGATCAGCACGATCTCGGGGTGGTTCTTCATGATCGCCTTGGCAATGTTTTGGAGCAGCACCGTCTTGCCGGTCCGCGGCGATGCGACGATCAATCCCCTCTGGCCCTTCCCGATCGGCGCGATCAATTCCATGACGCGCGTGGAGAGGTCGTCCATGCCCGGCGCCTCCAGCCGGATCTTTTCCTGCGGATACAGCGGCGTCAGGTTATCGAAGAGGATCTTGTCGCGCGCGACGTCGGGATCTTCGAAGTTGATCGTCTCGACCTTGAGCATCGCGAAGTAGCGCTCCCCTTCCTTCGGCGGACGAACCTGACCGGACACCACATCGCCGGTCCGCAGGTTGAACCGCCGGATCTGCGAGGGAGAGATATAAATGTCGTCCGGACCGGGCAGGTAGTTGTAGTCGGGCGACCGGAGGAAGCCGAAGCCGTCCTGCAGGGTTTCCAGCACACCCTCTCCGTAGATGGTGCCGTTCTTCTCGGACTGGGCCTGCAGAATCGCGAAGATCAGTTCCTGTTTGCGGAGGTTGCTCGCCCCCTCAATCTTGAGTTCTTTCGCGATCTCGTTGAGATCGTCGATGGGTTTTTCCTTGAGTTCAGTCAGATTCATGGGGCCTCCTACCGACCGGGCTCATGCCCTGGTCGCAAGCTGGTCCCGGCGGACCGACGAATCCGACGAGACGGTGTGAACACGGCGCGAACGTCTGCGGGGTGGACAACTCACCATGTGTAGCGAAGGTTGCTGATGTTCAAGATGTTTGCAACGCGCGTTGGGGACTGCTGGTCGTCACCTTAATGAAGTGTGATCTGGGGATCGAGACTAGGGAGACATCACGGACGCGCTTATTATACGCAGCTCCATCCGGCGTGTCAAATGATTTCGTGATCTCGGCCGGCCCCCGCTCACCACCCGACGTCGACCCAAGACCCCGCGGATCATCGGGGGTCGGGGGCGACGGCTTACACCACGTCGCGAGCCTTGACCGTCTTCCGGCCGTCCGCCCGTGCACGCTCGATCGCCTCGATGCAGAGCTTCTCGACCCGCTGGCTCAGGGCTTCGAGCGTTTCCGCCGAGGTGTTAAACCCCGCCTTTTCGCGAACGAACTTTTTGATCTTCGATGACACCACGAGCATGTCGGACATCAGTCCCTCCTCCTGAGTGTTGTGATCCGGCACGAGGGACCCGCTCCCCGGCCAGACGCCGTGAAACGCCCGCCGCGCCCTCCTTGCGTTGTGGCCCGCCGGCGACGCCGATGACCGGACACGCGAAGGGCACCCCCGAGGGTGCCCTTCGGCCGCTTGGCCGCGCCGATCTCACACGTACAGCGTGATGTCGGCGTGGGACGCGTATTCCAGGAACGTCGCCGCGCCCACCGGCTCTTCAAGACCGTCGATGAGATCCTCCGGCTTGATATCCATCATGTCCATCGTCATCTGACACGGCCAGAGCTTCACGCCGCTCTCTTTGGCTATCGCCATCAACTCGGGGATCGACGCGATGTGCTTCTGCTTGATCGTCTGCTTCATCATCAGCGTCGCCAACCCCGTCATGCCCGGCAGCGCCCCCAACAGGTTGGGCATCGGCATGGGCATCGCAGGATTCCCCACCGGCACGAACTTCAGATTCCCGAGCCCCTTCTTCTTGAGAATGTGGAGCCCGAAGAACGTGAAGAACACCCCCACCTCCATATCGAGCGCCGCAGCCGTGGTGGCCAGGATCAACGGCGGGTACGCGGCGTCGAGCGTTCCCTTCGAGGACGCGATCGCCAACCGCTTCGGACGGTCGGCCGACCGTCCCTCGGCCTCCAGGACCGCTCGCACCCGCTCATTCACCAGTTGCTCCAGCCGGTGTTCCACGAGTTCCTTCACCTTGGCCGAAACCAGTTGATCAAGCTCTTGCGATGTCACCGCCATACCGCACTCCTTCACTCGCCCCGGACCCCGCGACGTCGGGGAGCACCGGGACTGCCGTTACTTCGCTTTTCGCACGTAAAAGAAAAAGAGCCCCGGTTCTTCTCTGGTGTCGAGCAGCTCGTGCCCCGTGCTCTTTGACCACGCGACCATGTCCGCCTTGGAGCCCTTATCGGTCGCCACCATCTCCAGGACCTGCCCGACCGCCATCGTCTCGATCACCTTCTTGGTCTTAATCACCGGCAGCGGGCAGTTCAGCCCTTTGCAATCCAGGCGTTGATCGACAATGTACCCCGTTGCCATATCCGCTTCTCCTACCACACCATCACGGTCGACGCGTCCACCACGAAGCGCGCGATCTCATCGTAGCCCACCCGGCGATGAACCGTCTCCACCCCGCGGGCCCTCACATCCTCGTCGTTCACGTACACCTCCGCCGACGCCGGCATGTCCGCGAAGATCCCGTCCTGAACGAGCACGACGCCGACCCGACCACGCCGGCTCTGCTCCTCGATCATGGCCGTCGCGAGCGCGTCGGCCCGACGTCGCACGATGTGCAGCGCGCCGCCCTTCACCACGGGATCACCACGTCAGCCTGCGCGAAGAGATCGAGCAGCGCGGCCCGATCGACCGGCTGAACCTGTCGCCGCACGCCGCCGCGCTGGGCGGGGAGCAACGCCTCGCGCTCGACGATTTCCCGGATCTTGCACGCCTCGAACAGATCGAGCGAGTCCCCGAGCCCGGGGCGCTGCACCGCTTCTCCATCCACCGCCAGCGCCGCGCCGGCGCCGTCGCCGGTGTAGGCCACCGTCACCTGGTGGTTGGCGAGCGTCATCCCCAGCGCCATGCGAAACCCCTCGTGGACGCGGGTCGTCGTCAACGGACTGCTGCGGATGGCCACCACCACGTGTTTCACGATTACTCGCCGAACGTCAGAAAGCGATCGGCGCGATCCACGATCTTGGAGAGCTCGTATTGACTGGCCACTTCGACGCCGGGATAGAGGTCGCCCTCCC
>Ga0210377_10002130_pt1 | contig 17546 bp, 12 predicted proteins | sample PLM4_65_b1redo_FD_155480 | JGI IMG/M metagenome (GOLD analysis project Ga0210377, IMG submission 155480) | Groundwater sediment microbial communities from an aquifer in East River, Colorado, USA - PLM4_65_b1 redo | ecosystem: Environmental > Terrestrial > Soil > Riparian zone | place: USA: East...
CGATGAATTGCGACCGGCTCTCGATGCTGCTCGAAGCCCGCTGGCACTGCCGGCGCTCAGCTACACCGATCCGACGGTTGTGGCGAACAGCACGACGGTGAAAGCAGCGCACGTGATGGAACTGAGAAACGGGGTCCGGTAGCTCAATGGATGGTGTGGGGACGGGCGCCGGGCTGAAGCCCGGCGCTCCCCAGTTCCGCGCAAGCGTTGACCGTTGACCGGTGACCGTTGTCAGGGCGGTGCGTCGCAATTGCGATAAAGCTTCGCGCTGGCGACAGGCCGCCTCGCCAACGGCCAACGGTCAACGGTCAACGAAAGCTGGCCACGCAGCCGAGTTGCGCGATTCGCAACGCAGGGCCTCGTCAACCGTCAACCGTCACACCATCACACCGTCTCCCAACATCCGTCGTGCTGCGCGGATCGCCGCGCGGCATCGAGCACGCGCTGCTGTTCGAGTCCGTCGCGGAATGTCGCCGCCGTGGCGAGCGCGTCGCGCTTTCCTTCATCGAGAGCGGCACGGAGCGCCAGAGCGAGGTGATACGTGCCGGTTCCGAACGCGCCGCCCATCGAGTTCCCGGGGCGCTTCGCCATCGCTCCTCCGGCGACCCGCGCGAATGGCTCGCCGCGTTTCGCGAACAGCAGCTCTTCGCCGCTGAGGCGCATCGCCGCGCTCTCGCCGTGAATCGTCACGACGTTCGGCTCATCGGCGCCGCCCGCAACGGCGCTGCATGTCAACGTCGCGACGGAGCCGGTGGCGAGGCGCAGATGAACGGCGGCAAAGTCATCCGCGGTGACAGGACGCGTTCCTCCATTCGCCGGCCGTTGTCTTACGAACGTGTGCAGAAGCGCCTGGGCCTCGCGAATGTCGCCGATGAGATAACGGATGGCGTCGATCAGATGGGATCCCACCGCACCCCAGACGCCGCCACCCTGCTTCTCATCGTTCCACCATTTCCACGGCCGGGAGCGATCGCCCCAGCTCGGGCTCGAGTACCGGGCTTCGACGTAGCGGATCGGCTCGATCGCGCCGATGCGCTCGCGCGCCTCTTGCCACGCCGGCACGAAGCGAAGCTCGTGATCGACGAGTGCGATGCGGTCGCCGTGGCGCTCGGCCGCGCTCACGAGCCGCTCTGCTTCCGCAGCATTGAGCGCGGTCGGTTTCTCGCACAGCACGTGTTTGTTCGCATCGAGCGCGGCGGTCGCCATCTTCACGTGCTCGGACGGCGGCGTGGCGATCGTGACCAGATCGATTTCGGGGCGGGCGATGAGCTGTTGCCACTCCAGCGGCTCGACGGAAAGCTCAGCCGCTGTCTTGCGGGTCTTTTCTCGATCGTGGCCGGCGATGGCGACGACCTCCAGCCCGGCCTCACGGAAGATGGGCACTTGCACGCGCGCGCCCCAACCGGTCCCGATCACTCCCACTTTGGCCATAAACCGCTCCTTCGATTGAATTTAGATCGCCACCGACGTTGGCAGGCCCTTTGAAGCATCGTTTGTATGGGCCCAACGAATCCCAACCTGGTCGTTCCGATCCGCGACCGGAGACGCCGGAAGCGAATCCTAACTCTGAAAAACGTCCGCAACGTGACGCTGATCGCGGTCGCTCTCTTCGCCGCGTTGACCATCGCGTCCGAAATCCGGCGTCCGAAGACCCGTGACGACTACGGCCGGCTGTTCGGTTCGCAGATTGCGGTCCCTGCAACGACGGCACAATCGACACCGCAGGTGATCACCGAGGCGCCGGTGGCGGACGAGGAGCACGCGGATCCGCTGCTCCTCAGCGCGGCGGCCCGCGAGCAATACCTCGGCGTCAACGGTCAGCAGCCGGTTACGGCGCCGGTCGTGGCGGCGACGCCTGAGGATTTCGCGCGGCCCGCACCGGTCCTCGGCGAAGGCCGCCACGTCAGCGTCGTCGGTGACGCAACCGGCGTCGTGGTCGTGACCGGGCCGGCGCCGCAGCGCGAGACGCTCGGCGGCGGGATCTTCAAGCCCTGAGAGCTCGCCAGAGGCAGAGAGCCTTGCTGCGCACCGCCAACTGAGAACTGCGAACTAATACAATGCGCCGCGCATGCCCGCGGACATCTCCTTCGGTACGGACGGCTGGCGCGCGGTCATCGCGGACGGGTTCACATTCGAGAACGTGCGACGGGTCAGCGATGCGATCGGCGTCGCGGCGCGCACGCTCGAGCCTCCGGCGGATATCGATCGCTACTCGCTCGTCGTCGGCTACGACCGGCGTTTCCTCTCCCGTGAATTCGCCCTGCTCGTCGCCGATGCGTTGAAGACCGCGGGATTCCGGGTCGTGTTCTCCGATGCTCCGACGCCGTCGCAGACCATCTCCTTCACCGCCCGCCATCGCCGTTTCCTCGGCGGGGTGGTGGTCACGGCGAGTCACAATCCGGCGAAGTACAACGGACTGAAATTCAAAGCGTGGTACGGCGGCTCGGCGCTGCCGGAGATGTATCAGCGCATCGCCGCTTCACTCGGCCAGCGCTCTGCGCGCGACGGCGGCACGGTGATGGAAGAGAACATACTGGCCGACTACGTCGATGCGCTGCGTCAGCAGCTCGACGTCGATCGCATCCGCGGCGCGAAGCTGCGCATCCTGCACGATCCGATTCACGGCGTCGCTTCCACGATTCCGTCGCGCGTCCTCGGCCTCGATTACATGGGTGCGGCGCGCATCATCCGCCGGCCCTCGCGCGACACGAGCACGACCGAGATCGACAGCATTCGCGGGGACATCAACCCGTCGTTCGGCGGCGTGAACCCGGAGCCGATTCCCGAAAATCTGGTCGCCGCGAAGAACGTCATGCTCACCGGTGAGTACGACCTGGCGATCTGCAACGACGGGGACGCCGACCGCCTGGGCATTCTCGACGAGAGCGGTGATTTCGTCTCGCCGCAGAAAGTGATCGCCCTGCTGGCGCTGTATCTCGTCCGCGAGAAGGGGATGCGCGGCGAGATCGTGAAGACGTTCTCGACGACGCGGCTGATCGAAAAAGTGGCCCGAGCTCTTGGCGTGCCGTTTCACGAGACGCCGATCGGGTTCAAGTACGTCGCGGATCTGATGCTCACGCGCAACGTGCTGATCGGCGGCGAAGAGAGCGGCGGCATCGGCTTCGGCCATTTCATGCCGGAGCGTGACGGGGTTCTTTCCGGTCTGCTGGTCGCGGAGTGCGTCGCGCGCGACGGGCGGCCGCTGTCGGAGATCGTCGCGGCGATGGAGGACGAGTTCGGCGCGCTGCACTACGACCGGCGCGACGTGCACCGGCCGATGCACGTCAATGCGCGTCTCATCGAGCGCGCGCGAGGCGGAGAGCTCGATCGAGAGTTCGGCCCCGGTTTCAGCGGCCGCGAAGAGAAGGACGGCGTGAAGCTGAACTTCAACGACGGATCGTGGATCCTGTTCCGCAAATCCGGGACGGAACCGATCATCCGGATCTACGCAGAGAGTCCCAGCTCGGGGCGCGTGCAGGAGATGCTCGACATCGCCATCGCGCAGCTCGACCGCGCGTGAAAAGTGTGGCGCCGCCGACCTCGGCGGCGCTCCCGCTACGTTAGGATGTGCTCATGTCGCTGGCCGAAACGCTGATCCGCGGTTTCTTCCAGGTCGACGATGCCGGCCATCTCTTCATCTCGCCGGCGATCGACGACTGGTCCGCCGTCGCCGCGCTCGGCATCGACACGGTCATCGATCTGGAGGGCGATCTCGATCAGTGCATCCCGACCGCGCCGGGCGGATGCCTCTATATCTACTTTCCCATCTTCGACGAGAATCTGCCGAACCTCGACCGTCTCGAGGGAATCGCGAACCTCGGCGCACATCTCATCCGCACCGGCCATCGCGTGCTGTCGCACTGCGGGCTGGGCTTCAACCGTTCGGCGCTCGTTGCCGGCGCGATCCTCAACAAGCTCGGCCATCCGGGCGATGAGATCGTGACGCGGATCCGGGCGCGGCGTCCGGGCGCGTTGTTCAACGATGCCTTCGCCGATTACCTGATGTCGCTGCGGTGATGTCCCAGTGGCACCGGGCGCCGGCCTCCGGCGTGGTCAGCCCGCGGGCTGGAGAACTGCGCGGCAGCTTCTCCTCTGCTACGATTCCGTGCAAGCGGCGACCCATCTGCCACGGGCGTCGACTCCTCGAGCGCATCCGCGTTCCCCAATCCCACGGAGATTGACGGTGCCCACACCAGAGCAGTCGGAGCAGACTCGTACGCAGTTCACGCGCGAGAGCATTCTCGAGGACTATCGCGTCGCGTTTCGCAGCCGTCAGGCCAGCCTCATCGGGCGCAGGGAAGTGCTGACCGGAAAGGCCAAGTTCGGCATCTTCGGCGACGGCAAGGAAGTGGCGCAGCTCGCCGTGGCGCGCGCCTTCCGCAAAGGTGACTGGCGTTCCGGCTACTACCGCGATCAGACGCTGATGTTCGCCCTCGGCATCGCCACGCTCGACCAGTTCTTCGCGCAGCTCTACGCGCATGCCGATGTCGATTTCGATCCGTGGTCAGGCGGCCGTTCGATGAATGCGCACTTCGCGACGCGTCTGCTGAATCCGGACGGCTCGTGGAAATCGCAGGTCGACACGTACAACTCCTCCGCGGACGTCTCGCCGACGGGCTCGCAGATGCCGCGCCTCCTCGGACTGGCGTACGCATCGAGGCTGTATCGCGAGCTCTCCGAGCTGAAGACCATGACGCTCTTCTCGCGCGGCGGAAACGAGATCGCGTGGGGCAACATCGGCAACGCGAGCTGCGCCGAAGGCATGTTCTGGGAGTCGATCAACGCCGGCGGTGTGCTGCAGATCCCGATGATCGTCTCGATCTGGGACGACAACTACGGCATCTCCGTCACGAACGAGTTCCAGATCACGAAGGGGAACATCTCGGAGCTGCTGAAAGGATTTCAGCGCGACCCGCGGCAGAAGCAGGGCTACGACATCTATGCCGTCAAAGGCTGGGACTATCCGGTGTTGTGCGAGACGTACATTGCCGCGGCGAGCATCGTGCGCATGGAGCACGTGCCGGCGATCGTCCATGTGACCGAGATGACGCAGCCGCAGGGGCACTCCACCTCCGGGAGTCACGAGCGCTACAAGCCGAAGGAGCGCCTCGACTGGGAGTCCGAATACGACTGCATCCGGAAGATGCGCGAGTGGATGCTCGGTCAGGGAATCACGAGCTCCGAGGAGCTGGACCGGCTCGAGCGCGAAGATCTGCAGATCGTGCGTGAAGCGCACCGGCGCGCCTGGGTGGCGTATCGGAAATCAATCGACGAGGAGGTCGCGACCGTCGTCGGATTTCTGGATCAGCTCGCGACGCCTGAGATTGATCAGATCAAGGCCGAGCTTCGGCGCATTCAGGCACCCTTCCGGCGTGACGCGATGCGCTCGCTGACCTCAGCGATCATCGCCGCGCGCGGAAGCGAGATCCCGTCAGAGATCCTCGAATGGCGCCGCGAGCATGACCGCAAGGACGCCACGCTCTACGACGATCAGCTCTACAGCCACACGGCCGAGGCGGCGATCAATGTCGCCGAGGTGCCGCCGCTCTACGCGTCCGATGCACCGGAGAAGAACGGCTTCGAGATCATCAACGCCTGCTTCGACGCCGCGCTGAAGCGATACCCGAACCTGACGGCGATGGGCGAGGACGTCGGCAAACTCGGCGACGTCAACCAGGGCTGCGCCGGACTGCAGGAGAGGTACGGGCCGCTCCGCGTGGCCGACACGGGCATCCGTGAAATCACCATCATCGGTCAGGCCATCGGCATGGCGCTGCGCGGTCTGCGGCCGATCGCGGAGATTCAGTATCTCGACTACATCCTTTACGCGCTGCAGATCATGTCGGACGATCTGGCCACGACGCGCTGGCGCACGCGCGGCGGGCAGAAGGCGCCCGTGATCATCCGGACGCGCGGACATCGGCTGGAAGGCATCTGGCACTCCGGTTCGCCGATGGCGGGCATCATCAATCTATGCCGCGGCATCTACGTCTGCGTTCCGCGCAACATGACGCAGGCGGCCGGCTTCTACAACACGATGCTGCGGTCGGACGACCCCGCGGTCATCGTCGAAGTGCTGAACGGCTACCGCACGAAAGAAAAACTCCCTTCGAACATCGGCGACTTCACCGTTCCCATCGGCGTTCCCGAGGTGTTGCGCAAGGGGAGTGACGTGACGCTGGTGAGCTATGGCGCGACGCTGCGGATCGTCATGGAGGCCGCGGAGCTGCTGCAGACCGTCGGCATCGATGCGGAGGTGATCGACGTGCAGACGCTGCTGCCGTTCGACAGGCGCGGCATCCTCGTCGAGTCGCTGAAGCGGACGAATCGAATCGCGTTCATCGACGAGGACGTTCCGGGCGGCACGACCGCGTTCATGATGCAGCAGGTGCTCGAGCGCGATCGCGGCTACGAGTGGCTGGACTCGGAGCCGCGCACCATTCCGGCGAAGGAGCACCGTCCCGCATACGGCTCCGACGGCGACTACTGGTCGAAGCCGAACCGCGAATCGATCTTCGCGGAGATCTACGATCTGATGCACGAAGCGAATCCGCGGCGCTACCCGCGATTACTCTGAGCTCACTGAGCATGACCCGTCCCGCCCGCCCGCCCGAGCCTCCGTACTACGCGGTGATCTTCACGTCCACGGCGCGATTTCCACAAACGATGAACGCAGAACGATGAATGATGAACCAACAGCAAATGTTCATCGTTCATCGTTCATCGTTCTTGCATGCGTGCTCACGCGCATCGCGTGCGTGGAAGCCGATCGCGCGTCGGCGCGTTCATCCCGCTGAGAGGCACCTCACACTGACTGCGTATTCGACATGCGGTCCGGCAGTGCGACGAGAAATCCGATGCCGCACGTCAGCAGCGAGATCCACACCGCTGCCCATCGCACCGTGGCGCTCCAGAGCGGCAGCGACTCGCCGTCGACGCCCGCGACTCGCACGTCGAAGATCGTCCCGCCGACGGTCTTGCCCCACAGCATCCAGCTTCCCACGAAGTAGTAGTAGGAGAAGATGACGATGAATCCGGCCAGGGCGATCACGGGAAACGTGTCGCGCGAGTCTGGCACCAGCGGCAGAAGCGCGAACGTGAGCGCGGCGAAGAGTGAGATGTCGGTGAGGAGCGCCATCAATCGCCGGAGCCGCGGCGCTTTCGCCACCCGCGCGGGCTCGTCGGCCGTGGCCGCGCCGAGCGGGACGGCCTGCAGCTCGATCTCATCAAAACGTGGCATCTCCCCACCCTCCCGGACAGTGCTACGTCGCCTGTCTCAATGGCAGATATTTTACGTAGATCTTGTACAACAGGTCCTTCTGCTGTCCGGTGTACCGGACGGCGAGCTCACGGCTGCGCTTCGCCAGGTCGTCTGTTGGATCCAGCTTCAGGACGTTGTCGAATTCCCGAAACGCGTCGGGTAGACGCTCTTCCTGCAGCGCGGTGGCGCCGAGGTTGAAGTGGGCGTCGAGGATCATGCGCTCGATGCTCTTGTTGTGCGGATCCTGCTGCAGGAGCGACTGCAGGTTGTTGATCGCGTCCTGGTACTTGCGCTCGTTGAAGAGAGCGCGAGCGCTGTCGAGCTTGGACGCCTGCTGCGCGGCGGTGTCGTACATCTGCTTCGCGTCGGCCGGCAGCGGGCGAACGCGCGTGGCCTGCTCGAACGCCTTCTTCGCGCGATCGTAGTCGTGGGTTTCGAACGCACTCCGGCCTGCCGCGAGCTGCTCCTGGTAGTAAGCGCTCGCCGGACGACCTTCGATCGTTTCCGCTGCCTGCGTTTTCTTGCGCTGCATTTCTCCGATCATGACCAGCGCTTTGTCGTGTTGAGGATCATCGGACTTGACATCCTGCAGCAACGAGATCGCCTGATCGTATTTACCGGCCTGAGCGAGCATCGTGGCCTGCTGGATGATGGCCTGCGTCGCGCCGGGATCGGCTTTCGGCTTCGACATGAACTTCGACCACGCGAACCAGCCGCCGGCGGCGATCACGAGCAGACCGATCACGATTGCGATCGGCATGATCGGCGCCTGTCTGGCCGGCTTTGGTGCGGCGGCGGCCTTTGACGGTGCTGAAGATGGCGTGCGCCGCGGGGACGGAAATGGCGCCGCGGCTGCCGAGTCGCCGAAGCTCGTCGATGGCTCGCTGGCGGGGGGGAGCGCATCCTCGGCGAAGATGTCGAACTTCTCTTCAGGCGGCGGGGGCGGGGGAGGCGCAGCCGCCGCCGGACCGCGGCCGAGGCGATCCATGTATTCCTTCGCGGTCTGATTGTTCGGATCGAGGCGCAGGGCTTCGGCGAATTGCGCCCGCGCGGTCTCTTTGTCTTTCCGCTCGAACGCCTGGGTGCCAGCGTTCAGAATGGCATCGACTTTCTGCTCGGTCCCGCGACGTTTGGCCTTCGCACTCTCGATGCGCTCGGAAGCCTGTTCGTTCGTGACGTCGATGAGAAAGACGCGCGACCAGAGGTCGATCGCCTGCTGATAGTCCCCGGCCTCCGACGCCTTGTCTCCCTCGGCGAGGTACTGCTCGATCTTCTGCTGATCGGCCGGGCTCGTTTCGATCGACGCGGTCGAGAAGTCGAACTCTCCACTGCCGGGTTTCTTCGCGGCGCCATCGAACGTGAAGGTGGATGGAATCGGGCTCGGCATCGGTCCCGAGGTCGTGAACGGCGAGCTCGCGGGCGCGTCGAACGAGAATCCGCCGAAGCCGGCCGGCTGTTGCGGCGGCGCCGCCGCCGGTTTGTCTTCCTCGAACGTGAAACCGAAGTCGCTGGCCTGCGCCGCAGCGCGGCCGCTGGCGGGCGGCGTGTCGACGACGAACGAATCGAAGCTGAACGCGGGCGCTGCGCCGGGAGCGGGGGGCGGGGGTGCCGCTTTCGGCGATACGGCGGCGATCATCTGTTGCATGCGCTGGACGCCCGGATGCGCGGCGTCGAGCGAGCGGGCTTTCTCGAGATCACCCTGCGCGGCGGCGACGTTGCCGGAGGTGAGGTGCTGCTCGCACTTCTTCACGAACTGTTCGACGAACGGCGCCGCCTCCATCCTTTCCCGCGCTTCCTCGGACAGAACGCGCGCTTCGTCATTCATCAGATCGTTCGTCAGAAGGTCCGTGGTGATCTGGACGACGCGCTGGAAGTCGCGGGCGGCCATCGCTTCGCGCGCATCGCGCAGCGCGGCGCCGCTATCGGCCGGCGCCGATGACCCGACGTCGGCCGCTGCCGCCGGGTTCTTCGCCTTCTCCATCAGCTTCTTCGCCGGATCGTAGAGCGGATCCATCTGGAGAATGAGCGTGCAGCCGGAGATCACTTCATTCATCCGGCCGCTGCGGTAAAGCGCCAGCGCCTGCTGAAACGTGGAGCCGACGCGCTCTTTGACAGCAGCGGCGAGCGCGGGATTGCCGGGGTAATCACTCATGCCAGGTGGACTCTCCGATGGTGTTGCGATTATAGCAACCGCACTGCGATCGCCCGCGTATACTGCGCGCCCGAAAGGACAAGCACGCGATGGATGTCATTGCCACCGATACCGCACCGAAGGCGATCGGTCCGTATTCGCAGGCGATCGTCGCCAACGGACTGCTGTTCACTTCCGGACAGATTCCGCTCGATCCGGCCACGGGAAATCTCGTGGAAGGAGACTTCGCCACGCACGCGCGGCGCGTTTTCGACAATCTGCGCGCGGTATTGCGCGGCGCAGGGACCGATTTCTCGCGCGTCACGAAAGCGACGGTCTATCTCACCGACCTCGCGAACTTCCAGACGCTGAACTCGATCTACGCCGAGTGCTTCGGCAATCACAAACCAGCGCGCACGACCGTCGGCGTGGCTTCGCTGCCCAAGGGTGCGCAGTTGGAAATCGATCTCATTGCGCTCGTGAAGTGACTGGGGTTGCCAGTACCGCCGCTGCCGGTGCCCGGTTTCTGGACCAGGCCCAATCAGCAATCAGCAATCAGCGATTAGCGATAATCAGAGTTATTTGGCACCTCCGTTGCAGCCTCGCCGCTTAGATGGTCGCCAGATACGGACTCCGCGCTGTGCTCTTCGCGACGGTCGTGGCCGGCTGCGCATCGACCGCCGCCGCGGCCGTGCGGCTGACGTACCCCGTCTACGGCACGCCGAAGTCTGTCTACTGGGGGCCGGCATCGTTCCCGATCGCCTATGAGGTCGACCAGCGCCTCACCGGCGTGAGCGCGGACGCCCCGGCGATCATCGATCGGGCGTTCGCGGCGTGGACCAGCATTGACGACGCGAACATCACGTTCCAGCAGACTGCGTTCGTCGCCGGCGACGCTGCGGGCAAGAACGGACGAAACAGCATCACCGCGGTCGACGACCTCTTCAAGAACCAGGGGATGCTCGCCGTCACGACGAACTGGTACGACGACGACGGCAAGATGATCGAGGCGGACGTCCAGGTCGATTCGACGCTGATCACGAGCGGCTACAACGCCCAGTTCGCCGTCGAGCACGAGATCGGACATCTCCTCGGTCTCGATCATTCGCCTGTGTTGTCGGCGGTGATGTATCCCTATGTGGGCGCCGGAGGGGGCGCGGCGCTCGACAGCGACGATCGCATCGCCATCGCCGCTGTGTATCCGAATCAGGATCCGCTCACGATGGGCTCGACGCTGAAGGGCTCGGTCGTCGGTTCGAGCGGCGGCATCTTCGCGGCCCAGGTCGTTGCGCTGAATGATCGTGGCGAGCCGGTCGCCACCGCGCTCACCGATCAGGAAGGTCGATTCGAGCTGCGAGGCGTCCCCGCGGGTATTTATCGTCTTTACGCCGAACCGCTCGATGGCCCGGTCGATCCAAACAATCTCGCGGGCATCTGGCGGCTGGCGAAGGGCGATTCGTTCCCGACCGAGTTCATGAGCGGGCCACCGATCAACGTCGAGAGCAGGAAAGTGTACGGAAATCTCGTCGTGAACATCGACGGTGCGACGGTGCGACTGAATCCCAGGTGGATCGGCCTCGCCATTCCCGGCCAGCAGTTCGGCGGCTTGAGCGCGATGCCGGCGACTGTCCGATCCGGACAGACCGTTTCAGTCGCCGTGGGAGGCGACGGATTCACGAGCGGGATGACGACATTCGAAGCCATGAATCCGGGCGTCAAGCGCGTCTCCGACTTCCGATACGCGGGGAACTACGCGTACGCAAACTTCGAAGTCTCTCCGCAGACTCAGCCCGGCTCGGCGGTCATTCTCGTGCGCAGCGGCAACGAGACGGCGACGCTCACGGGCGCGCTGCGGATCGATGGGCCGGCGCGAACTCGCGCAGTGCGGCGATGAATGCGATCTCGTCGTTGACGGTTGACGGTTGACGGTTGACGAGGCCGCGGATCGCGAGAGCGTTGGGTTCCTCTGCGTGGCGTGTTTCGTTGACCGTTGTCCGTTGACCGTTGTCGAGGCGGTCTCTCGCGAGAGCGAAAGACCTGCGCGTCATCGTCCAGGCGAGATCGAGCCGGCCGCGACGCGCCGCCCTGACAACGGACAACGGTCAACGGTCAACGAAACCTAGCCACGCAGCCGAGTTGCGCGATTCACGACGCAGGGCCTCGTCCACCGTCCACCGTCAACCATCCACCGTCAACCGTCAACATTCTGCGAACTCACACCCTCACGCATTGACCTTCGAACCCGTTCCAGACCTTACCATGCGTGCATGGATGATCACCTGTCGCCGAAAGACGTGGCGCGCATCTGCGGCGTCAGCGCCGACACGATTCGCTATTACGAGAGCAAGGGAGTGATTCCCGAGTCGACGCGCCTGCCGAACGGCTATCGCCGCTTTCCTCCGACCGTCGTCGAGCGCGTCCGCATCGTTCGCAGCGCGCTCCACCTCGGCTTCTCTATCGAAGAGATTGCCACGCTCTTGCGGCAGCGCACCAACGGCCGGCCGCCGTGCCGCCAGGCGAGGGCCCTCGCCTCCGGCAAGCTCCGCGAGATCGAGCAGCGAATCGTCGAGCTCGAAGCTCTTGGCGATCAGATCCGCAGCGTCCTCGCCGACTGGGACGATCGTTTATCCCGAACCCCCGCCGATGCACCCGCACTTTTGCTCGAATCATTGAAAGGAGACTTGTCCGATGCTTCCTCTGATCAGCCTGTTGTTCATGCTCGCCGGCGACTGCCCGATGCACGCCCAACACGTCCACGCCACCGAGGTCGACCACCGCGGCGATGAAGCCATGGGCTTCTCGCACGAAACGACGCGCCACGCGTTCCGTCTCGAGAAGAATGGCGGAACGATCGAAGTGACCGCGAGCTCTGCGGACGATGCGAAGAGCATTGCCGCCATCCGCGAACACCTGCAATCGATCGCGAAGAGCTTCGCGGCGGGCGACTTCGCGAAGCCGATGTTCATCCACAACAAGATGCCCGACGGCGCCGAGATGATGCGCACCCGCAAGGACGCGATCCGTTACCGGTACGAGGAGCGCCCGGCCGGTGCGCGAGTCGTCATCACAACGGACGACCCCGAGGCCCGCGCCGCGATTCATCAGTTCCTCCGTTTTCAGATTGCGGAGCACCGGACGGGAGATCCGACGGAACCGTAGCTCACGGGGTGGATCGCAAGAAATTCTGTGTGGCGCCGCCGACCTCGGCGGCGCTTCCGCGCCGCATGGCCGCCGAGGTCGGCGGCCCCACACCTTCCACGTTGGCTGTCCACCGCTGTAACGCGATCACTCACAGCAGCTTAAGGCGATTGTGACCCCGCTCACTATTTCGGCAGGACATCAGGAGGAAAATCCACCCCGCCCGGTGGAGGACCTAATGACGAACGATCCACGGTTGCTGCTGCTCCTGGGCCTCATGGTGCTCCTGCTGGCGTTCATCCGCGACCGCAGACGCGGCGCATTCGATCCCGAAGACACCGTGCCGATCGGGAGACTCCCGATCGATGTGACGATGAATCGGAGAGCTGGTACCTGAAAGACCCACGACAGCGTTCAGTCGAAGGAGGGCGTACCGCACGCCCTCCTTTTTCCTTATGGAGGACCCTATGAAACGGACCAAGAGAGCATTACTCCTGATGACCGTGCTCGCTCTCGTCGCATCCTGCCGCGATCACGAGCGGGCGCTGACGCAGTCGTACGGCGATGGCGTCGTCTCCGGTCAGGTCGTTGTCGGCTCGTCGATGATCAATCGCGATCCGGCCGGCATTCAGGTGATGGTGCGCGGCACCGGCATGACTCTGACGCTCACATCCGAGGGACGGTTCACATTCTTCGGCGTGCCGGAGCAGATTGAGTTGCAGTTCCGTCGCCAGTCCGACCGCATCAACACCTCGTTGAGCCTCGGACGCCAGAACGGCTCGCTGGTCATCGAAGTCGACAGTAACGGAGCGCGTCCGGGCCGCCGTCGCGGCGTGGCGCCGCTTCCGCCGCTGCTGCAGTACGAGGGTCTGATCAAGAGCGTTGCGACTGACACCCTTGTCGTTGCCGACTCGCACGGTCAGGACGTCACCTTCAAGCTGACGGATCAGACCGTCATCCGCAAGGGCAATGACAGCCTCACCACGGCCGACCTCAAAGAAAACGACCGCGTGCATGTAATGGCATACCAGAAGGATGGCGACACGGTCGCCGTCGAAGTGAAGCTGCAGAATGAAGACGCGGGCAACGACGACAACGGCTCTCAGACGCCGACGGCGACCGCCAACGGTCTGGTCGCCTCGAAGGGCACGAGCGATATGGTCGTTCACCGCTCCAACGGCGAGGACGTGACCGTCCAGGTCGACGACAGCACGGAGATCAAGAAGTACGGCCAGCCGTTCGCGTTCGCAGACATCAAGGAGGGTGACCACGTGGAGTGCCGTGGCACCAGCGTGGATAGCTCGACGATCAAGGCCGTTCAGATCAACGTCGAGAACGCGCCCGGGAGCGGCGGTAACGGACGCCACAAGTGACGATTTTGTAAACATCCAACCTACGATGGGTTAGGACGGCGGCCTATCAGGCCGCCGTTTTTATTTTGCGGAGTGGTGGTACCATTCGGTCTCTCTCTTTCACGGGTTCCAAAAAAACTTAGCGAGGTCGTGTCATGTTCTCTGCCCGCTCCGCGTATTCACGCGCGCTCCTCCTTCTCTTCGTCCTCGCTGTTCCCATCAGCGCCGCGGCGTCGACCGCGCAGTTCCAGGTTTTTCTGGACACTGACAACAACGCCGCGACCGGCTGCACGGCGATCGCCGGAGGCACTTCGATTCCTGGAGTCGAGCATGTTCTCTCGACGACGGTCGAGACGACGGCTGCTGGATCGAATGTCACCGGAGTCACGCGGCAGGAATGCAGCGGCTCGCTGCTTGGCGCCGCCATCGTCGTCAACGCGACGGGGTGGCCGGTCGGAACCAGCGGGTCGAGCGGAAACAGCGAGATCGAGACACATCTCCCGCTGTCTGCGCTCGGCGGTGCGTTGCCGGCCGTGCAGCGTCTCTATTTCGCAGGAACGACGGGCTCTCTCTCCAGCGTCCTGACGACCCAGCCAAACGGCAACCCGATTCTCTTCCCGCAGCCTCAGGGCCGGCGCCGTGCAGCGAACCCGGGCAGCTCCACAGGCCGGCGAGTCATCACCCTGGACGGCGAGGTCGGCGATTGGAACGGCGTTCAGCCGATCCTCGCCGGCGGCGCGAGCGCGACGGGCAGCCCGATCACGTTCCGATCGATCTTTGCCGTCGCGGGCGATGCCGATCTCTTCTTCCGCCTTTCCGTGAAACTCGACAATGCACCCGTGGCCGTCGACGACAACTACGACGGCGCGCAGGGCGGCGCGACCAACATCTTCCCGCCTGGTGTCCTCTCCAACGACTCTTCTCCCGGCGGCGAGGCTTTGACCGCGATCCTCGTCTCAGGGCCGCAGCACGGCACCGTGACTCTCAACTCCGACGGTGGCTTCGCCTATCTCAATGACGGGTCCAACTCTCCCGTCGACAGCTTTACCTACAAAGCGAGCAACGGCACGCTCGAATCGAACACGGCGACGGTGACGATCAACATCGTCCTTAACACGCCGCCCGTCGCGAACAACGATTCGTATTCCGTTCCGCACGGCGGCACGCTCACCGTCATCCCGCCGGGCGTTCTCGGGAACGACACGGATGCGGACGGCGACGCGCTCACCGCGATTCTCGTGAGCGGCCCGCAGCACGGCACGCTGACGCTGAATCCGGACGGCTCGTTCACCTACACGCACGATGGGTCGAACTCGACGAACGACGGATTCAACTATCGCGCGTTCGACGGCATCGCGTCGACGCAGGCCCACGTCACGATCACGATCGGTCCGGATGCACCGCCCGTCGCGGTCGCCGATGGCTACACTGTCGCCGAAGGCGGAACGCTGAGCGTTCCAGCGCCGGGACTGTTTGCGAATGACAGCGATCCCGACTCGCCGCAGGCGCTCTGGTCCGCGGCTCTGGGAACCGGGCCGTTGCACGGCGCGCTGACGCTGAATGCCAACGGATCGTTCGTCTACGTCCACGACGGCAGCGAGACGACCACGGACTCGTTCACGTACACGCTGAGCGACGGGATTCTCACGTCCGCGCCGGCGACGGTCACGATCACGATCACGCCGGTGAACGATGCGCCGGTCGCGACGGCAGACAACTACTCGACGAACGAAGACACCACGCTCAACGTGCTCGCTCCGGGCGTGCTCGGCAACGACACCGATCCGGACAGCGCGATGACCGCGGTTCTGGTGAGCACGACGACCAACGGGAACCTGACGCTCAATCCGAACGGCTCGTTCACGTACATCCCGAATCCGGACTTCAACGGCACGGACTCGTTCACTTACAGAGCGAACGACGGTCTCGCGAACTCGAACACCGTGACCGTGACGATCACCGTCAATGCGGTGAACGACGCGCCCGTCGTCACGAACGCAACGTTCTCGTTGAATGAGAACAGCGCGAACGGCACCGCGGTCGGAACGGTGACCTTCACCGATCCTGATGGCGGGCAGACGCATACGTTTGCGATCACGGCCGGCAATACCGGTGGCGCCTTTGCGATCAATCCGTCGACCGGTGCGATCACGGTCGCCAGCTCGGCGGCGCTCGACTTCGAGACGACGCCGTCGTTCTCGCTCACGGTCACGGTGACCGACAACGGCAGCCCGGTGCTCAGCGGAACCGGAACGATCACGATCAACCTGAATGACGTGAACGAGGCGCCGGTCGTCAATGCCGCGACGTTCTCGATTCCGGAGAACTCGGCGAACGGCACGGCGGTCGGAACCGTCACGTTCACCGATCCGGATGGCGGGCAGACGCACACCTTCGCGATCACGGCCGGCAACACCGGCGGCGCATTCGCCATCGACAACGCCGGCAACATCACCGTCGCGAACAGCGCCGCGCTCAACTTCGAGACGACGCCGACGTTCAGCCTCACCGTGACGGTGACGGACAACGGCACGCCGATACTCAGCGGCAGCGCGACGATCACGGTCAATCTCTCGGACGTGAACGATGCGCCGGCGATCGCGAACCAGACGTTCGGCATCCCGGAGAACTCGGCGAACGGCACGACGGTCGGAACGGTCGTCGCCAGCGATGAAGACGCCGGCCAGACGATCACGTACGCGATCACCGCGGGCAACATCGGCACCGCGTTCGCCATCGATCTGAACACGGGCGTGATCACGGTCAACAATTCGGCCGCGCTCGACTTCGAGACGCAGCCATCGTTCGCGCTGCTCGTCACGGTGACGGACAACGCGCCGACGCCGGCGTCGTCGACGGCGGTGGTGACGATCAATCTCTCGGATGTCAACGAGGCGCCGGTGGTGAACCCGGCCACGTTCACGATTCCCGAGAGCTCCGCAAACGGGACGGCCGTCGGAACGGTGACATTCACCGATCCGGACGCCGGTCAGACGCACACATTCGCCATCACCGGCGGCAACACGGGCGGCGCATTCGCCATCGACAACAGCGGCAACATCACCGTCGCCAACAGCGCGGCGCTCGACTTCGAGACGACGCCCTCGTTCAGCCTCACCGTCACGGTGACCGACAACGGCTCGCCGGTGTTGAGCGGCGGTGCGACCATCACCGTCAACCTGACGAACGTCAACGAAGCGCCGGTGAACAGCGTGCCGGTTGCGCAGTCGACATTTGAGGACGTGCCGCTGGTGTTCTCGAGCGGCAACGGGAATCTCATCTCCATCAGCGATCCGGACGCGGGCGCCTCGCCCGTGCAGGTGACGCTGACGGCGACAAGCGGGACGCTCAGCCTGAGCGGAACAACCGGCCTGTCGTTCACCGTCGGCACCGGCAGCGGTGACGCGACGATGACCTTCACCGGCGCGATCTCCGACATCAATGCAGCGCTGGCAGGGATGCAGTTCGTTCCGACGCTCGATTACAACGGTGCGGCTTCGGTTGCGATCACGACGAACGACCAGGGCAATACGGGATCGGGCGGCGCGCTGAGCGACACCGACACCGTCGACATCACCGTCAATGCCGTCAACGATCTGCCGGTGGCAGTGGACGACAGCTACACCGTCGACGGCGGAGCCACTCTCACCGAGTCGGCTCCGGG